>Ga0209581_1000225_pt1 | contig 169507 bp, 128 predicted proteins | sample Coa_R2_FD_187160 | JGI IMG/M metagenome (GOLD analysis project Ga0209581, IMG submission 187160) | Surface soil microbial communities from Centralia Pennsylvania, which are recovering from an underground coalmine fire - Coalmine... | ecosystem: Environmental > Terrestrial > Soil > Unclassified...
AGTGGCAAAAACTCAGCCACTTAACTGCCCGGCGGTCAGCCCGCCGGGCTTTTTGTCGTTCTTGCCACCTCGGGTCAGTGGTCAGGTCTCACTCGAAAACCGAATTTTGCGCCGGAAAGTAGTCTAGTGGGACGCTTTCCAGAACGGGGATTTCGGAATTTACAACGGTGTTTTTTCATTTTTGCTACTTTGGAGTTGCCGCATCCAGCTTTCCCGAACGTCCATGCACAGACCCAGCTTGCTTCTTCTAATGGCTATCTTGTCGCCAACGGGCTTCTCGGCCAACCTGGCGATTTCCACGTATTTGAAGGACGGTTTCACACCCGCAGCCATCGCAGCGGATCTCCAGGGCAACGTTTACCTGGCCGGTAGCGCCGTGATCGATCCGGCGTCGCAGGCGACGGGCGCGGCGGTCGCCAAAGTCAACCCGCAGTCCGCTCAATATCTCTATCTCTCTTACCTCGATAGCGCCGCAAGCGACCAGGTAGCGGCGATTGCGGTGGATAGTTCGGGCAACGCGTATGTTGCCGGGTCGACCACAAATCCGAATTTTCCTGTGATCGGCGGCAGTGCGTTCGGCACTGCTCCGGCGGGCGGCGCGGACGCGCGGTCGTTCGTCACCAAACTGAACCCGCAAGGCGCGGTGGTCTTTTCCGTACTCATCGGAGGGTCGGCGATCTCCACGGCGCGGGGCATCGCGATCACGCCGCAAGGCCGTATTCTGGTTAGCGGAATCGCTGCTTCGAACGGATTTCCCTCCACGCCCGGAGCATACAGCGTGGCTGACTCCACCAACCAGTGGTACTTGACGGAATTGGACGCGGCTGCCAGCAAGATGATCTTTTCCGCTACCGGCATCGGCGGCAGTTCCCTCGTGCTCGATGCAACAGGCAACATCTATATGGCAGGAAGCAGCGTTGGCACGAACTACCCCACGACGCCGGGCGCGTATCAGACCACGTTCTCGCTAGGCCATTACTGCTTCGGTTTCTGCCAGACCGGCTTTCCAGGCAACCTGCAACACGTCACCAAAACCGACGCGGCGGCGTCGAAGCTGATCTACTCGACCGGCCTCAACGACCCCAAAGGCGCCGCCGGATCTACGACGAATACAGGCCTGGCGGTGGACGCCGCTGGGAATGCTTACGTCACCGGCACGTTGTTCGAAGGGCAGTATCCTTTCACGGTGACAGCGGCGCAGGGGGCCACCAGCTACCTGACGAAACTCGATCCCGCGGGTGCGAGCGTCCTCTTTTCGGTTCCCGTGGGTGGAGGCGGCGTACAGTTGGATTCGTCCGGCGCGATCTATATTGGCGGGGCCGTGACTAGCGTCGCGCCCATCGGGTTTCCGGGGCTCGGACCTCCGCCTCCGGTTGCGATTCCACCGGCATTCTCCGGAATTCCGCAGGTGTGCGTGCCCAACTTCACGACCGCAATCAGCGCAGCCTACGTGTTGAAGGTCGATCCGGCCACCGGCGCGGTGCAGGACGCGCAGTGGATCGACGGTTCGGCGCCCGGGGCGACCGGAATTACCCTGGCGGGTGGCAAGGTCTGGATCACCGGTCCGACCCCGGGGCCGCAGGTGCCGATTTCGCCTGGCGCGCTCATGCCGCCGGCTAGCAGTCCGGGATTTCTGGAAGGGGTCTATCTATCGGCGGTCGATTTTGCCACGCCCGCGACGTCCGGGCCGTCGATTGCTTGTGTGCTGGACGGCGGTAACCTGTCGCATGCCGGCGCTGTTGCCGCATTCCAGTTGCTCTCCATCTTCGGGACCAACCTCGGACCCGCAGTCCCGGTTCAGGCGCCGGATGGCGCCGACCCATCGATCGGAGGCGTCTCCGTCACCTTCGACGGGGTACCGGCGCAGTTGCTGTACGTGTCGGCGTCGCAGATCAACCTGGCGGTGCCAGGGCCGTCCCCGTCGTCAGCCGGAAGTCCTGCCAAATCGAGCACGATCATGCAATTGACCTACAACGGCGTCAGTGTGCGGCGGCAATTTGCACTCACAGCTTCCAACCTGAATCTATTCGCGGATCTCTCCACGAACCGGAATCCCTGCCCCAACGGTGCTCCCAGCGACAACGGATTTCAGCCCGTCGCGGCCAACGCCGACGGCTCCATGAATTCCTGCACGAATCCGGCACAGGCAGGCTCGATCGTGTCGTTCTTCGCGCACGGCGCTGGGGGATTCGGCTCCGCGCCCCCGCGTCTCGTGAACCTGCACGCTTCTGTCGGCTTCGGTTGCACGGCGCTGGTCACCAACACGTCACTGGTCACGGACTTCGTATACAAGCTGGACGTGAGCCTGCCCGCGTCATTCGAGCCCTGCGGCGAGTCTTTCACCGGCATTCAAGGCATCCCGGTCACCGTGAGTTATCGGGATGCGCCGGTCGGACCCCTTTACATCCCGGCCGACTTAGCCGGCCCCGTGACCGCGTTCTTGCCCCCGGGCGAACCTATGCGGATGATCGTCTGGGTGAAGCAATGATCGGGCGTGCAATCGTCCCCGTCCCCGGGCTCGTTTTACGAAAGTTTTACAGCACTGCGACACTCCCCTCCCGATTCGCCTATACGATTGGCTTAGTTACGGCAATCGGAGGCGTAAAAATGGACTGCATTCACATCGCGAACACTCAAGCAGAAAGTTATCAAGATGCGCACCTGGAGTTGGACTTCCGGCGCAGAACGGCCAGAGTAGATTCCAAGCCATTGGTGCTCACCCGGAAGGAATATGACCTCCTGGCGTTGATGGTGCAAAACGCCGGACAACTCATTTCTCGCGGGGACCTCCTCATGCGGGTCTGGGGCTATGGTCCGCAAATCCGCACCCGCACGCTGGATGTACACATCCGAAGGCTTCGCAAGAAGCTGGGGCCCTTCTGCGAGCGCCGGGTCGAGACGATCTTTGGCGTGGGGTACCGGTTCCAGTCACACCGCGCGCTGGAAGCCGGACGGTCCGAACCTGTACTGCTGGCCATGGGAGCTTAAGAGTCCATGACGTGGGTAGGGATCTCCAGACAAGGCCTCGGGATGATTGCGGTCCTGGTGGCGCTCCTGTGGGCGTGTGTGGTCGGTGAGCGGGTGATTGTGAGCCGTGCCAACCGGGAGGTCCTCCGGGCGCTGCGGGACGTGCGGCGGCTGCCGGTGGTCGAAACAGCGGCTTCAAGCCGAACTGAATGAGTCTCGGGTCGTCGGCTGCGATGATTTTGCCGGCGTGGCCGTCTGCCTCACTTGGCCCAGCGGTCGAGGAACTGGTATGCCTGCTGGCGAACCGCGGCGGGGAAGCCGTGGGGGCCGTCTTGCATCACGAAACGCAGGTTTTCCGGCGCGCCGCACAGCCGGTACACCTTCTCGAGTTGGCGGCCAGCGGCTTCGATGGCGGTGGCGTTCGAGAAAATGGGATCTTGCCGCGCGGAGAAGTTAAACAGGGTACGGGGCGCCACCAGGGCCATGACTTCGTGGAAATCGAAAGGTGCGATGCCAGCTTCCAGGTAGGCGTGCAGCCTGGGAAAGTGCACGAACCCGTCCCTCCGCGCCCAGGCGAACGGTTTTGGGGAGCCCGCCAGGGGACCGAGGCCACAACTAACCACGGCCGCGCCGATGCGGGTGTCGAAGGCCGCCAGGAAAAAAGAGTTATAGCCGCCGAGGGAGTGACCGATGACTGCAATGCGGGAGGGATCGACGAAATCCAGCGTTTCGAGGTAGTCGATGCCACGGCGGTGGTCCGCCAGCATTTTCCCCATGGCGGACCAGGCCGGATAGTCGCGGTCGAAGGAGGCGGTCACGAAGGCGCCGTCGCGCGGCAGGATGCGCTCGCCGGCGGTGATCGAGTCGGGGGCCAGCACCACATAGCCCCGGCGCACCAATTCGAGGGCGTAGTGCAGATTCGGATCACCCTCGAGCCCCACTGGTTCCCGCTTGCCGGCCCTGACAGTCTGGTGCAGCGCCAGGACCGCGGGCCTGCGGCCGGATAATCCGGCGGGGATCAAAAGGTAAGCGGGGATGGGCTCGCCGGTAGCGGCGCGATAGGCGACGTTCTGGCGAACGTACCCGTCCAGTTTTTCCTCGGCCAGAACGGTGGGGGAGAGCGGCGCGGAACCCTCGGGGCCCCGGCCCAGGGCTTCGAGCACGCGGAGACGAATGCTCTGCCTCTTCCGCTCCCAGTCCGCACGGGTGGCGATGGCGGCGGACCGCGCTCTATCGCCCTTCTCGGCTTGTGGAGACATGGCCAGCAGATCCAGTAATTCGCGGACCGGAACCGCGCTGGGTTCCGCGGCAGGGTGCAGCTGCGCCTGGAGCGGGAGCCCGTTGGCACAGAAGATCAGCAGGATGACCCATTCGCCGGCAAGAGGTTTCTGCATGGACGCAGTTTCCGAACCTCTACTGTAGACCAGGCAATAGGGATAAGGTTGACAGGGGGCCGCGGCGCGTACCAAAATGCGGGCGATGAAACGGATCCGCGTGGTCGATTCCCACACTGGCGGCGAGCCGACGCGCATCGTGCTAGCCGGCGGACCGGACCTGGGCGGGGGACCGATGGCCACGCGCCTGGAGCGTTTCCGCACCAGCTTTGACTCCATCCGCTCTGCGGTAGTGAATGAGCCGCGCGGCTCGGATGCCTTGGTGGGGGGCCTGTTCTGCGAATCCGAACATCCCGCATGCGTGGGTGGCGTCATCTTCTTCAACAATATCGGGTACTTGGGGATGTGTGGCCATGGCACCATCGGACTGGTGGCCACCCTGGCGTACCTGGGCCGCATCACCGCGGGGACATATGGCATTGAGACGCCGCCCGGCCGGGTGTCGGCACGGCTGCACGAAGACGGCCGGGTCACCATTCGGAACGTGCCCAGCTACCGGCTGGCGGCAGGCGTGACCGTGAAGGCGCCCGGGCTCGGCCGGGTCACGGGTGATGTAGCGTGGGGCGGCAACTGGTTTTTTCTGGTCCACGAACACGACCAGGAACTGAGGTTCGACCGGCTGGAGCAATTGACCGATTTCACCTGGCGTATCCGGCAGGCACTCCGCGCGAATGGCATCACGGGCGCGGGGGGCAAGGAGATCGACCACATCGAGCTGTTCGGGCCTCCCACCACTCCCGGCGCGGACGGCAAGAACTTCGTGCTTTGTCCGGGGAAGGCCTACGACCGCTCCCCCTGCGGGACGGGAACCAGCGCGAAGCTGGCCTGCCTGTTCGCTGACGGGAAACTGCGGCCGGGCCAAATCTGGCGACAGGAGAGCATCGTGGGGAGCGTGTTCGAGGGCTCGGTCACCGTGGAGGGCGGTGAGATCTATCCCGAGATTACCGGATCAGCCTTCGTGAACGGTGAGGCGGACCTGATCCTGGACGAGCGGGATCCGTTCTGCTACGGCATCCACGGTTTGTAGGGTGCGCTTCAGCCCACCCGCCGCCACAGCCTCTCGATCTCTTCCAGGCTTTTGCCCTTGGTTTCCGGAGTTGCTTTCCACACGATCAGGCAGGTGACCATACACATAGCGCCGTACAGCCAGAACGCGCCGGTCGCCGTGATGGCCTTCACCAGGGAGAGGAACGTCATGGTGAGGGCGACACAGGCGACCCACAGGCTGATGGTCGCGATGGACATCGCCCGGCCGCGGATGCGTGTGGGAAAGATCTCCGCCAGCACCACCCACACACCCGGGCCTAAACCCACGGCGAAGGCAGCCACGCAGAAGAGCATGATCGTGAGAATCAGTGCCGAGGGAGGTGGGTGAATCAGGAACGCCGCGCCCAAAGCCACCTGGCACAGGGCCATCACGCCGGAGGACAGCATCAGCAACGGTCTTCGGCCCAGGCGGTCGATCATCCAGAGCGCCGCGATGGTGGCCAGAAAATTGATGGCGCCCACGATGACATTGGCGCCGATGGCGGAGGTGGCGCTATGGTTGCCAACCTGCTCGCGGAAAATGATCGAACCGTAGAATAGCACGGTATTGATTCCGGTGATCTGCTGGAGGATGGCCAGGGCAACGGCAATAAACAGAGCTCGCCGCAGGCCGGGCTGCAACAGTTCGGCGAGCGACCCCGTCTCTTCCGCAATGGCTTCCCTGATCTGCTCCATCTCCGCCAGGGCCGCGCTGTGTCCATTGACCTTGCTCAAGACCGCCAGAGCCGTGCCGGCCTCGCCGTTTTCCGTCAGCCAGCGGGGGCTCTCCGGCACGAAAAACAGGGCCACGAGGAAGGCGCCGGAGGGGACAGCGGCCGTCGCGAACATCCAGCGCCAGCTTTCCGCGCCAAGGAAGGAGAGCAGCCAGTTCACCAGGTACGCCAGCAGGATGCCGGTAACAATGGCCATCTGGTTCAGGGAAACTAGGCGCCCGCGGCTGCGCGCGGGAGAGACTTCGGCGATATACAGGGGCGCCAGCACTGAGGCCATGCCGATGGCAATGCCGCCCAGAAATCGCGCCGCGGTGAATTCCGGCAGGTTGCGGGGCAGCGCCGCGCCCAACGAGGAGAGCGTGAACAGAAGCGCGGACAGCATCAGGATCCTCCGCCGGCCGAAGCGGTCGCTCATCCATCCGGCCAGGCTGGCTCCGAACACGCAGCCGATCAGCAGGCTGCTGGCGGCGACTTCCGTCTGCACCTCGGTGAGATGAAACTGTTCGCGCAGAAAAATGATGGCGCCGTTAATCACGGCGATGTCAAAACCGAACAGCAGTCCCGACGTCGCCGCGACTACTGAGACCAGGTAGACGTAAAGCGCGCTACCCTTCTCCGCCAAGGTGCTTGCAAGAGCCGATTTCATGGCTTCCAGACTTCGGCGAGCGCCGAGAAACCCGTGGGCCTGATCACATCGAACTGCACGCGCAACGCCTGTTTCTGGCGAAACCGCAGGGGAACCGCCGCCGCCTCTCCGGGAGCCAACGTGGGCAGCCGTGCCTCCACCTGTTCCAGCGGTATTTCCTCAGGCCCGTAGAGCACTCCGCGCACCCGGTAGCCGGCAAGCGGATACGCCGGCAGGTTCCGGCGGGCGTGCACGCCGACCTCGAACGAATCGGGCTGGCCCTTTACTTCGATGCGCTCTACCGGGCTGGATTCCCGCCGCAGTTCCGCGAACGAGGACTTCCGCGCTCCGAACACATCTACTACGCCGTGAACGCGCTGTTTCATCACGCCGCGACCTTTGTCGCCGATGTGCGTGCGGTAGTCGTTGTAGCAGAAAAAGATCAGGCCGGCCACGTAGTCGTGGCGGCGAAACACCGCATCGTGGCCGCGCAAGATTTCGATGCGGCGGGCGTCACCCTCGGGGCGGTCCGCGGTGCAGGCGCAGTAACCGTACTCCGAGACGACGATGGGCTTTTCCGGAAACGCGCGGTGGATCTCTTCGAGATTCCGCTCCATATCCGCGGGACTGCCCCGGAACCAGGTCTCGTAATACTCGTTCCACTCGATGAAGTCCATCAGCCCCGCCACGTCCCGCGCGGGCGTCTTCTGCAGAGAATTCGAGGCATACGACCGCAGGCGGTGGGGATCCAGTTTTTGCGCCTCTTTGTTCATGCGGCGCACGAACTCGTAGGCCGGCGGGTTCTGGCCGTTGATCTCGTTCGAGAGGCCCCAGGAGAAGATGCACGGGTGGTTGCGGTCGCGCTGGATCATCTCGCGGAGCTGCTCCAGGCCATTTTCGAGGATCTCGGGAGAAGGCTTGCGCTCCATGCCTTGAAAGGTTGCCCCGCCCCAGGCGGGCACCTCGGTTTGAATGAGGATTCCGTGGCGGTCGCAATAGTCCAACACGCGCCGGTCCTGCGGCCAGTGCACCCGCGTGAAGACGCAATTCAGCTCCTTGAGGTCGTCGTGATCGTGGAGGAGCCAGGCGGAAGGCTCGGCCATGCCGAATTGCGGACTACTGCCGGCCATCCGCTCCACCCCCATCAGCCGCACCCGCTCGCCGTTCAGATAGAAACCGCCGGACCGCGCTTCGATTCGGCGCACCCCGAAGGTGGCCGCGAGCACGTGTCCGGGAATTTCCGCATGCAGCCGGTAAAGATGGGGATCGTCGAAGTGCCAGAGCTTGGGATGGGGAAGCGTCGCGGGGGGCACCTGGATGGTGCGGGTTTCTCCCGGAGCGACATCGGCACCTGCGCCTGCACCCGGCTCCAGCACTGTCAAGCCGGTTTCGTCATCCACTACCCGGAAGCGCACCTCGCCGCGCCACGCGCGCGTGCTAGCGTTGCGGACCACGGCGGCGATTTCGAGCGTGGCCGCGGCGCCGTCCGGTTTCGGAAGCGCCTCCACGTCCACCCGCTCGATAAACACCTGGGGCGTGATGAGCAGATTCACCGGACGGTAGATTCCGCCATCGTGCGCCCAATCGCTCGAACGGCCGCGCGGGAGCATGGCTTCGTCGAAAGAGTTGTCCACCCGCACAGTGAGAACGTTGGTTGCGCCGAAGCGCAGCAGCCGCGTGATGTCGAAGGTGAACGCCGTATATCCTTTGCCCAGGTGCCGTCCGGCCTCCTGTCCGTTGATCCACACCGTGGCCGAGTGGAAGACCGCCTCGAACTCGATGCGCACCGTGGAGGCTGCCCATTCGGGGCGGGCCTCGAAGTCCCGCTGATACCAGGCGACGCCCATGTAATCCGCGGTTTCCGGGGTGATCTGCCAGGTGTGCGGCACGGTGACCTCCGCCCAGCCGGTGGAAGGCGAGTTGGCCCCACCCGTCGGGTCCGGGCAGAACTGCCAGCGGCCGTCCAGAGAAAGCCGCGCGTCGCCGGCGCCGGGTGCGGTTACTGCTTCGGAGGGAAAGCCGGCCAACGTGCCGGCGGCCGCCACGCGTGAGAATCTGGCGAGGAAGCCTCTGCGGGATGGCATCGCCTACCTCCCAATGCAGCAGACGGACGCGCTGCTGTCAACTTGGGCGGGTTTTCCGCCCGGTGGCACGGTCACTCGTGCCGGATCGCCACCAGCGGATCCAGCTTTGCCGCACGCCGCGCCGGGATATACGTGGCCAACATACCGGCGCCGCACAATACGCAGGTGACCAGCGAAAAGGTGACGGGATCGGCTGGAGCGGTTTCATATAGCAGGCTGCCCAAGCTGCGGTTCAAGATTGATGCCGCGGCCAATCCAAGGGCCGCGCCTTGAAGTATGAGCACGGCTCCCTGCCTGCCGATCAGGCGCAGGACGTGGCCGCGCGTCGCGCCCACAGCCATCCGCACGCCGATTTCGCGCGTATGGCTCACCACCATCCGGGCGACGACGCCATAGATGCCAATAGCCGCCAGCAGCGATGCCATGCCGCCAAACAGGGAGAGCACGCCGGCCCGGAACTGCGGGTACTTCAGGTTCTCCGCAATGGACACAGTCACCAGCCCCACGGGTCCCAGAGGCAAGCTCGGGTCCAGTCCGGATACGGCTTGCGGCAGCCCAGAGGCCAAGCTGTTTCCGGCGCCCGAGAACCGCACCAGCACGTTAGCCTCGTTTGAAGGCGCCTGCGCCAAGGGCCGGTACAAATATGGGCCCGTGACCCAAGCCATCTCCCGAAAGACCGTGGGCCCCCGCGTATTACCAACCACGCCGGCAATCTTGAGCCAGGGCTGCTTCTCCAGCGGAAAACCGATCCTTACGTGCTTTCCCAGGGCGTCCCGGTCCGGGAAGTAGCGCCGCGCGAACGCCTCGTTGACCACCGCTACCGGCTCCGAACCCGCGCGGTCTCCCTCATCGAAGTCGCGGCCGCGCAACAGCGGGATGCCGAGCAGTTTGAAATATCCGACGCCAATGGAATGCTTGCCGGTATCGCCTAAAGCCACCTTCGCGGGCGGCGCAGGCTGGCCCTCCACGTCGACCGGCTCGGTTCCCGGCCACAGTAGAGGGCCAAAAGACGTCAGAACCGATCCTTCCACGCCCGGCAGGCTGCCAACACGATTGGTGAGCCGCCCGTAGAACTGGAGTATCCGCACGGGACCCGAATAGGTTTCCTTCGGCAGCGTGAGGTGCAGGCTGAGCAGATGATCTGGCCGGAAACCCAGGGAGGCGGATTCCATTCGGGTGACGCTCCGGATAAGCAGCCCCGCGCCGGCCAGCAGCACCAGGGAAAGCGCGACCTCGAGGCGGGCGGTGTGCGGCTCGTAGGTGACCTTCCGGTCGCCGTTCACGATCCATAGGGCATAGCCGTGCGGACGAAGCACATACTTCGCGCGCACGTAGTCGTTCATTTTCGTGAACATTTCCGCTGCCCAGGGAGCGCCGGTGTGCTCGTAGATCAGGAGCGTGCCGATGAGGACCTCTTCCTGCGCCCAGAGCACTTTGTCCAACGCCCACTGGTTGCGGTCCACGTGATTCAGGCTGCGGAAGACGCCACCGTAGACGCCGTCCCAGGATACTTCCACGTGGCGCCGGAAGCGTTCGGCGGCGAGGTCGAACAGGCTCTTGTTGCGCGTCCGCGCTGATTCGTAGGCCACCATCCAGAGCGTCTCAATGGCGTGCCCGGTGTAAACGAACTGCGCGAGGACGTTGCGGGGCCGCGAGTAGTCGTGTTCCAAAAGCTCGTTGTTGAGTCCGAATTCGGGGTTATAGTGGCGGTTCATCACCGCATCTAGAGCGCGGTCCAGAATCGGCTGGAGTCCCGGGTCGGCGCGCTGTTCCAGCATGGGGCCGAGCGCGCGGATGAGCACCATGGACACGCCCTGGATTCTGGCGCCGGACATGGGAGGAGCCACGGGTCCGCTATAGCTGGCGACGATACCAGGTTCGTAATCCGGCCGGTCGTAGATGCGGACGCACTTGAGCACCAGGCGTTTGGCCATGTCCCAATACTTGCGTTCGCCGGTGGCGCGCGCGTACTCCGCGAGCCCTTCGGCGATGAAGAGGTCGCCGTAGATGGCGGTCGCGGGCGGAGTCTCGGGTTTGCCGTCGCGCGTCAAGGTCACCGGCCAAAGCGTATCTTCGTCCTTGGGCTTTGCGGAAAGGATGAACTCGACCGATCTGCGGGCTACTTTCAGATGCTGCGGCTGCTTTCCGCAGTGATTGTAGAGGAACGAATAGACCCAGATGCCGCGGCCTTCGTACCAGGTCGTTTTGCGGCCGCTGAGGTTCGTGCCGTCACGATCGGTGTGGCACAAGAAGCCACCGTATTGCCGGTCGAGGACGTGCTTGTCCACGAAAGGCAGGAAATCTTCGAACAGGTCGAAGTAGTACTGATCGCGCAGTTGTCGGAGGGGCAGCAGCCCGGGGGCGGGCGCCGCCTGCACGGGCGGAGCGATTGCCGGAGCCGCCGCCAGGCCCGCTAAGCCGAAGAACGCTCGCCTCTTCACGACGCGCTCCCGTGGGAGGCGCCTGCCAGGAGTTCCCCGGCCTGATCGCGGACCTTCTCCACGGCGCGGACGAAGTCGGCGAGGTCTGACTCTTCCGCCAGAAGGATTTCGTGGGACACCCAGAAACACTCGCGGCAGAAACGCTCCGCTTCCGGACAATCGCCGCGGCGGTGTGGGTACCCGTCAAACACCTTGTTTGTGTAGATGGGGTGAGGATAGCTTCCGAGGCCGGGAATGCCTTCGGCTGCCAGGGCGCGCAGAAAAAGGTCCCTGGGGAGGTCGGAGGGGCGCATGCGGACCGTGTACAGATAATAGCCGTGTACGTTGACGCGCGGGTCGACGGCGGGCGGCAGCAACACGCCCGTGGAAAGCAGCTTGGAGTGGAGCAGGGAGGCGTTGCGGGCGCGCTTTTCTAGCTGCGCCGGCAGCCGCTCGAGTTGCGCGAGCAGCACGGCAGCCTGCCAGCCCGTGAGCCGGTAGTTGCTGCCCAAGCGCACGTGTTCGTACCAGGCGCCCCCCGTGCGGCGCCCCTGGTTGCAGACCGAGCGCGTGCGTTCGGCGAGTTCCGCGTCGCTCGTCGCCACGAGACCGCCCTCACCCGCCGTCATGTTCTTGGATTGCTGGAAGCTGAAGCTGCCGAAGTGGCCGAAGCTGCCCGCTTTGCGCCCACGCCAGCAGGCGCCGTGCGCGTGGGCGGCATCTTCGATGACTACCAGCCCGTGCCGGGCCGATATTTCGAGGATGGCATCCATGTCGGCCGGGTGTCCGGCGAAATGCACCGGGATCACCGCGCGGGTCTTGGGCGTAATGGCCTCGGCGAGGCGCTGCGGCGAGAGATTGTAGCTGGCGGCGTCGATGTCTGCGAACACCGGAACGGCTCCCACGCGCAGCACGGCGGTGGCGGTCGCGATGAAGGTGATGGGCGGTACGACGACTTCGTCGCCGGGTCCGATCCCCGCGGCAGCCAGAGCCGCTTCGAGCGCCAGCGTGCCGTTGGCAACGGAGATACCGAAGCGGGACTCATGGAAGGCGGCGAATCGCCGCTCGAACTCCGCAACCTTGGGGCTGTAGCCGCCCCAGACGCCGCTGTTCAGAACGTCCAGCACGGCCTGCTTTTCGGAATCATCGAAAACCGGCCACGCGGCGAAGGGTTTCCGGCGGACAGGCGGCCCGCCCAGCAGGGCAAGAGATGGCATCGCGGACTCCTGGAGAGGATCGCTCTCGGTTCGCCCTTCAGTGTACTACAGAAGCATACTTGGACATCTCATTTCGCGTTCGAGCCGCTGCTCGGCATCTGTCAAGAGAATCAGGGGATGTTATCGTTTTTTGCTATTCTGGTGGCTCAAGGAGGGCCCTTTGCTTCAGGCCGGTTTTGAGAGAGTGTGCATCACTCCTTCCGCGGGTGCCTCGCTGGCGGGGTTCGCGGCCCGCAAGGGTGTCTGCTCGGGTGTCCATGACGATTTGTTCGTCCGTGCGCTCGTCCTCGCGAACGATTCCTCCGCGGTCGCGATCGTCAGCATCGACGTGCTGGCGCTTCCGGGCGAATTCGTGAATAGGGTGCGCCGCGCTATTGCCGCGCGCGTGCCGATTGGGGCGAGCAGCCTCATGGTCGCCTGTACTCACACGCACGCGGCGCCGGTCACGATCCGCACCTTCTTCAACCCGGATGAGTCAGTGGACCCGCGATACATCGAGCGGCTGGCTGCCGCTATCGAGAATGCCGTGGCGGGCGCCTGGGAGAATCGCTTCGATGCGCGGGTCGGGCACGGGTCGGGGCGGGTCGCGGGCATCGGCGTCAATCGCCGCAATCCCGCGGGCGGACCTGTGGACGAGGAAGTCGGAATCATCCGGGTGGCGGACGTGAGCGGGAAGACTCGGGGCGTGCTGGTCAATTACGCATGCCATCCGACCGTGCTCGGTCCGGACAATCTGCTGGCCACCGGCGATTTCCCGAACATGGCGGTGGCGCGCATCGAGGCTGCGCTGGGTCCGGACAGCTTCGCCATGTACACGAACGGCGCGCAGGGGGACATCAGCATGGGCCATTCCTCCGAGTTGAGCGCTATCGGCGTCATCGCGCCGGGCCGCACCTTCGAGCATGCGACCGAACTCGGACACCGGCTCGCGGATGCCGTGTTATCCGTGCTACCCGAGGTGGAACTGCGGGATTCCTTCGAACTGGGGGCTCTGGTGCTGGAGGTGAAACTTCCCCTGAAGCGCTATCCACCTGCCGAGGAAACGGCCAAGGCTCTGGCGGAGGCGGAGGAAAAGGTGCGGAGCCTGGAGAGCGCGGGTGACGCATCGGCGGAGTACCGGCGGGCCAGGTCCGAACTGCTCTATTGCTCAATCACCGACTTCTACGCGCGTGAAACCGCCCGTTACGCGGATGGGCTGCTGCCCATCGGCCTGCAAGGCCTGCGCATCCACGATGCCCTCTTCGTAGCCGTGCCCGGGGAACTGTTCGTCGAAGTGGCGCTGAGCGCCAAGCAATCCGCGCGGGTTCCGCTCTTCGTGGTGGGGCTCGCAAACGGATACGTCGGTTATCTGCCGTGCCGGGAGGCCTATGAGGGCGGGGGATACGAGGTGGTCTCCGCGAAATGCGGACCGGACTTCCCGGAGCGGCTGCTGGAGGCCATCCAGCAACTCGAACAGAGGTTGATTCCATGAATAAGGTACGGATCGGAGTCATTGGCCTGGGGACCATGGGTGAGCAATATACCCGCATCTACCAGGTTCATCCGCTGGCCGAGGTCACGGCTATCGCGGACTCGAAGCCCGATCGCCTGGAAGAGATCGGAAACAAGTACAAGGTCGCCGGGCGCTATGGCGACGCCGAGAGTCTGCTTGCTGAAGCGCCCGTGGACGCCGTGTGCGTGGCGACGCCGGACTTCGCGCACTACACGCCGGTCAAGCAGGCGCTCGAAGCCGGCAAGCACGTGCTCTGCGAGAAGCCTTTCACCACGGACCTGGCGGAGGCGGACGAACTGCTGGGTCTGAGCCGCAGCCGTCCCCGGCAGAAACTGCAGGTCGCCTTCAACCACCGCTGGCTCTCCTCCTACTATCAAGGATATGCTTCGATCCGGAACGGCTCGATCGGAAAACCGGTGGCCGGATTCGCTCGCAAGAACGACACCATCTGGGTATCCACGGAGTTGCTCAAGTGGGCGGCGCAATCGACGCCGGTGCACTTCCTGGGCGCGCACGATATCGACCTGATGCGCTGGTTCTTCGCCAGCGAGCCGGTGGAGGTGCACGCCTACGGATCGAAGGGGGTGCTGACGGCGCGTGGAGTGGATACCTACGATGTGATCCAGGCGCAGGTGAAGTTCGCCAGCGGCGCGTTCGCCACGTTCGAATCCGCGTGGATCTATCCCAACACCTTCCCGACCATCGTGGATTCCTTCGTGGAGGTGCTGGGCAGCGCCGGGCATCTGCATTTCGACCGCAAGCGCGAATCCATTGAAATGAGCACCGAGGAGCGTTTCAGCTACCCGAAGGTGTTCCTGTCGAACGAGGTGTTCGGCAAGCTGCGGGGCGCGTTTGTGGAGTGCCTGGGCGATTTTCTCAGCGCCATCTTGAACGACACCGAACCGCAGGTGACAGCTTTCGACGGACGGCAGGTGACGGCGGTGTTGGATGCCGTGTCGCGGTCGCTCGCCACGGGCCAGACCTGCGCGGTCACGCCGCCCTCCCTCTGATTCCGGCCAGTGACGCATGCCCAAAACGCTTCATCCCGCCGACCACGTCGTGATCGTCGGGTATTTCGTGCTCCTGGCGTTTGTCGGAATCTACTTCTGGAAGCGCATGCGCCGCGCACGCGATTACTTTGCCGGGGGGCACAGTATTCCGTGGTGGCTGGCCGGGGTGTCCTTTTATCTGACGGCCTTCAGCGCGTTCACCTTCGTGGCGTATTGCGAGATGGCCTACCGGTACGGCATGGTGGCCATCACCTTGGTCTGGAGTTCCGCGGCGGCGATGCTGGTGGGCACCATTTTTCTGGCAGGGCGCTGGCGGCGGGCGCGCATCATCAGCCCGGTGGAGTTCCTGGAAGCCCGTTACAGCACGCAGATTCGCCAGATGATGGCCTGGGCGGGTCTGCCGCTGCGGCTCATCGACGACGGGCTGAAAATCTACGCCACCGGTATCTTCGTTTCCGCGGGACTTGGGTACGACCTGAAGATGAGCGTGCTGGCGAGTGGCACCGTCATGGTGCTCTACACCTTTATGGGCGGGCTGTGGGCGGTGGTGGTCACCGACTATATTCAGTTCATCATCCTGACGCTCGGCGTGACGGTGCTGTTCCCACTGGTTTTTTCCCGAATGGGCTCCTTCTCGATTCTGGGGCAGGGAGCGCAGGCAGGTTTCCTCTCGCCGGTGCACGCGCCCTTCTCCCTGCTTTACGTGTTCGCGTTCTATCTTCTGGTGCAGCTCAGCTACAACGGCAATTGGGCATTCGCCCAGAAGTTTTATTCTGTGCGAGATGAGCGGGCGGCGCGAAAAGCCGGCCTGCTGGCCATGGCGTTGAAGCTCGTGGGACCGCCTCTGTTCATCCTGCCGGCCATGGCCGCGCGGACGCTGATGCCGGAGCTGGAGGTGCCGCCCAATTCTCCGCAATACACCTACGCGGCGCTGGCTCTGCGGTTTCTGCCGTCAGGGCTGATGGGGCTCATGATTGCGGCGATGTTTTCCGCCACCATGTCCACGCTGAGCGCCGACTACAACGTGATGGCCAGCGTGCTGACCCAGGACATCTATCACCGGCTCTTCGACCGGAATGCCAGCGAAAGACGCCTGGTGGTGGTGGGGCGCGTGGCTACGCTGCTGGTGGGTTCCATCACCGTGTGCGCAGGAGTGTACCTGGTCGGCTCGGCAGCGAAGGGGCTTTTCGAAATCATGGTGACCTTATTCGGTTTGTTCGTCGGCCCCATGCTGATTCCGATGCTGGCCGGTCTGCTGAGCCGGCACATCACGTGGCGCGGAGCCGCGGCGGGCATGGGAGCCGGATTTGTCGCCGGCTTCGGGCTGTTCCTCTACAAGCTGCTGGTGCTTTCGAAGCAGCCGGGCATCGACGCCAACTGGCTGCGATATGACTTCGAGGCGATCAGCATCCTCACGAATTTCGCAGTGACGCTCGGCACCATGCTGCTGGTGACGAAACTGGAGCGCATTCGCCCGGAGGAGAGCGCGCGCATCTCCGCATTTTTCGCGCGCCTCGAAACGCCCATTGACCTGCGGAAAGCAGATGCGCCGGACGAGGGCTTTTCGCCATTCCCGGTGATGGGGTGGATCACCATGGCCACCGGCGCGATGCTGTGGGGCGCCGCCGCGCTGCAACCCCCCGGGCTTGGGCGCGGCATCAACCTGGGCGCGGGTTTGGCGCTGATCCTGATCGGCGCCGGTTTTCACGTGCTGCACAGGCGCGTGAACGGGAAGCTGCGAGGTGCGGGCGATGCGAAGTAGGTCGATTTTTCTAGCTGCGTTGTGCGCCTGCGTGGCGATGGCGGCCGCCGTCCCGCAAGCTGCCGTGTCTTCCTACACGTGGAAGGAAGATTTTCAAGGCTCCGATCTGGGGCAGTTTGCCAGCTATCCGCCGGTGCAGGATGTGGGCTACGATCCGTCGCTTTCCCCGGCAACCGGATTCGGCGCACCCGGCGGACGCGCGTTGATGCGCATCCTGAAGCCGTCGCGCACCGGGGAAGAGCGCTTCGGCTTTATTCGGGCGCTCGACTTGGTGACCGCCGCGAAAGGCAGCCTGACCTTCAGCTACCGCCTGGATTTCGCCAGGCTGGGAGACACGCTCGAAGTAGGCATCGCAGGCTCCAATGCGAAGCGTTACGCGGCTACGGTGGCTGTCGAAGGCGGCGAGGCGTGGCACGCGGTGCACATTCCGCTGGCGCGCTTGCTGGACCCGGCGGGGCGCGCCGCGCCCGCGCATACCGGGATCGAGGCCCTGTTTATCGTGGCAACTCTCAGGAAGGCCAGCGCCGACATTACGTATCGGTTTCTCATCGATGATCTACGCCTGGAAGCCGCGCGCAAAATGTGTTTCGATGTGCGCACTCCGCGTGTGGTATCGATCGCACACTGGCCTGAGTTGTTCGCCGCGGTGAATGTGGAGAGCGGGCGGCCGATCGCGGTGAAGGCTGTGGCGCCGCTGCGGCTGAGCAAGGCGGAATGCGTGGTCGAGGATCAGGATGGGCGCCCGGTGGGCGGTGGAGAACTGCATGACACCGCGCATGAAGGAGTGTGGTCGAATGACGCGGTGCCTGCCGCAGGGGCCGGCATATACACGCTGGTTCTGCGCGGCACTGCGGAAGACGGACGGACGATCTCTACATGCGTGCGGGTGCTGCGCCGTCCTGCTACGGCGGCGATTCATCCGCGGCTGTTCTTTGGGCCGGAGGACCGCGACCGTTTGGCCGCGCGGACCAGGGATCCGAAATACGCCCCCATATGGCAGCACCTGCGAGAACGTGCCCGGTTGGCGCGGGGGCGGCGCGATTGGTCGCACGTGCCGGCCCTATTTGCCCTCCTGGACCCCGTTTACCTGCTGCCCACGCTGCCGGGCTACATCAACATCGCGGATTCGGCCGGCGAGTCCGTGGAGCTGAATTCCCTGGATGCCTACCTGACGGACGATGCGGAATCCCGCGCGGCCGCCAAGACGGCGCTCCTGGCGATTGCGCGGTGGAACGCCTGGGCGCCGCCGTGGTTTCCGGAGCATGGCCAGCACACCTATTATCCGGCGGGGCAACTCACGGAAAGGGTGGCTTTCGCGTACGACCTCTTATATGACCGTTTAACGCCGGACGAGCGGGGTGTGGTGCGCGGCGCTCTGCGCGAGTACGGGATTGCCCGCAGCTACCACGAGTATGTGGCGGATAATCGCATCTTGGCGAACACCAGTAACTGGATCGGCCATACCGTGGGAGGCGCGCTGGTTGCAGCGGCAGCGATCTGGGGTGACGCGGATGACGGGGATCTTCCGCTCCAGACCAATGGCCTGCTGCGCAAGTTCGAAGATCACCTCGCGGCCAGCTACCTGGATGACGGTTCGTACGGGGAGGGCGTCAGTTACCAGGAGTTCGACCTGGAATCCACCGGGCTGGCTCTGACCGCGATCGAGCGCGTGCTGGGGCTCAATTATTGGGACCGCTCTTATGTGAAGGACTCGCTGGCCTATCCGCTGGCGACGCTCGCGCAACCGGTGCGGGGCAGCCTGGATACGGGCGATTCGCATTCCCCGAGCGGCTACACCAGCGCGCCGATTGTCGCGCGGCTGCGCGATCCGGTATTCGCGTGGTATTACGACCATTTCCAGCACCGGTCGTTCCATGACTTTGTCTTTGCGGACCTTTCCCTGCCTGCGCAGCCCCCGTCCGGACCCGGTTCGCGCTATTTCGCGCGCAAAGGATACGTGATTTTCCGCACCGGCTGGGGCGAGGAAGACACGCTTGTGCTCTTTCGCGCCGGGCCGAATTTCAACCACAACCACGCCGATCAGGGATCGTTTCTGCTGCGCGTCTTCGGCGAAAACCTGGTGCGGGAAGCCGGTCCTGCGCACTACTACCAGGACCCGTACTACGACAGCTTTTTCAAGCAGGCCGCGGGCCACAACACCTTGCTGGTGGATGATGACCCGGAGAGCCAGGAGGTGGCCGACACCCAGCGATTCCCCGCGCTCAACCGCTACCCCAGAATGGCCGATGTTTTGCTCAGCCTGTCTCTGGGCGCCGCCACCGCCGAACTCGAGCAGGTATATCGCGGCCGTTTGCGCAGCTACACCCGGCGCATCCTGTCGGCGCCGCCAGGCTACCTGGTGATCTGCGACGATCTGGTAGCCGACCGAACTCCAACGCCTTTCGACTGGCGCGTGCACCTGCCGGACGTCGCGCAGGTGAAGACAGATGGCGCGTCCGCAGTCTACGTGGGGCCCAAAGCGTCACTGGCGGTCCTTGCGCTGTTTCCGGCGGATGCCGCACTGCGCGTGGAAAGCGGGCATCTCCCCTACTCGATCTTCAACCCCTCGGCTCCGCAGGTTGCTCCGCCGAATCCGGCCATCCTGGACATCCGCACGCGGGCGCCGGCCAGCCAGACACGTTTTCTGGTGCTGCTGGCGCACGCCCGCTCGGAAGCGGACGCGCGTGCATTCGTGTCGAGCGCGAGGCGGATCGATGAGGCTGGATGGGAGGGGTTCGAGACGTCCGGGGATCACGCCGACCTGGTGTTGTTCCGTAAGGAACCGGCGGTTGGGGAGGCGCCCTATGCGGACTGGTCCACCGATGCAGCAGCCTGGCTGGCGCGTCGTGAGAACGGCGGCGACACGCTCCTGGCGGGCCAGCAGGTAACGGCACTCAAGCGCGGCGGGCGGGTGCTTTTTACGAGCGACCGGGCGGTCAGCTTCGTGGCGGAGCAAAAGGGCGATCACCTCGATCTGACCTTCAACGCGCCTGCGGCTGCGAAGGGGGAGGTCGCCCGCGCGGACGGCTCGCTCGCGGACTGGAATGTGCCCGCCGGTCAGCAGCACTTGACCATTCGGTAAACGGCTTCCTCCGCTATGCAGCAGGCTCTCCCAAATGTTGACGACAAGATAACAGAGTCCTAAACTAGGATTGAACTCGCTGAGGAAAAGAGCCCGCGGATGCCGGTTCGGGCAATGCGGCAGGAGGAATCAATGGGCTACTTATCCGTGGGCTTTATCGGCCTGTCCCACTTGCATCCCAAAAGCTACATGCCGGTGTTCCGCGCCGCAAGAGAGCTGGAGGTGGTGGCGGTTGCCGAGAGCAACCCGGCGGTGCTCGAATCCTTCACACGCGACTTTCCTGTGCGCGCTTATCGCGACTGGCGGATGATGCTGGAACAGGAGCAGCTTGACCTGGCAGTGCTGTTCCTGCCGCATTGCCAGTGTCCGGAGGCGGCGGTGGCGTGCGCCGAACAGGGCGTGCACGTGCTGGCGGAAAAGCCCATGGCGTCGGGTACGGAGGGACTGCGGCACATGATCGCGGCTACGGCGAAAGCCGGCGTGCTGCTCTCCTCGCCATACGTGTGGCGCTACCACCCGGTGGCGCGGGCGATGAAGCGGTACCTGGAGGAGGGCGCGCTGGGGCGGGTGGTGGGCTGCGAAGGGCGTTGCGCCGCGGGGCGCCTGCACCGGTACATCGAAGGCAACGCCCGGTGGATGCTGAGCCGCGCGATGAGTGGGGGCGGGCCGATGAACAACCTGGGCGTGCACTGGATCGATTTGTACCGATGGCTGCTCGACGATGAAGTGGTGGAGGTCCTGGGCAAGAACGTCAAGATCAACGAGGAGTACGACATCGAGGACAATTCGTTCGCCCTGGTGACGTTCTCGCGCGGAACGGTGCTCTCGCTGGACATTAGCTATACGGTGCCAGACGCGTTTCCTTACGGGCGCGATCTGTACCTGGCGCTGCGCGGCACCGCGGGCGTGCTCTCGTGGAGCCCTTCTTTCGAAGGCCTCAAAGAGGAATTGTTCGTGTGCAGCGACGCGGCAGGATTCGCGCCGGCCACGCGCCGGCATATTGCTTTTGAACTCGATCCCCAAGCCGGATATGCGGGCCCTTGCACGTTGCCGTTCCTGAAAGACCTGGCGGAGTCGATTCGGGCCGGAAAGCCGGCGGCGATCAGCGGAGAGGACGGCCTGCGAGCGCTCGAGGTGGTGGAAGCAATTTACGAATCGGCCGAAACCGGACGGGCGGTGCGGCCGGGAAGTCCCATTTTGGCCGGAGCCGATTGAAGATGAAAGTCGTAGTCACCGATTACATCGAGCCCGATCTGGGCTGGGAAACCTGCAAGCTGACGGAGCAAGGCATCGATTTCGTAGCGCACCAATTGAAGTTCGCGCCTCTCGAAGACGTCGCGGGCGCCACGCGGGATGCGGACGTGGTGGTGGTCAACATGGTCCCGGTGACCCGGGACCTGGTGCGGACCTGGACGCGCTGCCGGCTGGTGATCCGGCACGGGGTGGGCTACGACAACGTGGACCTGAAGGCCATGGACGAGGCGGGCATTCCGCTTTGCTACATCCCCGACTACTGTGTGGACGAGGTGGCGGAGCAGGCGATCGCACTGATCTTCGCCTGTGGGCGCAGGCTGATTACCGGGCGAAGGGTGCTGGAGGCTTCCTCGAAAAACGGGCGCTGGGACTTCACAGAGACCATTCCGGTGTTTCGGATGGGCGGGCAGAAGCTGGGCATCATCGGGTGTGGGCGCATCGGCAGCCGGGTTTACGAGAAGCTGAAGAGCTTCGGCTTCGGGTTTTTGATCTGCGATCCTTTTCTTAGCGCGGAGCGAAAGCGAGAGCTGGGCATAGAGGTGGTAGATAAGGCAACCGTCTTTCGCGAGTCGGACTTCGTCACGATCCACACCCCGCTGACGGCGGAAACCCGGCACATCGCAAACCGGGAAACGCTGGCCATGATGAAACGGACCGCGTACCTGATCAACACCGCCCGCGGCGCCATGGTGGACGTGGACGCGCTGGCCGAGGCTTTGCGGAACGGCACGATTGCGGGCGCGGCGATCGATGTTTACGAAACGGAGCCGCCGCCCGCGGATTACCCCCTGTTCGCCCTGCCGAACGCCATTCTGACTCCGCACCTGGCGTGGTACTCGGAAGATTCGGGGTGGAGAATCCGGGAACTGATCGTCCTCGAAATCGAGCGGTTCCTGGCCGGTTTGCCGCCGCGGTATGTGGCCAACGGCGTGAAATTCGCGGGCGCGGAGCAGAGGAGATAGTCGAGATGACGAGCCAGACAACTACGGTGGCACGGCTGCACGGGACGTTGCCCGGTCCGCGCTCGCGCGAGTTGTTCGAGCGCTGGGCGAAGGCCGAGGCGCAGTGTACGGGGTATCAGGCGCGGGTTTGCTGGGACCGGGCGCAAGGCGTGGTAGTCACGGACGTGGACGGCAACACGTTCCTGGACTGGACTTCGGGTGTGCTGGTGACCAACGTGGGACACTGTCATCCGCACCTGGTGCAGGCGGTGCAGGCGGCGTGCGCCAAACTCATGAACAACTATGAGTGCCTGAACGAGCCGCGGGTGAACGCCGCTGAAAAGCTGGTGTCCATCCTGCCGCCGCACCTGGACAAGTGTTTCTTCCTGAGCACCGGCAGCGAAGCGACGGAAGCCTGCGTGCGCATCATGAAGCGGAAGACCGGGAAGTTCGAGATCATCAGCTTCCACGGCGGCTTTCACGGGCGTACCTATGCCGCGCTCAGTTCCGGCGGGTTGGCGGGTCCGAAGAAGGGGTACGGTCCCACCTTGCCCGGCGCTATCCGCGTACCCTTTCCGTATTGCTACCGGTGTCCGTTCCGCGCGGAGCCGGAAACCTGCGACCTTCTGTGCCTGGACTACCTGGACGATGCCGTGCGTGCGAACAGCACGGGAAGCCTGGCGGGCGTGATGGTGGAGGCGTATCAGGGCTCGGCGGGATTCGTATTCGCGCCGCCGGGATGGTTCGCGCGATTGCAGGAGTGGATCCGTGCGCACGGACTGCTATTCACGCTGGACGAAGTGCAGTCGTCGTTCGGACGCACGGGCAAACTGTTCGCGATGGAATGGGAGAATCTGGAGCCGGACCTGGTGGCGCTGGGCAAAGGCATCGGCAGCGGTATCCCCACATCTGCCGTGGCGGCACGGGGCCAGGTGATCGACGCGCTCGGGGAAGGCGAGATGAGCAGCACTATGGGCGGCAACCCGGTGTCGTGCGCGGCGGTGGTAGCGGTGGTGGAGATCCTGGAGAGTGAAAAGCTGGAGCAGAATGCGCTGCGGGTCGGTGCGCTGATGAAGAGCCGCCTGCTCGAGATGAAAGAAAAGTGCCCGTACGTGGGAGACGTGCGCGGGCTGGGACTGGTGATGGGTGTGGAACTGGTGAAGGACAAGAAGACCAAAGAACCGGCGCCCGATCTCACGCGCAAACTGATCGACGTGGCGGCGCAAAACGGGCTTCTAATCGGGTCGGTGGGGGTGTTCGGAAGCGTGATCCGGGTGGCGCCGCCCCTGGTCATTACCGAAGCCGAGGCGCACGAGAGCCTGGATATCTTCGAGAAATCCCTCGGCATGCTGTGAGGGGAAGAGCCGACATGACCACAGAGATCTCCTTGTGTGACGCAAAAGCGGCGGTGGAGAGTGTGCGCCAGGACGCGCAGAGGTTTCTCTGCGAACTGATTCAGGTGCCATCGCTCGCGGGCAACGAAGCGGACGCGGTGGATTGCGCCGCGAAATGGTTCGAGGGACTGGCGGAAGTCGCGCGCATCCCGCTTTCGAACGATCTGCGGCGCGACGAGGATTACGCCGATCCGGTGCCCGGGCTCGAGTACGAAGGGCGCGCGAATCTGCGCCTGCGGGTGCCGGGGACGAACGGCGGGCGGTCGCTGCTATTCAATACGCATCTGGACGTGGTGCCGGCATCGGAAGGTCAGGATCGCCCGTTCGACCCCGCGGCGGAGGACGGGGTCGTGCGGGGGCGGGGCGCGTGCGACGCGAAAGGTCAGGTGGCGACCATTTACACGGTGCTGGCGGCACTCAACCGCATGCGCGTTCGGTTGGATGGCGACCTGCTGGCGCACCTGGTGGTGGAAGAGGAAGTTGGCGGGAACGGTACGCTGGCGATGATCCGCAGAGGCGAGCGCGCCGATGGATGCATCGTGATGGAGCCGACGGATCTGCGAATCCTGTCGTCGGTAAGGGGCGCGGTCTGGTTCCGCGTGACGTGCACGGGCAAACCAGGACACAGCGGGCGGGCGGGGGACACGGTGAGCGCCCTTAAGATGGCCATCCGGGTGATCGAGATTCTGGAGGCTTACCACGCGCGCCTGCTGGCTGCTTCACGCGGGATCCCGCTGTTCGACCAATACCCCAATCCCATGCCGATCACGTTCGGAAAGTTGCAAGCCGGGAACTGGCCGGCATCGGCGCCGGCGCAGGCGGTGATCGAAGGCGTGCTGGGGCTGCTGCCGAACAAGACGCGGTACCAGGTGATGGACGAGGTGCGGCAGGCGATCCTGGATAACGCCGATGAATGGCTGCGGGCGCATCACCGGCTGGATTTCATGTACCGGCACGATTCGCACGTGCTCGACCCGAGCCACCCTTTGGCCGCGGGACTGGCCGCGGCTTGCCAGGATAGCGGACTGCGTGGGGAGATCGGGGCCATGACCGCGTCTTGCGATTCCTGGTTCTACAACAATCAGCTCAAGATTCCTTCGGTGGTATTCGGACCAGGCAGCCTTTCGGTGGCGCACTCCCGCGAAGAGCACATCCGCATGGATGATATCTGCACTGCGGCGGTCAGCCTGCTGCGTTTCGTGCAAGCCTGGTAACAGATGATCGTCGATCGAGGAGCCATATGCGGGATTCACGTGTGGGTTTCGGATTACTGGGCGCGGGACTGATCGCGCCGTTTCACGCGCGGGCATTGCAGGCCTCACAGGTGGCGGAACTGATCGGGGTGACGGATCTGGACGCCGGGCGGATGGCCAAGATCACCAGTGCTTTCGGTTGCAAAGGCTATCCGTCGCTCGAGGTCATGCTCGAAGATCCGGCGGTGGACGCGGTGAGCGTGCTAACTCCGAATCACCTGCACTACGATGCCGTCATGAAAGCTGCCGCCGCGGGCAAGCACGTGCTGATCGAAAAGCCGCCGGCGATGACGCTGCGGGAGACGGACGAGATGATCAAGGCCTGTCAGGCGGCCGGGGTGAAGGCCTGCGTCAGCGTGCAGTGCCGTACTCGGAAAGCCGTGCAGGCGATCCGGAGGGCAGCGCGCGAGGGCAGGTTCGGGACCATCTACCACGCGGACGCCTACATGAAATGGTTCCGCTCGGCGGATTATTACCGCTCCGATGCGTGGCGCATGTCGCGAAGGTCGGGCGCGGGTGTCACGATTCAGCAGGCATTTCACTATGTGGACCTGCTGCAATATTTGGCCGGCCCGGCTCGGACGGTGCACGCGCGGATGCGGAACCTGGCGCATCCCGCGATCGACCTGGAGGACACGCTGCTGGCTTTCGTGGACTATGAGAGCGGCGCGCAGGGCGTGGTGCAGGCATCCACGGCGCTATGGCCGGGGACCGATATCCGCATCGAGATCAACGGCGAGAACGGAACCGCGATCATGTCTGGGGAGCGCATGGATACGTGGAAATTCCGGGACGAGCGCCCCGAAGACGCGGAGATCCGCTCGTACGGCAGCGCAGCCGTGGCAACCGGCGCGACGGGAGCAGCCGACCTGGGATTTCAGGATCATCAGGCGGTGATCGAAGACCTGGCCAAGGCCATTCTGAGCGGGGGTGAACCCATGATTACGCTGCCTGGCGTGCGTCCGACGCTCGAGTGGTGCCTAGCCATGTATCTTTCGGCCAAGCTCGGGGCTCCGGTCTCCCTGCCGCTCGAGGACGAGAAGGCGATCTGGTAGCGCGGCTATCCGTGGGCGGCGAGCAGGCTCCCGCAGGAGTGGCATACCGCCGCGTCCGGCTGAATTTCCTCGGAACAGTACGGGCACTGCGGTGCTTGTTCAGGCGGGAGGTCCTGGCCGAAGACCAAGTCCTCGGTGGCGGCGAGCAGGCTTCCACAGGATCGGCACACCAAACCTTCGGTGACCTCCTGGCAATAGGGGCAAACCTTTACTTCTTGCGCAACGAGCATAACCTGCCTCTCGCACCTGGATCTTACTGCAAATACGTCTCGAATTCAAGAGGTACAAGTATGAAACCCTATTTCATGCGAACGCGGATCAGATCGCTCATCTGGCGCCCGTTGCGGTTGAAACTGGCGAGCGCATAGATGGCATTGTCGCGGGCGATGGCGATGGAGTGCACGAGCGTGGGGCGCTGTCCGTCGGGCAGGAAGATGGCGCCGTGGTCCTCGTACTTCGCGGTGGGGATATCGTAGGTGACGAGGCGCAGGTCCTCCGCGCGTCCGCGGCGGGGGCGGGGCGCGTTCCCGGCGGCGGGACCGGTGGTCAGGTAGTAGACGGTTCGCCCGTCCGGACCGAGAGCGAAGCTGAGATACCCGTAAGCGAAGGAATCGTACATGCCGCTGCGTTTGGAAGGCTCCGAGGCGAGGCGTTCGATCACTTCCACGCGGGGTACGCGAGGATTGAACCGGAACAGGTAGCCGGAGCGCCCGTGCAGTCCGTAGATCATCTTTTCCGGGGCGTACCAGAAGGTCTGACGCCAGTTGTAGGCCATGCCTCCGCCCGCCGAGGGGTTGAACGAGCCAAAGTAATCCTTGCGGAGGTTTTCGCCCTGTACGGTTTCGAGACTGTCACTGTCGTAGCGGTAGCGTAGGATGTCGCCATCGGCGGTGGTGAAGTAGACGGAGCCGTCCTCGGGGTCCACGGGGAGCGAGCGGCACAAGACGCGGTAGTTGGCGCCGTTGCCGACTTCGCCTTCCTTGGAGGTGGGGCCGAGATTTTTGAGGTCATGCGTGGCGAGGTCGAGGCGCAGGAAATAGCCGTTCGGCCAGGTCAATCCGTAGAGACGACTGCGCTTGGTGTCCATGCTCATGGCCAGGATGCCCTGCTCGGCGGGTGCATTGCCTAGGTTCTGGAACACTCCGGAAGCGATGTCGTAGGACAGAAAATGGCCGCCGGGATACCGTTTGTAGCCGAGGGGCGGCACGCCCATTTTCTCTATACCGTTCTGAATGGTGTAGTAGCCCACGTGCGTGGCGAAATAGAGCTTTCCGTTCCATTCAACGAAGTTGACGTGGCTCTTGCCCTGCGGAATGGCTTTGAGACCCTTCTCCCCGGAAGCTTCGGTAAGGTCGCCCAAGTGCCGGATCTGGTTGGTGGCGGGGTCGTAGGAATACATCTGCGCGCCGGCGTCGATGGAATCGGAGCACAGCACGTAGTAAATCTTCCCGTCGCTCGCGGACAGCATACCGTTGAACGTGGCGTGCGAGAGCGCGAAGCCGGAATCGAAGGTCTCCGCCGCCAGCCGCGCGGAGGAGCCGTCGGCGCCCGCGCAGCTACAGAGCGCCAGGAGCACGGCGGCCAGGATCGAAAGGATTCGTTTCATCGGTTTACCACCACAGTTTGATGAGGCCCTGGTTGCCGAGTTCGCCAAAGCCCTTTTGCATGGCTTCCTGGAAGAGCCGGTGACACAACTCGGCGCCGGGCGCGGCTATCCCCAGTTCTTCGAGCAGTTGGACGGTGAGGCGGAGGTCTTTGGCGTGATGGCGGATCATGAAGCCCGGGCGGTAATCCTGTTCGGCCACGCGCGGACCGAGATTCGACCACATCCAAGAACCTGCCGCACCGCCGGCGACGGCTTGCAGCGTGAGTTTCAGATCCAGCCCGGCAGCCGAGGCAACGCGCACGCCCTCAACCATGGCCAGGAGGTTCAGCGAGCCGACAATCTGGTTGACGAGTTTAGTCTTCTGTCCGTAGCCGTTGGGCCCCGTGTAGACCACGTTGTTGCCCATGGCCTGGAAGAGTGGCAGGGCGCGGTCGTAAGCCGCCCGGTCGCCGCCCACCATGATGGACAGGCGCCCCGCCTTGGCCCCAGGCTGGCCGCCGCTCACCGGCGCATCCAGCAATTCAACGGAGCGCTCGCGCAGGCGCCCGGCAAACTCCACGGTTGCGCTGGGCGAAATGGTGCTCATATCGATGAAGACGGAGCCCGGTTCGAGGGCTTGCGCTACTCCGTTTTCTCCGAACAGCACGGCCTCCACGTGAGGCGTTTCGGGGAGCATGGTGACGACCATCTCGCTCGCTCCGGCGACCGCCGCCGGTGAGGCTCCGGCTTGCGCCCCCATCTCGACGAGCGGCACGGCGCGCGCCTCGTCGCGGTCGAAGACCGTCAGCGTGAAACCGGCTTTGATCAGGTTGGCAGCCATGGGCTGCCCCATGATGCCCAGACCAATGAATCCGACTTGCATTGGCATAGTCCTTTCGTATTCTTGCCGTCAACGCTCGATGCGTTTGGTCAGGTTGTCCAGAATGTTGTGGTCGATCTCATAGCCGAGTCCGGGTTTGACTGGGGCATGTACGTAGCCGTCGGCGGCGATGCGGATCTGGTCCTTCATGTACGGGCTGGCGTAGACGCCCTGCGGCACGGTCATCTCGAACCAGACGTTGTTCGGCATGGCCAATTCGCAATGGAAATGCACGGCGTGGTCGAGCGTATCGCCCCAATTGTGCGGGGCGCATTCCATGCCGAAGCATTCTGCAAGGTTGGCGATCTTCATGCCGCCGGTGATGCCGCCGACGTTATCCACGATGAAGCGGACCACGTCCACCGCGCCGCGGCGGAGGTACTCGGCGTAGTCGTAGATGGAGAAGATGAATTCACCGGCATGGATGGGCACGTCGAGCGCGCGGCAGAGCTCGGCGAGGCCTTCGATGTCCTTGGTGGGGATGGGATCTTCAAACGCCACGAACTTGAGCTCATCGAGCAGGCGGCCGACGGCCATGGCCTCCTGCCGGCTGTACACTCCCACTGGGTCCATAAGCAGGATAAAGTCGTCGCCGGCGGCCTTGCGCACCGCCTTGCAGACCTCCATGTCGAGTTTGTAGTCGCTGCCGTTGCCGCGGGAGGGCAGTTCCGGCGGATGAATCTTATATGCGCGGAAGCCTTCGGCCTTGCATTGGAGGACGGATTGGACGAAGTCGTCCACTGTCTTCATGTGCTGGGAGCTGGCATAAGCCATGACGCGGTCGCGGTATGCGCCGAGTATCTGGTAAACGGGCAAGCCGACCGCCTTGCCGGCGATATCCCACAGACAATTGTCGATGGCGGAGGCGTAGGAGCTTTGTCCGCGCCGGCGCTTGGGCGGATCCCACTGCGAGGTGAGGGCGGGCCGCTCGATCGCGCTCTTGCCGGAGAGGGCTTGTTTGGCGAACTCTACCCACCCGGCGTTGTTCCAATCCGGGTGCCAGTATCGATCGCCGAGGGTGTAGTTGCCCTCGATACCGCTCTTGGTCACCACCGAAGCCAGCCGCCCATGGTCGGTGACGTAGACTTTGACCTCCTTGATGGTCAAGTCGGGCAGATCGCCGGGTTTGATGCCCGCCGCGGCACTTACCTGCGCGGCCACCCCCGCAGTGACACCGCCGAGAAAGAAACGGCGCGAGACTGGCGTCCGAGCCATAGAACCTCCCGTTGCTAATCTAGTATAAACAGGTCTGAAACATATGAATCCACCGGCCGGCTTGGTTGGCGCCGAATGCTGTGCCATGCCTGTGTGGTCAAGTTCCGATTTATCTGTCGCCAGGCTGGTCGAGCGGAGCCCAATTCGGCTGGAACCGATATCCCATGCGGTCGAAGATCCGCTTGACCGACGTCTCGACAGCGTCGAAGATGGACCGCGGATCGACACGCGTCGGGCGTCTCGCTTCAAGCACGACACGGCCATCGATCAAAACGGTGTGCACGCTCTTTGCCCCGGCGCTGTAAACAAGCTGTGAAATCGGGTCCGTCAAAGGAAATGCCTCCGCGATGTCATTGGCGCGCACGACGAGGTCAGCACGCTTGCCGGGAACCAGCGACCCGATCCGCGCATCGAGGCCGACCGCCTTGGCTCCGTTGATGGTTGCCATCGCGAGCGCATCCTCGGCCGTCAGAATGGTCCGGTTGCCGCACTTCTCGCGCGCCGAGAGGACCGCCAGGTAGCTTTGCAAGCACAGGTCAAAGCGATTCGACCAGTTCGCTGAGTCCGACCCCAACGCGATGTTGACACCGCGATGATATAGCTCGGCATGACGGCCGTGGAACGTGCCGCCGACACCCCATAGCATGGAGCCCGCGGGACACCACGCGATCGACAATCCGCTGCGCACAATCGGCTCGATCTCGTCTTCGCGGATCACATTCATATGCGAGAAGAGGCAATTCTCCCCTAAGACGCCAATGTCCTCCAGATGCAGGATGGCGTGACGGCCGTGCCGCCGGTCGTCCGTCTCGGTATCGACCTGGTAATACGACTGGTGTTGGTTGAGCACCGTGCCGGCCCCATCCGCGGCGGCTTTCGCAGCTCGTTCCAGTTCGTCAGTAGCCGTGCCCATGCCGGCGATTGCGATATGGCCGCCTACCAGCGCATTCGGGTCCCGATTGCGGCGAAGTTCCGTCCCGAGCAGGGACAGTGCCCTTTTCGTACTGGCTGGCGCCCGCTCCAGCCGGTAGGCATTGTAGCCGCCCGGCGTTTCCTCCGCGTCCCACAGGAAAGGGTCCGCCACGAGGCCGCGCATCCCGAAGGCCTCGCTGGCCGTTGCGACCGCCGCGGGCGAATACGCCGTACCGGCTTCAATAAAACAGGTCGTTCCATTGCCCACCATCTCGAAGCAGGCGAGCAGGGTCGAAGCATACTCTGCGTCCTCGTCTATGGCGTTGACGAAGGCGCACTCCGTTTGCGGCCCCAGTTCGGCATAGGAGATCGTATCGCCGAAGGCGCCGCGCGCGATGTGGTAGGTGACGTGGGTGTGGCATTCCACAAAACCCGGATGGACGACACCGCCGGCGGCATCGATGGTGCGCGCGGGTTCGAACTGTGCGAGGATCTCTGCGGTTGGACCCACGGCGACGATGTCACGGCCGGCGATCGCGACCGCGCCGTCCGCGAAGACCCTGCGGTGCTCGTCCATCGTGACGACATATCCGTGAATAATGGCGAGATTCACACTGCGGCGTGGCGCATTGTCGCTGAGAAACGTCATTCTAGCCTCCAAAAAGTTGGAAAATGCCGGGCCGGCTTCAATCTGAACTTTCTGCCCAAACGCTCGCCGCCGATGGCGCCCAGCTCAAGACCACCGGCGTGCCTGCCTTCAGGCCCTCAGCCTCGTCGTCGCGAAGGTCCGCCCATACCACCGCGCCGTTCCTGGTTACGGCTCCAATCCGGATCCGGCTGCCCAGGTACACGACCTCTCCAATGTGCCCGAGCATGCCCTGGCCGTTGCCGGAGGATTCGCGCACCCCGACCCGGATGGCCTCCGGCCGCACGGAGAGCGTCACGCGTGTGCCGGGCGCCAACGGCAGTGAAGTCTTCGCCCGGAAGTGGCCTTCTTCGCCAACCGCGAGAGTCACAACCAGATCCTCCGTGCTCACGACGATGCCTTGCAGCAGATTGGTTTCGCCGATGAACCCGGAGGCAAATGCAGAGACAGGCCGGGTATACACTTCTTGCGGGGTGCCTTCCTGAATGATCCGTCCTTCATTCATGATCGCGATACGATCCGACATGACCAGCGCCTCGGTCTGATCGTGGGTGACGAATAGGAAGGTCGCGCGCAGCTTCCGCTGAATCGCCCGAAGCTCGATCTGCATCTGCTGGCGAAGCTTGAGATCCAGCGCGGACAAAGGCTCATCGAGGAGGAGGACGCTCGGTTCCGCTGCCAGCGCCCTGGCGAGCGCGGCACGCTGGATCTGTCCGCCGCTCAGTTCCGTGGCCCCACGGTGGCCCAGGTTTTCCAAATGCACCAGGGAGAGCATCTCCTCCACCTTGGCGGCGATTCGCGGCTTGGGCCACTTTCGCAATTTCAGGCTGTAGGCGATGTTGTCGAAAACGTTCATATGCGGGAATAGCGCGCCCCGCTGGAAAACGATGTTGGTGGGCCGGCGCTCCGGAGGCACACGCGTCGTGTCTTTGCCGTGGATGAGCACACGTCCCGTGGTCGGGAACTCGAAGCCAGCGACGATTCGCAGCAGGGTGGATTTCCCACAGCCACTCGGGCCCAGGAGCGAGACGAACTCGTTCGGCCGGATGGTCAGATGGATCCCGTCGAGCGCGGCCACTTTCCCAAATCTCTTCGCCACGCCTATGACCTCCACGGCAAACCGGCTCATAGCTTCTTCCGATTTAAGAGCTTCGCCAGCACGACCAGGGTGACGAGAGAGAGCAATACCGTGGATGCCAGCGCATTGATCGAGGGATCGATGCCCCTGCGCAGAAGACCCCAGATCAGCACCGGCAAGGTCTGCCTGCTCCCCACGTTGAACCAGGTGACCACAAAGTCATCGAGCGAGAGCGCCATGGCGAGCAGCGCAGCGCCCAGCAAGGATGGCCGGACCAGGGGAAAGGTAATATCGCGGAAGGCCCGCCAAGGAGATGCTCCGAGATCACGTGCCGCTTCCAGCGTGGAGAAGTCGAAGGTTTCGAGGCGGGCATACATGGTCAGGATCACAAAGGGAAGGCCCACCAGGGCCTGTCCGATAGCCGCATTGCGCAGTCCTTGGGAAAGCCCGGCCTCCTGAAAGAACAGCGCTAGCGAGATGCCGAGAACGAGCGCCGGGACGATGGCAGGCAGCACGCCGGCGGTCAGGAGGATGTTGCGGGTGCGCCGCCTGAGCCTCGCAACTCCGAAGGCGAAAGAAGCTCCAAGCACTCCTGCAACCACGGCGCTGAGGAATGCCAGGATCAGGCTATTGGCGAGCGCATCGGTGAACAGGGGGTTGGAAAATGCCTTCTCATACCAATCCAGAGTTAGCCCCGTTACAGGCAAGCTCAGCCGCGGAGACGTGGTGAACGAGAACAGGACCGTGACCGCGACAGGAACAAAGAGATAGAGCAGGACGGCCACCGCGAACCCCCATGCGAGAAGGCCATGCGCCCTTGTCCGAGGTCCAGTCATCGCTCCAGGACCCCCCGGGATATGCGGGTGATCGCATACCAGATGGCAAGGACGGCGGCCATGACGAGGACGGCCAGCGCGGCGCCGAGAGGCCAGTTGGAGCCGATGCCGCGGAACTGGTCGGCGATCACGTTTCCGATCATCAGGCCTTGCGTCCCGCCCACCAACGCAGGAACCACGAAGTCACCCACGGACAACAGGAAAGCGAAGGCAAACGCCATCCTTAGTCCGGGAAGCGTCATGGGAATCAGGATCGTCCGGTGGAGATGGAATCCGCTGGAACCGAGATCCCTGGCTACCTCCAGGTGGTCTTTGGAAACGTTGGACATGGAGGAATAAATGGGCAAGAGTGCCAACGGAATCAGCAATCCCACCAGCGTGATGATCACGGCCCAGTTGCTGAAGATGAGAAATCGAAGAGGCTTGTCGATGAAGTGCACCTCCAGCAGGACAGAGTTGAGAATGCCATCCTTTCCGAGGATGGTGCGCCAGGCATAGATGCGCACCAGGTACCCGCTGAACATGGAAGCCAGGACCAGATCCAGCAGCAACTGCGCCCGATGCGCAAAGACGAACCGCATGAGATACGAATACAGGTACGCCGCCGGGACCACCAGACAAGCCGTGATAAAACCGACCAGGACGGTTCGAAGGAGTACGGCACGATAGAGGCTGGATGTCATGCCCTGCAAGTAATTCAAGAGAGTGAAGCCCGGCGCCAGGTTAAAGCCGCGCATGCTCCAGAAACTGAGAGCGAAGAGAATCAGAATGGGCGCCAGGAAAAACGCAACATAGAACGCCGAGGCAGGTCCTACCAGGCGTAGCACCGCCGGGAGGCGGTCTCCCTGATGTTCCGGTGTCTCAGTCGGTGACGGCATCCGCACTCGATTCGCTGCGCAAAGCTGCCCGGGCCTTTAACTCAGCCGGAAGGCTTCCCACGCTTTGGCCCACTTTGCCGCCCCCACGATGTCTCCCCGGTCTTCCTGCGGCGGAATCACGATCTGCGTGTTCAGGATTCCACCGTTGGGCTTGCGCACGATGTCATACGGATGGAGATCCCTGAGCTTTTTGTCTATGAGGTCAACGGCTTTCTCGATGGTGGCGCCGGAGCCGAGCTTGGACGCAATCGCGGCATTGGACTCGGGCCGCATCATGAAGTCGATGAAGGCGTATGCATTGTCGAGGTCGGGGGCATCCAGCGCGATCGCATAGGCATCCGACCAGAAGAAGGTCCCGTCGGTACCCGGCGAAGCCACACGCAACTCGACGCCCTTTTCGGCTGCAATCACCGCCTGGAACACCCAGCCGCCGATCGCCATGGATGCATCTCCACGAATCAGGATGTCGGCCATATCTCCGAGCGACGCACCGAACGCCACGATATTGGGTTTTACCGTGAGCATAGCGGCGATGACCTGGTCCAGTTGTTTCTGGGTGAGCAGGTGAGGCTGCGGCATGTTGAGCGAAGTGGCGAATAACCAGATGTTGGAGTACGGGTCATTGAGGAAGACCAACTCGCCTTTATACCGGGGATCCGCAAAGTCCGTATATTTCGGCGGAACGCCTTTCCATTTTTTCGGATTGTAGACGCAAGGCTCGTCTCCCCAGATCAGGGGTACGGCAAAGGTTCTGCCGCCGCGCGTCAGCCAGGGTGCATTCTTGAAGGCCGGGAACAGGCCGTCCGCGTTCGGAATCCGGTTCATATCCAGCGGCAGGAGGAACTCCACGCCGGAAGCCAGAATCGCCCGATGAAAATCCTTGTTGGAGGCCACAATATCCATGGCTCCGCGTCCGCCGGTCTGGAACCGCGTAAGCGCCTCGTCCGCGGAACTCTGAAACGTTGTCTGTAGCCGGATGCCGTGAGACTCCAGAAAAGGCTTCGCGACGCTTGCGCCGTCTTCGCCATCGTATCCGAAGAAGTTGAGCACGCCACCGAGTTTTCCGCCGCCCGTGGATTTCCCGGGGGACGCCGTGCGCGATGCGCGGCATCCCACCGATAGCGCGGATCCGATCAGGGTCACCGGCAGAAGGCTCCCCGCGCGGCTGAGGAACCGCCGGCGGCTCACGTTTGTACGTAGCTTGCTTTCCAACAGATCCCGATGAAAGCCCGCATGCATTTGAGCCCGAGCCTCACTCACTGAATTGCTTCAATAACCACCGGCAGTTGACCACTTTTTCCACCAAGTCCAGGGGTAGGTAAAAGTACTGGCAGGAAGGTTCAAAACCGATCCGCGAGTCGTCCCTGGTGAGGGTAAAGAGCTGCCGCGCCAGTGCGATCTCGGATTCCAGCAGGTCCTTCATCTCCAGCCGCAAGCGCCGCTGCTGCTCGGGCGCGAGAGGCTTCGAGGAATCGACCAGCGCGTCGCGCGCGAGGATGAAGCGCGCCTGGTTCGCGACAGACCGGAAATTGATGGCGGCTGCCCGGGCGAATCGCAGGTCCTCCGCCACAGCACTGCGCCGCTCCGGGGGTGACTTCTCCACCGCGGCCTGTAACTCCGCAATTCCCGGTTCCCACCCGTCGGCCATCTTTTCGAACTGTGCCGCAAGCACCTCCGGCGTATATGGACCGCGCCAACTGTCCAGGTCGTCGTAGGGGATCCCCCACATGGTGGCCTTGTACCCGGTCTTCGACGGATAGAGCGGGTTTGCCGGACCGATCTGCACCGGAGAGGTATACACGACGCTGATGTGAAACGGATATTGGCGAAAAGCCTTGCTCACCAGGGTCCACGCTTTGCGCGCATGAGGGGCACCCTCGGGGCCGAACCGCTCCGCTGCCATCGCATCCAACGCCGTGTCGATGTCCGGAGTGGGCATGCGGCCCAGCCGCTGAACAAGTTGAAAGTTGGGAGAAGGATATCCGCCCATCGTCCAGCCAATCAGCATTCCGTCCAGCTTAGCAGGCGCGAGGTTGCGGATGTGCTCGGCGATCAGATCCATCACGGGGAGATACGGAATGCTGGCGATTTCACAGGTGTTGTTGAACTGAACCTCGGCTGCTCTCCGGAGTCCGGCCCGGCTGGCGGCCGCCCACTCGCCGACGGCTCGCGGCCCCGGTCCCACCGCGGAGATGGAATACTCGCCTACCTTGGTTTGGATTCCGCCGCGTTCGATGGGCTTGGACCATTCACTGACCGACATCAGCCAAACCGATTTCGGAAGCAGAGCGATGATGTCCGGCGCAGGGCCGTGGCCCCTCCAGCCCCAGTCCGACACCAGAACCTTCGCCTGGGGGTTGCCGCGGTGAATGCCGGTTTCGATGGCTGCATTGACTTCGGCGATGATCTCGGCATCGCTCCGGTTTCTGCATCGGGGACACTCCCGCCAGCGGCCGTGGGAGGCGCAGTTGGTGAGGTTTTCCGAAGCCGTCATGGTGAAGACTCCAGCCAGTTCGGGCACGGTCGAGAATACGTGCGCCAGGGCCCCGGAAATCCAATTCCGGACCGCCGCCTGGGAGGTGCACAAGGTCGCGTATCCTTCCTCATGCACGCCGGCCAGTTCGGGCCGTGCACGGAAGAAGGACTCGGGCATCGCGCGCGGTTCGTTCAGGTACAGGTAGATGCCGATTCCAAAGCGCGCGGCGCGTCTGGCCAGCGATTGCAGCCGGGCGAGGCGCTGCGCGGATTCGGCACCAAACTCAGGAAACGCCGGCCCGCCTGGCGCCAGGTCGCGCAAAACCACGTGCAGCCAGACCCCATTCACTCCGACCGACGACAACCGCTGGAGGAGTCCGTCGGGATAGGGATCCAGTTTTGGATTGGACAGGGGATCGCCGTAGACCGCCAAATACGAATAGACAATCCGCAGAGGTTCCGGCCGGACGCGGTCCGGCTGGGGAGGAGAGAAGTCAGGAAGCGGGTCGCTGAGACGCTGTACGAAATCGAAACGCGGTTCGGCCGCGCGGCGGATCTCCGGCCCAAATTCCTTTTCGACGACCCGGCGAATCTCGGCTTCGCGCAGCATCGCCGCATGGTCTGGAAGATGATATCGGAGCGGCTTGCACCTCGGTTTCAAGCGCCCGAGCTTGACCCACAGCATGTCGTCTTCGCGCAGGGTGAAGGCCAGGCGCTCGGGCGTCATTTCTAAAAGCTGGAGCAACTGATCGTAAGGCAGAAGATGCCAGTTCCTCCGGATTAAGGTGATGTAACCCCGTTCCCTTTGTGCGGCGGGGACCGTAGCGGCAGGGGGCAATCCCATGGACGCAGCCAGCCGGGTGATGTCCCCGGTGGAGGCACCGACGATCCGGGCGAGCTTTGCCGGTTCGACGGCATTCCAGTTTCGCCAGACGAACTCGTGGAGGCGGTCTGGAAAATGAGGGCTCACCAGCGCGGGCGGAGCCTCGCCCTGTGGAAGAACGGGCTCCCGGGCGGAACACATGCCGGTGCAGCAGAAAAGTAGCATGCAGGCCCAGCGCATGAAAAATGAGAGTACGGGAATCGTAGTCGCGTTCAAATTGCGAAAACTCCTGGGCTGGAACGGAAGCTTCAACTCAGAACGATGGAACCGGTTGAAATGCTCATTTCACCCCTATTCAGCTTGCGCCTCGGTTGACTATCAGTCATTGTAGACGTACAAACCTAACGGAGTCGCGCGGGCGGGCTGACTTGTGGCCGGGCATCTCGGTATTGCCGTCCACCTGGCCGTCCACAATCAGGTCGACATGCGGCCGGGTGGCCTATTCGGGGGGAGATGATTGCTGGCCTTGCCGGAGCCCGTCCGGCCCCCAGAGAAGGAAACGATCCGGAGCTACCGGGGGAAGTTCGGGTCGGGCATGTTCCAGTTGCCCGGAATCGGCGGATACAGTTCCTCCAGCCCCTCCTTGAGTTCCACACCCAGCCCCGGCTTCTGGGGCACTTCGATGTAGCCGTCGACCGCCTGGAACTTCTCTTTGAACAACCCCTCCTTGAACGGGTTGGGAGTCATGTTTGATTCCAGCAGGAAGCGGTTCGGCACGGCAGCCAGCAGGTGCGCGTTGGCCGCAGTGATCAGCCCGTCCTGCCAGTTATGAGGGCAGATGAGCTTTCCCCGGCTGCCGGCCATGCGAGCCATGTGCCAGCACTCAGTGACGCCGGCGTCGTCACAGCCGGGCTGCACGATATCGTAGGCGCCGCGGTCCACCCATTCGGCCAGGGTGGCGCGGTTCGGCATGGTCTCGCCGCCGGAGATCCTCACCGTGGGCAGGTACCTCTTGAGCTTGACGTAGTCGTCGATGTTCTTGCGCGTGGGCTCCTCGAACCAGAGGTACTTCAGCTCTTCGAGCACCGGAGCGATCTCCATGCACTGCTCCATCGACCATCGTGTGTTGGCTTCCTGAATCAGGTCGAAGTTCGATCCCACAGCCCCGCGTAGATCACGCATGTACGGGATGTAATCCGCTATCTTGATGCCCAACCTTCCGAAACCGCCGCCGGGCCGGTACTTGAAGGCAGTGTAGCCGGCCGCCTTGTGGCGCAGGGCCTGCTTCACCAGGTCGTCCGGTCCCACGAAGCGGGAGCCCTTCTGCCAGGTGAACTCGCCGCCCGAGGCGTACATGCGGATGTGCGTGACGGGCTTGGTGTCGGTGGCCAGGATTTTGTAGAGCGGAAGCTCTTTGGCCTTGCCGATGATGTCCCACATGGCGGTGTCCACGCCCGCCCATACGCCGCGGGCCCGCGGCCCGCACAGGCCCGCGGCGAGATATTCCACGTCGAACGGGTTCTTGCCCAGGATGGCCGGCTTCACTACGGCCTCGGCGTACTCCTTCATCTGCGCCGGGGCGTTGTAGCGGGAGGCGCCACCGATGCCCTTCAGGCCTACGTCCGTGGTGAGTTCCACGATCACTGACTCGGTCTTGTAGATGATGACGTTGTCGTCGCCGTCTGGCCACTCCTCTTCCGGCTTGAGCCGGTAGCCGAGGCTGATCACCTTGAGGCCGGTGATCTTGATCTTTTCGCGCCGTACGCCATCCATGGGCGAGATACGGCCCTGCGGCAACTCCGCGGCGCCACTCGGCCGCGCCGTCAGTGGGGAGGCTCCAGCCGAGCTCGCCGCTAAACTCAGAAACGCTCTTCTCGACGATGTCATGCGCCATCTCCTCGCGCCCCGGGTGGGCGCGGCAGGCTCAGGGTAGCATCCGGCATGCTTGTGTGGATGAGGGGCATCGACCCAAAATACCGGAGATTCCGCATGTAGAGACGCGGCGATTCGCGAACGTTTCATGCGCATGCGGCAGGTGGGGCCGCGGCAGGACTTGTGGGCCGAGCCGGCACGCCGGGATCGATGCCCCGCGCACATCGAGCCACCGCAGACGAAGGCCTTCGTCGAGTAAACTGGGTGTCATTATTTAGAAACGGAGCACGCTAATGGCCCACACACCTCTCCTGCGTTGGTTCCAGCAGTTGTATCGTGATCTTGAAATCGCAGAAAAGCTCGGCCGCTCGGTGGATGAGATCCAGGCGGAGCGTCACCGCCTGCGCCACACACGCCGCGGATTCTTGAAGGCCGCGGGAGGCGCGGCGGCAGTTCGGGTCCTGGCTCGTCCCGCGAGACTGTCAGCCGCCGGCTCGCCGCGAATCGCGATCGTCGGTGGGGGAATCGCTGGTCTGAATGCAGCTTTGGTTTTGAGTGACGCCGGCTACGCTTCGACTGTCTACGAAGCGTCTGGCAGAATCGGCGGGCGAATGTATTCGAATTCCACGTCGTGGGCCAACGGCCAGGTTACCGAACATTGCGGAGAGTTGATCGACTCCGGCCATAAGACGATCCTGAAACTGGCCAATCGCTTCAACATTCCGGTGGACGACCTCAAGGCAGCCGAGCCCCGGCATTCGACCGGTACCTACTCCTTCGCCGGTCACTACTACACGGCTGCTCAGGCCAACGCGGACTTCAAGCCGGTCTATCACGCCGTGAAAGACGATCTCCGCGCCGCCGGATACCCGACGCTTTACAACAGCTACAATTTCGCCGGCTTGGCCTTGGACGGCCTCAGCGTCTACGAATGGATCGAGGCCCGTGTTCCGGGCGGACACGGCTCCCCCCTGGGTCAGTTGCTGGACGTAGCGTACAACATCGAGTACGGGGCAGAGACGAATATCCAAAGTTCGCTCAACCTGGTATACCTGCTTGGCTACAACTCACCGGGAAACCTCAGCCTGTTCGGACGATCCGACGAGCGGTATCACATGCGTGGAGGCAACGACCAGTTGCCCAAAGCAATCGCCGCGTTGCTGCCCGCGGAAAGCATCGTGACGGGGACGTCTTTGACCGCGATTTCTCGGAATGACGACGCGAGTTATACACTCAGCTTTAGTAGCGGGTTCTCGCATTTCGACATCATCGCCGATCGCGTGATTCTGACGATTCCTTTCTCCGTCTTGCGCAATCTGGATTATAGCCACTCTGGATTTAATGCTGTCAAGGTCACCGGCATTCAGCAACTGGATTATGGAACGAATTCGAAGCTGCATCTTCAGTTCGCGAATCGATTTTGGAACGAATCTGGACCGTGGGGTGTCAGTACAGGTTCCAGCTACTCCGACACCGGATATCAGAACACCTGGGAAGTGACGCGCGCCCAGCCCGGGGCCACAGGAATACTTGTGGATTACACCGGAGGCAACATAGGAGCCTCTTTCACCGGCGATTTGGGTGATCCTTCGGTCATCCAAGGGTACGCCTCCGCGTTCCTGGGCCAGCTTGAGCCCGTGTTTTCGGGCATCACGGGCCAGTGGAATGGCCGGGCAACGCTTGATACGCCTTGGAGGAGTCCGTATCTGCTGGGGTCCTACTTTAATTGGAAGGTTGGCCAATATACGCTGTTCAGCGGCTCCGAGAAAGAGCGATCCGGCCACTGCCACTTCGCCGGAGAGCACTGTTCCACGGACTTTCAAGGGTACATGGAAGGCGCAGCCGAGGAAGGGGCTCGCGCTGCCAGTGAAATCTTGACCGATTACAAGAATGGGATCTTTCCGTAAACCGCGGCGAGACGGAACAATGATGGGGGCAATATGGTGAATGGCGGCGCCGAATTCCTGAAGGCCCGTGATTTTCTGCTCGCTCACCGCACCGAATATGAACTTGCGTGTCGGCAATTTCGCTGGCCCAAGCTCGACGAATTCAACTGGGCGCTGGACTACTTCGATGTCATGGCAGCTGGCAACGCACGCACGGCGCTATGGGTAGTGGATGACAGCGGCGCGGAAATCAAGGCCAGCTTTGCGGAGCTGGCGGAGCGATCGGCTAAGGTCGCCTGCTTCTTGCAACGCTTGGGTGTGCGGCGCGGCGACCATGTTCTCCTCATGCTCAGCAATGAAGTGCCACTCTGGGAGGCTCTATTAGCTGCATTTAAGATCGGCGCCGTGGTGATTCCCGCGGCCGCGATGCTTGGAACCGATGACCTGCGGGACCGGCTGGATCGAGGCGAGGTGCGCCACGCGATCGTAGGATCGGCTCACGCCGGCAAGTTTGCCGCTCTGAGCGGCGGCTACACGCGCATCTGCGTCGGCGAAGCGATACCGGGGTGGCGCCCGCTGGAAGAGGCTTACGGCGAATCGGGGTCATTCACGCCGGAAGGCGCGAGTCGCGCCGCCGACCCCCTACTGCTGTACTTCACATCGGGAACAACCGCGGAGCCGAAGTTGGTGCACCACACCCAGCAGAGCTACCCAGTCGGGCACCTGTCCACGATGTATTGGATCGGTTTGCAGCCTGACGACGTACACTGGAACATCAGTTCGCCGGGTTGGGCGAAACATGCCTGGAGTTGCGTGTTTGCCCCGTGGAATGCTGGGGCCACCGTGTTCGCGTACAACTATTCGCGTTTCAGTGCGAAGGCCGTGCTCAACATGCTGGCCAGTAAACCGATCACGACTCTGTGCGCTCCGCCCACCGTGTGGCGAATGCTGGTACAGGAGAAACTGGCCGACTATCCGGTCCGTCTGCGGGAAGCTGTCGCCGCGGGAGAGCCATTGAACCCTGAGGTCATCGAGCGGGTGCGGGCTTCCTGGGGGATCACGATCCGCGATGGTTTTGGCCAAACGGAGACCACGGCCGTAGCCGGCAATTCGCCGGGCCAGGTGGTGAAGGCCGGCTCCATGGGTCGGCCTTTACCCGGCTACCGCATCGAAATACTGGACAGCGAAGGCCAGCCCGCTGCAGAAGGAGAGCTATGCCTGGACCTCTCCCCGCCTCCGCTGGGAATGATGCTGGGCTATGCGGGCGAGGTGGGGAGGACTGCCGAAGCGATGCGAAGAGGATACTACCACACGGGCGACGTGGCCTTCCGGGACGAAGATGGCTACCTCACGTATATCGGGCGCGCCGATGACGTCTTCAAGGCCTCCGACTATCGCATAAGCCCTTTTGAGCTGGAAAGCGTGTTAATCCGGCACCACGCCGTCGCGGAGGCGGCCGTGGTCCCCAGTCCTGATCCCCTGCGCCTCGCTGTTACGAAAGCGTTCGTGGCGCTAGCGCCGAACTGCAGTCCGGGCGAAGATGTGGCCCGCAGCATCTTCGCGTTTGCCCGACAAAATCTGGCGCCCTACAAGCGCATTCGCCGCCTGGAATTCTGCGAGCTGCCAAAAACCGTTTCGGGCAAAATTCGCCGGGCGCAGCTACGGAAAGACGAGCACTCGCGGCCGGCCGGGGCCGGCCGGAAAGCATTGGAATTCTTCGAAGAAGACTTTCCGGGTATGGCTTGAGAGAAAGATCGGTAAACGCTGGCCGTGCTGCGAAACCGAACCCTGCGGCTCTGTGGAGTGTCGGCCGGCCGTAAAGCCTCTCCTACTCCTGTCTTAGCGCGACGGCAGGGTCTACCCGCATCGCACGGCGCCCAGGCAGGTAGCTGGCCAGTCCGGCAGTCAGCAGCATGACCCCAGCCACCATCGCATAGGTCGCTGGGTCTGTCGCCTGTACGCCAAACAGGAAGGCCGCCAGCAGCCGCGACAGCGCAAGGGCCGCGCCAACTCCGGCTGCGAGCCCTAGCAGGGTCAGCGCCAACCCTTGTGCCACAATGTGGCCGAGGAGCATCCCGGGCGAGGCGCCTAGCGCCATCCGCACTCCAAACTCGGACCACCGCCGGCCCACCGAGTAGGCCAGAACTCCGTACAATCCAATGGCGGCCAGCAGCAGGGCAAGAGCCGCGAACGCCGTGAGTAACAGCCCCTGCATCCGGCGCTGCGAGACTTCCTTGTCGAGAATCTGATCCATCGTGAAAACGTCAGTCACCGGTTGCTCCGGATCCACGCTCCACACGGCGCGCCGTACGGCCCCCGCGATGCTGGAGGGCTCGACTTTGGTGTGGATGACCAGCGAACCGGACGGGAATCCCGCCTGGAGCGACGATATGTAGAACTCCGGCTTCGGCGCGGCGTCCAACCCGTCCTGATGAATGTCCCGCACGACGCCAATCACGCGAACGGAGACGCCAGATTCGAAAATCAGCTTGCGCCCAACCGGATCCTGGTCCGGCCACAACTCGCGCGCCAGCGTCTCGTTCACCAGCACTACCGGGGGTGTGCCCTCCCGATCGGATTCCGCAATGTCGCGGCCTCGAAGGACCGGAATGCCCATCGTCGCCAGGTATCCGGGACCGGCCGCTCGGGAACGGCACTGAACTCTGTCCCGCGGATTCCGCCCTTCCGCAGTCACCCCGGAAATGTCGCCTTTGAACGCGATGGGAACGTGATTGGTGAACCCGGCGGAAACCACGCCAGGGATGGCTGCCACTCGCCGCAGCATCTCCTGCTGCCAGCTTGCGATCTCTGACAGAGCCGGGCGCGCCGCACTCAGCCTGGGTAGTCCCACCGTGAGAAGGTTGCGCGTGCGGAAGCCGGTATCCACGCTCCGAAGCCTCGTAAAAGTCTGGATCAACAGGGCTGCGCCGACAGCCAGCACAAACGCGAGCGCTACCTCCGAGCCGACCAGCAATGCTCGTGTCCGGTTCGCATCCGAGGAGGCCAACGTACGGGCGTTCTGTTTCAGCGAATCGATCAGGTCCAGCCGCCGGACGTGCAAAAGCGGAATGAGGCTGAAAGCAAGCGCCACAGCGATGGAGAGCGCCGAAGTGAACCCCAGCACGCGAACGTCCACTGCTAGCGACTTAAGTCCAGTCATATCTCCTGGAGCGAGGTGTGCCAGAAATTGAAACGTCATCGTCGCGAGCAGAAGTCCCAACGCGCCGCCTAGAGCGGAAACCAGCAGGCTTTCACAAACGAACCGGCGCGCAATCTGCCACGTTCCGGCTCCGAGTGCGGCGCGAACGCTGACCTCCTTTTTCCGGCTTGCGGCACGCGACAGCAACAGGTTTGCCAGGTTGCAGCAGGCGATCAGCAGCACAAACGCAACTGTGCAGAACAACAGCATCAGGATGTGCCGGCTACCTCGGACAAAGTGGTCGCGCAGCGGAGCTACGAACGCGCCAACCTTCTCGTTCGTCTCCGGGTACTCGCGGGCCAAAGCCTGGCCGATGCCGTGAATTTCCGCGTTGGCTTGCGCCAGGGTGACGCCCGGGTTCAGGCGCGCGATCACCATCCAGTTGTGGCGGCCTCGCTCGTTCCATTGCTTCGGGGTGTAGGAGGCGCCGAGCGGCGTCCAGACCTCGCCCAACTTGCTGACATACTGGGAGGGTGGCTCGGTTCCAGAGGCGATTACGCCGACCACGATGTGCTTCTCCTCGCCAAGCCGAATCGCCTTGCCGATGATTTCCGGGTCCCCGCCGAAGCGCCGCCGCCATAGTGGTTCCCCGAGGATGGCCACTTTCGCCGCATCCAGCCGGTCGTCGTCATCGCGGAACACCCGCCCCAGCAGCGGACGCGTGCCCAGAGCCCGGAACAGGCCGGCCGTGACGACCGCTCCCAACACCAGCTCGGGCGGACCATCGCCCGTAAGTCGGTAGCCCGCAATCTCCAAAGCGCCCATCTGCTCGAATGAGCGGGCGCGTGTTTTCCAGTCCACATAATTGGCGGGCGACACCGGGCTGTCTGCGACGCCGAAAAACGGGGCGCTCTCCCAAACCAGCACCAGGCGCTCGGGATCGGCGTACGGCAGAGGCCGGAGCAGCACGGCGTTCAGCAGGGAGAACACAGCCGTATTCGCCCCGATTCCCAACGCGAGCGTGAGAACCGTCACGGTGCTGAAGCCTGGCGATTTGGCAAGAGATCGCGCGGCGCCACGGAATTCGTGCAGAAGGCCAGCCATACAAAGTTTCAGACGCAAAAATCTGAAAAATGTTCGGCAGTTCGAACGGCGCGTTGCCTCATCGCGCGCGGCAGGCGCTCGCCCCCCACTATGTCCTTCGATCGGGAGCCTTGGGCCGCCCTACGAGGCTCACACCTTACTCTCCCGGGCTGCCTCCCGCCACCATCGCCGGCTTCCATCCCACCCTCTGCATCACCCGGTGGATGGCGCCAAAAATCCTTTCTTCCACGTCGTCCGCCCAGGGCCCCGGCTGACCGTAATAGATCATGCTGTCGTCGGCTTCGTAGCCGCCTTCTTTCAGCACACGCAATGATGGGATGTACGCCATCACGTCGTTCGAATAGCCCGCCACGATAACGCCCCTCGCTCCGTACTCTTTCTTGATCCGCAGGTCGTAGTCCACCACCACTTCGCCGCCCAGCGCCACCAGCACCAAGCTTTTTCCGAAGGCGATGGCCTGCACCGGATAGGGGTATTGCCGGATGGGCCGTCCCTCGTCGTAACTGCGCAGCATAGCCCGCGCATGCCGCACTCGGACCGGGTTTTTCTCTCCCAAACGCGCCTCGTAAGTCTCCCGCGTGTGGTGGGCGAACGCCAGGTCCACCACCTGGTAAGCGGCGTGGATTGGACCGCGCGCGCGCTCGAGCTTCCCCTCCATCGCGCGCTCGACTTCCGCCGCGAGTTCCTGCCCGTGCTGCCGCGCCAGCTCCACCGTGCCGCGCGGATTGGGATTTTGGTCTGCGCCGCATAACTCCAGGAACATGGCCGTGGCCGAAGGATACTTCCGCTCGATCTCCTCCTGCGCGAACCCGGCGTAATCCCCGCTGATCTGGTAGATCTGGCCGGTCATGGTGGTGTTGTGGCAGGCGTAGCCGAACAGCACCGCCCGCAGGCGCCCGTCCGGGGTAGTCACCTTTAGCAGCGGCACGCTGGGATCGGTGGGCCCCTCCGGGTTCAGGCCGATCTTCACCCCGGCGGGAGTCGGCTCGCGGCGGTTGATCGCAAAGTGCGCTCTGCCGCTCCCCAGCCACACATCGGCCGGCGCCAGTTGCTGGATGGCCGCGCCCACCACTGCCACCAGGTTGTCCGCCAGGCTGCGCGCATAGCTCTCCACCGCCTCCCGGTCGCGCCCGTTCAGGTCGAACATGATGCGGTTGTCCAGCGGCAGCGGGCCCGTGTGGGTGTGCGAAGAATTCAGTACTAGAACCGAATGCGGCAATCCGTAGGACTTCTCGATGCGCGCGGCCACCGGATCGGCGATGGCGCGCGGCAGTCCCACCAGGTCCGTGGTCACGATGGCCACCCGCTGTCCCTTGGCGTCCTGAATGACCATCGCCTTTGCTTTCAAATCCAAATTCACGCCCTCGGAGGGGTGGTTCCGGTTACCGTAGCCAGCCAGCCACACCGGTTCCCGCGGTGTGATGTCAATCGCCGCCACGCCCACCCGGTAGTCCGCCGCCGCCAGGACTGGTACGCAAATGAGGACCGCCAGTATTCCCCGCATCGCCTAAATCCGGCCACAATTATACGAACAACGTTAGAATAGTGGAACTTCTATGAGACAATTGCGCCTACTTCTGCTGTGGATTGGTGTCGCCGCAGCACCGCTTTTTGCCCAGGCGCAGGCCAGCTCCGGCGACCTGAGAGGTACGGTCACCGATCCCGGGGGAGCGGCCATCAGCCAGGCGAAGGTGCGGGCCTCGGACCCGGCCCACGGCGTCCAGCGCTCCACCACCACCGACGCCGCCGGCGAGTACCGCATCCCGCTGCTTCCGCCGGGTACCTACCAGGTGCGCGTGGAAGCCGCGGGCTTCACCAGCAAAGTGCTGGATGGCGTGGTCATCCGCGTGGGCGATACCGTGGCGCTGCGCACCCAGCTCGAGATTGGCGCGGTCTCCAGCCAGGTGACCGTCACCGCGGAGACACCTGTCATCGAGACCGAGCGCACCCAGCAGGCCACCACCATCGACAGCCATCGCATCGAGAACCTGCCCATCAACCGGCGCAATTATCTGGACTTCGCGCTGCTCTCCCCCGGTGTCAGCGAAACCAACGATATCGTGGACGGCAATGATTTCCGGGTGGCGCAGACCCCTCAGTCCGGCCTTAGTTTCGGCGGCGGCAACGGGCGCGGCAACGCCTTCACGGTAGACGGTGCGGAAAGTTACGTTACCTCCGGCGGTGTGCGGCCCTCCGCCAGCCAGGAAGCCGTGCGCGAGTTCCAGATCAACCGCAGCACCTTCAGCGCCGAGTTCGGCGGGTCGCTGGGTGGCTCCGTCAACATCATTACCAAGTCCGGCACCAACGAGGTGCATGGCGACGTGTTCGGCTTCCTGCGGCAGCGGGATCTGCAGGCCCGCAATTACTTCGATCCTGGTAAGTCCGCCTTCACCCGCGGGCAATACGGCGCCACCCTGGGCGCCCCCATCCGCAAGGACAAGACCTTTCTGTTTACCGCCTACGAGCGGCTGGACCGGCACGAGACGGCCTTCGTTCCTATCCTCCAGGACCGGTCCGTCTTCAACCAGTTGACCCCCGGCCAGAGCGCGCTGATCGACTTCTTCGAGAACGGCCCCTTCGTGGGATTGAAATCCACCGGCCAGCAGCTTCACGACGCCTTGCTTACCAGCAACTATCCGGCCACCGTGCAGTTGTTTGACGCGAATAGCGGCAACTTCCCGTTCGCCGAGACCGAGAACCAGTTCTCCGTGCGCCTGGACCACCAGTTCAGCCCCACGGATTTCTTCTTTGCCCGCGGCGTGTTCGTGAACGATGACAACCAGAACGCCCAGTTGGGGGCGCTGATCGCGTACAACCGCGGGCGCAATTTCCGGGCCAACGATTCCAGTATCACCCTGGGCAACACCCGCATCCTCGGCTCCAAATGGGTCAGCGAGACGCGTCTCATGTTTGACTACAACAAGAACAGCATCACGCCCAACGACCCCTACGGCCCCGACGTGACCATCACCGGCTACGGGTCCTTCGGCCGCGAGCTGTTCCTGCCCTCCACCACCTTCGAGCGGCATTTTCAGTTCGTGCAGAACTTCGATTACACCTCCGGCCGGCACTCCTTGAAGTTCGGCGCGGATATCAATCCCGTGCGCGTCACGGCGCGCTCGGAGACCTTCTTCGGCGGGCGCTTCCTGTTCGCGCAAAACATCCCGCTGAGCGCGCTGCTGAACACGGCTTCCGGCGATCCCAACACCTCCGCTCAGTTAGCCGGTCTGATGAGCCTCGCTGGCAGGCAGGACCTGGTGCCCTACCTGGATCAGAACATCACTGCCTTGCAGGCCTACAACCTGGGCCTGCCCATCCTGTACCAGCAGGGATTCGGCGATCCCAACTGGACGGCCTGGTTCCGGAACTACAATTTCTTCGTCCAAGACACCTTCAAGCTGCGGCCCAACTTCACGCTGAATCTGGGAGCGCGCTATGAACTTGAGGGCGAGCCGCAGGGGGTCAACACCGACACGAACAACCTGGCGCCGCGCATCGGCTTCGCCTGGACCCCCTGGAAGAACGGCAAGACCGTGCTGCGCGGCGGATACGGCATCTATTACGCGCCCGTCAATGCCCAGATTGCTAACCTACCCGCCACTCTGAACGGCGTCCGCATCGCCCAGGTGGGCATCACCGCCCTGGGAGTGCCGGGCCTGAACAACCCGCTGACCGGCGCGCCGCTTACCTCCTTTGACGTCTGGCAGACGCTTCAGCAGCAGAACGTGCTCGGCACGCGCACGATCACCAAGGCCGATATTGCGCAGTTCGGCCTGGTGCCCGGACCGAACGCGCCCGGGCGCGTGCTCTTCGGCATCTCGCCGGACTACGTCAACCCATACGCGCAGCAGGCCAGCTTCGAAATCGAGCACGCCTTCGGGAGCTACTCGCTTTCGGCGGGTTACGAGTTCAACCGAGGCGCGCGCCTGCCCCGCGAGTTGGACCAGAACCTCTACTACAGCGGCCACACCGCTACCGGCCAGCCCACCTACGGCTTTTACGATCCGCAGATCCTGCAATACAACGTGCTCCAGTCCACCGCCAATTCCTTCTACGACGCCCTGATCGTGCAGCTCTCCAAGCGCTTCAGCCGGCACTTCACCCTGAACGCGCACTACACCTTCAGCAAGTCCATCGACGAGGTTACGGATTTCAACAGCGACTTCGAGCCCAACGACCAGCTCAACGCCCGGGCCGAGCGGGCGCTCTCGAGCTTCGACCAGCGGCACCGCTTCGTGGCTTCCGGCATGTTCGAGTCTCCGGTGGCCGCCGGCCGCGGCCGGGGTTTCTGGCGCAACTTCCTGGGAGGCTGGGGTGTGGCGCCCATCATCGTGGCCAGTTCCGGCCGGCCCTTCAACCTGCTCACCGGCTATGACAACGTGGGCGACAATCACCCCACCACGCACCGCCCCTACGGCGCGGGGCGCAACATCGGCCTGGGCCCGGATTACTTCACCGTGGATCTGCGCGCCGGCAAGCGCATCCCCTTCGGCGCCGAAGGCCGGCACAACGTGGAGTTCATCATCGAGGGCTTCAATCTGCTCAACCGCACCAATTTCAAGAACGTGAACAACATGGTGGGAGACCTGCAGCTTTCCGATCTGCCCAGCCCCCTGGTGGGCCAGCGTGCCGACCCCATCCTGCCGCTTTCCTTCACCTCGGCCTTCGACCCCCGGCAGTTTCAGATCGGCTTGAAGATCAACTACTGAAGGGCTCGCTTCCTAGCAGGCGTACCCGCACACTCCAGCGCGCGGAGAATTGACTGCCGGCAGGCACATTTCCAGACCACACGGGTAGCCTCCGGCCACGGTCGCATCGGAATCCAGCGTGACATCCTTCAATTCCACGTGCGCCGCTTCCCACACCCGGTGCCGCATCGGCCGCTCCACTTCCGGTAGTTTGCCGCACCACCCTCAGTTGCAACGACGGCCACGGGGAACGACCCGCCGCAGGCCGTCAGGTTCGACGCTTGGAAGTCATTACGCGAGCGGCGAGTTGCGGAAAGGTGAGCCACCGACCGGCAAGCAAATCGCCGCGCACCTGGACAGCGTGTTCGCCGCACTGCCGACTACGGTGCAGAGGGCGTACGCGCGGGCGGACTCGGGATTCTACCGGCAACGGGCGGGGGCGGAGAATCCAATCAAGGAAGCCGCCAACGACGCGGGCTTGGCGGTGCAGCCATCTGGGCGATGGGCGGTGAACTGCGTGCCCTTCCAGTGGCGATGCTGGCCTACAACCTGAACTGCTGGCTGATGCTGTTCAACCGGGAGGAGCACGTCAAGACCGAGGACGTGCACCACACCACGCTGGCGACGGCACGATTGTGGTTTCTCTTCCTGGCGGCCAAGATCGTACGGCAGTGTCTCGCCGGGCTTCGGTAGCGCGGCGGTATATTCATTCCGGGCGAGGGGCCAGTTTTCAATGGGGGCGTTGGCGGGGATCGAAAAGGGCCCGGGATCCGAGTCGGCTGGGTATTCCAGGATCTTGACCGGGACCCGCTTCTGATTGGGGCGGCACAATCACGAAGTTCACGTCGAGGTTGTAGCCGAGATGCTTGTCCCGGCCGATGGAGGCGATGATGCGTGCGGAGTTCGCTTGTACGGGCTTACCGGAGATGTCCTGGTTCCATGGATTGTCCGGCGGAAAAACCTGGAGAGCAGCGAGGATCCGGTCGGCCCCGGGGGTCCCGAACAGCACAGGCTGAGTAATCGGCGGCATAGGCGGAGGTCTGCGCGGCGCGTCCGCACCGCTCACGGCAGCTATGCCCACCAGGACCTTCCGCAGCAGGATCCGATGGTCATACATACGCTTAAGAATAGAACTTCCGGGCGAGGAAGCGGGCGGGCTCTCAACCAAGGGGATACACAATCAGGGGCAATGCCGCAAGCGTCATCTTGAACTTGGGATATCATCATGGCTATGCCCTCGCTGAAACGGGCGGAATGACCATCGAGATGCGGCGGGCGGACGGCTTGTAGAAGCCAGAACCAATTCGAGCCTGCGGCCGCTCATTTCGAATTCCGGATCACCGAATGAATCCCAGCTCACAAATGAATCCCAGCTCACAAAAGATACAGGAATACTTGCGGAGTGTTGGCGTGGATGCACGGGTCATGGAGATGCCGGCCACGACGCGGACGGCCAAAGAGGCTGCCCGGGCGATCGGGTGCTCCGTCGCCCAGATCGCGAAATCCATCTTGTTCCGAACCGCGCATTCCGGGAGACCTGTGCTGATCGTGGCCAGCGGTGCGAATCGCGTCGACGAGCGCCTGATGGGGGAATTCATTGGGGAGCAGATCGAAAAGGCCACTCCCGATTTCGTTCGCGAGACGACGGGGTTCGCAATTGGAGGCGTACCTCCGGTCGGACATTCCATTGCAATAGAGACCTGGATCGACCGGGAATTGCTGCAATTTGACATCATCTGGGCTGCCGCAGGCACACCCTTCTCCGTCTTTGCAATCGCGCCCGGCCAATTGCAGAATATGACCGGCGGCAAGATTCAATCGGTCTGTGCCAAGGCTGGCGGAAAAACCTGAGGGCTACACATTTTCCGGCACCACGTACGGCACCCGGTAGTCGCGAGTGAACATCGCGTTGGCTTCGGCATCGTTCTTGCACGTCAGCGTGTCGGGGTCGAAGTACAGCGTGCGGCCCAGCCGGTAGGAGATATTCGCCAGGTGAATCAGAATTACTGAGGGCGCGCCCTCTTCGATGGGGGCGTTCAGATCGGACTGCTTCCGGCTGCGGACCGCCTGGATAAAATTCGCCCAGTTATCGCCGCCTCGCGGACCGCTCGGGGCAGGCCCGGGCTGCTGCTCTTTACCGAGCCAGATCTTGAAGCCCGGCCTCGCGGTGCTGAGATACCCTTTCGATCCGTACACGATGTTGCCCACGGTCGTCCGGGTGCCGGCGGCGGGACCGGCCATAGGGTCGGCGATGTCCTGAATATCGGCTTCGGGATTCGAGATCCAGTGACGTACTTCGAACACCAGCATCTTCTTCCTGCCGCTTTCGTGGAACTCGAAGGAGGCGGTCATCGTGTTGGGCGTCTCCTGGTCGTCATCGAACATGAAGTGGCCGCCCATGGCGCTGACCTTGGTCGGGTACTTGACGCCGAGCAGCCAGCGGGCCGCATCCATCTGGTGGACGCCCTGATTTCCGATGTCGCCGTTGCCGTAATCCCAGAACCAGTGGAAGTTGTAATGGAAGCGGTTCCGGGTGAACTCGCGTTTGGGCGCGGGCCCGAGCCACTCGTCATAATGGACCCCTGCGGGGACGGGCTCGATTGGTTTCCGGCCGATGGTGTCCCGCCACTTGAAGCACAAGCCGCGCGAAAGGTACACGTCTCCGATCACACCCTCGCGGACCAGCCTCACGGCCTCCTGCATGGAGGCTGACGAGCGGCCATTGGTCCCGTGCTGCACGATCCGGTTGTACTTGTTCGCGGCGGCCAGCAGTTGCTTTGCTTCGAAGATATTATGGGCGCATGGTTTCTCGACGTAGACATCCTTGCCCGCCTGGCATCCCCAGATCGCCTGCAGGGCATGGTTGTGATTCGGCGTGGCGATCGAGATGGCATCGATGGATTTGTCCTCGAGCGCCTTGCGCAGGTCGGTGAAGCCGGCCGGACGCTTCCTGGTCATGCGCTCGGTATCGTTGAGACGCTGTTGGAGTACCGACTCATCCACATCGCAGATAGCGGCGATCTCGACGTTGGGCATCTTGGCGTAGGCCCGCAGGTGGGCCTGGCCCTACCCGTGAACTCCCACACAGCACACGCGGACGGTATTGTTCGGGCTGGCGAGAGCATTTGCGCGAATCGCCGCGCCAGCCGCTACCGTATTCATCAGGAAGTATCTCCGGTCCATAGATCCTTTCCTCCTCGGAGCTGTCGAGCGTCACCCGGACTTTTTCGCATACGAGGTCCGATTGGCTCTTTGGTTATAGCACGAAACGCAAAAGGCTTCGCCTGGCGAGTTTCTTGCAATGCGAAGGGAGAATGAGGTAACCTGCGTCTCCGAGATTCCGCGATGGCGATTGTGGGAGGAGCGTTTGTATGAAGAGAATGACCCGGCGCGGGTTTGTTTCGCGCGGTCTCCAGGCCGGCGGGGGTCTGGCCGCGTTGGGTTCGGCGGCAGTTGGCGCCAGCCGGGTCTCCAAGATGCGCTTTGGATTCACTTCGTATCAGTGGGGCAAGGGCTGGGATGTGCCAACTACCATCGCGAATTGCACCAAGGCGAAGGCATTCGGTGTCGAACTGCGGACTCAGGAGAACTACGCCGCCGGCGTGGAGATAACACTCTCGGAAGCCCAGCGCCGCGAGGTCAGGAAGCGGTTTGAGGACAGCCCTGTCAAGCTCGTAGGCCTGGCATGTTCGGTGCGTTATGACTGGATCGATCCGGCGAAGCTGAAAGAGGCGATAGAAAGCACGCGCGCCCACCTGAAACTGAGCCACGACGTCGGCGGATGGGGGCTGCGGGTGTTTGTGAACGACTGGCACAAGGAAGTTCCGCACGAGAAGACCATCGAGCAGGTCACCAGGGCGCTCAATACCGTCGGGAAGATTGGCTCCGAGTATGGCCAGACCATCCGTCTCGAAAACCACGGTTCGGCGGGCGACCTGGTCACTGTGCGAAAGATCATGGACGGAGTGACCCGGAAGAATGTGCGTATCAAGCTCAACGGACACCCGGCGGATGCCGGGGATTTCGCGCGCCGCTTTTCACTGGTCAAAGATATCCTCGACGACACCCTGCACTTTCACGAACTGGGCCGCGGAGATTTTCCCTATCAGCTTCAGTCCGACCTGCTCATCGATGCGGGCTGGAATGGCTGGTGGCTGCTGGAGGCCAGTTCGAAGGTGCCGGACAACCTCCAGGCGACCATCGAGCAACACCGGCTGTGGGATGCGATGGTGGCCAAATCCCTAAACCGCTGACTCGTGGAGTGAGGCCCTGGTGCTTCGCGCTCGCCGGGCCGCCTCCAGCCGAGCCGGGCGCGTTGACGGTAGCCCCTTGAGGACGCTACAGTAAAAGAGTTCAACTTCCTTTCGGCCAGCCGTCCCCATCGTCTAGCCCGGCCTAGGACATCGCCCTTTCACGGCGGTAACGGGGGTTCGAATCCCCCTGGGGACGCCATGTCGATTCAACAACTTAACAGCATGCCTTTTCGCGTGTCCGGAATCCGGTAACGCTATGGTGACGTATGGAGGGTCACCGGTGGGCGGCAATTCGGGCAAAACGACTCGGCGTGTTAGCTCGAAATTGGGCAGGGCCCACGCTCTACCAACAGGATCGCTGGAATGCTGCACTTCTGAAATCCCCGGCCACTGCCCAGAGGGGAGGCTGGACAGAATCGCGGGTTCCTTGGATTAGCCGCTGAACTATCGCCGCTGCCGTGCTGCGCGGACTTCCAAGAGGCCCCGCGGGGCTGGTTCCGGCATCACTTCACCAAAGACGGAATCCAGCTTCCCAACTGCGCCGGCCATGTACTTCGGGGAGAGGTGACCGTACCGCTGCGTCATGCGTGGGGTTCGATGCCCGAGCAGTTGCCCGACCGTGTAAAGGTCTTCGCCTTTCATCACCAGCTACGACGCCGCGGTGTGGGGCCTATTTCTTCGGCAACATAGTCGGCACAGCTATGCCAGCCACCTGCTCGAGGCGGGCGCCGATCTGCGTACCATCCAAGTGCTGCTGGGACATCCCCGGTCCCACCGCCGCGTCAACACTCGGGCACTCGCGCGCCGGGGCACTTCCGATTAAGTCATAGGGTTTGTGAGCCGCGGCCGGAGGGAGTGGCGCTAAATGGCCCGCTTGAAAAAATGCGCCACCTTGTGCCCGGCTTCCTCCGTGTAATACACCGTCACCTTGGCGGATTTCTCGCTGCCCGCGGCGATGTCTTTGCCAGCATCCTTGGCGGCGCTGTCGGTCAGCCGGTAGGTCTCCTCGGTGCCGTCGCTGGTCTTCACCGCCAGCGTCTTGGCGCCCCGGTCAATATGGGTGACCGTGGCTTCGGTGGTTTTCAGGCCGTCCTTGCCGATGTGGTCCACTTCCTCTGCCGTTTCGGTGGCCCCCTTGGCGCTATAGTGCACCGCCACCTCGCTGCCCTCTTTCAATCCGTGGAAGGCATCCGTAGCCCCCGCGGCGGCGCCTTGCATCCCATGCACCGTGGTGCGCTTCACGAAATGCAGCGTGTGTTCGGTGCCGTCACCCAGCTTGACGACCGCCGTTTTCGTCTTGGCGTCCAGCCTCTCGATAACCCCAACCAGAACGCCGTGGCGGCGCTCAATCGCAAGCGCCGGCAGGCACAAGATCGCCAGCATGATGATAGTAAAGAAACGTTTGAGCATCGTGACCCTCACTGACCCCATCATAACTGCTCAACTCCCGGAAGGTGCGGCCTCTACGCGTTCGGCCCGGACGATAAATCTCATGGGCGCCGCCCCCACGTAGTGGAACGGAAAACACGTGACCAGCGTCAGGCTATCCCGTGTGCCGGCGTTCAGCACCCGCGTGTCCTCCGGCCGCACCACGCTGGTGGAAACCACTCGGTAGCGGTATGCTCCCCGCAGCGTGCGCAGCGTGACAGCGTCGTTCTTCCGAATGCCGCACAGTGGGCGGAAGAACGTGTCCCGGTGGGCAGCGATCGCCACGTTGCCCGTCTGCCACGGCAGCGCCGTGCCGGGGAGATGGCCGGCCGCCCGTCTCAGGTCTTCCTGGTCCACCCCTTCCACCACCATCACCGAGACTCCCAGGCGGGGAATCTCGAGTTGGCCCAGCACACCTCCGGCTCCCACGTGGACCGCGAATGCGGGGGATGCCGGCCTCCCCGTGCCAAGCTGCTGCGCGAACTCCCGTGCCTCCCGCGATTGGAAAAGCGCTGCTTCAAGAAACACGATCAGGCAGTATCCCAATGCCAGCACTCCCGCCGCCGTGAACGCGTGCTGCGCCATGCGGATCCCCCGCCCGAGGCGGGTGGCGGGCACGGCCGGCCTCATCGAAGCTTCTCCGCGGCAGACTCCGGCTGGCTCCCGCGTGCCGGCGTGGCCAGGTAACCCTCCCGAGTGCGCACCCGGTACTTCTGTCCGTGCGGCCCGCTGGCCGTCACGCGTATGGTCCGATAGGCGCTGTCCAGCCGCTGGTTCGACGGCGCGTAACCGATCGTGTACTGGTTGCGGATGTCCGCCGCAATCCGCTCGCAAATCGGCACCACTTTGTCGGTCTCTTCGAGTAGAAACGTTTCGCCGCCCGTCGCCCGCGCGATCTTTCGTAGTACGCCCGGGTTGCGGTCCTCGTCGTATTCGTCGAACAGCCCGACCGTGTAGATCATCGCGTCCGACCGCCCCGCGCTCTCCAGGACCTGGCCGAGCGTGTGATGGCTGGCGTTGTCTCCTCCGTCGCTGATCACGATCAGAGCCTTCTTGTCCAGGGCGGCTTTCCGTAGATGCGCGAGGCCGGCTTCGATCGCATCATAGAGCGCCGTCCTGCCGTGCGCCGGCACGCCGTTCAGCGCTCCCTCCAGTTCCGTCCCGCTGGCGGAGAACAGTTTCGTGCCAGCCAGCCCGAAAGAAACCTGTTCGTTGAAGTTGACCACGAACATCTCGTCTTGCGGGTTGCTGGATCGCGCGAAAGCCAGAGCCGCCGCTGTCACGTCTTTCCGCTTCGGACCCATGCTCCCGCTGTTATCCACTACCAGCCCTATCGCCGCCGGTACGTCCTCGTGTTGAAAGATCCGGATCGCCTCGGGCATGCCGTCCTCGAACACCTGGAAGTTCTCCCTTTGCAGGCCGGAAACAAAGCCTCCCTTCCGATCGCGGACCGTGGCGTGCACCACCACCAAGTCCACGTCCACGGAGATCGTCCCGCTCCTGGACGCGGCCGTTGTTTGGCTGGCAAAGCCAAGCCCCGCGATCAGCAAGAAAAGCGGGAAGGCGCGTACCAAAGTGGTGGGGGAGCGCCCTCCCGCCGAAAGCGCCTTGTTCATCGGGTATGCGCAGGTACAGCTTCTGCTATCTTCTCTCCTCCATTCTGGCTCCGGCGTAGCGCAGCAGCCCTGCCGTCCCGAGGGACAGCAATCCCAGGAGGCCAACCATGGGCAGCATGCTGCCGGTCTGCGGCAGCCCCGATGGCTCCCCATGCTCAGGGGGCAGCAGGAAAACCTCGGCGATTTCCACTTCCTCCTCGGTCGGCTGCTGCGCCATCAGCTTCGCGTGCTTCATTGCTACTACGTGCGGCTCCTGCATCGTCTGGGCGGGTTTAGTAGTATTGGTGGTCAACTCATCCGGCATGGAGGCCACCGGCTGTTTGTTGGCCTTGGCCAGGGCAACCGCCTTCACTTTGGGATAGACGAATTCATGGCCGTAATTGTCGCCGGGGTAGAACCACGCCCGGACTGCTTCCGGAGCCCCAGCGGCCCGCTCCTCAAACGTGAGGACTGACTTACCGGCCGGTTTCAAGTGATAGTCCGGCACTGTCAGGAACGTGCCGTACAAGTGGTCTTCCCTCTTGTCGTAGACTTGGACCACATCCCGATCGGTCATCGAATCCGCCAGCTTGAAAACGTACGTACCCGGACTTAACACTTGCCCGGGGATCTCTACGGGTCCGCTGAATTTGAAGATGGTCTTTTGGTTCGACTCGCTTGCCTTGGCCTGCGGCAGCATAGCGCCGAGCATGCCAAGGCAGACGAAAACGAGGATTTGCACGTTCTTCATTTCGGCTACTCCTTTGTCTCCTGAGAGGATTGCCCGCGGGTTCTGTCACGGCGTGTACGGGCCTGTCTTCACCCGGCAGTGTAGCCACGCCGGATTAGCCGCGAATAAAGAAAACCTTATGTTTTTCTTTATGGCCCGCGCCGATATGCCGGAACATGTTCTTTCGCACAAGTGGCCTCCCTCAAAAGCCGGTGCGTTGTGATGATCTGAACGCAGCCAGGCGGTTCGGGCCCTTCCCCGGCCGGAGCGTGGGGAATCCGTGATCCGACTGAGCCCTATTTCTTCTCCTTGGGCGGGTACTGCTCGAACATCTTATCCACCGACTTGAGCACCTGCTTTTCGTCGCCTTTCTGGGTGCTGGAGAGGCTATCCTCAGTGGCCTGGCCGCGCCAGACCAGTCGTTTCGTCTTGACATCCACGAGGTCGACGGAAAGCATCCCCATCATGCGCGGCTGCGTTTCGGTCGTGCTGATGTCCGGTCCTACATCCCCCCATCCACCCCATCCTCCCCACCAGCCCCAGCGGCCGCCGCCCCACCCGAATCCGTCGCTGGTAGTCTCGGAGTCCATTACCTCGTCGGTGACAAAATGGTAGATCACCCAAAGGTCCGGGGTCTGTTTGGGTGGGGCCAAAGTCAGGCCTTTTTTGGCTAGTTCCATGTCCACATCCTTGTGGATCCACTGTCCGTAAAAGTGGCTGCCTTGCTTTTTACTGGGTTTCCATTCGTAGGTCTTGTAGTCGCTGAATAGAGCGCTGGTTTGCCAGTTCACGCGAACCGTCTGGGCCCAGGCCGTGCCGCCTGCCAGGAGGGCCAGAGCAACCTTCGCTATCTTGAGCTTTTCTCGCATGGGATCTCCCTCCACTCTGTCAAAATCATATGGAGGCGCCCTAAGGAAATCATAAGGACGGCATTATGATTCCTTTTATGCTTGCCCTACCCGCGGAAGAGTCAATCCTGCCGGGCGGACCGGCCGGCGCGCGGCAAGGACAAGCGATATCCCACCGACGGCTCGGTCAGAAGGTGGACCGGGCTTGCCGGATCGAGCTCGATCTTCTTGCGCAGTTGGTTAATGCACACCCGTAGATACTCGACCTCGTCGCCATAGTCGGGTCCCCACACGGCTTGCAGGATGCGCCGGTGCGAGACGATCTCTCCCGCGCGGGAGGCGAGAAAATGCAGCAGCTTGAACTCCTTGGCCGTGAGATGCATGGTGCCGTCCGGGCGCTTCACTTCGTGCGTCTCGAAGTTTACTTCCACCTCGCCCAAACTTAGGGCCGGCGAGCGCACCAGATCGGCGCGCCGCTTCGCGGCCCGGATGCGCGCCACGATTTCTTGAATTCCACACGGCTTGGAGACGTACTGGTCGGCCCCGGCCTCGAAGGCTTCCGTCCGGTCCTCCGTCGAATTCCTGGCGGACACGATGATGATCGGCACTTCCGACAGTTCCCGGATCTGGCGGCAGGCGTCGATGCCCCCCATGCCGGGCATCTTGAGATCCAGAAGAATCGTGTCCGGCGTCTCCTTCCGCAGTTTCTCCAGGGCCTCCTCGCCGCTGCGCGCATCATTCACCTCGAACCCCTGGATGACCAGCGCCGTCCGCAGCACGCGGCGGGCCTGAGGATCATCGTCTACCACCAGGACCTTCATACCCTCGCCCGGATGGCCGCAGGCAGCGTGAAATGAAAGGTCGCGCCGCCGCCCGGCCGGTCCGTCACCCAGATCTCCCCACCGTGCGACTCCACCAGGTACCGGGCGCTCGCCAGGCCCACGCCCATCCCAGGGACACTCTCCCTGTGCCGCGCTCCCCGGTAGTGTCTCTCGAAGATACGCGCCTTCTCCTCGTCCGGAACACCTGGCCCCGCGTCCGATACGCTCACCACGATCATCTCCATTTCATGGTCCTCGTGCGCTGAGATCGTAACCGCCGATCCGGCGGGCGAGTACTTCAGCGCGTTGTCCAGCAACAGGCCGAGCACTTTCTGGATCAATCCCCGGTCGCAGAGGGCCATGGGGAGAGATTCCGCGATCTCCAGGCGGATCGACCGCCCACTCGCTTGGCTGCCCAGCCCTTCGAGGGCCCTGGAAACCAGGTCCCGCACGTCCCGCGGCGATTTGTCCAGCGCAATTTGGCGCGCATCGGTCCGGCTCACCCGGGCGGCTTCGTCGATCCAGCGGTTCAACCGCTGCGCCTCCTCCTTGATGACGGCCAGCAACTCACGCTGCTGCTCCGCGCTGCCCTGGGGTTCCGCGAGCAGCGCGCTGGCGGCTATAGCGATCGAAGCCAGCGGACCTTTCGCTTCGTGAGCCAGCGCATCGAAAATCGCGGCCTTCAGTTCGTCCGCGCGGCGCGCCAGTGCCTCTGCCGTGGCTCGCTCCGCGGCGTGAGCCTTCCCGATGGCTGCGCCCACGCGTTCCGCGATGGCTTTCAGCAATCGGACCGGCACCGCCGCTCCCGCCACGCCCAGGCTGCCCCAAAATTGCGCGCCTTCGCGGACGGGTTCGACCGCCACGTGCTTGCCGGCGTCCAGAAAGCGGTTCCCGGATACTGCCACCTCGAGCAGGTGCTCTTCGGTGATCTGCTCGCCCCCGCTCCCCGACCGGAACACGCGTCCCGTGTCCTTCTCGAAGACCGCCACCGCTTCCAGCCCCAGAATCTCGCGCAACGAACTTCCCAGTTTTTGTACAATGGCCCCGGCGTTTTCGCCTTCCCAGAGAGTATCCGTGATCCGGTATAGCTGTTCGATTTCCTGCTGGCGGCGGATGGCCTCGGTCCGGTGGCGATTGGCACGCGCCGAAAGTTGACCGGTTACCAGCGCGGTCGCCGCAAATACCAGCAGAGACAGCCAGTGCTGGGGCTCACCCAAGCCGAAGCCCCTCGGGGGCAGAAGGTAGTAATCCAGGCCCAGGCCGGCCACAAACGCCGCTATCAGGGCCTCGATCGATCCCCACAGCAAGGCAATCGAGAAGACCAGCAGCACCAGGGCCAGCGCCACGCTGGTGGTGTTTACGTGGTGCCAATAGAGGCCCGCGGCCAGCAACAGCCCAATTACTCCCGCGGATAAACAGACCCGAAGTCCCCTGGAAAGGAGCACTGGAAACATGGCGCTGCCCCTATTGCGGAGCTTATCACACCCGTCCGTCCGGCCCCATTTCGGGAACTTGGAAAGGTGAGGTTCCGCTCCTTCGGAAAACCTTGAGATTCGTCTGGGTGCTACTGATGCTTTCACGACCCTGACCGACCCGCAACCGTGAGGGGGCGGTTTGTCGCGGGCCTTCAGCTCACCTGCGGCGGCACCCGGCCGTACGACCACGGCTCGCGGAAGGGCGGCGCCGGGGGCCGCTCGGGCAGCTTCTCCGGCGTGAGTTGCCGCGCTAGTCCCACGCCCGCCTCAGCCATCTGCGTGCCCGCCGTAGTCTCCAGGTTGCTGTAGCTGGTGAGGCGTGTTTCGTAGCCGCCGCCGTGCGGGCCGAAGGCTTCTTCCGTAGGCACGTAGCCTACGCAGCCATTGGCCAGCTCCACCGGAAAAGTCAGGGGAAATGGGCTGCGGCCTTTGATGTTCAGCCCCAACTGGCAGAAATACTCGGCCGGATTGGTGACGAACACCGCCGGGCCCACCTGCACGGCCTGCACCTCGACGTCCACCACCGGCTCGCGCTGAAGCATGGCGTCGAGCAACACCGTCTCCTTGGCGAAGGTCCACTCGGTGACCCCCACTTCCTTGGGGTCGCGCTCCACCAACTCCATCGCCTGCCGCACGTGCTCGGGGCTGGGCACGCGGCGCTTGATCCGCAGCACGCGGGACCGGCTGTCCAGCTTCGCTCCGTCCACCGCCACTGCGCCCACCAGCACCTTGACGGTTTCGGCACCCACCCGCCCCCCCACGAAGCGCGCCCACTGCTCCGGCGGCGGGTCACCGTGTGCGCTCAGGTTGTCCACCTGGGTTACGTCCCCGCAGGCGCCTTGCAGGAAAACCACCGGCACATCCGCGCCCATGGCGCCTCGCACAGTTTGCTCCAGGTAGTGAACCCAGTTGGCCGAAATACCGCCCGGATTAGTGGTCGCGTGGCAGGCATAGTTCACCACCGCGCCCAGCAAACGGCCGTCCCGGGTCCACGCGGCGATGACGCCCACCTGCGGATCTGTGGGCCCGGCGTAGTCCGCGATGTCCGGGTTGCCCTTGCCCGGATGCGAATACGTCAGGCCGTTCTTCATGCGCAGGCGGCGGTTGAAGGCTACCTGGTCTTCGTGCCCCAAGCCGAAACTGATGCGCGCCTCCTCGCGGAAGCTGTCCGCGTGGCACACCGCCGCCACGATCTCCGTCTCCACGCGCTGCAGATAGCCGGCGTCGGCGCAGGAGGATTTCTCGTAGGCCAGCCGCCGCACCAGCGTCGAAGCGAAATCGTACTGCCCCGGCTGGATCATGCCGGTGGGTCCGGAAGAGTGCGAGTGCGAAGCGCCGATCAGGATGGCCTCTCCGGCGATGCCGCTGCGCTCGTGGATGGCGCGGCGCGCGGCCAGCACGAGCGCTCGCGGGACCATCAGCGCGTCAATCCCCACCAGCGCCACCCGCGTGCGCCCGTCGTCGAACACCGCCGCGCGCACCTTGCAGGCATCGTGGAATTTGTGGTGAAACGCTTTGCCGTAGCCGCCCGGCTGCTCCATGCCGAGTTCGGGCGTGATGTCCCGCTCGGCGAATCCCGCGCGAAACCCGGTTTCGGAGGATTGCGCCAGGGCGGCCGGAGCCATCGGGAGAGCCGCCCCGCTCTGCAAAAACTGTCGTCGGTTCATGGCTGGTTCTATATGATAGTGCAGCCCCTGCGGAAACGCGAAGAACGCGAAGACAACGCTAAGAATGCGCTTGACGGGACGGCGCCAATGCGGCTACAATTCCCAATCCGCCTCACGCCTCCTCTTTCTTGCAACTTTTCGCACGCGGTTGGCGTCATTAAGAATCACTGGAATCGTAGGGAACTCATGAAAACGATTGGGAAGTCGAAGTTTGAAAATTACCGCAAGATCCTGGAAAAAAAGGCCGACGAGGTCCGGCGCAGTATGTCGGCCCAGAAGGTCGCCCAGTTGGTGGCTCGCCGGGATCACGTAGGCGACGAAGGCGATTTGAGCCAGCAGAGCCACGAAGAATGGATCTTTCTGAACCGCAACACTCTGGACATGAAGCTGCTGCGCGAAGTCGAGGACTCCTTGCATCGCATCGATGCCGGCAGCTATGGCATCTGCCATGAGTGTGAGGAGCCCATCTCCCCCAAGCGGCTGGATGCAGTGCCATGGGCTAAGTACTGCGTCAAGTGCCAGGAGATGATCGCAGCGCGGGTCGAAGACGAGGCCTACGAGCAGGCCGAACGATGACCTTGGCGGAGTTGCGCCGGGCGAGCGTGCGCAAAGGTTTACGGATCCGTTTCCCCCTCTCCAACGGGATGGAGTGTGTGATCAACGAGCACGGCATCGCGCAGGTACCGGCGCTGCGTGCCGCGGCGGATTTTAATCTGGAAGAGCAGGTCGCCCAGGCGCAGCAATTCGTGGTCGAGCCTGCCTCCAGCGGCCAAAAGCACCAGCCCCAGCCGCGGCGGCTAAGTCGCGAGCAACTGGCGGCTTTCACCGCCGCCCCCGGCGCCGAAACCGCCCACGCCGAGGATCACGACGAGTAACACGCCCGCCGGGCGCCGCGAACGCGCCCTTAGGCTCAACCCGCGCACGGTTCGGTGTACAATGAGGGTGCCAATCCCAACTGCATTTTTCGTTTACCCGAATAGGGCTGGGGGACAGTATGGAGAAACCGGCGCAAAATATTCAAGATAGTTTTTTAAACAACGCTCGCAAAGACAAAATCGTCCTCACCATCTATCTCATGAGCGGGGTCAAGCTGTCGGGAAGGATCAAGAGCTTTGACAAGTACTCGCTGGTGCTCGAAACCAACAACCAGGAACAATTGATCTTCAAGCACGCGATCTCCACCGTCGTGACGCTCAAGTCCTCCCACAGCTACTCCGCGAGCACCCAGCCGGCGGCCGCCCAAAATCCGGGCGTACCCTCTCCCCAGCCGGCCGCAGCGGGCAGTCACTCGGAGTCCACGGAGGCCTAAATCGGCGATCTCCGCCACCCCGCGCCGGAACGCGCGATCCTGGTCGGCCTCGATCTGAAGAGCCGCCGCACGCCCGGTGCCCAGCCCGTTTCGAGCGCTGAGGAATCCCTGGAAGAATTAGCCGAACTAGCCCGCAGTGCGGGCGCCGAGGTCGCCGGCCGGTTCGTGCAGGCGCGGCTCGCTTTGGATGCCGCCACCCTCATCGGCAGCGGCAAGGTCAGGGAGCTTTCCGCCGCCGCGCGCTCTTTGGGCGCCCCCACGGTGATCTTCGACCACGACCTCACCCCCACCCAGCAGCGCAACCTGGAAGACGCCCTGGAGGCCAAAGTCCTCGACCGCACCCAGCTCATCCTGGACATCTTCGCCGCTCGCGCCCGCACCCGGGAAGGCCGCCTCCAGGTGGAACTCGCGCAGTTGAGCTACCTGCTCCCCCGCCTCACCGGACGAGGCGTGGAGATGTCTCGTCTGGGCGGCGGAATCGGCACTCGTGGACCAGGCGAAACCCAGTTGGAAACCGACCGCCGGCGCATCGCCCGGCGTATTCGCAAGATCCGTGGGGATCTGGAAGGGGTGCGGGCCGGACGCGCCCTGCACCGCCGAAAACGCCAGGCCGTACCCTTGGCCACGGTCGCTCTGGTGGGTTACACCAACGCCGGCAAATCCACCCTTTTCAACCGCCTTACCCAGGCCGGTGTGCTGGCCGACGCGCGCATGTTTGCCACCCTGGATCCCACCGTGAGAGTGTTGACCCTCCCCAGCCGGCGCCGCGTGCTGGTCAGCGACACCGTGGGCTTCATCCGAAACCTGCCCACCACTCTGGTCGAGGCTTTCCGTGCCACGCTGGAGGAGGTGGCCGAAGCCGACCTGGTGCTCCACGTGGTGGATGCCACCTCCTCCCATGCCGACGCGCAGACCGCCCATGTGCTCAAAGTGCTCCACGAAATCGGCGCGGCGGATTTGCCCCAGTTGCTGGTTCTCAACAAGGTCGACCGCCTGGAGGAGCCCGGAACGACCCTGGCGAGCCTCCGCGGCCGCCTTATCGGCTCGGGTGGCCCGGAAAAACCTGTGCGCGTGGTAGCGGTTTCCGCCCTCACCGGGCTGCACCTGGATGATCTGCGCAGCGCCATGGACGACGTGCTGCCGTTTGACCCCCTGGTACGCGCGAGCTTCCGCTTCCCCATCCAGGAAGCCGGCCTGATTTCCCTGGTCCATGACGGCGGCAGAGTGCTCGACACGCGCTATGAGCCAGGCTACTGCGAAATGGAGGCGGAAGTCTCCGAGTCTCTGATGCGACGCCTCTCCGCCTACTCCACCGTCCGCCGGTAGGCTGTGGAAATTTATGTGGGAATCTTCGACCAGAAGAGTTAACTTGCCTGAAATGAAGGCCTTGATCGGAAAATGAACCACCTCGCAGCATTTCCACTCAAATAAAACAAAATTATGATACTTGCTATCATTTTCCACGGCGCGTTGTGTACCTTTGGCTCGGCCCTCCGATGCGTGCCGTCACGGGCCGGCATTTTCCACAATGATTGAACTTGTGGGCGGCGAATTATATATTTGGGGTGGGCGATGAACCTACCCAATTCTCTCACCCTGCTTCGGATCTTCTTCGTGCCGCTGCTGGTGGCGGCACTGGTTCAGGAGACGGTGAGGGTCCGGATCGACGGGCTGGTGCTCTCCAACGACCTGCTGGCGTTGGCCATTTTCCTTTCGGCCGCAGCCACCGATCTTCTCGACGGCTATTTGGCGCGTAAGTGGGGCCAGATCACCACGATCGGCACGCTGCTCGACCCCATCGCTGATAAGTTATTGATTTCGGCGGCCTTAATTTCTCTGGTGCAGGTGGGCGCCGTGCCTGCCTGGATGGTGGTGCTGATTGTCGGCCGGGAGTTTGCGGTGAGTGGCCTGCGAAGCATCGCCGCTGCCGAAGGCTATACGATTCGCGCCAGCGACCTGGGCAAAACCAAGATGGTTTCCCAGGTCGCGGCGGTCTCCTGCCTGCTGCTCAGCTTGCGGCACCCGTCGTTGGCGGCCCCGGGAATGGTTCTGATGTGGGGGGTGGTGGTCTTTTCCCTGCTCTCGGCGGCCAGCTACTTCCGCAAGTTCTGGCGCCGCGTGGATAGCCGCGTCAAGAAGCGCCGCCGCCGCGAGTTGCTGATCTACGAGCGCCAGCGCAAACTGGCCGCGCTGCGGGAGCGGCGGGCGCACCGCGAGGCGGCGGCTACAAGGTATCCGGCTGACCCGGCGGGGCCGGCGGCGTCGTCGGGATGACCTCTACGCCGCGCGGCGAAAGCTCCACCACTCGTATCTGGCCCTTGGGCCCCAGCGGTCCCACCGGCTTGCCGTTGAGTTCCACCTCCAACCCGCCGGCGTTGCCCAGCCGCAACCTCACGTCCTCGGAAGCTCCCAGCGTACGGGTTTCATTGGCCTGAAGGGTTGTCACCAGCAGCACCTTTCCATCCACCCAGGCCTTGACCCACACTGGTTCGGTGGCCTTCAGAGTGACCTGCACGGGCCCTGCGGGATTGCCTAGCGGACCGGCCGGCTGCGCGGGGGGCGCGGCAACCGGGGCGGTGGCCGCAGGCGATGCCGGAGTGCCGGCAGCGGGCCTCAGGCCGGCAGATGTGGGAGACCCTCCCACCGCCGGAGTCACCGCCGCGGCGCCTGTCATCGGCGCCGCGGCAACTCCCCGCGAAGCCGTCTCAGGCTCCGCAGGCGGTGTTTCCGCTCTGGTGGCGGGGACCGTCTGCGCCGCCGCGGAAACGCTCTCTCTCGCTGGTGCGGGACGCCGCGCCCGCTGCCACCACGCATAGAAGCCCGAGCACACCAACATGACCGCCACTACCATGGCCAGAGCCGGCAGCGAGGACTTCTCCCGCGACCGCGCGGCCACGCCTTCCCATTCGGTCACCCGCGGCACATGAATGGCCGGTTCTGCGGGTGCGGCTTGTGCGCCGGGTGGCGGCGCCTCCGGAGGTTGCAGAACACGCTCCAGTTCACTGGCGATTTCGTCTTCATCCAACCCCAGTGCGCGCGCGTACTGCTTGACAAAACTTTTCGTGAAAACACCGCCCGGCAATTTGTCGAACTGCTCGTTCTCAATCGCCTCGAGAAGCCGGACGGAGATCTTGGTCTGGCGGGAAATCTGGTCGAGGTTCAGGCTGCGCCGCGTGCGTTCACGGCGTAAGGTTTCGCCGATGGCAGTCATAGCCCCACACAGGCCCCTACAGGTATAATACAACAGGCAAGCTATTGAACTTGCATTCCTTTATCGTTCTCGCGTCCTGCCGGCCGTGTTGATTTCCGTAATCATTGTCAACTGGAATCGCTGCGATCTGCTGCGCGCCTGCCTGCGCTCGCTGGAGGGGCAGCAGCGTGCGGAATTTGAGATCATTTTGGTCGACAACGGCTCCATGGACGGCTCGGTGGAGATGGCGCGGACGGAATTCGCCGCCCCCCGCCTGCCGCTCCGCGTGATCTGCAACGCCGAAAACCGCGGATATTGCGCGGCCAACAACCAGGGCATCGCGGCCGCGCGGGGAGAACTGATCGCGCTGCTGAACAACGACGCGGAGGCCGAACCCGGCTGGCTGGCGGCCCTGGCGCGCGCCTTCGGGCAGCCCGCGGTGGGCATGGCGGCTTCGAAAATCCTGGTATATGAGGACCCCCAGCGCATCGATAAGGCCGGCCACCTCATCTACCCGGACGGGCAGAATCGTGGCCGCGGCAGCGGCGCCCGCGACCAGGGCCAGTTCGACTGCCTGGAAGAGGCCTTGTGGCCCGACGGGTGCGCCGCCATGTATCGAAAATCCATGCTGCAACAGATCGGCGCCTTCGACGAAGACTTTTTCGCTTACGGCGACGACGCCGAACTGGGGCTGCGCGCGCGCATCGCCGGCTGGCGCTGCCTCTACGTGCCGGAGGCCGTGGTGCGGCACCATCGCGGGGCCACGCTGGGTTTGCAGTCCGCGCGGCGTCTCGAACTGATCGAGCGCAACCGCGTCCTGCTGGCGGCCAAGCTGTTCCCCTGGAGCCTGCTGTGGCTGAACGGCGCTTACTATCTGGCGCGACTGGCGGCGGGCCTGTGGTACGCGCGGAAAGGGACTGGAGACACGGCCCATTTCCCCGGCCTCCGCGGTAAGCTCACGATCGTCCGCGCCCTAGCCGCCGGCGATCTGGAAGCTCTACGACTGTTGCCGCGGATGCTGCGCAAGCGCCGCGATCTGGAGCGTATCCGCAAGCTCTCCCCCGCCGAGGTGCGCCGCCTGATCTTTCAGTACCGGATCCCACTGCGGGAATTGGCATGAGTTGCGTGGCCTGCGGAGAAACGGCGTTCCGCTCGCGGTTTACGGCCACCGACCGGCTGTACCGCACGACTAACCGGTCCTTCCGCGTTGTGGAGTGCGCCTCTTGCGGGCTGTTGCGCCTGGAACCGCGGCCCGCACCCGCGGAACTGGCGGCCTATTATCCGGAGAACTACTGGTTTGCCCCGGACCGCAGCGCGGCGGGCCGCCTGGAAGAGGTCTGGCGCCGGCTGGTGCTGCGCGATCACGTGCGCTTTGTGAGCCGCGCGCTTCGGCAAGCGGGCGCGCGCGGGCCGCTCGTGGATGTCGGCTGCGGCGGCGGACTCTTTCTGGCCCAGATGCGGCGCCGCGGCTTTCCAGGTCTGGGGCTGGATTTTTCCCGCGAAGCCGCCGTGGTGGCCTGGCGCCAGGGAGTCCCCGTGGTGTGCGGCAGCCTCGAGCAGAATCCGTTGGCCGAGGGCGCCTGCGCGGCAGTTACCATGTTTCATGTGCTCGAACATCTGCCCGATCCGTCGGCCTATCTGATAGCGGCCTGGCGCCTGCTGCGGCCCGATGGCCGGCTGATCGTGCAGGTGCCCAACGCCTCCTGCTGGCAGTTCCGCCTGCTGGGCGAGCGGTGGAACGGCGTGGACGTGCCGCGCCACCTGGTGAACTTCCGCGCCAGCGACCTGGACGCCATGCTGGCCTGCGCCGGCTTCGCCATCGTACGCCGGAAATACTTTTCGCTGCGCGACAACCCCGCCGGGCTGGCCAGCAGCCTGGCGCCCGCGCTCGATCCCATGGCGCGCCGCGTGCGGCGCCTGACTGAATCACCGGTCAAAAAACTGGGCAAGGATCTGCTCTACCTGGCGCTCCTCCTGGCCGCGCTGCCCTTCACGGCGCTCGAAGCCGCCGCGCGCGCCGGCTCCACGGTGATGTTCGAGGCGCGCAAACGGCTATGAGCTACACCGCGCTGGCCCACCGGCTGCCGCACTTCCTGCGTGGTCATGTGCTGCACTTCGAAGCCTCCCTGGAAGAGGCCGTGGGCGCGCTGGCCGGCGCTCTGCCGCCGGGAGCGCGCGTGCTCGACGCGGGCTCCGGAGAAGGCCGTTACGCCCCCCTCTTCCGCCGCCAGCGGTATACCGGCGTGGACCTGGCCGTGGGCGACCCCGCCTGGGATTACTCCCGCGTGGATGCCCGCGCGGATCTGGCTGCGCTGCCCTTCCCCTCCGGCCTGTTCGCCGCCGCCATCCACGTGGTGACGCTCGAACACGTGCGCCGCCCCGAAGCCGTCCTGCGCGAGATCGCCCGCACGCTGGCCCCTGGCGGAGTGCTCCTCGTGGTAGCCCCCCACGAGTGGGAGGTGCACCAGGCGCCGCACGACTATTTCCGCTACACGCGCTACGGCTTGGCCTTCCTGCTCCAGCAGGCCGGCCTGGTGGAGGCCGACATACGCCCCGTGGGCGGATACTTCCGCCTGCTCGCGCGACGCCTGCTCAACGGGCTACAATTCTTTACAGGAGGTCTGCGCTGGGTGTGGTTTCTCCCGGCCGCGATTTTCCTGGTTCCCCCCGCCCTGGTTCTGCCGTTTCTGGACGGTCTTGACCGGGACCGCGATTTCACACTCGGATACATATGCACCGCGAGAAAGCCCTCATCCTGTTGATGGCCGTTTGCCTGCCCGGTGGCGCCTGGAGCGCGGATCACGCGGCACGCAAGGCCAAGACGCCCGTCCTCCATAGCTTCAGCGGCGCACAGGCCCTGGAGTACACCCGCAAGGCCGTCTCCTTTGGCCCGCGTCCCCCGGGCTCGCCCGCCATCCGCCAGTTGCAGACTTATATCCTGGCCCAGTTGAAGCAGCGAGGATGCGAGGTGATGTCCGATGATTTCACCGCTCAGACGCCCGCCGGTCCGGTGGGCATGAAGAACATCATCGCGCGCTTTGCAGGCCGCTCCGGGCGGGCCATCGTCTTCAGCGGACACTACGACACTAAGTCGATGCCCGGCGCCACTTTCGTGGGCGCCGACGACGGCGGCTCCTCGGCCGGCTTCCTGCTGGAAATAGCCGCCGCACTGGAAGGCCGTCCGCGGAGGGATGACGTCTACCTGGTCTGGTTCGACGGGGAAGAGGCTTTTCGCCGCCAATGGGCGGGAACGGATAACCTCTACGGGAGCCGTCACCTGGCTGAACGCTGGGCGACCGACGGCACACTCAGCCGGATCAAGGCGCTCATCAACGTCGATATGATCGGCGACAAGGACCTCGACATCATGCCCGAGATGAATTCCTCGGCCGCGTTGCGCAAGCTCGTGTGGGACACCGCCGCGCGGCTCGGATACGGCAAGTATTTCCTCGAACAGGGAGGCCCCACCGAGGACGATCACATGCCGTTTCTGCAGGCGGGCGTGAACGCGCTGGACCTCATCGATTTCGACAAACCCTACTGGCACACGCCCGACGACACTATGGACAAGCTGAGCGCGCACAGCTTCGAGGTCGTGGGCACGGTGCTGCTGGAAGTCTTGCAAGAGCTGGAAGGATAAGGATTCGTGGACGGAGTTTTCGTGATCGACAAAGCCGAGGGGTGGACCTCGCACGACGTGGTGAACAAGGTGCGCCGCATTGCCGGCACCCGGCGGGTAGGCCACCTGGGAACGCTGGATCCCATCGCCACCGGCGTGTTGCCGCTGGTGGCGGGACGCGCCACGCGCCTGGCGCAATTCTACACGCGCAGTGACAAGGTCTACGAGGCCCGGATCCGCTTCGGCTACTCCACCGATACCTACGACAGCTCGGGAACGCCCACGTCGCCGGTGACTGATCCGTCCATCGGACAGACGGAACTCGAGCAGAACCTGGAACGCTTCCGGGGCGAGTTTCTGCAGACGCCCCCGCCGGTCTCGGCCAAAAAGGTGGATGGCGTGCGGGCCTACCAGATGGCGCGCCGCAAGGTCGCCGTGGAACTGCCGCCGGTGCCGGTTACCGTCTTCGAACTGACCCTGCTGGCCGTCGAGCCGCCCTATGCGGTGGTGCGCGCACGCTGCTCGGGCGGCACGTACATGCGTTCCCTGGCCCACGACCTGGGCCAGGCGATGGGATGCGGCGCGCACCTGGCCGCCCTGCGGCGCACGGCCTCCGGTGAGTTCACTATCGAGCAGGCCCGGACCATCGAGCAACTGGCACAGTTAGCCGCCGACGGCCGCCTGGGCGAAGCGCTCATCCCCGCGGCGCAAGTCCTGCCCGCTTTCCCGGCGGTGTTCGTGGAGTCGCCCCTGATCGGCCAGATTCGCCAGGGCCGCAACTTCCCCGTATCGCCCTTCCGCGTCCAGGCGGGTGCGCGGTATGTAAAAGCCGTGTCGCGCGAAGGCGAACTGATCGCTATCGGCGAGGCCCGCTTGCCGAACCTCTATCACCCCGTGGTCGTTCTGTAGCGGACGAACGCGGCTAAATCAGGCCAGCAGCGCGCTGAGCTTCTTGGTGGCCGTGGGGAATTTGCCGATGCCTGCTCCCACCACTTCGTCGGCCAGCGTCAGATAGACATCGCCGACCGTTCCTGTAACGCGGGTGTGCGTGCCTTTGGCAAGACGGCTCATGCCGCCCGCCACAATCATGGCCAGGCCGCTGTTCTTGTGCGGATTCGCCTCGGCATGCTCATGTACAAACAGCAGGCAGGTGTGATCGAACACCGTGCCATCGCCCTCCGGCACGGACTTCAGTTTGGCCACAAGGTAGGCAAACTCCTCGACATGCCACCTGCAGATGTCGCGCAGAACGCGCTGGCCTTCCACTCCGTCGGCGCCCGGAGCCTTACCATCGGCGTGGGTGTAGTCGTGGTGCCGCGCGGACGTGTAGCCGAGCCACGGGAATCGGGAGAGCCCCTGGCACTTGGTCAGCATATAGGAGGCGACCCGCGTCTGACGCGTGGCGAGCGCCTGCGCCAGCAGGTCGCTTTGCAGCTTCGCGATGCGCGGCCAGTCTTTCATGTCGCCGTCAAAGTCGGGCGGATCAACTTCCCGGTATTGCGGAGGCAGGCTGGCGACGGAGCGCTCCAGTTCGCGGATGCCGGACAGGTGTTCGTCCAGACGGGCTTGGTCTTCGGAGGGCAGTTTCGTCTTCAGGAGGTTGGCGTCCTCGCTAATGGTGTCCAGAATACTCCGCTTGCGGTTCACCCAACCTTCTTCTCGCGCTCCGAAGAGACGGTCAAAGAGCCGGTGCGGGATCATCTCGGGCGGCAGGGCGCGCTCGTAGCCGGACCAAGTCATGTTCCGTTGCATGCTCTCGCCGAAGGACTCTTGGGAGACACCGATTTGCAATGAACGAAAGCGGGATTCGTGACCCACTTTGGAGGCGATAACCTGATCGATAGAAGGTCCGCCGGCGCCTCGCCCCGTGAAGGGCGTACCGGTCATGAGTCCGCTCATGGAATTCGTGTGGCCGTTGCCATTGCCATTCGCGGCAGCGTTATCTACGCCGCTCAGCACGTGGACGTCGTTGCGGAATCCGGCAAGCGGAGCGAGGCACGGTGTAATAGAATAGCGGGCGCCTTCTTCCGATGGAATCCAATACCGTTCTGGAATCCCGTTGCCGTTGAACCACAGCACGAAGCGGCTTTCGATGGGCTTTTCGGCGATCCTGGCGGCCGGCTCCGCCGCGTAGGCCGTGCCGTGCGAATTCATCATCGAAACCAGGGGCGGCAGGCCAACCACGATCCGAGAGCCGGCGGCCGTTATCCCTTTCAATAGGGCCCGGCGTGACAGCCTAGCGCGCCTGGTAATTACTTGCGACATAATTGCCCCCTCCCGAGTTGGGAAATTCCCTCAAGCGAACGGTCGAGACGATCAACTCCCTAAAGTGAAACTGCGAGTTCCGAAAGGCATCCAATATCAGGCGGATCGCCGGGCGATCCGCGGGCGTTTCCATTCTGCCGGCAGTATATCGAAAATACTCCTTCACCACGCATTCCTGGCATTGAGGGCTCTTCGCCAGCAGCCCGCCAAGCTGCACGGGAGAGGAAAATTCCGAGTTGGGGATCCCGGCCACATACCCTTTCGCATCTATGTCCAGGTCGATGTTCCGCGCCGGCGCCCGCCGAGGGCCGTCGTCTTCATGATGCCCGGTCCGAAACTGCAACCGGTACTTTTCGCGCCGGGCGCCGATGCCGTCGAATCTCTCGAGGCCGAATCCGATCGGGTCTATCAGCTTGTGACAAGTGGCGCAACTCGGGTTGGTGGCGTGCTCGGACATGCGATCCCGATTGGTCTGCGGCCTTGCCTCGGTCACCGGCGGGAGATTCGTGTTCACGCCGGGCGGCGGATCCGGCACGTGCTGGCAAAGAAACTGCTCCCGGACAAACAGGCCGCGCGCGGTGGGAGACGAGTCGTCGGGTTTGGCCGTGATCGTGAGGAACAAGCCCTGACCGAGTAGACCGGCGCGCTCCGTCGACGCCGGAAACAGCACGCGATCGAACTCCTTGGCCGGAGCCGGAACTCCATAGATCGCCGCCAGCCCGGCGTCCGGATAGCCGTAATTGGCCGTAAACAGATCCATGAAGTTGCGATCGTTCCACACCAGGTCGCTGACAAATGCGCGCGCCTCTTCGGTCATCGCCGTGGCAGTCTCATGGGTAAACTGCGCATACTTGCGCTTGTCCTTGTTGGCGGTCAGGACCCGATCGAAACGCAGCCACTGGCTCACGAATTCGTTGAGCGCCTCACGCGCCCGCGGATGATCGAGCATGCGCCGCGCCATAGCCTCGACCCCCTTCGGGGTGGAGAGATCGCCACGCGCCGCCGCGGCGAACAACTCCGCATCCGGCATGGTGTCCCAGAGTGCGTAAGACAGCCGGCTGGCGGTTACGTACGGCCGCCATTTAGGATCGGAGGTTTCGTCCAGACGGAATAGAAAATTCGACGACTGGAGCATCGCCTCGACGACCAACTGAGCACCCTTGAGGAAGTCTTTCTCCGAACTCAACAGAGCTTCGTATCGCCTTTGTTCGCTGACTTCCAGCGGACGGCGAAAAGCTTTCAGGCCGAACTCGCGGACAAACCGGGCGGCACAGGCGGGCGATGGCTGGCAGGGAATGAGGTTGCCTGTATCTCCGCTACGGAAGGCATTGCGAGCCAGGCGCTCGGCAGCGGCGCTATAGGCCTCGATGAGAAGTGGTGACAGATTCTGCCCCTGCGATTGATTGCGGAAGCCATTGACGAAATCTTCGGGCGGAAACTGGTTTGCGGGTGAAGTTTGATCGCCGAGCAAGTCGCGGACCGTGTGATTGTATTGGCTGTGCGTCAGCCGGCGGAGAGCGGCTTGGTGCGCCGCCGGTCCGCCCCCGGAGGCTTCTTCCTCGCGGTACTTCAACGCCTGGTCCAGTTCGGCGCCCGACAGCCGGGCCAGTCTCTCAATCCAAGCCTTGAGGATGGCTTCGTCGCCGCTTCCCGGCTTGATTCGCTGGCCCCCGGCATGAGGAATGCGGTTGGTTGGTTTGTTCAGCAGCAATGACTTGTCGGGCTGTTCGCGGTCAACCAGGATCACTAACGACTTTCCGAAGGCCTCAATCCTACCGGGTGGGGCGTCGATCTCCGGAAAATGAAGCCGCGTGGGCGAAGCCACTCCGTTCGGATTGTGGCAGGCACGGCATCCGGCCCTCGCCATTACCTGGTAAAGGCCCGAGCCAAAGGGCCTCTCCTGAGCGCACACGAGAGCGCCGTTCAATACCAGAGCCAGCACCCAGACACGTCCCCTCACAGAATCCTCTCGGATCATGGTATGCGTTTTTCGACAGCCGGGCAAGGGGAGGCTGACCCCGGCGGCTAAGTATGCCGAATAGAACCGCAAAAAGGTCTGTAACATCACCACTGGAGCGAGCGAAACCGGTCTGAAGCAAGCCGGTGATATACTGTCTGTCGCGATTCAGAGGCCTGCGGGGAAATCATGTTCCGACTCTTGCTTTTGTTGTCTCTCGCTTCTGCTTTAGCTCACGCGGCATCGCCGCGGGAGATTGCAGAATGGGTAATCCGTTGGGAGGGCCGCGTATTCGTAGAGGGGGCCCGGCAGCCGATCACCAAAGTCGCGCAGATTCCCCAAGGCGACTTCAAGATCGTCGGCATCGATCTTACGGGCGCCGTTATGGTTCCAGCCGAACTCGAGCAGCTCACGGGCCTCACCACTCTGCGCGAGCTCTACCTTCCCGGCCCCATCTGGAATCCCGGGGGAGGCAGGGAGGACGCCAACGAGGTTCTCAAATCGATCGCGACTCTGAGAAATCTTGAGAGGTTATATTTTGGATGGCATTTCAGCGCGCAGATCAATATTCGGGACACGGGAGTCAAGTATCTGCTTGCCCTGACGGAATTGAGGGATTTCCGCTGCGCGCAGTGCCGCCTCACCGACATCAGCCTGGCGCCGCTCACCAACTTGCGCAATCTTGATCTGGGCTTCACTCCTTTTACGGACACGGGCCTCGCAGGAGTGGCTTCGCTGAAGGGGCTGCGCAGGCTGATCCTGCGCGACACCATGGTAACCGACGAAGGCCTGAAGCGGATCGCCGGTCTGACGCAACTGGAAGAGCTGGATCTCTCCGGAACCCGCGTGTCTGATCAAGGCATCGAATCCCTGCGAAAGATGACCGGCATGCGCAGGTTGAACCTGCTGGGCGCCCGCGCGACCGACGCCAGTATGGACGTGCTGGCCGGGATGAATCGGCTCGAGAGCGTGAATCTTTACCGCACGCAAATCACCAATTCCGGCGTGGCGCGCTTGCAGGTACTGAAAGAGCTGACAGACGTCGATCTGCGCTATACCCGCGTTACCTCCAACGGCGTGGAAGGCTTGCGGGCGGCCTTGCCGCATTTGAAAGTGCAGTTCGTCGGGGCGCCGGCGACCCGGGCGAAAAACCCGGGAGCCGCCCGTCCGGCGGGCAACACCGAACAGGCGATCGCTGCCTGGGTGAAGTCCATGGGCGGCAAAGCGGAGTTCGCGGACGCGCATCTGCGGGTGATTGACCTCTCGACGACGCCCATCAGCGACGCGCAGCTCTCGTATCTGTCCGGTTTGTCCGGTCTCGAGTCGCTGAACCTCGAGATCACGCAGGTAGGCGATCTGGGGGTCGCATCGCTCGCAGGACTCACCCACCTTAAGGCGCTCAATCTCAGCCAGACGACGGTTTCGGACGCCGGCGTGGCCAAGTTGGGGGGATTGACCCAGCTCGAGAGCCTCAAACTTGCCGGAACTCTGGTCGAGGGCCGTAAGTCGGCTGCGCTGGGCGGCCTCACGAGGTTGCGCGAACTGGATCTGGATGGCTCGCGCGTGTCTGACGAAATCCTGGAGCAAGTCGGCAGGGTATCCGCCCTGGAGCGTCTCAAGCTCGGCCACACGGACGTGACGGACAAGGGGATGAAGCAACTCACCGGACTCGCGCAGCTTCAGGTCCTGGACCTGACGGGGTCCGATATTGGGGACGCCGGGCTGGAGCAGATCGCGGCACTGACGAAACTGCGCGAGCTGTACCTGAACTTCACCCGGTTCACCGACAAAGGACTCGCAGCCTTGAAGCCGCTCGTGAACCTGGAACGGATCGAGATGTTTCGGACTCGGGCGACCGACACCGGCATCCAGGCGATCGCGACGTTGCCCAAGCTGGCTGTGATCAAGCTGGACTACACCGCCGTCGACGACAAAGCCCTGGAGGCTCTCCGCGGCCTTCCGCAAGTGCGGGAGTTGAGCTTGGATTCCACCGGCATCACGGATAAGGGGGTCCCGCAGTTGAAATTGATGGCCGGGCTGAAATCCTTGAACTTGTACCACACTCTGGTCACGGAGAAGGGAATGCAAGAGCTGAAAAGCGCGCTGCCCTCCTGCCAGATTGTTTTCGACCGCGATTCGGCGCTGCCGAATCGAAGGAGCGCCCTCAGATGAATCGCGTCATGCTGAGTCTTGCGGTGTGGCTAGGCGCATCGCTCCAGGCGGCGGAAGTCAAGCCTGCGGAAGACATCCGGTGGATCGAAGATGCCGGCGGATCGGTCATCCGAGACGCCGCTGGCAGAATCACCGGCGTGGACCTGCGCGCCAGTTGGGTGACCGATAGCGACTTGGGAAAGCTTCTGCTTCTGCCGGATCTGAGCTATCTGGATTTGTCGTTGACCCGGATCACCGATCAGGGAATGTACGAGATCAAGAACCTTCCCGGAATCGTGGAGTTGAGTCTGTATTATGCCGAGTACGTGACCGATGAAGGACTGGCAGCCATCAAAGGCTGGAAACGGCTGAGGCGCTTGAATCTTCACGGAGCCAAAATCAGCGACACCACGCTCGAGCATATTTCCGGCATCAGCACGCTCGAATCCCTAAACATCGGTTCCGCCATGATTACCGACGTTGGTTTGGAGCGCCTCATATCCCTCACGAACCTGAAGGAGCTGACGATTGGCGGCAACAAATTGGGGGACGCCGGGTTGCAGGCGTTGCGGCAGATGCCGGGTCTCACCTATCTGGACCTGAACGGGAGACAAGGCACCGATGCAAACGTCTGGACCATCGGCATGTCAGACACGGGGCTCAGTGCGGTCCTCACGCTGAAACAGCTTCGCGAACTGCGTCTCGGCTGCGCTTCCATCGGGGCCGGCGTGGAGGGGAACAGGTTCGCGACGATCACCCCTGTGAACGTCACCACGCGCTGGCTGGAAGAGATGAAAACCCTGAGCAAGCTCGAAAGTCTGCAACTCCAGGGCTGCAGCCGGGTTGACGACGATTCCCTGGCGGTGCTGGCGACGTTCCCGGCGCTGCGTGAATTGGACCTGAAGGGCACGGCGGTCACGGACAAAGGCATCGCGATGTTCCGGAGGGCCAAACCTAAAGCCGTGGTTTATTCCGGTCCATGGAACCCGAGAATAGCCGCCTTCCGAAATAACTGAAACTCGAGTTCCTGGCAGCTTCACGGGCTTCGCAGGCCGTCCGGCCGTGGTGCCCGCGCCGCGGGATTATACTCGTGGTCTTGCCATGAATCATCTTTCAAGAACTTGGTGCGCCTTGACCGTCCTGGCGCTGCTTCCCGCTCGCGCAGCCATGGCCGGGGACTGGCTCACGTTCGCCCACGATCCGCAGCGCACCGGCTGGGCGTTCGAGGAGAACACGCTGGCGCCCGGCAACGTGCGGAATCTCGGCTTGAAATGGAAAGCCAAGCTCAACAACGAACCCTATAGCCTTTCGGCGCTGACCGCCCCGGTGGTCGCCAGCGACATCTCGACCAAGCGGGGATCGCGGCCCGTGGTCTACGTGGCCGGCATCGGCGGGACCGTGTTTGCCCTGGATGCGGAAACCGGTGAGGAGCTGTGGACCCACGTGTTCAAGTACGTCGTGCTGCCCGGGAAGGGCGGATACCAGGGCACCTTTCTGTGTCCCAACGGCATCACCGCGACACCGGTCATTGACAGGGGCACTAACCGGCTGTACGTGATCGCGGGCGATGGTGCGCTTTACGGCCTCGACCTGGGCAGCGGGCGCGTGCGCTACGGGCCGGTGCAGTTCGTGGCGCCCTACTCAAAAAACTGGAGCCTCAACCTGGTGGACGGAACCATCTACACCGTCCTGGCGCAGGGCTGCGGGAACGGCACATCCGGCTTCTACGCCGTGGACGCCAAAGATGCACACCATCCGGTGATGCGGCAGATGCTGCTTTCGAATACCAACACAGCCGGGATTTGGGGTAGAGGCGGCCCGGTCATCGGCACGAACGGACGGATCTATGGCGGGACCGCCGACGGCTACTTCGATCCGATTGCCGGAGACTACTCCAACGCCGTGGTGGCCGCGTCGCTTCCGAATTTGGAGCTCGTGGATTACTTCCTACCTCCCAATTGGCCGTATCTGCGCAAGAAAGACTTCGACCTGGGATCGGCAAGCCCCGTGTACTTCGGCTGGCGGAATCGCGACCTGCTGGCGCACGGGGCCAAGGAGAGCGTCGTCTACCTGATGGACGCGGACAAACTGGGTGGCAAGGATCACCAGACGACGCTCTATACATCGCCCCGGCTGGGCAACGACCGGGCGGTGTGCTGCGAAGGCCTGGGCATTTGGGGCGGCCTGTCGACGGCCCGCGACAGCAGTGGCCAGACGTGGCTGTACGTGCCCGTGGGAGGGCCGCCCGCGGCCGGTGGGCCGAAATTTCCTATCACCAACGGGGAGAATCCGCACGGCAGCGTGATGGCGTTCAAAATAGTGGCGGACCCGAACGACAACCCGGTCCTCGAGCCGGCGTGGATATCGGGCGATTTCGATCTCCCGGACGCGGTGGTAATCGCCAACGGAGTCCTGTTCGCGCTGTCCACCGGCGAGAACGCCGTGCAGAAAGGAGGCGAAAAGGGCCGTCTGCTAAACACGCATCCGGCCGCGCTGAAAGCGCTGGATGCCTGGACCGGCAAGGAACTGTACAACAGCGGCGATGCCATGACCGGGTGGGTACATTTCACCGGATTGGCGGTGTCCGACGGGAGAGTCTTTGCCGTGGACCATGACTCGAACGTGTACTGCTTCGGACTGCCGGCTCATCCGCAGTCCGATCACCAACCGTGAATCCCTCTTAGAGCCTGGTCTCCCCGATTTCCTGGATCCACCGGCGGGCCCACTCCACGGAGTCCCAGCCCAGATCCATCGCCGTGCCGTAAATGATAATGCCTTCGATCCGGCCCTGCCGGAGCCACCGCAAGCCGGTCTCGCACTGGTGTTGCATCGTCGCGACCGGCATGGCGGTCCACCACGGAGTCCGGTTTCGGTCGTAATCCGCCGTGTAACAGCCCAGCAGCTTGCGGGATTTGGGCGCCAGTTTCTCCAGCTTGGCCAGATTGGCCTCCAGATTCGCCAGTTCCGCGGTCTCCCACGTCCAGAGCGTGATGACATCAATCAACTTCAAGTAATCCACGATCTCGGGACCCAACTGGCGGGTGTAGAGCGTGACGTAGAGATCCAGTTTCTTGCCCTCCCCCTTGAGCTGCGCCTGCACATCGTGGATTTGATCCAGCGTCAGGCTGGCCCTCTTTCCCGGCTGGTTGTCCGTGAAGAAATCATCCATGAAGACGCCGACGATATTGGGAATCCGGTGCGCCATGGCCAGGACCTGCTGCCTTTCCTCGGCCCGCGTAACGCCGCTGGCGCCCACAATCGACCACACCACGCGCTTCAACACCTTCAGCGGGTAAGCGTACTGTTCATACGGCGGCGCCCATGCCTGATAGATTCCCTCCTGGCCCCGGCGGGGATACTGATTCACCATCAGAAGATTCGGCGCGCCCATATACACCGCGGCTTCCAGCGGCGACATGACCGAACGCTTTCGGACAAAGTTGAAGTCCGCATTGACCGGATTGGCAAAAATCCAGATCCTGTCGCGAACTGTTCCCTCCTTTGCCGGACAAACCTGGCCCCACGCGGCGGACGGCAGCGCGCCGCCCGCCGTGGCCGCCGCCGCGGCCTCCAGGAATCCCCGCCGGCTCACCTCTGGGACCGGCTGATCCATTGTCATTGGAACACCTCCTTGGTCTATTGTGTGACACTCGGGGCCGCGATCCGGCTTGTGCTAGATTTTAGTTCTGATGAGGATGAGGGCCGGCTGGGTGGTGCTTTGCATGCTGCTACTGGCCGCAACAACCGCCCTGCCATCTTCCGGCGATCTGGTTTGCGCGCAGTGCCATCGGGCCGAGACGGCGCGCGCGCGCGAAAGCCCCATGGCGCGAGCCCTGGTTCCCGCCACGCAATGCAACATCTTGCGAGCCCACCCCGAACTCAATTTCACTGAAGGAATCTATCGATCCTCGATCCGGTGGGAAGGCGACCGCAGTATTCTTTCCGTCACCGACGGCCGGCAGACCCTCACGGTGCCGCTTCTGTGGGCCTTTGGCAACGGGAAAGCCGGCCAGACCTACGTTTTCGAGCATGATGGCGCGCTTTACGAAAGCCGCGTGAGCTTCTATAGTGCGCTCAACGGGCTCGACCTGACGATGGGCGCCCGGGGTACCGCGCCGCGAACCATCGAGGTAGCTGCCGGTCGGCGGATGGACGCCATCGGCGCTCGAGAGTGCTTTGGCTGCCATTCCACCGGCGCCGTGGCGCACCGTGCCCTGCAGCTCGAAAGCCTCGTGCCAGGGGTGGGTTGCGAAAGCTGCCACGGCCCCGGAGAGAAGCACGCCGCGGCTGTGCGCGCCGGAGACGCCGCGCACGCGGGGCTGCCGAAACTGGGCGCTCTTGACGCGGAAGAAATGAACGAACTGTGTGGCCGGTGCCATCGGACGTGGCAGCAGATCGCACTCCAGGGGCCCCTTGGCGTCAACAACGTCCGGTTTCAGCCGTACCGGCTGACTAACAGCAAGTGCTACGATCCGGCCGATGTGCGCATACGCTGTACCGCCTGCCACGATCCGCACGGGCCGCTGGAAACCAATCCGGCGGCCTACGACCGCAAATGCGCCGCCTGCCACTCCAGCGGCGCGCAGGGCAAGACCTGCGCGGTCGCCAAGGCCGGCTGCGTAAGTTGCCACATGCCGAAGGTGGAATTACCCGGCGCTCACGCCCGCTTTACCGACCATCAGATTCGCATCGCGCGTGCCGGCGAGCAATACCCGAACTAAGTTGGGCTCCACGACCCGGTTTTCACCCTTCCCAGATCACGCTTGACTTTGCCCCCGGTTTCGATATTCTATCTGCAACTGTTTTGTGAGTCATCTCACAGCAGAGGGGGTGGAGATGTCTGTTTCCCGGCGTGCGTTTACTTTCGGGCTTTTCCTCGCGGCTTCTCTGGCCGCGCAGGATACCAGAGGCAAGGTCCAGGGCATCGTCAGCGATTCTTCTGGCGCCGTGGTCGTGGGGGCGTCGGTTACCCTCATCAATAACGGCACTGGGGTCCGCAACGCTCAACTGACCAACAGCAACGGACAATATCTGTTCGACTTCGTCATCCCGGGAAATTACACCGTCACGGTGGAACTCACCGGCTTCCGAAGCTTCGTGCAGAAGAATGTACTGGTGGAGGCGCGCGGCGATGTTACCGTGAACGCCGCTCTCCAGGTGGGCAATACGCAGGAGCAAGTCACGGTGGAATCAGCCCCGGTGGCGGTCGAATTCAATACTTCGACCATGTCCGCCACCGTGGACACGAAGATGGCCAACACCCTGCCGCTCATCAGTCGCAACCCATTCCTGTTCGTGGAACTGGACCCGGCCGTGGTCATCCATTCCACCACGCAGCAGGAGCCGTTTCATCACTGGGCGGCCTCCCAGTTCGACGTCGGAGGGAACACCAACACCAAGAACGATATCCTGCTGGACGGTTCGCCCTCCATGGTGACCCAGAAGTCCAGCTACACGCCCCCCGTGGATGCGGTCGAGCAGGTGAACCTGCAGCAGAACGCAGTGGACGCGGAGTTCGGACACAGCGCCGGCGGCGTGGTGGCCATGCAGATGAAGTCCGGTACCAACGACTTTCACGGAACGGCCTACTACCTGGGCCGCAACCCGGCGCTGAACGCCCTGGCGGACCGCGTCACGCGCGCCTCGAACCTGACGCGGCAGAACACCTGGGGCGCCACGCTGGGCAACCCCATCAAGAAGAACAAGCTGTTCAACTTTTTCGCATACGAGGGCATCACCATCAGCAGTCCGCTGTCGGTGATCGACACGCTGCCCACTGCCGCCGAGCGTACCGGCGATTTCTCCCAGGCTTTGAATACCCAGGGCGCGCTGCGCACCATTTACGACCCCTGGACCACCCAGGTCAGCGGCAACACGGTGACGCGCCAGCCCTTCGCGGGCAACGTCATTCCGGCATCTCGTATCGATCCCACCTCACAGAAGATCATGGGGGGCTTGTGGCAGCCTAATAACCCGGGCGCGGGCCCTACGCAGACAAATAACTTCATCGCAGTCTATGCGGACCCGTACCGCTATTGGAACATCATGGACCGCGTCGATTACAACATCTCGGAGAAGTGGAAGGTCTTCGGACGATACAACCAGTTCCACACCACCGAGGCGGCGCAGGACTACACCAACGGCTCGCCGGACACTCCGGTCAGCGGCTCCTTCCGTGACGCCCTGAGCATCTCCGCGGATGCTGTGTGGACCATCAACCCCACCACGGTTTTCAATATCCGCGGGGCCTACAACTCCATCGACGATTCCTTCGGCTACGCCAAGGGCGAGTTGAAACCCGCCGATCTGGCAAAGCTCTGGCCGGGCAATTCCTGGTATCAGCCCTACCTCGCCAACCTGCCGCAGATCTACTTCCCCGGCATCAACGTGCAGCAAGGTTCGGGCACGGCGCTGGGCACGAACACTTACTGGTACCAGACACCCAACTCGTACAACCTGGAATCCAAGATCGCCAAGAATATCGGGCGGCACTACATCAAGGTGGGCGGGGAATACCGGCGGGACAACACCACGGCGGCGCGCCCGCAGTTCATGAACTTCATTTTCAATCCGTCCACCACGGCCAACACCTTCAACAGTCCCAACACAGCCCTCAACGGGGATGGCTGGGCCACCTTTCTACTAGGGGCGCTCGATAGCACCTCTACGGTGGCCACGATCCCCTTGCAGATGCCGCGCAACAACTTCATTGGCGCGTTCGTGCAGGACGATTTCAAGCTGACCTCCCGCCTGACCCTGAATCTGGGGTTGCGCTACGAATATTACTCGCCGATGAAGGATCCCACGCATCGCCTCAGCCGCTACCTCGACCTGACCGCTCCAATTCCTGAGTTTTCCGGCTCCAATGCGCCGGTGCTGCCGCCGGCTGCGCAAGCCCTGCGCACGTCGGCTCCCAGTTACAACGGCTCCTGGATCTTCACCGACTCCGCGCATCCCGGCTCCTGGGATTCGCCGAAGCTCCTGCTCGAGCCGCGCCTCGGTATGGCCTGGCGGCTCAACGACCAGACCGCGCTGCGCGCGGGTTGGGCCCGCTACATCATTCCGGCCACGCTCACCGACGGCCTCAACATCCTGGGAAGCGTTCCGTATCCCGGCTTTGACGCCACCTCGACGGCGGTTGGCCTGCTGCAAGGGGTTCCGCAGGAGACGCTGTCGAATCCCTTCCCCGGCGGCCTGGTGCTGCCGGTGGGCAAGTCCAACGGCGCGTATACCAATCTCGGAAACAACGCCACTTGGTTCGCCCAGGACTTCCGGCCGGGCGTAAATGACCGCATCAACGTCAGCCTCCAGCGCCAGTTGCCGGCTCGGATTCTGGCGGACGTAACCTTCTTCACGAACCTCAGCCGAAACCTGCCGTACACCCAGAACCTGAACCTGATGGATCCGAGGATTGCCTACCAGAACGGCAACGCGGTCAACCAGTCGGTCCCCAACCCGTTCTACAACCTGCTCCCTGCAAACCAAATGCCGGGGCAGTTGCGCACGCAGAAAAACGTCTCGGTCAGCCAGTTGCTGACGCCCTATCCACAATACGGTGCGCTGAACGAAGCGCTGATCGGCGGCCGCGGCGACCATTACCGCTCGCTGCAAATCTCCGTCCGCCGCCCCTTCACCAACGGGTTCAACCTCATGCTGGGCTACAACTACAATCACGAGGAGGACCAGGAGTATTACGACAACCTGGCCCAATTCCTGCACCAGTTCACGTGGGTGCCTACGCAGACCGCGCATCAACGCCTGGTGGGCGCGGCGGTTTACGAACTGCCTTTCGGCAAAGGCCGCCGCTTTATGAGCAGCGTGAACCCGTGGATCGACGGGGTATTGGGGGGCTGGTCCCTCAGCGGACTGTTTACTTACAACTCCGGTATTCCGCTGCGTCTCGGCCCGGCCCTGGTGTCCGGCGATCCGGCCATCTCCAACCCCACGCGCAACCGCTGGTTCGATACCAGCAAGGTGCAGGTGCTGCCGCCTTTCACGGAATCCGTGAACCCGGTGCAGTACAGCGACTTGGTCGGACCGCGCTTCGTCAATCTCGATATGACGTTGGCAAAGGAGTTCGCCATTAAGGAGCGATTGAAGTTCGAATTGCGCTTCGAGGGCTACAACGTCCTGAACGCCTTTACGGACGCCACGCCGATCCTGACCATCACCTCCCCGAACTTCGGCAAAGTGATCGACGAAGCACCGGGCACCTACGGCCGGCAGATTCAATTTTCCGGCCGCTTCATTTTCTAGTGTTGCTGCCCGCGGCCCTGGCATGGGCGGTGACTGCGTCGGGGTACGCGGGCGCAGCGGCCTGCCGTCCGTGCCACGCGGCCACCTTCGCCGCACAGTCCGCCAGCGCTCACGCCGGCGCGCTGGCCCGCTCGAAACCTCCGCAGCCGGGCCAATGGGCCTTCGGGGCAGGGTCGCAGGCCATCACCTTCGTGAGCCGCCTGGATGCGGAAAACTACCTCGAGCACGGAGAATCCTGGTACCGTTCCGCGCGCAGTCTAGCCTTGACGCCGGGACATCGGAACGCCGCCGGCGTGCGCTATCGCCTGTTCGACCCCTCCGCCGCCATCCTGCGCTGCTTCGCCTGCCACTCCACCGGGCCACTGAGCTTCGACGCCGGCGAGGAGATCGTGCCAAACGAATTAGGGGTGCGCTGCGAGGCCTGCCACGGTCCCGCCGCCGCGCACGTGCGCGACCCGGCGCGGGTGCGACCCGCCAACCCGGGCCGTCTCTCCGCCGATGCGCTGAATGCCCTGTGCGGCGCCTGCCACCGCATGCCGGCGGCCACCGGGGACGCTACGGATCTGCACAACCCCTGGAACGCGCGCCATCAGCCGCTGCTGCTGGCCGCCAGCGCTTGTTTCCGCAAGAGCGGCGGGCGGCTCAGTTGCCTGACCTGCCACTCGCCGCATGCCGCGCTCGAAACCAACCTCGCCGCCTATGATGCGGCCTGCCGCCGCTGCCATGCCGCGCCGCGCCACGCACGCTCCGTGGGCCGCCAGGCCTGCGCGGCGTGCCACATGCCCGCTGTGCACCCCCAGCCCAATCTGGCCTTCGCCAACCACCGCATCGCCGTATATGCGCCCTCCGATCCGCTGTCGCCTATCGCGGCGCGGCGGTGACCGGCAGGCGCCGCTCGAGTGCCTGCGCCTCTTCGGCGCGGCCCGTCTCGCGCAGAAATCCCGCCAGGTTGCGCACGTCGCTCAGGGTCTCCGGGTGATCCGGTCCGTAAGCCTGCTCGTCGATGGCCAGCGCGCGGCGATAGCACTGCTCCGCGCCCTTGAGGTCCCCGCCGGCGCGCAGCGCATCTCCCAGGTTGCTGGCGGCCGCCGCGGTGCGGGGATGATCGAGCCCCAGCGTCGCCTCGAAGCCGGCTAGCGCTGCTCGCCCGGTGAGGATCGCTTCGGCCGTACGGCCGGCGGCCAGCAGCAAGCCCGAAAGATTGGCCTCCACGGTGGCGGTCTCCGGATGCCGCTCTCCCCAGACGCGGCGGTCGACCGCCAGCGCGCGCTCCAGCAGCGGAATGCCCTCGCGCGGCTCTGCCACCAGCGCCAGGGCGTTCAACCGGACTGCCACGCCGGCGCTCTGCTTTCCAGTGGCTGCCTCTTCCCTGGCGAGGGCGCGCCGATAGAAGGCCGCGGCTCCCGCGCGGTCGCCCGCCGCTTCCCGTAACTCGCCCAGCGCGGCCAGGGCTCGCGCCGCCGCGGCGGCGTCCGAGCTTTCCGCCGCCCTGGTCCACAACGGCTCGGCCTCCCGGGGCGAGGAGACGCTCGCCAGGTCCGCGGCGTCCTCCAGCGTCCGTGGTGCGGACGGACCGAGGACCTTCTGGTCGATGGCGAGCGCCTCGGCTAGCGCCGGCCGGGCGGCCGCGGCATCGCCCTGGCCGCGCAGGAATAGCCCCAGGTCGCTCGCGGCCCGTGCGGTGCGGGCGTCCGATGCGCCGTACTGCTGCCGCCGCCGCGCCAGTCCCTCTTCGAACAGGCGGCGCAGCATGGCCGGATCCGGCTGCCCGGCACACAACACCCCCGCCAGCACCACGAGGGTCGCGCCTTTGCGCCGCATCAGGATAAGGTGATTGTACTGCCGGGGGCCGTCAGTCGAGGCTTTCAGGCCGCAGTTCGATGTTCTTCTCCCCCGCCGCCTTCTTTTCAAGATACTTCTTCACCCAGGCCTGCCAGCTCTTGCCTGCGGCCGTGTCGCGGCCGGTGAATTCCAGGCCCGCAATCTCGGCGTAGGAAATCGAGACCTTGCGGTTCCCGTCCTTGGGGTACACCTTCACGTACGAATCGGCCAACGTGCGGCCGCTTTGCCGGTCGAACACATAGCCCTCGATGCGGGTTCCGTCGTTGCGTGTGATGGTCACGTCTCCGCGGTAGTTGAAAGCCTTTTCCAGGCCCAGACGAAGGTCCTCCTCCGTGGCGGCCTGCCAGATCGTGCCCTCGAGCTGATCGTGCGCCGCTCCCGGCGCTACCTCGAACTCCTCCGGGTTCACGGGCCGGGCCTCGCGTGGCTCGCTCATGGCGGACGGGATGCCGGTCAAGCCCGGACTTCTTCCGCCGCTTCCCGGCCGGCATCCAACTGCACCAGCCCGGGTGCCTGAATCGGGCGCACCGGCTCGTCCAGAGCGGCCAACGCTTGCGGATCGCGATAGCGTGAAAACAAGGTGGCTTTGGCGGTAGCCAGCAGGCCCCCCAGCGAGTTGAACGTGTGGTCGACCGCCGAGGCTTCGTACCCACTATGCACCATGCAGTTGGCGCACTTCGGATTTTCCGACTCGGTCCCGTAACGCTCCCAGGCCGTCGTCTCCATCAGCTCCGCGAAGGTCTCGGCGTAGCCGTCTTGCAGCAGGTAGCAGGGCTTCTGCCAGCCGAACAGGTTGTACGTCGGCATGCCCCACGGGGTGCAGCGGTACTGCCGCCGGCCCATGAGGAATTCCAGAAATAGCGGGGACATGTTGAAATGCCACCGCGGCTTGCGGTTCGACAGGATGGCCCGGAACAGGCGCCGTGTGCGCGCCCGGCCTAGAAAGTGCTGCTGATCGGGCGCCTTGTCGTAAGAGTAGCCCGGCGAAAGCATCATGCCTTCCACGCCCAGGTCCATCATTTCGTCGAAGAAGGCCCGCACGCTCTTGGGATCGGCGCCGTCGAACAGCGTGGTGTTGGTGGTTACCCGAAAACCTCGCTTCACGGCTTCCCGGATCGCTTCCACCGCCAGGTCATAGCCGCCTTCCTTGCACACGGAGAAGTCGTGGTGCTCCTTCTGCCCGTCCATGTGTACGGAAAAGCTCAGATATTTGCTGGGCTGGAACTGATCGATTTTCTGCTTCAGCAGCAACGCGTTCGTGCAGAGATAGACGTACTTTTTGCGCGCCACCAGCCCGGCCACGATCTCCCCGATCTGCGGATGCATCAGCGGCTCGCCCCCGGGAATGCTGACCACGGGCACGCCGCATTCCTCCACAGCGCGGAAACACTCCTCCGGGGAAAGGTTCATTTTCAAGATGTGTGCCGGATACTGAATTTTGCCGCAGCCCGCGCAGGCCAGATTGCAGCGAAACAAGGGCTCCAGCATGAGCACGAGCGGATATTGCTTCCGGCCCTTCAGCTTCTGTTTGAGGACGTAAGTGGCCACGGTCCACATTTGGGAAACCGGCACGGGCATGGCTATTCTCCGAAAAAGGGCGAAAGCGAAGTCTCTTTCGCTTTGTAACACCCGCGGCGCCGGAATGTCAAAAAGGCCGTCCCGGAAGGAGTGATAGCCTAAACCCAAGGAGCCTCACTTCATGGATGCTGATTTGTCTCGCAGAGCCGTCATGCAGGCGATTGGCGCCGCGGCTGTAGCCGCCCCTACGAGTCCGGCGGCCATTCCGGGATTGCGCGGCGAAGGAAAGGACACCCCCAAAATCTGCCTGGAAATGGGGCGCGGCGCCCTCGCTGCCGGCACGCTGGACGAAACCGGGATGCGCCGCGTCAAGCAGCTTGGCGTGGATCATGTGCTCATGGGAGGACCGCGCATCCCCTGGGAGGAAAGCCGGATCCGGTCCATCATGGATCTCCTGAAGACCGGCGGGCTGAGCCTCGGAAACATGATGATCGGCGGATTCCCCAAGACCATCTATGGCAAGCCCGGGAGGGATGAAGAAATCGAGCAGGTCCGCCAGTCGATCCGCGCCGCCGGCCGGGCGGGTCTGCCGGTGATCGAATACAACTTTTACGCCCATCGCATCGTCGAGGGGTATTACGAGGAAATCGGCCGCGCCGGCGCTGGACTCACTGCCTTCGACTATGACCGGGTGAAGGACTTGCCGCCGCTTCCCGAAGAGGGCGCACACACGCTGGAGGAAATGTGGGCGAACATCACCTATTTCCTCAAGGCGGTGATTCCGGTCGCCGAAGAATCCGGCGTGCGCATGGCGCTGCATCCCAACGACCCGCCGGCTCCGCTGAGCCGTGGCTCGGGACAGATCATGGGCGCCGTCGAAGGATGGAAGCGCCTCATCGAGATCGTTCCCAGCAAGTCCAACGGCATCACGTTCGACTGCGGCGTGACCCGGGAAATGGGGCACGATCCGGTGGAGGTGTGCCGCTACTTCGGTTCACGCGACCGCATCAACCATGTGCATTTCCGCAACGTGCGCGTGCGCAAGCCGTACGAGAAATACACGGAGGTCTTCATCGACGAAGGCGAAGTCAACATGTTCGCCGTGATGAAGGAACTGGCGCGGCAGAAGTACCCGCGGCTGCTGTATCCGGAGCACCCCCGCGCGCTCGATGCGGATCGCGAGCGGCCCGGCTTCAAGCCTTACTACCCGGGTGGCGGCTCTTATACCGGGTTTGCCTACAACGTGGGCTACGCCCGCGCCATGTTGCAGGCTGCCCTCGCCTCATAGCGCTTTTCCCCCGGGCGAATCTCGCGGATCAAGGCAAGGAACCGGCTCGGAGCATCATAGCGGCTGAGTGCCGCTGACAGCCGCCGCGCCGCCTGCGCATAGGAGACTCTGGAAAGCATGCTCCGCACCGTCTGTGCGATAGCCGGGGCCTCCGCCCGGGCGGCGCTCAGAACCTCCCCGGCGCCGGCCGCCCGCACCGCCTTAGCGAAAGCCAGTTGATCGGCGTGCGTGACCAACCCCAACACCGGAACCCCCGCACAGAGACTCTGCTGGCCCGACATGGTCCCCCCGTTGGAGACGAACAACTGCGCACGGCGGACCGCCTGCTCTCCCGGCAGGTAATCCGCCAGGAACGCGTTCTTCGGCGGGTTGGCGATCCGGCAGCGCGCGGCGCTGGCCGCTATCACGAACACGGGGAGATCCGCCAGGGCGCGGAGCACCGTCGCCAGCAGGCCCTCCTGACCGGAGCTGCCCAGGTTGATATACACGACGGGTTTGTCGCGCGGAACCGCATCCCACCAGGGCGGCGGCGCCCCCTGCGGCGACCACAGCACCGGCCCTAGGTAGCGGTGCCGCGGCGGCAGCGCCCGTGCGGGAACCAGCTCCGGCACGTCCGGATGCACGACATAGTCTCCGTCGCACATCTGCTCTTTGATGTCGTGGCTCACGGGCGGCAGCCCATACCTCATCCGCACGGCGTTCAGCGGGAAACAGTACAGCGCGGAACCCAGCGGGCGGGCCAGATCCATTAGCAAATCCGCTGCCGGACCGGGCAGGAAGTCGCGCAGCGGATTCTCGGGAAACTCGACCGCGCAGCCGCAGTAGGGACTCCATTGCGCGTTGATGATATTGATGTAAGGGACCCCCGACAGCCGGCAGCTCACGGAAAGCGACATCCGCAGATCACCGGCCACCACGTCCGGCGAGAATTCCCGGATGAGCCGCAAATCCTCTTGCACATAGCGGTCCAGAGTGGCCAGGTCGAACAGCGAGCGGCCCTGGCGAGCGTTCGCGAGAACCGCTTCCGAGGCGGCCGAATCCAGCGGCGTCCACGAGAACGGGAATGCGGAGAAGAGGTGCCCAAAGCGGGGGTGGCAGGCCAACCGCACTTCATACTCCGCCGCCGGCAGCGAGGCCGCCAGAACAGCCGGCCGGGCAACGTGGGAGAGTGTGGCTGCCTCGCCGAAAAACAATACGCGTGCTCTTTGCGCCGGCTCAGGCATCGCCGCCCCTCCAGGCTCCCCAAAGCGCCGCGGCAACGCCAGCGGCCATCAGAACGAACCCGGCCAGTCCCGCGGCGGACCGGAATCGTATCTCGGGGCTGCCGCTCAGCCACACACTCCCCGCCAGCAGCAACCCCACGCCGGTCACCAGCCAGGCGAGGCGGGTGACGGACCGCGCCAGCGTTTCGATCTTCTTCAGCGAGGCCGGCGTCAGGTCCGTCTGGCTCACGTAATTGCCTCGCTGGATGCGCACCAGCAGGTCCATCAGGCCCGAAGGCAGGCGCAGCAGATCCACGGTGTTCTTCAGCAGCGATTCCGCCGAGGGCTGATAGTCTTTTTGGATCAGCCGCAGCGCCAGCGGCGTAGCTCGCGCCAGCGGGCTGAGCTGCGGATCGAGCCGCGAAACCATGCCGGAAAGTATTCCCAGGGCGCGAAATACGAACAGCAGGTCGGCCTGAAACTGGAAAGGCGCTTCGTACAGGAGTTCCTCGTATTCCGCCAGCAGGGTGGCGTAATCCACCAGGTCCACGTCCTTCATTTGCGCCAGGAAGCTGCCCGCGAAACGCTCGAGCAGGGCTGCGGTCATGTCCTCCACCAGCCGCACATCGGCGTCCGGCAGAAGCACCCCTGCCTCCAGATAGGACTGCACGATCATCTGCGCATCGCGGGTCACCACGCCGATCACGTAGTCCCGCAAGGCGGCCCGCAGCCGCTTCGGAATCTGCAGCGCCATTCCGAAATCCACGAAAACGAGTTGAAACCCGCGGTCCGGATGGTAGGGTACCTGCTCTCCGGGACGAAACTCGCCACGCTTCTCGCCAGGATGCGGCAGCGGTTTCACGAAGAGGTTGCCTGCGTGCGGATCGGCGTGCACGAAATGTTTCAGCAGGATCTGCTCCAGGTAGCAGTCGAAAAGCTTCCCCGCCACCTGCTCAATGGGGATACCGGCGTCGCGGATTCCATGGAAATCGTCGATGGGAATGTACGCCACGTTCTCCATCGTGAGCTCGCGCACGGTGGTGAAATTCCAATAGATCTTGGGCACGCGGATCTGGGGGTCGTCGGCGAAGTCGCGGGCGAAGCGCTCCGCGTTGCGGCCTTCCGCCTGGCAGTCCAGTTCTCTGCGGGTCACCGTGTTCAGTTCCCGCAGCAGCCACTCCACGTCCATTTGCCGGCGAACCGCCTTGAAGCGTTTGAGCCGGCGCAGAAACTTGCCGATCACCGCCAGGTCAGTCTCCACGATCTCGGAGATACCCGGGCGAAGCACTTTCACCACCACTTTTTCGCCGTGCGGCAGTTCGGCGGCGTGGGCCTGTGCCAGCGAGGCGGCGCCCATGGGGACCGGATCGAAGATCGGGAACACCTCTTGGATGGGGCGGCCGAAGTCCTCCTCGATTTGCGCGATCACCGCTTCGGTGGGTGCGGGCGGCACTGCGTCCTGCAGGCCGCTGAGTTCTCCAGTAATCTCCGGGGGGAGCAGGTCCACGCGCGCCGCCAGGAATTGTCCCAGCTTGATCATCACGCCGCCCATCTCCACCGCGAAGGTCCGGAATCTCCGCGCCAGAAGACCCCAGCGGGGCAGGGGCGGGGTTCGGAAGCGCCGCAGGCCCGCACGATTGAGAACGATGTCCCACCAGATGATCTCCGCCCCGGCCCTCGCGAAGAAGCGCCACACACGCCGCGAGCGTTCGCGGTTCATGCGGGCCGCCCGCGCGGCGCCGAGCCGCGAGTTGGTGCGGGGCCGCGGCGCCGGTTCGGCGTTTCGGGTGGCTGTCTCCACGCCGGACGTGCTGATCGGAGGCATCGGATTCCCGTTACGCCGCCAGAGCGGGATCGTACCAGCCGGAAGCCTTCAGCCAGTCGGCCGTCTCCTGCAGCAGCCGCTTGGTCTCCGCATCGTCGGGCACCAGTTCGTTCACCAGCGGCGGGTTCAGCACGTGATAGCGGTCCCCCAGCAGCTTCCGGCTCTGATAGCTCACCGTCTCTCCGTTGGCCTGTGACATCAGGTCCAGCAGTAGCAGCGGGCGGCTCGGATCGAGCATCCACTGACGGTAGCCCCACGCCGCCAGGCCGTCGGAAAACTGCGGGTCCAGGTACATGGTTTTGCCGATGATGTTGGCGCCCGTGGTGATTGCCAGCAGCAGCATGTTGTCCAGCGGCACCTGGTCCATCATCTGTGTGATCGCGATCATGGACGGGTTGTTCGCCACCACGAAGCCATCCACGTAGCCCGGACCTGTTCCCGCCAGGGACTGGTACAGCGGATAGCCGATCGGCAGAGCGCTGGTGCGCAGCGCCACGTCCACCACCAGTTGGTCGTTGTCCGCCTCTCCGTCGAAATTGGTGAAGACCTTCGGCTGCCAGCGCCGGGCATTACCCGGCAGGCCGCTATCCAACTGGAAGCTGACGATCAGGACTTTCTTCTTGAGTTCGCCCAGTCTCAGATCCTTCCCGAAATAGCGGATCAGAAATTCTCTCAGTTGTTGCACGTTGAATATCGAGTTGAAGCCCAGGAACGCGCCCACCAGCGAGGGCAGATTTTCCGCCTTCATCACGTCCTGGAAGGCTTGCTGCGTGAAGTTGTCCCAATCGTTCAGCGCTTCGCTCGGGTCCTCGTGGTTGGCGAAAAACAGGGCCGTCATCGCGCCGACTGACGTGCCCGCAAACAGGTCCACGTGGTTCATGTAGTCCTTCAACGTGCCGTGCAGCGTGTTGTTCAGCCCGTGCAACATGCTGGAGAGGGTGGTCCCCAGTCCGCCGGCCATCGCCATGATCTTGAATTTAGCCATGCTCTTTGTCCTTTCTTAGTTGTCTGCTTCGTTTGCTGCCCCTGGTTTGCGGCCCCTTGCCGCGAAAGTGTCTTCGAGAGCCCTGCGAAGCTCAGCCGCCGTGCCGGCGGCCACCTGCTCGTCCATCACGATAGACATGTGGTCGCCGCTCAACCGCCGCACCTCCACACCTGCCGCGCACACCCGGCCGGTTCCCCGAATCAGGGAGTCTTCCCCATCCACGGCCGCCCGCGGCACGGCACGGAACAGCGTGGCGCGGCCCTCGAAGGGAGCGGGCGCGTAATTCGCCCCGGCACGATAACTGGCCAGAATTACGCGGCCCGCCCGCCGGAAACTCGAGAACAATTCCCGCCACGCGCCGCGTCGAAACAGGGCCCGCGGAGCCTCCGGCAACGGCAGGCCCAGGCTCAACGCTAGGAAGCGGAACTCCCGGTAGGAGGTGGGGAACCTTGTGTGCGTGACAATCGCCGCCAGTCCCCGGGCCATCTCCCAGACGTCGCGCGGGCGGATTTTCCGCTCCGGCGCGGCCGAATCGAACACACCGCTGTCCAGGAGCCCCAGAAACGCCACCTCCTCGCTCTGGGCGCGAAGCTGGCGAGCCATCTCCATCGCCACCAGCCCGCCAAAAGACCATCCGCTGATCCAATACGGCCCATGCGGCTGTATGCCGCGCAGCGCGCGCAGATACTCGCCCGCCATCGCCTCCACGGTGGTCGGCGGCTTTCCGCCCTCCAGCAGACCGGGCGACTGGAGGCCGTAGACCGGCCAGCCGTCTCCCAGGCGCCGCACCACGTGCAAGTAGCAAAGCGGGCTTCCCGCCGCCGGCGGCAGACAAAACAAAATCGGGCGGCCTCCCGCGCGCGCCAGCGGCACCACGCACTCCGGGAGCGCCTGCGCTGCGGCGGCGTCGGCCGGTAATTGCCTGATGCGTTCCGCCAGCCCCGCCACTGTTGGCGCTTCGAATAGCGCCGCCAGCGGCAGATCCACACCGAGCTCTTTGCGGATGCGAGCCACCAGACGGGTGGCTAACAGGGAATGGCCCCCTTTCTCGAAGAAGTTGTCGCGTATGCCCGCCTCGGCTAAGCCTAGCGACTCCGCGAACAGTACCGCGAGTTGGCCCTCCAGGGCCGTGCGCGGCCGGGCCGCATCGGGGTGCGGCTGCGAATCGCCGCTCTTCGGTTGGGGAAGGCTTAGGTAGTCGATCTTCCCGTTCGGCGTCAGCGGCAGCGCATCGAGATACAGAAAATGAGCGGGCACCATGAACGCCGGCAGCCGGCTTTCGAGATGGCTGCGAAGCTGCCTGGTCATACCGCCGATATCGCCATCCGCCGAGGGCGCCTTAAGAACCACGCAAGCCACCAGCCGCTTGTCTCCCTCTTCGTCGGCCCAGGCGAAGACCGCCGCCTCGCTCACGCCATCGTGCGCGGCGAGCGCGGCCTCGATCTCCCCCGGCTCGATCCGGAATCCACGAATCTTGACCTGCTTGTCCAGCCGTCCCAGGTAGCGGATTTGGCCATCCGGCAGATGCGCGGCCTGGTCGCCGGTGCGATACAGCCGGCCTGCCGGCGCGACTCCGTGCGGGCCGGCCACGAATCGCTCGCGCGTCTTCCCCGCGTCGCCCAGGTACCCGCGGGCCAGGCCGGCGCCCCCCAGGCAGAGTTCGCCCGGAGTCCCCATGGGCACCGGCAGCAGGTTCCGATCGAGAATGTAAGCCTGCGTATTGGCGATTGGACGCCCGATCGCCGGCGGTTCCCCGGAATCCCGCGGCACCAGCGCGAAGGTCGAATAGGTGGTGTCCTCCGTCGGCCCGTACAAGTTGTACATGCGCTCCACGGTTCCGGTCTCGTATACCATCCGCACGAGTGGCAGCGGCAACGGTTCCCCCGCCAGGTTCACCGTCTTCACCGAAGGCGGCAGCCCGTGGTTCCGCAGCAGAGCGGCCATCGCGGAAGGCACGGTGTTCACCAGCGTGACGCCAGCGCCTGCGGGCAGATCGGCAAGCCGCAGCACGTTCTCCACCAGCACTACGGCGCCGCCCCAACTGAGGGGCACAAACAACTCGAACACCGATAAATCGAAGCAGATCGATGTCGCCGCCAGCACACGGTGCAGTTCCGCGTCGGAGTAGATCTCGCGCGCCCAGTGCAGAAGCGCGACGGCGCTGCGATGCTCGATCGCCACCCCCTTGGGCCTGCCCGTGGATCCCGACGTGTAAAGCACGTACGCCAGATTCGTGGATGACGCCTCGGCCGGCTGCGCCTCAGGCGTTGCGCCGGACCACGGTTCATCCAGGCAGACCACGCGGCCGCGATAAGCGGGGAACAAGCCCGCGAATCGTTTCTGGGTAAGCAGCACCCGTGGCCCGGCGTCTTCGAGCATCAGGGCGAGCCGCTGCTCGGGGTAGGCCGGGTCCAGCGGAACGTACACGCCACCCGCCTTGAGGATCGCCAGGAGCGCCGTCACCATCTGCTCAGACCGCGCCAGGCAAACCCCCACCAGCGCCTCCGGCCCCACACCCAGGCCGCGCAGCCGGGCGGCCAGCACGTCGGCGCCTGCATTCAGCTCGGCGTAGGTAGACTCCCGCCCTTCCGAGATCACCGCCGGCGCGTCTGGTGTGCGCCGCGCCTGTGCTTCGAAAAGGTCGTGGATCCGCAGCCCCGCCGGGAATTCCCGCGTGGTTTCGTTCCACTCACACAGGATGCGATGGCGCTCCGCGGCCGAAAGCAGGTCCCGCGTGTCATACCGCGCCTCCGCGTCCCTCGCAATCTGCTCCAGCGCGTTCCCATAATATTCGCCGATCCGCGCCACCTGCTCGCGCCCCAGTGCGGCCGCGTCGTAGTTCAGCGACAGCCGCACTCCGGAGGTGTCCAGGTCGAGGCTGAACGTCGTCATGAGGGTGAAGTTGGTCCTTTCGAAGAACCGCGCTCCCAGGACTTCGAGCCCTTCCGGCCCTTCCCGCCGGTAGGCGTGAAAGTGCACGAAGTTGAACAGCGTCTCAAACAGCGGGCCGCCCGCCCGGCGTTGCATCGCGGCCAGCGGATAGCGCCGGTACGGCAGGTTCTCGAGTTCCTCGCGGAACGCGGCGCGAGCCAGGTCGCTCCAGGCGCCGCTCTCCACGTGTATGCGGCAGGGCAGCGCGTTCAGGAATAGCCCAAGCGTGCGCTCGGCCTCCGGCCGCTCCGGCCTGCCGCTGGAGACCACGCCGGTGACGACGTCCTGCTGGTTTGCCAGGAAAGCCAGCACGCGCAGATGCACCGCCAGGAGCACGCTTTTGAGCGGCACTCCAATGGTCCGCGCCGCTTGCTTCAAGCCGTCGGAAACGGCTTCGGGCACCGGCACCTCGTGCACTCCGGCGCCGCCGTCCGCTTCCTTGTCCGGCCACCGCGGCAGCACCGTCATCGCGGCGCCGTGCAGCTTGTGCTCCCAATACGCGCGCTGCTCCGGCGAGGCCGCCGCGGTGCGCTCCAGCGCGATACCGTCGCGAAACCGCGTCCTCGGCGGCGCAATGCCGCTCGGTAGACCCGCCACCCGCCCGGCGTAGCCGCTCAGCAATTCTTCCATCAGCGATGCCACGCTCCAGCCGTCCACGATGGCATGGTGGAAGCTGAGCGTAAGTTGGAAGCGTTCCTCCGTTCGGCGGTGTACCTGGAGGCGGAGCAGCGGCGGGCGCGTCCAGTCGAACGGCCTGCGTTTTTCCTGCTCGATCCATGTCTGGATCGCTTCGTCTTGCGCCTCATCCGCCATCCCGCGCAGGTCTTCCACGGAGAGCGGCGCCACGGCGTCGCGGTAGACGATCTGGAGCGGCACGGAATACCCGGTCAGAGCGAAGCCGGTGCGCAGCGCCTCGTGCGCCCGAAGCAGCGCCTGGATGGTCTCCCGCAGCCGATCTTCGGCAAATGCGGCGCGCATGTGAAAGCTAAAGACGTCGTGGTACACGGCGCTTTGCGGCTGGTATTCGCTATGAAACAGCATGCCCTCCTGCAAAGCCGCCAGCGGATAGGCATCCTCGGCATCCTCTGGCAAGCCGGGACGGTCCTGCGGAGGAACCAGAGCAAAGGGCCCGGCCGCGGGCGGCGCGTCCGGGTGATCCTCCTTTAGAGAGGCGGCCGCCGCCAGTTCGCGAATGCTCTGCGTCTGGAAGAGCTGCTGCACGGAGATCGCCAGGCCCGCCTGGCGCGCCTGCCCCACTACCTGCACTGCGCGGATCGAATCGCCGCCCAGCTCGAAAAAATTGTCGCGCGCCCCGACCGCGGGTACTCCCAGCACCCTCTCCCAGATGTGGGCCAGCAGCTCTTCCACCGGCGTGGCGGGGGGAGTGCCGCGCTCCTCACCCTCGCCGGGGCGGTCCGGCGGAGCGGGCAAAGCGCGCCGGTCCAGCTTTCCGTTGTGGCTGAGCGGTAGCGACGGCAGGAAGACGAATGCAGCCGGAACCATGTACTCCGGCAGGGTGTCCCGCAGAAAGCCGCGTAGCTCCGCCACGCTGGGGGCTGCTTCGGGCGGCGCTACCACGTGCGCGGCCAGGCGCCGGCTGTGCGCGTCCTCCCAAACCGTAACCGCCGCTGCGCGCACCAGCGGATGCCGCGTGAGCGCCGCCTCAATCTCCGCGAGTTCGATCCGGTGCCCGCGGATCTTCACCTGTGAATCCAGCCGCCCCAGGTATTCGATCTCCCCGCTGGGCAGATAGCGCGCACGATCGCCGGTTTTGTACATGCGCGCGCCCGGAGTGGAGTCGAAAGGATCCGGCACGAATCGCTCCGCGGTCAACTCGGGCCGGTTGAGATAGCCGCGCGCAACGCCCACTCCGGCAATGTGCAGTTCGCCCGGCACCCCGACCGGCGCCGGCTCTCCTTCGCCATCCAGAATGTGAATACGCAGATTGGCGATCGGGCGCCCGATGGGCACAACCGGGCGGCGGTCGTCGCGCCGGCAAGGAAACGCCGTCACGTCGATCGAAGCCTCGGTCGGCCCGTACAGGTTGTGCAGTTCGGCGCCCAACCGTTTGAAGAACAGGTCGCGGATGTCTGCGGTGAGTGTCTCGCCGCTCGCCAGCACGCGGCGTAGCGAACTGCACTCCCGGCAATCCGGCTCCTCCAGAAACACCCGCAGCATCGAGGGCACGAAATGGATCGTGGTAATGTGTTGCCGCCGGATCAATCCGGCCAGGTAGACGGCGTCCTGATGGCCGCCCGGTTCTGCCACCGCCAGCCGGGCTCCCACCAGCAATGGCCAGAAAAACTCCCACACCGAAACATCGAAGCTGAACGGAGTCTTCTGCACTACGGCGTCCGTGGCGTCCAGCAGGTACTCGTCCTGCATCCATAGCAGCCGGTTAGCGAGACCTGCGTGCGTGTTGATCACGCCCTTGGGCTGGCCGGTCGATCCCGACGTATAGATCACGTACGCCGCGTCCTCGCCGCGCACCGGCATATCCGGGTTCTCCGCGCTCTCCCGCCGGATCGCGTCCCATTCCGCGTCCAGCGCCACCACGGGCCAGCCGCCGTGCACCTCGCCTGCGAACCGGGCCTGCGTCAGCACCGCCACGGGGCGGGCGTCCTCGAGCACAAAGGCCTTGCGCGCGGCCGGATAAGAAGGCTCCAGCGGCAGATACGCCGCGCCGGCCTTCAGAACGCCGAGTAGGGCGGCCACCATCTCCAGGGATCGCTCCATGTAGACGCACACGATGGCGTCGCGTGCCGCGCCCAGTGCCGCCAGCCTGTGGGCTACCTGGTTCGCCCGCGCATTCAGCTCGTGGTAGGTCCAGGTGAGGTCCCGGAAGACCACCGCCCGCGCTTCGGGCGTCCGCGCGGCTTGCGCTTCAATCATGCGGTGGATCGGGGCTGCGCCGGGCCACTCCCGGCGGGTCTGGTTCCCCTCTGCGAGCACGCGCGAGCGCTCCGCCGCACTCATCAGCGGCGCGCACGAGACGCGCAGCTCGGGGTGCGAGATCAGGCCGTCCAACAGACACAAGTAGTGGTCTCGCATGCGCTCTACGGTCTCCCGATCAAAGAGCGCCGAGCTGTATTCAAACTCTGCTTCGATGCCGTCGCCGTCTTCCTCCGCAACGAGCGTCAAATCGAACTTTGCTTTTCGCTTGGCGGTCTTCAGCGGCTCGATCGTTAACCCCGGCAGTTCCTCGCGCCCGGCGGGTGCGTTCTGCAGGACGCACATCACTTGGAAGATGGGGTTGTAACTCGTGTCCCGGTCCGGCTGTGTCTCTTCCACAAGCTGCTCGAACGGGAATTCCTGGTGCTCCCAGGCATCCAGCACGATCCGCCGCACGCGGCCCAGCAATTCCTGGAAGGAGGGGGCCCCCTCCAGCCGGATGCGCAAGGCGAGCGTGTTGGCGAAGAATCCGATAAGCCGCTCGAACTCCGGCCGCGGACGGTTCGCGATCGGCGTCCCGATCACCAGGTCGTCCCCCGCCCCGTAGCGGCTGAGCAGCGTCGCGAAGGAGGCCGCCAGCGCCATGAACAACGTCGAGTTCGTCTCGCGGCAGAGCGCGCGTGCCCGCCTCGCCAGGCCGCCGGGAATGCGGAAGCGGACTTGGCCGCCCGCGAAGCTCTGCGCAATCGGCCTCGGCCGGTCGAACGGCAGATCTATGAGCGGTGGCGCTCCCTCCAGTTCCCTCTTCCAAAACGCCAGCAGCCGCGCCCGGCTCTCGCCCCTGATCCGGCGCCGTTGCCACCAGGCAAAATCGACGTATTGCGCCGTCAGCGGCTCCAAGTCCGGCTCGGCGCCGCGTGCGTACGCCGCGTAGAGCGCCGCCAGTTCCCGCGTGAACACGCCAATCGACCAGCCGTCCGAGATGATATGGTGCGCCGTCATCAGCAGGACGTGCACCTCCGGCTGCGTGCGCAGCAGGCGGACGCGCAGAAGCGGCCCGCGCGCCAGGTCGAATGGCTGCTCCAGTTCCACCGCCGCGGCCTGCTCCACGGACTCCTCCGCCGCCAGGTCCCGCGCCTCGAAGCACAGCTCTCCCGCGGGTTCCACGCTCTGGATCACCGAGCCGTCCACGAACGGAAACGTGGTGCGCAAAGCCTCGTGCCGGGCCACGATCTGCGCCAGCGCGCGCCGCAGCGCGGCCGCGTCCAGGCGTCCCGAAATCCGGAGAGCCCCCTGTTCGTGATACGGCGAGGCGCCGCCTTCGAGTTGCGAGAGAAACCAGATCCTCTGCTGCGCGAACGAAAGCGGCAGCGGACCCGAGCGCGGCGCCGGTTCGATCGGCTCCCCGTCCCCGCCCGCGGCCGGGCGCGCTTCGAGCAGCACCCGCAGGATTTCCGATTTGCGCTCCTGCACGCTGGCGCGCAGTTCCGGCGTGAGCGCGCCTTTGGGCGCCCGGTAACGCAGCCGCTCTCCCTCCGCCCACACCTGTACCCCGCGGGCGTGAAGAGAAAGCAGAAATTGCCGGGTGCTGGTCAGAACTCTCCCTCCTCTTCGCCCTCACCCAAGCCGCCGGCCGGCGCGGCAATAGCTTGCGCCGCCTGGTGCGTCTCGATCCGCTCCGCCAGTTCTGCCACCGTGGGCCGCTCGAACAGCCACCGCAGAGGCAGTTCCAGGCGCAGCGCCTGGCGCAAGCGGGTCATCACCTGACTGGCCAGCAGGGAGTCCCCGCCGATGGCAAAAAAGTTGTCATGCGCGCCGGGCGCGGCCGCCAGGTTCAGCACCTGCCGCCACACTTCCGCGAGTTGCCGCTCGAGCGGCGTTCGCGGAGCCACACTCTCGCGCGCCGCCCCGGACTCGGTTCTCAGCGGCGCCGGCAGGGCCCGGCGATCCAGCTTGCCGTTCCCGGAAAGCGGAATGGCCTCCAGCGGCAGGTAGTAGGAAGGCCGCATGTACTCGGGCAGCCGCGCCTCCAGGAACTCCCGCAGTCCCGCCCGATCAAAGCGGCGCACGCTCAAAGGCCCGCGCGCGAGGATCACGCTCTGCCCTGTGACCGCGTCCGGGAATCCTTCCGCCGGAAACGCCGCGCAGGCCTCGAACCCCGCCGCCGTCAGTTCTTCCCGCCACGCCTCCACACTCAGCAGCGGCTCGTTGGTCTCCAGCCGTCGATCCTCGAAATGACTGAAGCCTTCGATGAAACGCACGGTTGCCAGTTGCAGCAACGTGTTCCGCGTGGCTTCGAGCAGCATCAGCAGGCCCCCCGGAACCAGCAGACGGCGCAAATAGCCCAGCGCCGTGCCGAGATGGCGCGCGTCGTGCAGCACGTTGGCGCCCAGGATTACATCAAAGCTGTGGGCCTCGAAACCTTGCGCGAGCGGATCGCGGTCGATGTCGAAAAGGCCGTAGCGCACGAACGGGAAGTCGCGGAAGCGGCTCCTGGCCTGGTTCAGAAAAAAGCTCGAGACATCCGTGAAATAGTAGACCGTGTCTTCCGCGGGGAGCCGCGGCAGCACCGCCGTGGTGGTCGCTCCCGTGCCCGCGCCGGCTTCGAGCACCCGGAGTGAAGGACCGGCTGCCGCCGAAACGGCTTCCGAAACCAGGCGATTGAAGTAGCGCGCCAGCGGATTTCTGCGATATACGGCTTCCGCGGTTTCGAAGTCGCCTTGAGGGAAAAACAGTTCCAGCGCATCCGCTTCGCCCCGCAGCATGGGCACATGATGCTCGATGCTTCTCCGCAGATACCACCGGGCCTCGTCCCCCCACCCCGCCAGGCGCGCTGCGCGTTCTACCTGCGTCCAAAGCACCCCGTCGACCTCCGCCGCGAGCGGGCTTCGCGACGTATAGGCATCCCCCGCGCCGCGCTCCAACAGGCCGTTCCGCCACAGAGCCCGCAGCCACTGCGAGATCAGTTTTTCATACAGTGGCCGCACGCGCGCTCGTTCCAGCACGCTCTGCGCCATGTGCGTCTCGCCCGCTCGCGCAAACACGCCCAGTTGCCGCAGCGTCGCGCAGATCGCCGCCAGGCTCAGGCACTCGGCAGTCTCGTGAAAGGCGGTCATGTGCGCCAGTTCCTCCGCCCTCGGGAGACTCTCCACCGAGCAGCGGTGTACAGCGCGTGTCAAGTTGCCCCACCGCGCCTCGGCCCCGGCCCGGTCGGCGCTCTCGGTCCGGTAGAGCCCGGCCTCGTCCTCTCCGGCCACTACGTAAGCCGCCAGCCTCCTGTGGCCGGCCTCCGTTTCTACCGCCGCCACCACCGCCTCGCGCACTCCAGGGTGACGCTGGATCACGGCCTCCACTTCTCCCAGCTCGATGCGGTACCCGTTCACCTTCACCTGCGAATCCTGCCGGCCCAGAAACTCGATATTGCCGTCCGGCAGGTAGCGTCCCAGATCACCCGTGCGATACAGACGCTCACCCGTGTCCGGATGACGAATGAAACTCGCGGCCGTCTTCTCGGCATCGCGCCAGTAGCCTTTTGCCAGTCCGGCGCCGCCGATATATAGATTGCCCGGCGTCCAGACCGGGCAAGTCTCCAGGCGCTCGTTCAGCACGTGCCAGGTCTGGTTGGCGAGTGGCTTGCCATAGGGGATGCTTTTCCAGACCGGCTCCACCTCCTCCACCGGAAAGAAAATCGACCAGATGGATGCCTCCGTGGCGCCCCCCAGGCTGATCACCCGCGCCTCGGAAAACACCTGCCGGATGCGGTCCGGAAGCGGCAGGGGAATCCAGTCGCCGCTGAGCATGGCCACGCGCAGTGGGGAGGGCGCGGCGGAGTTGCGGACGCCGGCATCGTCCACCAGCATCTGCATGAGCGCCGGCACGGAATTCCAGACGGTCACGCCGTGTTCCCGCATCAGCGCCTGCCAGTGCGCCGGGTCGTGACCGGCCTCCGCGTCCGGCAGAACCAGCGTACCGCCGGCCGCCAGGGTCCCGAAGATGTCGTAGACCGAAAGGTCGAAACTGAGCGACGAGACGCCCAGCACCACGTCCCGCTCCCCGATGCCCAAGCGCCGGTTCACGTCCAGAATCGTGTTCACCGCGCCGCGATGGTCGATCATGACTCCCTTCGGCGTCCCGGTCGAGCCGGAGGTGAAGATGACGTACGCCAGGTCCTCGGACGTCTGTGCGGAATCCAGCCAGTCCTCCGGCGATGCGCAGGCGGCTGCTTTTTCCACCGCGATTCTTCGAATGCCGCGCGGCCACTCGACGCGCGGTTCGTGCTCGCCTTGCGTGAGCGCCAGAACGCACTCGCCCTGCTCCAGCAGGGTGCGGATGCGCTCGGCAGGCTGCGCGGGGTCCACGGGTAGATAGGCGGCGCCCGCCATCAGAATGCCCAGGCAGGCCGCCACTTGTTCCCAGCCCTTCTCCATCACCACCGCCACCAGCGTGTTTCGCGCCGCGCCTGCCGCGCGCAAGGTTCGGGCGACCCCTGCCGCGGCAGCCTGCAACTCGCCGTAGGTCATGTGCCGGCGGGATGTCAGGACGGCCGGATGGTCGCGGCGCCTGTGCGCCTGGGCCGCGAACAACTCGTGCAGCAGCGCTTCGCTCAGCGGCCGGCAGGTCGCGTTGGCGGCCGCCCGCGTGGCCGTCTGCCAGGCAGGTAGCGCCGGCCCCGCGTGCTCCTCCCAACTCGATCCCGGCGCCGCCAACCCCTCCAGAAAAGCGCTGTAGCTCGCGAACATGTCGTCGAGCATGCCGGTGGGAAACAGTTCGTCCACCGAGTCCCAGGTGATCGCCAAACGCCCGTCCTGCTCCACCACTTGGTGATCCAACCACACCTGCGAAGTCTGGCTCAGGCTGTAGATCACTTCGCCGCGGCGCAGAAGGTCGAATTCGGAGCGGTCGAACGAGCCCAGCGCCAGCGCGCTGGTGAAGACCACCGGCATGGCCGCGCGTAGCGAACCACCCTGGCGGCGCGCCTGTTCGCGCAGTACCTGCACACCCCCCACATGGAGATGGTCCAGGTCCAGCCACAATTGCTTCTGCAAGCGCACGGCCCGCGCCGCGAAAGACTCGCGCGCCGTGTGATCCGCCGCCAGCAGCGTCAGTGATGTGAAATCCCCCACCACCTCGTTGACCTGCGGATGAAAGGGCGGGCGGTTGAACAGCGTGAGATTCAGCGTGAACTTCGCCGTTTTGGACCACTTCGCCAGCACCTCCGCGAAGGCCGCGAGCAGCGCGCCGGAGGGCGTGACCCCGGCCCGCCGCGCGCGCCGCTCGAATTCCCGCCAGCGCTCCTCGGCAAGCTCGAACCGGCGCCGCTCGAAGCGCGGCCGCTTGATCGCCCCCGGATGGTCTGCCAGCGGCAGATCCGGCGCGGGCGGCAGCGTGTCGAGCCGCTCCAGCCAGTACCGTCGCGAACCCTCGTACTCCGCTGTCCGCCGCATGGCCCGCTCGTATTCCACGCAGTCGCGGAACGAAATCTCGAGCGGCGCGAACACGTACTCCGGTTCCTGATAGAGCTGCGCCCATTCGCGCACCAGGCGGAGGATGCTCCAGGAATCCGCGATCAGCACGTCGATGCTGAAGTACAGCCGGGCCGCCCCGTCCTCGAGCAGGGCCACGCGCAGATCAAACAACGGCCATCCTCCGGTGGGAAACACCTGGTGCGACATTTCGCTCCGGATGGCGGCCAGCCGTTCCTTCGCCTCGACCGGCGCGAGGCCGCGCAGGTCCACCACCGGGATGCGATACTCCGGGACCGTACCCAGGATCTGCTGCGCGCCGTCCTCGTGAATCACGGCCCGCAGCATCCCGTGCCTCGCGATCAGCCGCCCCCACGCCGCCTCCAGCCGCCCCACCGAGACGCCGCGTACATCCACCTCCACGTAGGCGTGCGTGGCCACGTTGCCCAACTCGAACGCCTCGCTGCGGCCGACCAGGTACGCCTGCTGGACGTCGGTGAGGGAAAACGGCAGGCCCCAGCTTTCCGGCGATGGGGCAAACACGGGCCGCCCGTTGGCGGCGCGCAGAAACGCCAGCACCTCGCTCTTACGTTCGGCGATCTGCTTTCGCAAATCTCCGGTCAGCACCCCCTCCGGAGCGCGGCAGCGCAGGCTCTCACCTTCGGCAAACACCTGTACGCCCAGGCGCCGCAGTTGCGAAAGAAAAGGAGCTGTGCCGGCGCCTTTCAAAAGACCGCTTCCTCCACCCCTCCAGGCAGGGCTTTGCTCTCCTGGGCTTCACCGGCAGCCCACCGGCAGGTCTCGATATGCTCGGCCAGGTCCGCCACCGTGGGCGACTCGAAAAATTCGCGCAGCGGGATCTCCGCGCGGAAATGCGCGCGCAGGCGATTCACCAATTGCGTGGCCACCAGCGAATCCCCGCCGCTTTCGAAGAAGTTGTCGTGGATGCCTACGCGCCCGGCCTTCAGCAACTCCCGCCAGATCTCCGCGACCTGCTCCTCCACGTCGTTGCGCGGCGCCACGAACGCCCGCCCGCCGGCCTCCGCGTCGGAGGGCGCCGGCAGCGCGCACCGGTCTACCTTTCCCGTGGCGGTCATGGGCAACATGTCAAGAAACACGTACGCGGCGGGCAGCATGTACTCGGGCAGCTTCCCGCGCAAATGCGCTTTCAGTTCTTCCGCCGCATACTGCCGGTAATCGAATCCGCTTCCCTCGTCCAGCCAGTGCTCCATCTGCTCGGCCGCGATGGCCCCGCCGGCAAAGCTGTGCAGCAGCATCTGGCTTGACCCAAGGCCGAACAGCGCCCGCAGCGGCTCGAACTGCACATACCCCATGGGACACAATCCCAAGCCCTGCTCCGGCGCTTCCGACATCAGTAACTGGCCGATGTATCCGGCTTCGATGAGGCAGTAGTCTCTGGATGCCTCCCCGTACATCGGCTCGATTGCTTCCATCTCCGCGATGAGAAAAACGCAGAAGGCCGCGCGCTCGAAAATGGCGCGGTTCGGACCCAGATAGGCGGAGGTGTCCACGCCCTCGGCGTCTCCGACCCGGTCCAGCCGGTGACGCTCGGGATGGTAGTAATAGATGCCGCCCTGCAATCCCTCCACCCGCCCGGGCTTCACCAGGAGGTACGTTTGCACCGGGTAGAGGCCCCCGGCCGAGGGGTAGCGATACTTCGCCACCGGATACCCGTCGAGCGGCAGCGGCATCAGCGCGCTCAGAAGCGCAGCCAGCCGGGCGAGCGGCATCTCCTCGTCCAGAAACTTCCGGAAGCTCTGCCGCCGGAGATACGATCTGCGCAGCGCGGCGCTGGACCCCGGGCGCTCCAGCACAGTCCCGGTCTCCCCGGGCTTCGGGCTGCGGATGCCGCGGTGCTCCATCTTGAACTCGATGCGCTCCACCGGATCCAGGTGCGCCCGGCGCATGCCCGGCGGCGTGTACGCGTCCATCAGCACCTGCTGGTTCAGCGTCACATACGCCACCAGTCGCTTGTTCTGGCCTTGGCCGGCGGCCGTCACGACGCACGCGCGCACGGCCGCATGTTCCCGCAGTGCGGCTTCGATCTCGCCCGGCTCGATGCGGTGCCCGCGGATTTTGACCTGGTAATCCGCGCGTCCCAGAAACTCGATGTTCCCGTCCGCCCGGTAGCAGCCGAGGTCGCCCGTGCGGTACAGGCGCTCGCCGGTCAGCGGGTTGTGGACGAATCTGGCCGCGGTCATGGCCTCGTCCCGCCAATACCCTCTCGCCAGCCCCGCGCCGGCGCAGTACATTTCTCCCGGCACCCAGTCGGGACGGTCTTCATACTGGTCGTTGAGGATGTAGTAGCGGTTGTTCGCCACCGGCTGGCCGTACGGGACGCTTTTCCAGCTCCGGTCCAGCACATCCACGGAGAACCAGATGTTCCAGAGCGTGGTTTCGGTCGGACCGCCTACGCTCACCAGCGTGGCCTCCGGAGCCAGGGCCCGCAGGCGTTCGGGGGTGGACAGCGGAATCCAGTCGCCGCCCGTGAAAACCAGGCGCAGCCTCTCCGGCCGCCTCCCGCACGCGCCCGATTCGTAGCCATCCAGCAGCATCTCGAGCATGGCCGGCACAGAGTTCCAGATCGTGACCCCGCGCTCCTCGAGCAGTTGCGTCCAATGCGCCGGATCGTAGGCCCGATCCGCCGCCGGGATCACCAGCGCGCCGCCCGCCGCGGGCACGCCGAACAGATCGTAGACGGACATGTCGTGGTGCATCGCGGTCACCGCCAGCACGCGGTCCCGCGGCCCCACGCCGAACCGCCGGTTGGTCTCGAGCACCGCGTTCACCGCCCCCCGGTGCGCGATCGTGACGCCCTTGGGAGCGCCCGTCGAGCCGGAGGTGTAAATCACGTACGCCAGGTCATCCGGGCCGGCCGCCGGCGCGAGCGGCTCGCCGCTCTCTCCCTCAATCTCGGAGTCCTCGATGCATAAAATTGCCAGACCCGCCGGCCACTCTTCCTTCTCCCTCAGGTGCGGCTGAGTAAGCACCACGCGCGCTTCCGCCTGCGCCAGCATCTTCCACAAGCGTTCCCGCGGAGAGCGAATATCCAACGGCACGTAAGCCGCGCCCGCCGCCAGAATTCCGTACGCCGCCACGGCTTGTTGCCAGCCCTTCTCCATGGCCACGGCCACCAGTTCGTTCCGGCCCACGCCCAGTCCGCGCAGCCGCCGGGCGGTCTGGTTCGCCTTGCGGCCCAGTTCCCTGAAGCTCAGCGTCCGCTCCGGTGAAATCACCGCCGGCGCCTCGGGGCGCTCGCGCGCCTGCGCCGCAAGCAGCCCGTCCAGCGTAACCTCGGGAATCGGCGTGCTGCGCGCCTGCGCCTTCCGGCGGTCCAGGTGCGCCGCCGGGATCAGCGGCAGGCTGCGCGCTCCCCAGGTCGCCTCGTCCCTCGCCAGCCGCTCCAGCAGCCCCTTATAGGCCCCGAACATGTCGTCCACCATCCCGGGTGGGAAAAGATCTTCCACCGCGTCCCAGTAACAGGTGACTGCGCCGCTCTGCTCGTAGATCACCTGGTTGTCGAGCCACACCTGCGGCGTCTGGCCAATGGAGTGCACGATTTTCCCGATCTTGCGCTCCACCACGTCCAGCGGCACTGCCGAGTCCGCGTCTACCCCGTACGGCAGGCTCGTGAACACAATTGGCATGCGCGCGCCCGCGATTCGGCCCTCGGCCTGCGAGATCTCGCGAAGAATGCGCACGCCATTCACGTACTGGTGCTCCAGCCCCTTCCACAACCGTTCCTGCACCCGCCGCGCGCGCTCCTCGAAGCAGGCGCCCCCGCCCTCCGCGGCCACCAGCGTGAACGACGTAAAGGTGCCCACGAGGCTGTTCACCTGCGGGTGGAGTGGCTGCCGGTTGAACAGCGGCACGTTGATCGTAAACTGCGGGCTCTTGCTCCAGGCCGCCAGCACCTCGGCATAGGCCGCCAGAAGCAGTCCGGGCGGCGTCAGCCCGGCGCGCCTGGCCCGGACTTTCAGCTTTTCCCAAAGATCCGGCTCTAACCGCGCTGTGCGGCGGCGGAAGCGCGGAGCGCTCAGTCCCGCCGGATGCCTGGTCATGGGTAGTTCCGGCGCTGGAGGCAGCGCGCCCACCTGCTCCCGCCAGTACTCCAGCGACTTCCGGTAAAGTTCCGAACTCTCCAGTTCCGCCAGCGCCGCCACGTAATCCCGGAAGGAGAACTCCAGCCGCTCCGGCTCCAGGCGGCAGTTCGGATCTTCGTAAAGCCGGCCGAGTTCGGACATCAGCAGGATGTAGCTCCAACCATCCACGAACAACCCGTCGATGCTCATGTGCAGCCGGACCCGGCGCTCATTCAGCCGCGTGGCGCGCAGTTCAAACAAGGGCCACTGGTCCGCCGGACGCACCTGGTGGGACATGCGCTGGCGGATCGCCTCCAACCGCGCCGTCTGCGCCTCGGGCGGTTGCGCGCTCAGGTCCGTGAGCTCGATCCGGTACTCCGGAACGTCTTTCAGAACCCGCTGCTGCCCGTCCCCGGTGGCCACGGCGCGCAGCATGTCGTGTCGCTTGATTAGCCTCTGCCAGCCGAGCTCCAGCCGCCCCAGGTCCAGCGTTTCGCTCTCGATCTCCGTGTAGGCGTGCGTGGCCACGTTGCCCATGTCCACCGCGTCTCCGCGCCCCACCCAGTAGGCCTGTTGCAGGTCGGTCAGCGGGAAAGGCTCGTGCCAGCGTGCCGGATCGGCCGTAGCCGGGGGAAGGCCGGCCGCCTGAGGCTCCGCAGTCCCCGCCCCCCGGTCGATCACACCCGCGAGGCTGGCGATGGTCGGGTTCTCGAACAAGACGTGCAGCGGCAGGTCCGCGCCGAACGCTTCGCGTAGCCGGAACATCAACTGTGTGGCCAGCAGCGAATGCCCGCCGAGCTCGAAAAACCGGGCATGCACATCCAGTGGCGCCACTCCCAGTACGGCGCTCCAGATCTGCGCCGTGATCCTCTCGGTGGCCGTGCGCGGCGCGGTGACTGCCGCCGTACGCGCGAGCCGGCGGATGCGCGGCGTCTCACCGGGTGCCGCCACCGCCGCGAGGGACGCCACCCGCGGCTCCGCGTCTAGCGCAACCGCCCGCAGCAGCGCCACAAGATGACGGCGAATCTTGCGCGCCTCGGGCTCCCACGTGCGCGCGCGGTCGTAGGTAATGCGGAGGCGCAGTTCCTCGTCCGGCACGGCCAGGATGGTCAGTGGGTACGCCGTGTGCGCGCCGTGGAATCGGCCCTCGCGTAGTGCCAGTCCGGGAGCTCCGCCATACCCATCCCCCGCCGCCGAAGGATAGTTCTCCACTACCACCAGGCTTTCGAACAGAGGCATCGCCGCGGGCAGCCCGATCCATTGCTGGATCTGCGCCGCCGTGGCGAATTCGTGCGGAGCCTGGTCCAATTGGCACGCCTGGAGTTCCCGCAGCCAGTGCCACAACCGCTGCTCCTCCTCCACGGCGACGCGCACCGGCGCCGTGCGGAGGAACAGCCCCACCATGCGCTCCACGCCCGGCAAGTCGGCCGGGCGGCCGGAGACGGTCCTGCCGAACACCACGTCCCGCTCGCCGCTGTACCGGCTGAGCAGCACCGCCCACAGGCCTTCGAGGAGCGTACTCCAGGTGATCCCGTTCCGCCGGAGAGCCGCCCGCACCGCGGAGGTTTCCTCGCGGGAAAGCGCCCCCTCGACCGCGGCCCAGCCGCGCCCCGCGCCGTCCTCGCTCGCTTCCTCCACCTCGCCCAGCGCCGTGAAGTGCGAAAAGCCCGCCAGTCGCTCGCGCCAGAATCGCTCCGCGGCGCCGTGGTCGCGACGCCCCAGCCAGGCGATGTACTCCGCGTAGGGGCGCGCCGGTGGGAGCCGCGGCTCGCGCCCCTGGCGCACAGCCTCGTGGCACTCCGCCAGTTCCCCTAGAATCAGCGGCAGGCACCAGCCGTCCATCAGCAAGTGGTGCGCCGTCCACAGGAAGATGTGCTCGTCTTCTCTTGTGCGGAACAGCGCCGCCCGCATGAGCGGCGCGCGGTCCAGCCGGATCCCCCGCCGGCGTTCCGCTTCCATGCGGGCCGCCAGGGCCTCCCGCCGCGCGGCCGCCGGCTTCTCCCGCCAGTCTTCCACCTCGATCGGAAGCTCCACCTCCCGCAGCACCACCTGCATGGGCTCTTCCTGCTTCTTCCAGAGGAAGCGAGTTCGCAAGGCGGTGTGGCGTTCCAGCACCCTGCGCCAGGCTGCCTGGAACGCGCCGTAATCCAGCGCGCCTTGCCAGTTCCAATAAGCCTGCTCCAGGTGCAGGCCCGGTTCAGCGGCAGCCAGGCTCTGGAAGAGCATGCCCTGCTGCGAGGGCGAGAGCGGATAGATGTCCTCGATCTCTCTCTGGCTCAATTCAATCCTCCGACTCCAGGTCCGCCAGCACCCGTGCGAGCTTCGCGCGGCTCAATTGCGCCGCCGGAAAGTCCGCGGGCGTGTACAGCGCCGCCCCCGCCGAAACCCAGCGCGGCAGCAGTTCCCGTAGGGAACACGCCAGCCGATCCGCCAGCAGGTTCCCCTCGCTTGGCGAAAACGCGCCGGCCGCCGCCGTGAGCCGGCACTCCAGCCGGCCCCCCGCCACCCAGGCATCCACTTGCAGGCCGTGGCTTGCGGGCAGGCGCGCATCCCGGCTCAGCCCGCCCGCCGCCGGCCCGTCCATCTGGCCGAGATAATTGAACAGTAGATCCGATCGAGGCGCCTCCCTCAGTTGCGGCGCCGTGTCTTCCCGCAGGTAGCGCAGAATCCCGTACCCGAACCCGCGCTGGGGGACGGCGCGCCGCTGCTCCTTGACCGCCAACAGCAGTTCTGCGGGCGAGTCGGCTCCCCGGAGGTCGAGCAGCAGAGGAAAAATCGCCGTGAACCAGCCCACCGTGCGCGAGATGTCCACGCGTTCCAGCGGATGCTCCCGGCCTTGCGACTCTAACTCGATCCACAGCCGCGGATTTCCGATCCATTCCGCCAGCGTCTGCGCCAGGGCCGCGAGCAGGAGTTCCTCCACCGTGGCATGGCAGGCGCGCGGAGCCGAGCGCAGAAGCAACTCGGTCTGCCTCTCATCCAGCGAAATGCGGGCCTCGTGCGTACCGGCCCCGTACTCCCGCCGCCCCGCAAACGCCGCGCCTCGCCAATCTCGCGAAAGCCAGGACGGCATCTCCGCCAGCACGGCCTCCCCCGCAGCATATTCCTGCAACCGCCGCGCCCACGCGGGGAACCCGCAGGTCTCCGGGGGCAGCGGCATTCCCCGGCAAAGCAGGCTGAACTCTTCCAGGAGTATGTGCCACGATGCGCTGTCCACGACCATGTGGTGCGCCACCCACAGCACTCTCGCCGGCCGCCCGGAACCAGCGCGAACCAGAGCCGCGCGAAACACCGGGCCGCGCGCCAGGTCCAGTGCCGCGTGCAGCCGCGCAGCAGCCGCGTTACATTGCTCTTCGCTTTCGGAATCCACTACGCTCAGCAAGTCTGCTGTTTCGCGCGGCGCGGCCGCCTGCCGCCACCCCTCCGCCGTGCGCTCGAAGCGCAAACGCAGCGCCGCGTGCCGCTCCGTCAGGCGGGCCAGCGCGGCGCGCACGGCTTCCAGTTCCAGATCTTGCGGGACCTCGAGCAGCATCCACTGGTTGAAGTGATTGCGCCCCGATGCGTCCGCGAATTCCTCCAGAAACCGCCTCTGCATGGGGGCCAGCGGCGCCGGACCGTCGTCTTCTTCCTGGCCCTCGGCGCGCGCGGGGGCTGTGCCGATCTCCGCGCACAGCCCGGCAATGGTCTTGTGCTGAAAGATGTCTTTCGTGGTCAGACGCAGGCCGGCCAGCGCCGCCTTGGCGGCGATCTGGATGCTCAAGATAGAGTCGCCGCCCAGTTCGAAGAAGTCGTCGTGGACGCCGATGCGCTCCGCTCCCAGCACCTCGGCCCACACCCCGGCCAGGGTCTTCTCCGCGGGCGTGCGGGGCGCCACGTATCCCGCCGCCGGCTCGGCTCTGCCGCAACTCTCGCGCGCCAGCGCCGCCCGGTCGATCTTGCCGTTGGGGGTCACCGGCAGCGCCTCGCGAATTACGATGGAGGACGGCAGCATGTAGGCTGGCAGCCGCTCGGCCAGCGCCCGCCGCACCTCCTCCGCTGTGAGAAACGGCTCGGGAAGCTGCGCCGGCTGGGCGTAGCTCCCCGCCGGCGAGGTCCGCCGCGCGCCCTCTCTCGCCGCGTAGACGTAGTAGTTCGTACACGTGCCGGCTTCGAGTTGCCAGTCCTGTTCCACCGCCACCTGGTAGCCGCGCTCCGCCAGCAGCGCCCGCACCGTTCCCAGCCGCCCACCCAGATCGTGCACCTCCATGGCGATCTGCCGGATCTTGGGCCAATCCCCAGCGTCGATTCCCTCGAGTACATCCAGCTCGCTTTTTTCCACGTTGATCTTGAGCAAGTCGATGCGCCCGATCCCGCGCTCCGCGATCAGGCGCGAAAGCGTGGTGACCTCGATCTCCAGTTCCTCGCTGCGAAAGCGGCTGTCCAGGAGTTCTTCGAACGCTGCCGTGCCGCCCCTTTCCAGCGCGTCCTCGCGCCCGCGAGCGCTCTCCTGCCGGCGCACGAAAGAGCGCACCACCTGTTTTTCGGCCTCCACATCCGCGTAGACGCCGGAAAGCGACGTGAAGCCCGGATAATGCGTGTACCGGCGCCGCCCCGCTTGGTTCGAGAGCCCGGTTTCGAGCACACACACCTGCGCGCCGTACAACTCGGCGTTGAGCCGCAATGCCTCGCAAGCCGCTAGGTTGGGCTCCGCGGCATAGATGCGCACCCCCGGCGCGCACAGGTGCGCGAACAGCGTGAACAGCCCTATGTTCGCGCCCGCGTCGAAGACGCAGTCCCCCGGCCCAATGCTGATGCCGTGCCGCAGATACGCGCGATTCTCGAACAGGTCGCGATACAGGAAGTCCGTCTCGTTGGCGTTGATCTCCACCACCGCCAGTCCGTTTGGCAGCCGGCGGCGGGGTCTTCCGCCGGCCGAAGCGCGTCGCGCCGGGTCCGGCGCCACGTGGGCAGCGAGCCTGGCGTGTCCCGAGCCCGCATCCGCCAGCACCGCCGCGGCCTCCCGCACACCTGGCACGCCCCTCAGCGCGCTCTCGATCTCCTCCAGTTCGATGCGGAATCCCCGCCACTTGATCTGGCCGTCTGCCCGCCCGCGGAACTCGATGCTGCCGTCTGGCAGGTAGCGGCCAAAATCGCCCGTGCGATACATCCGGGCTCCGGGATCGTCCGCGAACGGGTCCGCCACGAATCGCGCGGCAGTGAGTTTGGGCCGCTTCCAATAGCCGCGCGCCACGCCTGCGCCCGCAATCGCCAGCTCACCGTACACGCCTTGTGGCACGGGCTGCTGGAACCGGTCCAGAATGTAGACCCGCACGTTCGCGAGGGGCCTACCGATGGTCGCTCCCGGGCAATCGGCTCCCACTCGCGCGCAGGTCGCATCCACGGTGCACTCGGTGGGCCCGTAGAGGTTGTAGAAGCGCATGTGCCGCGCGCGGCTGAGCCGCCCCCAGAGAGCCTCGGAAACCGGCTCGCCGCCCAGCAGCACGATCCGCGGACCGCCGCGTGTCTCCTCTAGCAGCCCGGCGTCCATCAGCCCCATCCATTGAGTTGGGGTGCAGTCCAGCACGTCCACCCGCCGCTCGCACAGATACTGTGCCATCTGCTGCGGATCGATCCGCGCCTCCTCGGGAATCAGTTCCAGAGCGTGGCCGTCAAGCAACTGGATGACCTGTTTGATCGACGTGTCGAAAGCCAGCGAGCCGTTCACGCTAACCCGCAGCGGACCTCGGGCGTCTCCGTAGACTTTCGCCCGTAGCGCGCCCAGCAGGTTCACCACGGAGCGATGCTCCACCATCACGCCCTTGGGCTCGCCTGTCGACCCGGAGGTGTAGAGCACGTACGCCAGGCTCCCGGGCGTGGCCCGCTGCGCCGGATCTGCGCCACTTTCGTCGGCCGGCCCCGGATCGGCGGGATCGACGCACACCACTGCATCCCCGAACCCGTGCCGCCCCGCGGCCACCAGAATCCGTATGCCGGCATCCGCGGCCACGAATTCCAGCCGTGCCCGCGGATAGGCCGGGTCCAGCGGCACATACGCCGCGCCGGCCTTCCAGATGCCCCACAGGCCGGCCATCGTCGCCAGCGACCGGTCGGCCCACAGGCCCACCGGTTCCTCCCCGCGGACCCCCAGCCGACGCAGCCGCGCGGCCACCGCGCCGGCGCGCGCGTCCAGTTCGCGGAACGTCCACACTTCCTCCCCGCACCGCACGGCCGGCGCGTCCGGTGTGCGCACCGCCTGTGCTTCGAACAACTCCGCGAGAGTCTTCTCCGGCAGATCCGCAACCGTGTCGTTCCACTCCCGCAGCAGTTTGTGGTGTTCCTCGGGGGCAAGCAGCGGCAGCCGGCTCACCCGCCCCTGCGGCTCGGCCAGAACCGAGCGCAGCAGCGTCTGGTAATGCCGCGCCAGCCGTTCCATGGCGGCGCGGTCGAACAACGCCGTGTTATATTCCAACTGGCCCAGCAGGCCGTCCCCGCTGTCGCGGATCGAAAGCCCCAGGTCGAACTTGCAGGTTCCGTTCTCCACCTCCTGGTAGGTCACGCGGAGTCCTGATGGAGTTTCGGGCCTCGGCAGCTTCTGGTAATCGAACGCCGCTTGAAACAGTGGCGTGCGGCTGGCGTCCCGCGGCAACGGCAGCTCGTCCAGCAATCGCTCGAAAGGCAGATGCTTGTTCGCGTGCGCCTCCACCGAGAAGCGCCGCGTGCGCTCCACCAGCTCCACGAACGTCGGGTCATCCGCCAGGTCCGCGCGATACACCAGCGTGTTCACAAAATTGCCGATGAGCGGCTCCAGCTCCGTCCGGTCCCGGTTGGTGACCGGCACGCCGGTTAGCAGATCATCCTGGCCGGTCCAGCGGGATAGCAGCGCCTGGAAAGCCGCCAGCAGGACCATCATCGGCGTCGCGCCTTGCCGCCGGCCCAGTTCCTCGATCCCGGCGGCGATGGTCCGCGGAACGGCGAAGTGCAGACGCGCGCCCGCGGAAGTGCGCAGCGCGGGGCGGGCGCGGTCGGTCGGCAGATCCAGCACGGGCAAGGGCGGCCGCAGAACCTGCTTCCAAAAAGCCAGTTCGCGCGCCATCTGTTCGTTTCCCAGCGAGGCCCGTTGCCAGGCCGCATAATCGGCGTACTGCACCGTCAGCGGAGGCAGCGCCGCCGGCGGTCCCGTCTGGAAACCGGCGTAGAGTGCGAACAGCTCCCGGAAAAAGATCCCCGCCGACCAGCCATCGAAAATGATGTGATGCGCCGTGAGCACCACCAGTTGATTCTCGGCGTCCGTGCGGATGGAGGCCAGCCGCGCCAGCGGCAGCCGGTCGGGTGCGAACACGCGCCGGGCTTCGGTTTCCGCCAACCGCTGCGCCTCCGCTTCGCGCTCCTCCGGCGTCGCGCCCGCGGCCTCCAGGCACGCAACGCGCGTCTCCATCCTCGCGGCGATTTTCTGCCGCAGTTCTCCGCCTTCGCTTACGAAACACGTCCGCAGGATTTCGTGCCGGTGAACGACTTCTTGGAAGGCTCTCCCCAGCAGATCCGTCCGCAGCGGACCGCGCACGCGCAGTACCACCGCTTCGGTGTACACCGGAGTCTCCGGGTCCCAGTGATGGTTGAACCACATGCGCTCCTGCGCCGGCGCCGCCGCGCACGTGTCCGTGTTCTCCGGCCGGAGCGGAATCGACGGCTCCCGGTTTTTCCGCAGGGCCAGCAGTTGCTGTTCGAGCAGGGCCCGCTTCTCGGGAGACAATGCCGCGATGCGCTGGGTCAGGTGGCTCATCCTGGGCTCCCTCAGTCGGCGCCTGCCGCTCTCGATGCCGCGGCCAGCAGCGCCTGCGCCTCTGCGTCGGAGAGCTGCTCCACCTTCGCTAGAGCCCCCTCCAGTTGTCCGGCCGGGGCCAGTTGCGCGGACAGCCTCGCCGCCAGTTGCGCCGGCGAACAGGTGAATAGATCGATCAACGAGACCTTGAGATGCAGCTTGGATTGAATCCGGTTGCGCAGTTCCACCGCCATCAGCGAATCCATGCCCATCGCGCTGAGGGTCTTGTTTGCGCTGAGGCGCGCGGGATCGTAGCGCAGCACGCGGGCAGCTTCCTCGCGCAGCCACTCCTCCGCCGCCGCCAGCCTCTCGCCGGCGTCCGCGAGCATTAGGCGCAACAGGGCCGCGTCCCCGGCTTCCCCGGAGGAAGACGTCTGCTGCGCCGGAGCGGTCAATTCGGAAAGAAGCGGCGTCGGCTGCATCGCTCCCCAATCGGCATCGAACACGGCCGCTTGCGTGTAGCCGCCCCGTAGCAGGTGCTCCAGGGCTTCCAGCCCCAGCGCCGGTTCGATGCGTCTCACCGCGCGCAGCGTGGCATCCGCTCCCGTGGTTTCCCGCGCCAGGATGCCCACCTGCGACCACGGCCCCCAGTTGATGACCAGCGCCGGCAGCCCGCAGGCGCGGCGGTGGTGCGCCAGCGCGTCCGCAAACGTGTTGCCGCAGGCGTAGTTCGCCTGTCCGAAATGGCCGAGCAGGCCGGTCATCGAGGAGTACAGCACAAAGAAATCCAGCGGCAGATGCCGCGTCAGCGTGTGCAATGCCCACGACCCGAACACCTTCGGCCGCACCACCGCCTCGAACGTCGCGCGGTCCATGCGCAGCAGCAACTGGTCGCGGATCAGCCCCGCCGAATGCACGATGCCCCGGATCTCCGGCCAGCCTTCGCTCTCGTACTGGGCCAGGAACTCGGCCAGTTGCCCTTCGTCGCCCACGTCCACTGCGGCCGCTTGCACGTGCGCGCCCAACCGCTCCAGCTCCCGGATTGCCGCCACACGGGATGCCGCGGGATGTCCGGGAGGCATGTGCTTCCACGCGGCGCGCGGCGGCAGTGGGGTGCGCCCCAGCAGAATCAGCCGGCGCGCCCCGCGCTGCGCCATCCATCTCGCCGTCTCCAGGCCCAGCCCGATCAGGCCGCCGGTAATGATATAGGAGGCCTCCGGCCGGAAGAGCAAGGGAACCTCGCCCGGCCCCGGATCCTCGGCCCGTGACAGCCGCAGGGCGTATCTGCGTCCTCCCCGATACGCGATCTCATCCGGATCGCCCGCCCGCAGAATCTCCGCGCATAGCAGTTCCGCGTCGCGCTCCGGATCCGCGCCCCCCAGGTCCACCAGGCCGCCCCAGAATTCCGCGTGCTCCAGCGCGACAACCCGGCCCAGCCCCCAATACGGCGCCGCGCTGACTTGCAGCCGCTCGCCGGTTCGCTCCACGGCCTGAGCTTTGCGCGTCACCATCCACAGCCGCGGATAAACCCCAGCGACGGCCTCGGCCAGCCCGCGCACCACTTGTGTCACGCTCTCCCAACCGCGCGACAACTCCGCCGCCAGGGATGCCGCAGACGTCTCCTCCGCGGGCGCGCTGTCCAGCGCCCGGAGATGCACAATTCCCGCAACCGCCGGCATGTCCCCGTGCGCGGCTTCCCGCAACAGTCCCGCCACATTCGCGCTCTCGCGCGTTGCCAGTGTTCGATGCCCGAGCCTTTCCAGCCGCGCCGCCAGCCTCTCGCCTACCCCCTGCGAATCCGCCAGCAAAATCCACGTTCGCGGTTCCCCCTCCGGTGCGCCATCCCTATCGAGCGGCTGCTCCCGCCATCTCGGCTCGTACAAAATCGCGCGCGCCGTGCGGGACCCATCCGCTTGTGCGGCGTCAACGCGCTGCAACCGCAGCCCGGTGACGGCGGCCGCCACCTGGCCGGAACCGTTGATCATCTCCAGGTCGGCCTCCAGCGTGGCCTCTCCCGGCTGGCTTCCGCCCGTGAGCCGCGCGTGAACCGAAATACACGCTTCCGGCCGCGCGAAGATCTCCAGTCGTCCCACCGCGCGTGGCACGTACGTGCTGCTCTCGCCGGGCGGCAGCGTGGCGGCCACCACTTGAAAAGCTCCATCCAGCAGCAGGGGATGCAGCTGGTAGGCCTTTACCTCGCTGGCGGCCGAAGCCGGCAGTTCGACTCTGCCCCATGCCTCGCCGTCCGTACGCCGGACCTCGCGCACCACCCGGAAGGCCGGTCCGTAACAGATGCCGCGCCGCTCCATGGCCTGGTAGTGCGCCTCCGCCTCTATCCGCTCGGCGCCGCCGCTCGCGCATCCTGTCGCCCGCCGCTCCTCCCGCGCAGCCACGAAGACCACCGCGCCCGAAGCGTGCAGCACAGCCGCCTCGCTATTTGCCGGCCGGCTGTAGATCCGAATCGAAATCTCCCCGGCGGAGACTGGCGATGCCACCACCTGCACGCGATGCTGCTCTCCCGCGCCCAGCCCCAACGGCCGTATGAACTCCAGGCGTTCGAGGACGCATGCCCGGCCGCCGGCCACCTCGCCCGACGCTGCCAGCGCCATTTCCACGAAGGCGGCGCCCGGCAGCAGCACCGTCTCTCCCAGCCGGTGATCCTCCAGGTAATGCACCGTTCTGGCGTTCAGGTCCAACTCCCAGAAGTGCTCTCCCGGGCGCGCCGCGGAGGCCAGGTGCTCGCCCAGCAGAGGCCGCACGCCCTCCCGGGAACCTGCCGCGCTCCCCGGAAGCTGATCGAACCAGTAGCGCTCCCGCTGCCACGGATACGTGGGCAGCGGCACATGCGGCCCGCCTCGCGGATAGCGGCGCTTCCAATCCACCGGGTAGCCCAGCACATACAGGGCTCCCAGCGACCCGAGCAGGGTGGCCTGCTCATCCGCCTCGCGCTCGAGCGAGGGCAGCGCTTCCCCTGCCACTCCCAGGCTCGCCAGTCCCTGCCGGATAGCGCCCGCCAGCACCGCGTGAGGGCTAATCTCCAGGAACACGCTGTGCCCGCTCTCCGCCAGCCGCTCCACGCCCTGCGCGAAGCGGAAAGGCTCCCGCAGATTGCGCGCCCAGTACGCCGCATCCAGCGCCTCGCCCGCTGTCACCCGGCCGGCCACTGTCGAGAAGAACGGAATCGAAGTTCCCCGCGGCCGGATGTCCGCCAGGCGTCTGGCGAGTTCCTCCACCACCGCATCCATCTGCGGGCTGTGCGCGGCCACGTCCACGTTGCCGAGCAGCCGGCAAAACACGCCCCGCTGCTCCAGGCTCGCCAGCACTTCCTCAAGCGCATCGGGGTCCCCCGAAATCACGCTCGAGGCCGGCCCCGTACTCCCGGCCACCGCCAGCCGGCTCTCGTATCCCTGGATCGCCCTTTCCGCCGCCTCATGCGCCAGGCCGACTACCGCCGTCCGCCCGAGCCCTGCGCGCGTCTGCAAGAGGCGGCTGCGTTCGTAGACCACGCGGGCCGCGTCTTCCAGGTTCAGCGCCCCCGCCACGTAAGCGGCCGCCACCTCGCCCAGGCTCTGCCCGATAATCGCGTCCGGCGTTACGCCCCAGGAGCGCCACAACGCCGCCAGCCCTACTTGAAACGCGAAGATGATCGGCTGCGCCACGTCCATGCGCTGCCAGAGCGCCTCGGAAGCCTGCGCGCCCAGCCGGTCCGTAAGCGGCCAACCGGTGTGCGCCGCGAGCCGCCGCGAGCAGTCTTCCAGTGCTTCGCGGAACACCGGCTCTGCGGAGCAAAGCTGGCTGCCCATCCCCAGCCAGTGCGCGCCCTGCCCGGAAAACACGAACACCAGCTTGGGCCGCTCCACCGGCGCGGGTCCGCCCCAACGTGTGGTGGCCGCCACTTCTCCGGCGTCCGCGAACGCCGCGAGTTGTGCGCCGGCCTGCTCGGCCGTGCGCGCCGCCACCGTCAGCCGGTAGTCGTGATGCGTGCGCTGCAAGCTGGCCGCCCGGCAGATCTCCGGAAAATGAAAGCCGCGCCCCTCCGCCCCTGCCAGGAACTCCCGGTAGCGCGCCGCGCACGCTCGCAGCGCTTCGGGACTGCGCGCCGAAATCGGCAGCACGCAGGACTCGCCGCCCGCGATGCGCGCCGTTTCCGCTGGCGGCGCCTCTTCGAGGACCACGTGCGCATTCGTCCCGCCGAAGCCGAATCCGCTGACCCCCGCCACGCGCCGCCGCCGCGCCGCCGGCCAAGGCCCCGGTTGCGTGTAGATCCGCAGCGGGAAGTCCAGATCCCGCAACATCGGATTCAGCTCGCGGAAGTGCAGGTTCGGCGGGATCACCCCGCGTTCCAGCGCCAGAGCCGTCTTGATCACTCCCGCAACCCCGGCGGCTGCCTCCGGATGCCCCAGGTTGGATTTCACGGATCCCAGCACGCAGGCGAAATCCCGCGGCCGTTCCTGCCCCAGCACAGCCGCGAGCGAACCAGCCTCGATCGGATCGCCCAGCGGCGTGCCCGTGCCGTGCGTCTCCACGTACTGCACTTCCGCCGGAGAAATGCCCGCTTTGGCGTATGCTTCGCGAAGCAGCGCCTCCTGCGCCGCGCCGTTCGGCGCCATGATCCCGTTGCTGCGCCCGTCCTGGTTCACCGCGCTCGCGCGAATCACGGCGTGGATGCGGTCGCCGTCGGTGAGCGCCCGCGAAAGCCGCTTCAGCGCCACCAGCCCCGCGCCTTCGCCGCGCACCATGCCGTTCGCCGAGGCATCGAACGGCTTCGAGCGTCCGTCTGGCGCCAGGGATCCCGCGCGCGAAAAGAACACGTCCCCGGAAGGCAGCAGGTTGAGGCTCACCCCGCCCGCCAGCGCCATCTCCGTCTCGCCCGCCCGCAGCCCCAGGCAGGCCAGGTGAATCGCCACCAGCGAACCCGAGCAGGCCGTGTCCACCGCCAGGCTCGGCCCGCGCAGATCGAAGAAGTACGAGACCCGGTTCGCCACGATGCTGTTCGCCGTCCCGATGCCCGTGTAGATCTGGAACCGCGTCAGGTCGCGAGAAATCAATTGGTCGTAGTCGTTTGTCAGCGTGGCGATGTACACGCCCGTGCGGCTGCCCGCCAGTTGCTCCGGAGGGATGCCCGCGTCCTCCAGCGTTTCCCAGGCCACTTCCAGCATCAGCCGTTGCCGCGGATCCACGTGCGGCGCCTCCCGCGGCGAAATCCCGAAAAACGCGGCGTCAAAGCGATCCACTTCGTCCAGAAAGCCGCCGCAGCGCGCCTTGATCTTTCCCGCCGCGTTCTGGTCCGGGTGGTAATACGCGTTGACGTCCCAGCGCTCCGGCGGGACCTCCTTCACCGCGTCGCGCCCCTCGATCAGCAGATCCCAGAACTGCGCCAGGCCGGGCGCGCCGGGATACCGGCATCCCATGCCGATGATGGCGATCGGTTCGCGCTCGGGGCTGCTCATTCTCCGCTCCCGGCCGCCATGGCCCGTACCCTTCCGGCTTCCAGCCGCGCGATCGCCAACGCCAGCAACTCGATGGTTGGGTGTCGCCATAGCGCCGTGGCTTCGAGCCGCGTGCCGGATTCTTCGGCCGCCTCGCGGGCGAGCTGCACGGCCAAGATCGAGGAAACGCCCAGATCCGCGAACGCCATCCTCTGCCGCAGATGGCTCCGGGGTACGCCCAGCCGCGCCGCCAGCCAATCTGTGATCCACGCCTGCCAGGCCGCGGCGTCTCGGCTCTCGGCTCGCGCGCCTTTGACGGGCGCGGCAGCCTCGTCCCGCAGCACACGCTTCAGCACCTTCCCGCTCGGTGTCTTCGGCAGCGCGTCGCGGAACTCGATCGCCGCCGGGATCTTGTAGTCCGCCAGGCGCTCACGGCCGTAAGCCCGGATCTCCGCGGTGCTTGCCTGCGCGCCCGGCCGCCGCACGATGGCGGCGCGCACCTGTTCGCCCATGACCGCGTCGGCCGCCCCGTATACCGCGCACTCCAGCACCGCCGCGTGCCCGCTGAGTACGCCTTCCACCTCGGCCGGCCACACCTTCAGCCCGCCGCTGTTGATCATGTCTTTGAGCCGGTCCGTAATGTGCACATAGCCGTCACCGTCCAGCCATCCGATGTCCCCGCTGTGAAACCACCCGTCTCGAATCGCCTGCCCGGTCTCCTCCGGGCGTCCCCAATAACCGGCCATCACGTTCGGCCCGCGGATCACGATCTCGCCCTGCGCGCCCGGCGGCAGTTCCCGCCCGGTCTCCGGGTCCACCACCCGGATCGCCACGCCTTCGATCGGCGTCCCCACCGACCCGGGCTTGTGCCGCCGCTCGTGGTTGTAACTGGCAAACGGCGAGGTCTCCGTCAGCCCGTACCCCTGGTGGATCACAGCGCCGAACTTCTCTTGCCACCGCCGCTCCACGTCTCCCGCGAGCGGCGCCGCGGCGGAAAAGAAATACCGCACGCCGCGCAAATCCTCGGGCTGCGCCTGGCCGTGCAGAATGGCGTACGTTGCGGGAATCCCGAAGAACATGGAAATCCCATCCGCGCGGATAGAATCCAGCACGCGCCCCGTCTCGAACTTGCGGTGCAACACCACGGTCGCTCCCGCCGCTAACCCTGCGTTGAGTACGGCGTTCTGCCCGAAGCAATGGTGCAGCGGCAAAAACAGCAGCAGGCGGTCCTCCGCGCGAATCCCCAGGTAGCGCACCTTCGACCGCGCGTTGAACACCAGGTTCCCGTGCGTCAGCACCGCGCCTTTCGGCGCGCCCGTGGTCCCGGAAGTGTACACGATCGCGGCTGGATCCTCCGCCCGCCGCTCGATTCCGGCGAACTCCCCCGCCTGCCGCCGCATCCGCCCACCGAGCGAAGCCTCTCCGTCCCCGTCCGCGATCAAGCGCCATTCCAGGCCGGGAAGCGCGCGGCGGGCCACGCGCTCCGCTAGCTCCCCGGTGGTGATCAGCCCCCTGGCCCCGCAGTCCGCTGCCAGCGTCCGCACCTCCGCGCTCGCCAGCGCCGGCGCCATCGACACGGCGACGGCGCCGCACTTCAGGATCGCCAGGTAGGCGTAAACCCACTCCGGCGTGTTCGGCAGATGCAGCGCCACCCGGTCTCCCGGTTGGATTCCCAGCCCGCGCAGCACTCCCGCCGCCTGCCCGGCCAGCGTGTCCAGCTCTTGGTAGCTGTACGCCGTGCCCTCGAACAGCAGCGCGGTTTGCCGCGGAGACCTTTCCCGCGCGTCCTCGATGTGGCGCACCACGTTCATGCCGGCCTAATCCGCTCCCGCCGTCGCCTGGCCCACCCCGGAGGCCATTTCCTGCGCCTCGGCCTCCCCCAGAGGCAGTTCCCCAGCCCGCATCATTTCCAGCACCGCGCGGATATCCCCGTCCTGCCGCCGGTCGAAATCGTTGAAGCGCACCCGCTGCCGCACCGTGTCGCGCATCCGCAGGGCGCGCCGGTGGCAGCCCTCCCCGCGGCGCAGGTCCACCGCCTGGCACAGGGCCAGCGTGTAGATGGCGGCCACCGTCTCGGTGAGTTCGATCACCCGCAGGCAATCCCGCGCCCCGATGGTGCCCATGCTCACCTTGTCCTGGTTGTGGCACTCCGTGCTGCGGCTGAACACGCTCGCGGGCACGGTCAGCTTCAGCGCCTCCGCCGTGAGGGCGGAAGCCGCAATCTGCATGGCTTTAAATCCGTGATGTGCCGTGCGGTCCGCGCCTCGGCGGCCTACCAGGTTCTCCGGCAGCCCTTCGCTGGTGGCCGGCGCGCATAGCAGGGCCATCTGGCGGTCCAGTAGGTCCGCCACATTCGCCACCGCGGCCTTCAGCGAATCCGCCACGAAGCCCACATGCCCGCCGTAAAAATTCCCGCCGGAAAGCACATCGCCGCTCTCCGGATCGATGAGCGGGTTGTCGTTCACGCCGTTCACTTCCGTTTCCGTCCACAGGCGCATCCACTCCATCCCGTCCACCAGCACACCGATCACGTGGGGCGCGCAGCGGATCGAGTAGCGGTCCTGAATCCTCCCGTTCCGCCGCGGGCCGGGCTCGTATTCCAGGTCCTCCCGGATCCACCGCGCCGCCTCCTGCTGGCCGGGGTGCGGCTTGGCCGCGAAGATCCGCGCGTCGAAGTGCGCCGGGTTGCCCCGCATCACGTCGCTCGCCATGGCCGTCAGCGCCGCCGCCAGGCGGGCCAACCGCGCCGCACGCTCCAGCGCCAGGCACACCAGCGCCGCCATCACGCATGTCCCGTTCATGATGGCCAGGCTTTCCTTCGGCTGCAGCTCCAGCGGCTCCAGGCCCGCCTGCTGGAGGGCCGCAGCCGCGCTCATCACCCGCCCCCGGTAGCACACCTCGCGCTCGCCGATGAGCGCCGCCGCCACGTAGGAAAGCGGCGTCAGGTCGCCACTGGCTCCCACCGATCCCTCGCTGGGAATCACCGGAAGAATGCGCCGGTTCACCAGGGCGCAGAGCCTCTCCAGCACCGCGGGGCGCACCGCCGACCAGCCGCGCGCCAGACTCGCCAGCCGTACCGCCATCACCGCCGCGGAGACTTCTTCGCTGAATGTCTCTCCTGTGCCGCACCCGTGGAACCGCACCAGGTTTACCGCCATCGCCGGGCTCAGTGCGGCCGGCACGTCGCTCAGGCAGGATTCGCCAAAGCCCGTGGTCACGCCGTAAATCCGCTCGCCCGCAGCCAGCCACTCCTGGAGCCGGCGCGCGCTGCGTTCGATCCTGTCCCGGACCTCCGGCCGCGGGTCCACCTGGACCTCCACGTCCCCCCGGGCCGCGGCGGCGATGTCCGCGCACGTGACATGCGATTCTCCCAACAATAGGACCGGTTTTTCGTGGCGCATGGGGAAAATTTCCTACTGCCGTCCGCCGGCAAGTTCGGCGAAATCGAGCCTCTCTGGATGCAGTTCCTGGGCTACCAGGCGGCCAAATTCCGCGCCCATACGGTCCACGAAAAAGTGCCCGCCGGGCAGCATCTGCAGGCGAAAATCTGTGCGAGTGTGCCGTCGCCAAGCCTCCAGGTCCCCGCGGCTGATGCCGGAATCCTGCTCACCCCCGAAGGCCGAAATCGCGCAGTCCAGCGGTTCCTCTTCCTGGAAACGGTAGGAGTGGCAGAGCTCGAAATCGGCGCGCAGCGCCGGAAGCATCAGGTCCAAGAGCTCCGGATCAGTGAAAAATTGATCGGGCGTGCCTTCCAGGTCCCGCAGCTCTCTCAAAAACTCCGCCCGCGGCAGATCGTGAATCGCGGATTTCTGGTTCGGCAGGTGCGGAGCGCGTCGCCCGGAAACCAGCAGGCGTTCCGGCAGGCGCCCTCCCCTGCGGCGCAGCGCTCGGGCCACTTCGAAGGCCACCAGCGCGCCCATGCTGTGGCCGAACAGCGCATAGGGCCGCTCTGTGAACGGAGCCAGTGCCTCGGCCAGCGCCTCCGCGAGCGGGCCTATCCGCCGGTAGGCAGCCTCCCGGATCCGCCCGGCCCGTCCCGGCAGGTGCGCCGCCGCGGCGTGCACGCCGGGCATCGCTGCCGGTGTCCACTGCCGGTAGGTGCCGGCGTTTCCGCCCGCGTACGGAAAGCAGAACAGAAAAATCGCGGAAGGCGGGGCGCCCTGCAATCCTGGAAACCAAGGCTCGCCGAAAGCGCGATGTAGCATCCGGTATTTCCCTCGAGTCGCTGATCGGCCACGTCCACAAACCTACCGCTGCAGCCTGGAACCTTGGTGGTTGGCGGCGCAATTTCCTGTGGCGGTCTGCGTCAATTATGAATCGCGTATCCGGAAAACATCAAGTGTTTTTTCCGAAATGGCCCGCTTATTCGGATGTGTTGGCACAACCCTTTGCCGCCTGCAACCATTCCGAAACACAAGCGCCGGCTGCACCCTACTTCACGTTCAACACCAGTCCGCCCTGGCTGATCATCGCGGAATTGTCGGGGTTTGACGAATTCACCGGACCCATGACCAGCCTCACGCCGACCTGCGGGGGAAACTTGAAATTCAGAAGATTTGGATTCTTGTCCGCCAGCGTGGCCGGATCGGGAACATAAACGCCGAGCTGATATACATTGCCCGGAAATCCGGCGACCGGCCCGCTGACCGCCGCGATCCCGTTCGCGTAGAAGCCGTCCACAAAGACCGAGGGCGCGAGCGCTGTCACGGCGTACCCGTGATCCCGCGTGTACTGGCCCACGCCGGCCGCGAAGATGGTGATCGCCGAGCCGGGCGCGGCCGGATGCTCCGGGGAATTCAGCGTCCCGTCGCTGTTCAGGATGTAGCCTTGTCCGTAGCCTGTGCCGTCGGTCGAGTAAATGCCGGGCGACGTGGCCGCGGCGGGAACAAAAACCGGATTGGAAAGCTGCCCGCCGGACGCCACCTGGATGACATACGAGCCGGAGGTCTTGGCATCCTCCGGCATCTCCGCCACCAGGCTGCCGGAGGTTCCCGTGACTCCCGCCAGCGGCGCGCCGTCCACCAGCAGTTGCGCGTCCGGCCTAAAGCCGGACCCCGCCGCCATCACGGGCTCTCCTGGCGCAAGAGGCGCGGCCATCCGGCTCGCGAAATGCAGTACGGAATCCAGCCGCACCGGAGGCGCCGGCGGCAAGGCGATCTTGTTGGCCGCCACCAGGCCTCCCGTGACGAACGCTTGCCCGGGATCGCCCCCGATGAACAGGGAGCCGGCGCCCAGCGTCGCACCCGCCAGCAGCACGTTTCCCTTGCCGTCCGGTACCGCTGCGCGCGCGTCGAACGGCCGCTCATCCCCTAGGTACGTGGAGAAAAGAAGCTGCGTGAGATCCGCGCTCAGCCCCGCAACGAATCCCGAGCGGGCCGAAAACGAAGTTTGAAACGGAGCGCGCGTGGGAAAGGCCCGCGAATCGGTTTGGCCGCTCACCAGCACGTAGCCGGCGGGATCGATGTGGATGCTCTCTCCGGCATCGCCAAGTTCCCCGCCCAGTAGCGTCGCGGCCAGGATCTTCGAGAGGCCGGCGTCCCACTTGATCACGAACGCGTCTCCCAGTCCACCGGGAGGCATCTGCAGAGGCAGGACGGGTGCGGGCGGTTGCGGCGCTGATTGAAATGCGCCCGGCGTGGCTGGAAAGATTGATTTCGGAGACCCCGTGTTGTAGCTCAATTGCGCCGTTCCGGTGGCGTACACGTTCCCATCGGAATCCATGGCCAGCGCGGAGATCGCGATGCCGGGTTGCGCCGCGGATGTTAGCAGCGCCGAACCGTCCGCGCTCATCTCGACGACATTGCCCTGCCCGCCGAACCAGGCTCTCCCCTGCGAGTCCACCAGCAATGCCTGCGCCGCCTGCACGAGGTTCTTGCTGCCGTCCATCGGAACATAGGTCGAGTAGACGAGCCCGCTTCCTTGCGCGTTGAACTCGGAGACAAACGCCGACGTCGGACCGGGAATGCAGCCAATGAACCCGGTGCAGATCTCCGACTGCTGGAACTGCGGCTGGTAGGCGCCCGGCGTTGTGGGCAAGCTCCCGGCGCTGGTGCCGCCGGCGTATACGTTGCCCGCTGCATCCACGGCGATACTCTCTACCGAACTGCGGAAATCCGTGAAATACGTCGACCAGCCCAGCGACCCGTCCGGGTTCAGCTTCAACAGAAAGCTCGCCGCGGCACCGGGAGGCCCTGGTTTCGTTTTCAGGTACGCCACCGGCGTAACCGGAAGATCGGCCGACATCGTCGCCCCGGCGACGTACACGCTGCCGTCCTGTCCCACAGCCATGGCCGACGCGGTGTCGTCCCCGCTGCCTCCGAAACGGGTTGCGTACACAACGTTGCCGTCCGCATCCAGCTTCACCGCGAACACGTCGCTGCCGGGCGAAGCCGCTGCGGAAACGTGCACGGCCGAAGGAAAGTCGATCGACGTGGTGTGCCCGGCGATGTAAAGATTTCCGCCCGCATCCACGGCCGCGCCGATGACCATGCTGGCGCCCGAGCCGCCCAGCGTCTTCACCCACTCCAGCGCGGGCGCCATCCCGGCGGCCCACGCCCCGGCGCAGAAGCAGACAAACGTCGCCGGCAGCTTTCGCATCACAGTCCTCCATGATGAGCGCCGGCTTGTGGCAGCCGCGCTCGCAAAAAATCGAAGTCGCAACCCAGGTTCGCCTGGGTGACGTGCTCCAGAAACAGCCGCCCGTATCCCCGCTCGTACTTCGGCGGCGCTGGCTGGAATTCCGCGAGCCGCCGCTCGATTTCTCCGTCCGGAAGCCGCAGCTCGATCCCCCTTCCAGCCGCGTCCAGTTCGATGGGATCGCCCGTGCGCACGATCGCCAGCGGCCCGCCCACCGCCGCCTCCGGCGCCACGTGCAGCACCACCGTCCCGAAACTCGTGCCGCTCATGCGCGCATCGCTGATCCGCACCATGTCGTTGACGTTTTGCTTCAGCAGCGCCCTGGGCATGGGAATGTGCCCCCACTCCGGAAAACCTGGCGCTCCCTTCGGCCCGCAGTTCTTCATCACCAGCACCGTGTCGCGCGTCACCGGCAGATCCTCGCTGTCGATCTGCGCCCGCATCTGTTCATAGTTCTCAAACACGTACGCCGCGCCGGTGTGTTGCAGTAATTCCGGTGAAGCCGCGGTCTGCTTGATTACCGCCCCGTCCGGCGCCAGGTTACCGTACAGGATGACCGTCCCGCCCTCCCGGTAGAGCGGTTCGCCCGCTGTCCGGATCACCTCCCGGCGGTGGCACTCGGCCGTCTCCACGTTCTCCCGGACGGTCTTCCCCGTCACCGTCAAGGCATCGCCGTGCAACAGCGGTAAAATCTCCCGCATCACCGCGGGCAGCCCGCCGGCATAAAAGAAGTCCTCCATCAGGTACTCGCCGGACGGCTTCACGTTCGCGATATACGGCGTACGCCGCGAAATCCGGTCGAAATCGTCCAGCGTCAGATCGATCCCCAGCCGCCCGGCGATCGCCAGCAGGTGCACCACCGCGTTGGTCGATCCGCCGATCGCCATGTCCACCGTGATGGCGTTCTCCAGCGCGTCCCGCGTCAGAATGCGCGAGGGCCGCACGTCCTCCCAGACCAGGTCCACGATCCGCCGCCCGCTCATCTCCGCCATGGCCAGGCGGCGCGAGTCCGGCGCCGGCACGTTGGCGCAGCCCGTCAGCGTCATGCCCATGGCTTCCGCCAGGCTGGTCATGGTCGAGGCCGTCCCCATCACCGTGCAGTGCCCCGCGCTGCGCGAAATGCCGCCCTCGATTTCGCACCACTCCTCCTCGCTCAGCCGCCCCGTGCGGAACAGGTCGAACAGCTTGCGCCCGTCGGTCCCCGAGCCCAGCTTGCGATCCTTCCACTGCCCGCTCAGCATCGGCCCGCCCGGCACCATGATCGCCGGGATGTCCGCGCTCGCCGCTCCCATCAACTGCGCCGGCGTAGTCTTGTCGCAGCCGCACAGCAACACCACTCCGTCCAGCGGATTCGCCCGGATGGATTCCTCCACGTCCATGGCCATCAGGTTCCGGTAGAGCATCGTGGTGGGGCGCATGAACACCTCGCCCAGCGAAATCGTCGGAAATTCCAGCGGGAATCCGCCCGCTGCCCACACTCCCCGCTTCACCGCCTCCGCCACCGTGCGCAGGTGCGCGTTACAGTTGTTTAACTCGCTCCACGAGTTGCAAATGCCGATCACCGGCCGGTTCTGAAACACCTCCGCGGTGAAGCCTTCCGCCCGCATCCACGCCCGCCGCGTGAAACTCTCGTAATTCGGTTGGGCCCACCATTCCTGGCTGCGCAATGCTTTCCTGCTGCTTTCTGCCATGTCGCCCATTACAACGCGAGTGGTAGGAAAACACCAACTTTTGCACATGGAACCGAGCCGCGGCCGCAAGGAGCGGTCTATAATTTTGTTTGCAGAGGGGCACATGGCAGCGACTTCCACACTCACCTCTCCCGTGGCGTCTCCCCCGGCCGCGCCCCGGACGGTTCCCTGGTATATCTGGTGCGCCGTTCTGGCCGTAACTTCCGCCATGATCGGCGGCCACTGGGATATTTCCTGGCACCGCTCCATCGGACGCGATACGTTCTGGACTCCGGCGCACATCGCTATTTACCTGTGCGGCGTTTTGGCGGGTATCTCCTGCGGCTACCTGATCCTCTCCACCACCTTCCGCCAGGACTCCCCGCTGCGCCCGGCTTCCGTGAGCATCTGGGGCTTCTGCGGACCGCTGGGCGCGTTCGTCGCCGCCTGGGGCGGCATTGCCATGCTCACCTCCGCCCCCTTTGACGACTGGTGGCACAATGCCTACGGCCTGGACGTCAAAATCGTCAGCCCTCCGCACGTGCTGCTCATCACCGGCATCCTGGCGGTGGAAGTCGGCGCGCTCATCCTCATCCTGGGCGTCATGAATCGTGCCGAAGGCGCCTTCCGGCGCAAGCTCAACCGTCTGTTCCTGTACATCGGCGGCATGATCCTGGTCGTGCTCATGATCCTGGTCATGGAGTTCACCACCCGGGCCGCCATGCACAAGGCGTTCTTCTATCGCATCCTGTGCACCGCGGTTCCCGCTGTCCTGGCCGGCATCGGCGCCGCGTCCCCTCGGCGGTGGGCTTCCACCACCGTTGCCGGCATCTACACCGTGTTCCTGCTCGGCCTGGAATGGATTCTGCCTCTGTTTCCCGCCGAGCCCAAGCTCGGGCCGGTCTATCAGCACGTCACTCACTTCATCCCGCCCGAGTTCCCGATTTTGCTGATCGTCCCGGCCCTGCTGCTGGATCTCGCGCGTCCGGCTCTGTCCGGCTTGAATCGCGAGCTCCAGGCGCTGGCCGCGGGCGCGCTCTTCCTGGCCTCGCTCCTGGCGGTCCAGTGGCCCTTCGCCGATTTCCTCATGAGCCCGCTCGCGCGCAACCGGATCTTTGGCACCTTGTACCTGGACTACAACGCGAACCCCAACTGGTTCATCGTGCGCAACGTATTCATGCCTGCCGATGCGCCCGCACACTTCTGGAAGGAGATGGCGATCGCCCTCGCTGCCGCCGTCCTCACCAGCCGTCTGGGTTTGGCCTGGGGCGGCTGGATGCAGCGCATTCGCCGCTAGCCGCATGCGGTTTCTTTTCCCGCTCCTGCTCTTCACCGCCTCCGCCGCCTTCGCACACGTAGGCAGCCCCGATGTTTTTTTCGATGGCAGCGCCGGGCCCTACCGGCTCCTGGTGACCATCCGCCCCCCGGTCGTGGTGCCCGGAGTGGCTGAAATTGAAATCCGTTCCTCCACCCCCGGCATCCGCCAGGTACACATTGTTCCCCTGCCGCTCACCGGCCCCGGCGCCCGCTTCGCGCCCACCCCGGACCTGGCCAAACCATCCAAAGACGATCCCCAGTTCTTCACCGGATCTCTCTGGATGATGGCCAGCGGCTCCTGGCAGGTGCGCATTCGTGCCAGCGGCGCCGAAGGCTCGGGCCAACTCTCCGTGCCTGTGCCCGCTCTGGCTTCCCGCACCATGACCATGCAGAAGGGCCTGGGCGCCCTGCTGCTCACGCTGCTGCTGGTCCTGGGTGTGGGCGCCGTCAGCATCGTAGGCGCCTCCGTTCGCGAAGGCCAGTTGGAACCCGGTCTGCTCCCCTCCGCCGAACGCATCCGCCGCTCCCGGGTCGTGATGGGCGCGGCCGCCCTGCTCGTGGTCCTGGCCGTCTGGCTGGGCAACGCATGGTGGAATTCCGAAGCCGGCAACTATGGGCGCATCATCTTCAAGCCCCTCCAGCTCACCGCCGCGCTCGAACCCGGCGGCGCCTTGCGCCTGCGCCTCTCCGACCCCGGCTGGCTGCGCTGGCGTCGCGTCGACGACCTGATCCCCGACCACAATCACCTGATGCACCTGTACGTCCTGCGCCTGCCCGCCATGGAGCGTGTCTGGCACCTGCATCCCGAACCTGCCGGCCCCGGAGAGCTCGTCCAGCAGTTGCCCCCCATGCCGGCTGGCGCCTATCAGCTCTATGGCGACATCGTCCATCAGAATGGCCTCCCGGAAACCGTCGTCGCCCAGGTCAACCTTCCCGAGATTCCCGGCCGCCCCCTCGCGGGCGATGACTCGGCCGGCGCCGCCCCCCCGCTCTCTCAGGCCGATCCCGCCCGCACCGTCACCCAGCTTCCCGATGGCTACCGCATGGTCTGGCTGCGCGATCCTGGCCCCCTCCGGGCCCGGCGCCCTGTCCTCTTCCGTTTCCGCCTCGAAGACTCCGCTGGCAAACCGGCGCCGGATATGGAACTCTATATGGGCATGCCGGGACACGCTGCCTTTATTCGCGACGATCTCACCGTCTTCGCTCACGTGCACCCTTCCGGCTCCGTGCCCATGGCCGCGCTGTCCCTCCTCCAGCCGAGCGGCCCGCACGCCGCTCACCGCATGCAGATGTCCATGTCCGCCTCCGGGCTTCCGGCCGAAGTCTCCTTCCCCTACGGCTTCCCCAAGCCCGGCAACTACCGCATCATCATCCAGATGAAGCGCGGAGGAGTCGTCGAGACTGGCGTGTTCGACGCCAGGGTGGAGAACTGAAGGCTTGCGCACCCCCAAAGAACAGTGTGTCCTCATCACCGGAGCCGGCCGCGGCATCGGAAAGCGCCTCGCCTTGGGCTTCGCCTCCGCCGGTTACCGTGTGGGCTTGCTGGCTCGCAGTCAGCCCGAACTGGACCTTGCCAGGTTGGAAATCGAGCACGGCGGCGGTACGGCTTTGGCCATCCGCGCCGACGTCCGCGATTACGAGCAGGTCTCCCGCGCCGTCGAGTGCCTCCGCCAGGCCTTCGGCGGCGTGGATGTGCTCATCGCCGCCGCCGCCGTCCAGGGTCCCATCGGCCCGCTTTGGGAGAACGATCCCCGGCTGTGGGCGGAAGCCATCCAAGCCAACCTCGTGGGCGTCATGCACGCCTGCCACGCCGTGCTCCCCCAGATGATCGCCCGGCGCTCCGGCAAGATCGTGGTCCTCAGCGGCGGCGGTTCGGCCTACGCCCGCCCCAATTTCACGGCTTACGCCGCCTCCAAAACCGCCGTCGTGCGCCTCGCCGAAGTCCTGGCCGAGGAAGTGCGCGACCACAACGTGCAGGTCAACTGCATGGCCCCGGGCGGCACCTACAGCCACATGACCGACGAGATCCTGCACGCCGGGGCCCTCGCCGGCGCCAAGGAGATCCAGGACGCCGAGCGTATCCGACTCACCGGCGGCACCCCGCCCGAAAAGCAGATCCAGCTCGCCCTCTTTCTGGCTTCCGAACGCTCCAATCACATCAGCGGAAAGTTCCTCCACGTCAACGACGATTGGAAGCGCCTCGAAAACGAAAATATGCATCCCGAGGTCTTCACCCTGCGCCGCCTCCAGCGAGTCTGATTCCGGTATTTCATCCTTGAAACTCTGAATTATGCGATCATCGAGTCATGCCTGCGCGCATTCGATTCGGACTCTTCCTGCTGCTCTGCGCCGCGGTGGCCTCTCCGCAAACGCATTCCGGCAAAAAACACCTGCTGGCCATCGGTGCCAGTAAAGGCTTCCAGCACGACTCCATCTCCCACGCCATGGCCACCTATGAAAGGCTCGGCCGCGAATCTGGCCTGTGGGATACCTTTATCCGCACCGATACGCAGCTCCTTACCAAAAAGAAGCTCGGCAACAACGCCAAAAACCTGGACTATTTTGACGCCGTGTATTTTTACACGACCGGCGAACTGGATATGGACGAAGAGCAAAAAGCCGCCCTGCTCTCCTTCGTGCGCGACGAGGGCAAAGGCTTTATCGGCGGCCACAGCGCGGCGGATACGTTCTACCAGTGGCACGAATACGGCGACATGATCGGCGCCTATTTCGACCTGCATCCCTGGCACAAGCTGGTCCGGGTCAATGTCGAGGACCGCGCCTTTCCGGCCACCCGCCATCTGCCCGCTCAGATCGAAGTCACCGACGAAATCTACCAGTTCAAGGAGCCCTACTCCCGCGAGCACGTCCGCGTGCTGATGAGCATCGACCCCAGTTCCGTGGACCTGAATGCCAAAATGGTGCACCGTACCGACAGGGACTTCGCCCTCGTCTGGGTGAAGCGCTACGGCAAGGGCCGCGTCTTCTTCAACGCCCTCGGCCACGAGGACCAGATCTACGACCGCCCCGACATGCAGAAGCTCATGCTCGAAAGCGTGAAGTGGGTCATGGGGCTCAGCGAAGGCGACTCCACCCCGCGCCCCCGGACCGACTGAGCGCGGTATGATTTCCCGGAAGGCGCAATCTCATGAAAAAAACCTGTCTTCTGGGAATCCTGTTGCTGTGCACGGTAGCCGCGGCGCCGGCCCAGCGCAAAAAACTCCTGGCCATCGGCGAAGTGAAGGGCTATCAGCACGACTCCGTCTCCCACGCCCTCGCCACGCTGGAAAAGCTGGGCCGGCAGACCGAACTTTGGGATACCTACATCCGCACAGACTCTCAGTTAATCACCAAGAAGAAGCTCGAAGCCAACGCCAAAAACCTGGACTACTTTGACGCCGTCTTCTTTTACACCACCGGCGAGCTCGATCTCGACGCGGAGCAGAAAGCCTCCCTGCTTTCCTTCGTCCGCGACGACGGCAAAGGCTTCCTCGGCGCCCACAGCGCCACCGATACGTTTTATCAGTGGCCCGAATATGGCGACCTGATCGGCGCGTATTTCGACCAGCACCCCTGGAACCAGGTCCACGTGGGCATTCGCGTCGAGGACCGCAACTTCCCCGCCACCGCGCACTTCTCCCCCTACTTCGCCATCTACGACGAAATCTACCAGTTCAAGGCGCCCTACTCCCGCGACAAGCTGCACATCCTCATGAGCGTCGATCCCAAGACCGTGGACCTCAACAACCCGCGCGTCCACCGCACCGACCATGACTTCGCTGTCACCTGGACGCACAACTACGGCAAGGGCAGGGTCTTCTATTCCTCCCTCGGCCACCGCGAAGAAGTCTGGGACCGGTCTGATATTCAAACCATGTGGATCGAAGCCCTGAAGTGGGCCATGCGCATCCCCGACTCGCGGCCGTAACGCCTACCCGCTCCGCTTCAATTGCCCGCACGCCGCGAAAATGTCCAACCCCCGCGGCTTGCGCACGAAGCACGGCGTCGCCCGCCGCACAATCCGCTGGAAGCTGGCCACCCGCTCCGGCGCCGGCGTGTCGAAGGGAATCTCGGGCCCCGGATTTAGCGCGATCAGGTTCACCTTGGCGTTGAGGTTGGCCAGCAGCCGCACCACCCGCCGCGCGTCCGCGTCGCTGTCGTTCACGCCTTTCAGCAGCACATATTCGAAAGTCAGCTTCTCCCACGGCCGCAGCGGATAGGCCTTACACGCCGCCAGCAGGTCCTTCAGGTGATACTTCCGCGTGATGGGCATCAGCTCCTGCCGCATCTCCTCGGTGGAAGCGTTCAGGGAAATCGCCAGCTTCGGCCGCACCGCTTCGCGGCCCATCTCCTCGATCTTGGGAATGATGCCCGCCGTCGAAAGCGTGATCCTCCGCGGCGAAAGCCCGAACCCCGCCGGGTCGCTCAGCAGGCGGGTGGCCTTCAAAACGTTGGCCAGGTTCAGCAGCGGCTCGCCCTGGCCCATCATCACGATGTTCAGCCGCCCGCCCTCCTGCCGCAGTCCGTTGTCGCGGCACACCACCAGCACCTGGCCCACGATCTCGCCCGCCGTCAGGTTCCGTTCCAGCCCCAGCAGCGCCGTCATGCAGAACTTGCAGTCCACCGGACAGCCCACCTGGCTTGAGATGCAGAGGGTGTCCCGCTCGCCTTCCGGCATCCGCACGGTCTCCACCGTGCGCCCGTCTTCCAGCCGCAGCAGGTACCGCCGCGTGCCGTCCGCCGATTCGTACCTCCGCGCGATCTCCGGTTGCCCCACCCGGTGCTGCCCTGCCAGTTCCGCCCGCAGCGCCGCCGGCAAGGTGGAAATCTGCACCAGTTCCTCCGCCTGCCCGCGATACAAAGCGTCGTAAAGCTGCCTCGCGCGAAACGCCGGCAAGTCCGGCCCCAAGGCCTCCCGGATCTCCGTAAGTTCCATGCCTAGAAGGGGTTGCGCCATCTATAGCTATTCTAACAGGCGCCGCGCTATCCTAATGAATGTAAAGGAACTCCTGCCTCTTCTTCTGGAATGCTCACATCTCTTAGCCCCGTCCGCGACATCGAAATGACCCGGCTGGACAACGGTGTCCGCGTCATCACCGAGGCCATGCCGCATGTCCGGTCCGTCTCCGTCGGCATCTGGATAGGTACCGGGTCGCGCCGGGAAACCCCCGAGCAGAACGGCATCTCCCACTTCATCGAGCACATGCTTTTCAAGGGCACTACGTCCCGCTCCGCCGAAGACATTGCCCGCTCGGTGGACTCCATCGGCGGTAACCTCGACGCCTTCACCGCCAAGGAACTGGTCTGCTTCAATACCAAGGTTCTCGATCAGCACCTCTCCCTGGCCTTCGACGTCCTCGCCGACCTGGTGCTTCATCCCCTCTTCCGTGAAGAAGACATCGCCCGGGAAAAGGGCGTCATCCTCGAAGAGCTCAAAATGGAGGCGGACAGCCCGGACTACCTGGTCCATGAAATCTTCACCGCCAACTTCTGGAAAGATCATCCCCTGGGCAAGCCCATCCTGGGCACGCGCGAAACCGTCAAACGCTTTGACCGCGCCATGATCGAGAACTACTACCGGGGTGTGTACACCCCTGCCAACCTGGTCATCACCGCCGCTGGCAACCTCACCCACGAGGGTGTTGTCGATCTGGCTCGCCGGCATTTCGAGCCGCTTGCCCCCGTCCCCACGATGCCCCTCGAGCCCGCCCCCACCACGCACGCCCGCATCGCCCTGCGCAACAAGAAATCCCTGGAGCAGGTGCACCTCTGCCTGGGCGTGCCTTCCTATCCGCTGCCCCACGAGCAGCGCTTCGCCTGTTACGTGCTCAATACCCTGCTCGGCGGCGGCATGAGTTCCCGCCTGTTCCAGAACATCCGCGAGCGCCAGGGGCTGGCCTACGCCGTGTTCTCCGAGCTCAACCCCTACCGCGACACCGGCTGCCTCGCCATTTACGCCGGCACCTCCATCGAATCCGCCCGCCAGGTTGTCGAGTCCATCATGAAGGAGTTCCGCCAGCTCAAGCAGGAGCGCGTCAGCGCCGAAGAACTCCGCCGCGCCAAGGACCACCTCAAAGGCTCCCTCATGCTGAGCCTCGAATCCACCTCCAGCCGCATGTCCAACCTGGCTCGCCAGGAAATGTACTTCGGGCGGTTCTTCAGCCTCGACGAACTGGTGGAAAGCATCGAATCCGTGACCGCTGATGACGTGCAGCGCATCGCCCAGACTTTCTTCGACCCCCGGCAAATCGCCCTCACCGTGCTGGGCAACCTCGATGGCTTCCGCATCGGCCGCGAGGACCTGACCTGCTGAAAGTATGCTCGCTGGTTACCGAGCCGCGACCGCAGGGAGCGGTAAGTCGCTAGGTATGACCAGACTCCTGCGGCTCTGCGCCGTTCTGCTGATCAGCCTGGGCGCCGCGAGCGCCGTCGATTGGAAAGCGCTCCAACCACAGGGCTACGTCAGCGATTTCTCCGGCGTGGTCGATACCGCCAGCAAAATCGAACTAGGCACGTATTGCGCCACCGTGGAGCGCGCCACCGGTGCCCAGATCGCCCTGGTGACCATCCCGACGCTTGAGGGCGAGCCCATCGAAGACGTGGCCAACACCATCTTTCGCGCCTGGGGCATCGGCCAGAAAGGGAGCAACGAAGGGATCATGCTGCTGTTGGTCACCGGCGACCGGCGCAGCCGCCTTGAGGTGGGCTACGGCCTGGAACCCTATATCCCGGACGGCATGGCCGGCAGCATCCTGCGCGAAATGCGCCCCGCGCTGCGCCAGAATCAATACGGCGAGGCCCTCAAAGCCGCGGCCCAGATGATCGGCTCGCGGATCGCGCAGGCCAAGGGCGTTTCTCTCGACGCTCCGCTTCGCCGCCGCATCCACCCCCGCACACGGGATTCCATCCCCTGGCCCGTGCTTCTCGGGGGCCTCTTTGTGCTCTTGTGGCTGCTGCGCGCCGGCGGCGCCGGGTATGGCGGAGGCGGCGGCTTCTTGCCCGGCCTGATCCTCGGCGGTATGATGGGCCGCTCCTCCTGGGGAGGCCGCGGTAGCGGTGGCTTCGGCGGCTATGACTCCGGCGATAGCTTCGGCGGCTTCGGCGGCGGCGATTCCGGAGGAGGTGGCGCCTCCAGCGATTGGTAGTTCCCTATGGAACGCTTGCTCACCCAGCTCTCGGACAAGTTGCAAAAGGCCTTCGGCGATCGCCTGGTCTCCGTCGTGCTCTACGGTTCCGCCGCCGGCGGCAACCACCACGGCCGCTTCTCCGATATCAACATCCTCTGCGTGCTCAGCCGCGTCACCCCTGAAGAGCTGCGCCTCTCCCGCGATATCTTCCAGTGGTGGCGCGAGCACGAAAATCCCGCCCCCCTGCTGCTCAGCGAGCACGAGATGCAGACCTCCACGGACTGCTTCGCCATCGAGTTCCACGATATCCAGCGCCAGCACCGCATCCTGTTCGGCAAGGATGTCGTCACTCCCCTGGTGATCGACGATTCCTTCTACCGTGCCCAGGTGGAGCACGACCTCCGCGCCAAGCTCCTGCGCCTCCGCCAGAAAGCCTCCGGCCTGCTCGAGGACCCGGACCTCCTGCGCCGCCTCCTGGCCGATTCGGTCTCCACCTTCTGCGTCCTGTTTCGCCACGCCCTGCTGCTCCACGGCATCGACGCCGGCATGCACAAGCGCGACGTGATCGCCCGCGCGCGGGAGGCCTTCGGCCTCGATCCGCGGCCCTTCGAGCAACTGCTGGACCTCCGCGAAGGCCGCCTCAAGCCCCGCGATCTGGAGCCTGCTAGCGTGCTGTCCGCCTGCCTGGAAGGCATCGGCAAGGTCATCGATGCCGTGGACCGGCTGGAAAAGGGCCAACTGGAAAATCTATGAAAGTCTTCCTGATCATCGTCGTCGTTCTGCTGCTCTGCGGCCTGGCCTGCGGCAGCAAGTACATTTCGGTGCGCAATGAGCTGGTCACTCACAAGGAGGCCATCGACGCGGCCTGGGCCCAGGTGGACGTCGCCCTCCAGCGCCGTGCCGACCTCATCCCCAACCTGGTCGAAACCGTGAAGGGCTACGCCAAGCACGAGGAAAGCGTCATCAAGGACGTGGCCGACGCCCGCGCCGCCCTGGGCGGAGCCCGCACGCCTCAGGAAAAAATCCAGGCCAATTCCCAGCTCGATGGCGCCCTCTCCCGCCTGCTGGTGGTCGTCGAAAACTACCCCCAGTTGCGCGCCAACGAGAATTTCCTGCGTCTCCAGGACGAATTGGCCGGCACGGAAAACCGCATCGCCGTCGAGCGCCGGAAGTACAATGAAACGGTGCAGCGGTACAACACCCAAATCGGTCTCTTCCCGGATAATATCGTGGCGTCCCTTTCGGGCTTCACCCGGAACGACGCCTATTTCAAAACCGAGCCGGGTGCCCGTACCGCGCCCAAGGTTGCATTCTGATTCCGCGGGACGGGCGCTTTGCCGGTCCGCTCATGAGGTCATTCTATGTTTGGCAACTATATCAACGGAGAGTGGGTGGAGCGCGGCTCCACGTTTGAGAATCGGAATCCCGCCAACACCGGCGAGGTGGTCGGCGTTTTCGTGAAGGGCACGCCCCAGGATGTCGAGGACGCCGCCGGCGCGGCGGCCGCAGCCCTGCCCGCCTGGTCCGCCCTGAGCGGCCCGGCCCGCGGCGCCATCCTCTTCAAAGCTGCCGACATCCTCGACCAGCGCTTCGAACAGGTTTCCGCTGAAATGACCCGCGAGGAGGGCAAAACCCTCCCCGAAGCCAAGGGTGAGGTGCGCCGCTCCATCAACATCTTTCGCTACTTCGCGGGCGAAGGCTCCCGCATGCCCGGTATGATCGTGCCCTCCGAGCGCGATCGCGTGCACATGTTCGCTCTGCGCAAACCCGTCGGCGTGGTCGGCCTGGTCACCCCCTGGAACTTCCCCAGCGCCATCCCCGCCTGGAAGCTGGCCCCCGCGCTCATCTGCGGCAACACCGTGGTGCTGAAACCCGCCTCCGCCGCGCCCCTCAGCGCCTGGCGCATCGTCGAAGCTCTTCACGAAGCCGGGCTGCCCAAGGGCGTGGTCAATTTTGTGGCTGGCTCCGGCGGCGAGCTCGGCCAGGCCCTCATCCAGGCCAAGCCGCTGAAGGCGGTTTCCTTCACCGGCTCCTGCCAGATCGGCAACTGGCTGCACGCCGAGGCTTCCAAGCGCCGCCTGCGCATCCAGCTCGAAATGGGCGGCAAGAACCCCACCATCGTGCTCGCCGACGCCGATTTCAACCTGGCGGTTGAAAATGTCGCCAACGCCGCCTTCTTCTCCACCGGCCAGAAATGCACGGCCACCAGCCGCGCCATCGTCGAAGACGCCATCTACGACCGCTTCGTCGCCGCCCTGGTCGAACGCACCCGCAAACTCAAGGTCGGTGACGGCATGCAGCCCGGCGTGCACATTGGCCCCTGCGTCGATGAGGCCCAGATGAACACCGTCCTGCGCTATATCGATATCGGCAGGAAGGAAGCCGGCGCCCCCCTGATCGGCGGCCAGCGGCTCACCGGCGATGGCTACGACCAGGGCTACTTCGTCGCCCCCACCATCTTCTCCGAAGTCACCGAGCAGATGACCATCGCCCAGGAAGAGATCTTCGGCCCCGTGCTGGCCGTAATGCGCGCCAAAGACTTCGAGGACGCCATGCGCATCGCCAACAACATCCCCTTCGGCCTGTCCTCTTCCATCCAGACCACCAATCTCTCCCGCGTCTTCGAATACGTCTACCGCAGCGAGGCGGGCCTGCTGACCATCAACCTGCCCAGCGCCGGCGTCGAGTACCAGCTTCCCTTCGGCGGCACCAAGGACTCCAGCTTCGGCCCCAAGGAACAGGGCCCCGCCGCCATGGAATTCTACAGCGACTACAAAACCGTCTATATCAAGTACTGAAATTCATGCGCCTTGGACAAATCAAACCGAATGGCGGCGTCATCGCCGCGGTCTTCGAGGGCGACCTCGCCCGGCCCATCCCCAATCACACGCTCTGCGACCTGATTCATCGCGCCGAGGCCGAGGGCGTTTCCGAGAGCAAGCTGGCCGCGCAGCTCGCCAGCCGCCACGGCGAGCGCCGCACCCCCGTGCTCGCCATTCACCCGCCCGAGGTCTGGGCCTGCGGGTGTACCTATGAAATGAGCGCCTCCTTTCGCGATTCCGAGCACGGTACCCGCGAAGGTATGTACGCCTACGTCTACCGCCAGCCGCGCCCCGAGATCTTCTTCAAGGGCACCTCGCGCGTTTGCGTAGCTTCCGGCCAGCCCATCGGCATCCGCGCGGATTCCAAATTCACCGCGCCCGAGCCCGAGCTCGCCGTGGTGCTGGGCAGCAGGGGCCGCATCGTGGGGTACACCCTGGCCAACGACGTCTCCGCCTGGGATATCGAGCGCGAAAATGCGCTCTACCTCCCGCAGTCCAAAGTCTATTCGGCCTGCTGCTCCCTGGGGCCGGTCATCCTCACCGCCGACGAGCTGCCCGATCCCTACAACCTCGAGATGACCTGCACCATCACCCGCGGAGACCAAACCGTCTTCTCCGGCAGCGTCTCCACCGCCAGGTTGCACCGCCGCTTCGAGACCTTGATCGAATACCTGTTGCGCGCCAACCCCGTGCCCGTCGGCACGGTCCTGCTCACCGGCACCGGTATCATCGTCCCTGAATCTGCGGCCCTCGCTCCGGGTGACGTGGTTTCCATCCGCATCCCCGAGATCGGCGAGCTCTCCAACCCGGCCGTGATCGTCGAGTGATGGAGCGCCTCCAGCAAATCGCCGCCGGCCTCGGCATCGGCCGCATCCGGCGGCATATCTTTTTGTGCTGCGATCAGACCAAGCCCAAGTGCTGTCCCAGAGAGGTCGGCCTGGAAGCCTGGGAGTTTCTGAAGAAGCGCTTGGCCGAGCTCGGCCTGCTCTGCGGAGAGAACTGCGTCTACCGCACAAAGGTCAATTGCCTGCGCATCTGCGAGCAGGGCCCCATTGCCGTGGTCTATCCGGAGGGCGTCTGGTATCATTCGGCCACCCCCCAGGTCCTGGAGCGCATCATCCAGGAACACCTGATCGCCGGCCGCCCTGTGGAAGACTATCTCTTCGCCCGCTCGAACACCAGGTAATACTGATACGGCAGCAGGTCATAGCTCGCTGCCTTGCGAAACCCGGCTGCGGCCAGCTCCCCGATCACCTGCTCCTCGGAGAGCCGCATCTCCAGCGGAGGCCCCATTGGCGTCGGCTTCTTGAAGAAATCGATGTTCACGATCCGCCCGCCCGGTTTCAGCGCCCGTTCCAGTTTGGCGTAGTACGCCGCGCGGTTTTCGATGTGATGCAGCACGTCGCAGATAAAGATCAGGTCCACGGAACGGGCCGCCAGCTTCGGATCGTCCGGGGTTGCCAGCACCGTTTCCAGGTTGGCCGGCGCGTCCCGGCGTGCGTACTCCAGCAGTTTGGGATCGATGTCCACGGCGTACACCTTGGCTGCCCGCCGTGCCAGCCGCCGCGAAAAATAACCCGTTCCCGCGCCGATATCCGCCACCACGTCCCCCGGCTTCAGGCGCAGTGCCTCCACCACCTGGTCCGGCAGCTGCCAAAGGTCCCGCTGCGGATCGTTCAAGACCCGTGCGTACTCTTCGGCCGATCGCGGCGGATGGTGCTGCTGCGCCGTCTGCCCGAACGCCGCCGCCCCCAGCATCAACACCCACAGCCACCTGCTTGGTCTCATGCCTCCTCCTCGGGTCCCTCCTCCGGCGGCTCGAAAGCGTCCAGCAGTTCCGGGTTCCGGGCGAACTTCTTCAGTACCCGCACGATGTTACCCGAAGCAAATCCTGCCCGCGCCAGCCGCCGGTACGCCGCCGCCAGGTCCTTATCCTCCTGAAACAGTCCTTCCCGTGGCGCCAGCCGGTACTTCCGGCGCAGAAAATCCTCGATCAGTTCCTCCTCGTTGACGTCTTCGTAGACCTTCCGCACGCTGCGCTCGGCCAGCGCCGGCGCCACCCGCCGCTGCCGCAGGTCCGCCAGCACCCGCGCTTTTCCCATACGTTGGTTCTCCAGCCGCGACACCGCGTAGCTCTCCGCGAATTTCCGGTCGTCCAGGTAGCCGGATTCCTTCAGCCGCGCCAGCGTGGCTTCCACGTCCGCCAGCCGCTCCGCTCTTCGCCGCAGTTTCTCCCGCAGCTCTCCCGCCGAGTGCGCCCGCCCCGCCAGCAGCCGCAGCGCGTATTCCCACAACCCCTCGCCGTCCAGCCGCGCCGGCCCTCGCTTCCGCATGGATTCGGATTCCTCTGTCTGATTGTATAAAAGTTTGCCGATAGGGTACCTTAAAAGAAGGGCTCGACAAGAACCTCGGAGTATACTGAAGCAAGGTCTTCGGTACTCAGGGAAGTCATCGAAACTGGAGGAATTGAGAGATGGAAAGAAATGGCTTCGCAAACTTCCTGCTCGGGCTGGGCGTCGGTGTCGGCATCGGCATGCTGTTCGCGCCTAAGTCCGGCGGCGAGACCCGGGAGCTGATCAAATCCAAGGCCGGCGAGGGCAAGGATTTCATCAAGCAGCGGGCTACCGAGATCAAGGACACGGCCGGCGATCTGGTCGAGAAAGGCAAGGACATGATCGGCAAGCAGAAGGACAGCCTCGCCGACGCAGTGGCTGCCGGAAAACAGGCCTACCGGGAGGCCATGGCTCCGGAGCCCCCGGTTGAACCCAGCGCTCAATAATTCGATTCGCGGAAAAATTTTCCCCATGTCTGAGGACGTGTTCCGGTTCGTTATTGCGGCAGGCGTGGTCCTCGCCGGCATTGCTTTCGTGGTGCAGGCGGCCGTCCTGCTCGCCCTCTATCGCGTGACCAAGGGAGGCCAGGACCGCTTCGCGCCGCTCGCCGAGAACGCCGGGCCGATCCTCAGCTCCACTCGTAACTTACTGCAAACACTGGATCAGAACACGCCTCGCATCAACGAGATTGTGCAGGACATTTCCGCCGTTACCCACTCGGCGCGCGAACAGGCAGCCCGCTTAAACGCGCTGGTCGAGGATGCCACCACGCGCGCCACCCGCCGCCTGGCGGAACTCGACCAGACCGTGGATCTCGCCGTCGAGCAGGTTGAACAGACCGGCGAATCCGTCAAGCGCGCGGTTCTCCGCCCCTTGCGCGAGGTCAACGCCATCCTGATCGGGGTCCGCACGGCCGTGCTCACCTACGCTCAGGGAAACCGCCGTCCCTCCGTGGACCACGCCACGCTGGATGAGGAAATGTTTATCTGACTCGCTCGGTCCGCCAATGGAACCGGGCCGCGACCGGAGGGAGGGGGATTACGCGGCTTTCTGGATCTTCCCGGAACGGATGCACGCCGTGCACACCCGCAGGCGCTTGGTGGCTCCATCGATCACCGCGCGCACCGTTTGCAGGTTGATGTTCCAGCGCCGCTTCGTGACATTATGGGCGTGACTGATGCGGTGGCCAAACTGCGGCCCGCGGCCGCAAACTTCACAAACTCGTGCCATGCGACAGAAATCTCCTCGGAAGTGCGAAGCTCCTATTTTACCAGCGCCCCCGTTCCCCCCGCAACCACACTACACTGAGGAAAGAACCCGTGACCGAATTCAATCACATTCACCTGCGCGACGGCGAGGAATGGGTGTGCGGCCGCACCATGGCCTTTGATCAAATGGAACTCATCCGCTGCGAGGCCCGCGACCCCGATGAGGAGGAGGCCTGCCGCCGCTGCTCGGAACAGATCCTGGCGCATTTCGGCGCCGTCATGCACGTTCACTGAACCGGGTGCGGCGCTTCTGGCACAACCTGCTGGCCATCCTGCTGGGCAACCTGTGCTATTTCAGCCTCCAGCGCTGGCTGCCCGTAGGGGCGCGCCACACCCCCTTCGCCATCGACTGGGGCCTGGCCGTAGACTTCTGGTTCTGCCTGGTCTTTTGGGGCCTGCTCCGCTTCTTCCGCTACTTCCGCTGATCCCGTTCCGCGCGGCGGCTCAAAAATGCCTCCGCAGATCCTCGAACCGTTCTACCTCCAGCAGCCTCCCGTCCACCCGCCGGATTTCCTGGCGCTCCAGCGTCCAGGTGTGCGCGTGCGGCACGAACACCGCCCGCAGCCCCGCTTCGAGCGCCGGGTTGATGTCGGATTTCGGACTGTTGCCCACCATCCACGTGCGCGCCGGGTCCAGCCCCCGCTCCACCACCAGCCGGCGGTAGGCCGCCGCGTCTTTCTCTTTCACGATGGCCGTGTGCGCGAAGTACCCCTCCAGCCCCGAGCGGTCCAGCTTCAGTCTCTGCTCCTCCGGGTGCCCTTTGGTGAACAGCGTCAGCTCGTGCCGCCCCGCCAGGTACTCCAGCGTCTCCGGCACCCCCTCGATCACCTCCATGGGACGCTCCAGAATCCGCTCCGCGAAGGACATCACCGCTTCCAGGTCCCCTTCGCGCACCTCCCGCTCCACCAGCCGCGCGTAACACTGCTTGAGGTTCCGCCCGAAGTTCAGCGAGCCGTATCCGTGAATCTTCGCATTCGCCAGTTCGATCTCGTCCAGCACCGCCCGCACTTCGTGCGGACCCAGCCGCGAGTGGTCCAGGTAGTCGCAAAACTCCGCGAACGCCTGCTCGAAATAGATGTTGTTCTCCCAAAGCGTATCGTCCGCGTCAATCAGCAAAAAGAACCGTTCGTGCATCTCCCCCCGTGGTGCCGCTTCACTTCGCCTTTTCCGGCTTGAGCCGGAACGGAATCTCCACGATCACGTCCACTGCTACCGGCGCGCCGGCCCGCTCCGCCGGCGCAAATTCCCACTTGGACAAAGCCTCCTCGGCGCTGCGGTCCAGCCGGTCGTCCAGTTTCTGCAACAGGGCGACTTGCGCCACATGCCCGTCGGTCCCGATCACCCCCCGCAGCCGCACGTTGCCCTCCACCCGGTCCGCCATCGCCGAGGCGTAATACTTGGGGTCCACCTTGCGCAGCGGCACCGGCAGGCGCATGGCGCTGTGGGCTCGCTCGGGCAAGTCCCGCTCCGCAAACCACAGGGTCCAGCTCCCCGAGTAGCTGCTCACATTCGGCATCTGGATCGCCAACCGGTAGACCACCCTGCCGGCGAAAGAAGGATCAGGAGGAGGTTCGCTGGCCGCCGCCCCCCCGTCTTCCCCGGGCATCACCGGCGCCTGCGTGCGCAGGGCCGCTTGCAGGTTGGCAATCGAGGTCGGCGCCGCGCGCGCCACCAGCACCGGCTTCGCCGGCGCCGGGCCGCCTCCGCGCACCATTAGGTCCGGTACGAAAATGCGCGCTCCGTTCACCGGCTCGCCGTCCCCGCCTTTATTCCGCACTTCGGGTCCCGCCGAGAACCGTGCCGGCCGCGACCCTTCCGGCAGGGGCCCCTCCAGCCGCTCGGTGGGAGCCAGCCCCACCACCGCCAGCCGCACGCTGCCGCTCCCCGGCGCCGCGTTCACCGCCGGGGCATCCGGCAGCGCCGGGGCGCTGCCGCCCCCACCTGCCTCCCCGGCCGGCGTACCTTGCGGGACTGTGAACTGCCGCACTGGCCGCGCCATCTCCGTCGGCAGCCCAACCGCCCCCCCGCCCGGCTTGGCGCCCGGCAGGACCGGCGCCGCCTCCAGCGCCAGGGGTTTCACCTGTGGACCCGGCTGCTCCTCCGGCGCTGTGAAAGAGCGCACGGGCCGCGCCATTTTCATCGGTAGCGCCGGCGGCCCGGGCGGCCGCGCCGCCGCAATCTGCGGAGCCGCCTCCAGCGTCAGCGACGCCTCCCCGGCCGGCGTCCGCTCCGGCGGTGGCACGAACAGCTTGGGTTTGGGCGGCGGCGCGGGCGCCCGAGGCGCTGGAGCCACCGCCAGCAGGTTCGGCGACCGCACTTCCTGCTGCAATTCCAGCCGCGGCGCCGGCTCCCAGATCAACTGCCGCGCCCGTGGCGCTTTGGCCTGCGAGACAACCTCCTGCCGCGCCTTTACCCGCGCCTCCGGCGGCTGCGAAATCCCGTGCCGCTCCAGCGGCGACACGTCCGGCAGCTTCTCCCGGAACGTGTACCACACCAGCTTGTGCTCGTGGGGCGCGATGACCTGAGCGTAAAGCGAGCGCGGCGCCTCTTCCGCCCCCGGCGGAGGCCCCCACGCCACCCAGCCCAGCAAAGCCCCGTGCAGGACCAGCGAAGACAGCCCCGGCGCCGGCTTGGGGGTAAACGCCATCGCGCCCTTACGTGGCCCCCCGCTTCCCGCCGAACCCATTCTGCGGCGCGGCCTTCTTCATCCGCACAATCTGTTGCTGCCGCGGAATGAATTCCGTCAGGAATTCGCGCAACTCCCGCAGCCGTTCCGCCTCCGAGCGAGTCCGCAGCAGCAGGTTCAGGAAATCCGTGTCCGGGATTCCCTGCGCCAGTTGAAAACTGAGCTGTTCGTCCTTCAGGTCGGGCTGCCCGTACCCGGGCGTCTCCCCCGTCTCCAGCAGCGCCCGGTATTGCTCCAGCACCTGCCGCCGCATCTCCTCGGTCACCGGCTCCTGGTCGTCGTCGTCGAAGTATTCCACTTCCCCGCGCAGATACTCCCGCTCCTCGTTCAGGAACAGGATCTCGAACCGCCGCCGTCCCGACGTCAGGATGTCCATCCGCCCGTCCGGGTATTCCTTCAAAACCTTCTCCACCACGACCGTGCATCCGGCGTTCACAATCCCCTCGTCTTTCGCCAAAACGATCCCGAACTCCGAGCGGTCGTGGATGGCTTCCCCCACCATCTTCTTGTAGCGCTCTTCGAAAATATGCAGGGGCAGCGGCGTACGCGGAAAAACCACTACCTGCAGTGGAAACAGCGGGAGTAGCCCGGCCGGCATGGTACCATTATTGCGTCTCAAACCCGTTCGGGCAATTCACGCCAACTCATGCAAATTGAAGGCCAAGTTGTCCTCATCACCGGCGCCTCCGAAGGCATTGGAGCGGCCTGTGCCGCGGCTTTCCGCAAGCGCGGCGCGCGCCTCTCCCTCACCGCCCGCTCGGAAGACAGGCTGCGAGCCGCCGGCGGCCCGGACGCCCTCGTTACCCCCGGCGATATCACCCTCCCGGAGACTCGCGAACGGGTCGTCCGCCGCACCTTGGAGCACTACGGCGCCATCGACATTCTGGTCAACAACGCCGGCATGGGCCTGTATACGGCCGCCTGGCAGGCTTCCGACGAAGACACCCGCCGCCTTTTCGAACTCAACGTCTTTGCCCCTCTGGCCCTCTCCCGCCTGGTCATTCCCCACATGCGCGAGCGCCGCCGCGGCATGATCGTGAACATCGGCTCCATGGCCGGAAAAATGACCCTCCCCTGGTTCACGCTCTATAGCGTCACCAAGTACGCTCTGGGCTCGCTCACCGAGGGACTCCGCATGGAGCTGCTGGCCGATGGGGTCCACGCCATGCTGGTCTGCCCGGCGTACGTGAAAACCAGCTTTCAGAAACACGCCATGGGCAGCCGCCCCCCAGCCAAGGTCGTCAAAGGGAAGAACTTCGCCATCTCCGCCGAGGAGTGCGCCGCCGACGTAGTGCGCGGCGTCGAGCGCAATGCCCGCACTGTCGTCACACCCCGCTACGGCTGGATCATCATCGCCGTTGCACGCCTCTTCCCTTCCGTGATGCAATCGCAATTGGCCGGCATCAACCGGCACGTATGATTCTCAAGCTCAAGCGCACCCCCGGCATCTACCTGGTGGGCTTCATGGGTTCCGGAAAAAGCACCATTGGCCGGCTGCTGGCCGACCGCCTGGGCTGGGACTTCGTGGACCTCGATGAGGTCATTGAAGCCCAGGAAAACATGGCCATCTGCGAGATCTTCGAAAGCCGCGGCGAAGCCGAATTCCGGCGCCTCGAAGCCGCGGCCATCCACGCCCGCGTGCGCCAGATTGAACGCGGCTCCCCCAGCGTGCTGGCGCTCGGCGGAGGAGCCTTCATCCAGCCCGGCATTTTTGATCTCGTGCAGGAGCACGGCATCACCGTCTGGCTGGACTGCCCCTTCCACATCGTGGAGCGCCGCGTCCAACAAGCCACCCACCGGCCCCTGGCGCGCGATCCCCAAATCTTCCGGCAACTGTTCGACGCCCGCCTGGAGGGCTACCGCCGCGCCCACTACCACATCCCGATCCAAAGCGATGACCCCGAAGACGCCGTCAACGCTATCCTCCGCCTCCCGCTCTTCTAGCGGCCGCTCCCACGAAGCCGCCCTGCGCCGCCACGCCCGTGCCATCTTCCAATCCGCCCTCCGCGCCGCCGATCCCTTCTCCGCCGTCGAGCGCCGTCTCCGTTCCGCGGACTTCTCCCACTTCCGCCATATCTACGTGCTGGGCGCCGGCAAGGCCGGCGCCTCCATGGCCCGCGCCGTCGAGCGGGTCCTCGGGCGCCGGATCACCGCCGGGCTGCTCAACGTCAAATACGGCCACGTCTCCCCGCTGCGCCATATCGAGCTCAACGAGTGCGGCCACCCCGTGCCGGATGCCGCCGGCGTCTCCGGCGCCGAACGCATCGCCGCCCTGGCCTCCCAGGCCGGCAACGACGACCTGGTCCTCTGCCTGATCTCCGGCGGCGCCTCCGCGCTCCTGCCCCTGCCCGCCGGCCCGGTCATTCTCGAGGAGAAGCAGGCCACCACCCGCCTGCTGCTCGCCTGCGGCGCCAACATCCACGAGATCAACGCCGTCCGCAAGCACATCTCCCGCATCAAGGGCGGCCAGCTTGCCCGCCTGGCGCATCCCGCCGCCGTCTGGTCGCTCCTGCTCTCCGATGTCATCGGCGATAACCTCGATGTCATCGGCTCCGGTCCCACGGCGCCCGACGCCTCCACTTTCCGCTCCGCCTGGGACATCCTGGCCAAATACGATCTCTGCGAGCGTGTGCCGGCCTCCGTCCGCGCCCGCCTCGAACAGGGATTGCGCGGCGAAATTCCCGAAACCCCCAAGCCCGCCGACCCGGTCTTCACCCGCGTCCGCAACCACGTTGTCGGCAGCAACCGCCTGGCCGTGGACGCCGCCGCCGCCCGCGCCCGCGAACGCGGCTTCCGTACCCTGGTGCTCTCCACCTTCATCGAGGGCGAGACCCGCGATGTCGCGCGCATGCACGCCGCCATCGCTCGCGAAATCTGCTCTTCCGGCCGCCCCCTCAAGCCGCCTGCCTGCCTCATCAGCGGCGGCGAAACCACCGTCACGCTGCGCGGCTCCGGCCTGGGCGGCCGCAATCAGGAATTCGTCCTGGCTGCCGCCATCGATATCGCCGGCCTGCCCGACGTCGTCGTCCTCAGCGCCGGCACGGACGGCACCGACGGCCCCACCGACGCCGCAGGGGCCATCGCCGACGGCCGCACCCTCGCCCGCCGCCCCGAAGCTCCCGCCTTCCTCGCCGCCAACGATTCCTACCACTACTTCCAGTCTCTTGGCGACCTCATCCTCACCGGCCCCACCCACACCAACGTCATGGATGTGCGCATCGTCCTGGTGGGACCCGCCCCGGCCCGTCGCGCATAATGGAACCCATGGGCTTCTGGCGCAAAGAGGTCATCGACCCCGCCCTCGACCACGAGACCGCCCGGCACATCCGCGAGCAGTTGGAATGGATCGCCCGCGAGCCTGCCAACGCCCGGCCCTACTACCATCTGGCGCAGCTTTACCGGGTGCAGGGGAAACAGGACGAAGCCCTCGCCTTGCTGCTCGAAGCCGTTTGCCTGGACGCCTCTCTCGCCCCGGCCCACGTCGCGCTGGCCGAAATCTACGCCGTGCGCGCCGACTATCCCGCCGCCTGGCGTCACGCCCGCGCGGCTCAACAGCACGGCGACCCGCAAGCCGTCGCCCTGCTCAGCCGACACGGAATATGCGAATCCACTGGCTCGTAATCGGTATCGGTGACATCACCACGAAACGCGTCCTCCCGGCCATCCAGGCCGAGCCTCGCAGCGAACTATTTGGCATCGTCACGCGGGATCCCGCCAAGGCCGCGCCCTACCCCGCGCGCACCTGGACCTGCCTGGAGGAGGCCCTCCAGGACCCCGCCATTGACGCCGTCTACGTGGCCACGCCCGTCTATCTGCACCACCCCCAGACCATCGCCGCGCTGCGCGCCGGAAAACACGTGCTCTGCGAAAAGCCCGTGGCGTTGGATTACGCCCAGGCCCGCGAGATGGTCGAAACCGCCCGCGCCTGCGGCCGCACCCTGGGCATCGCTTACTACCGCCGCATGTATCCCAAGCTCCAGCGCGCCCGCGCGCTGCTCGCCGCAGGGGTGATCGGCCGCCCGGTGCTGGCCGAAATCAACTGCCACGATTGGTTCAACGACGAAGACGGCCGGCGCTCCTGGCTGCTCGACCCCACCAAGTCCGGCGGCGGCCCCCTCTACGACATCGCCTCCCACCGTATCGACGTCCTCAACTTCCTGTTCGGGCGCCCCACCGCCGTCTCCTGCCACCGCTCCAACGTCGTGCACCGGAATCCCGTGGAAGACTCCGCCACCCTGCTGATCGAATACGAAAACCAGGCCCGCGGCGTCGTGGATGTGCGCTGGCACTCCCGCGTCTCCCGCGACGAGTTCCGCATCGTCGGAACCGAAGGCGCCATGCTCCTCACGCCCCTCAGCGGCCCCGAACTGGTCTACCCCGGAGGCGCCGAAAACCTCCCCCGCCACGCCAACCTGCACTACCCCTGCGTCGAAAACTTCGTCTCCGCCGTCCTCGACGGAACCCACCTCTACTCCAGCGGAGAATCCGCCATCTGGACCGACTGGGTCACCCAACAAGCCCTCGCGCACTCCCAAACGCGACCCCTGGACCCGAAAACCCCCATTCCGCTATCCTGAATCGGCATCGTGTTACGCATCCGCCCCGAACAACTCGCGGTCCTCTCCCAGGTGGAGATGCGCAAGTTTGAAGACTGGACGCTCGCGCACCTCCAGCGATTCTTCCCGCGCCAGTGCGCCCGCGCCGGGGAGCCGCAGCTCCGCAAGTGGGTCCGCCATGGCGTCCGGCGCGCTTCCATCTACGGCATCACCGCCAAAAAGGACGTTTGCAAATACATCGACGTGATGATGGTGCTCGGCCCGGATTTCGACGCTGACCCGAAATTTCCTTGGGCCCCCGGCATTCTTGCCGGATCCGGCAGCCCGGATGCCCGTATGCGGGCGCTCCTCCAGGCAGCGCAGAACCACCTGAAGCAAACGTAACGGCATGCCGCCCACGCCCACCCCCGCACCCACGCCCACGCCGGCCCCCACCCCCGCTCCCACGCCGGCACCCACACCAGCGCCCACCGCTGCACCCACGCCTACCCCCACCGCCGCACCCGCACCAGCGCCCACCGCCGCACCCGCGCCTGCCCCCACCGCTGCGCCCACCCCGGCGCCAACGGTGGCCCCTACTCCGGCCCCAACCTCTGCGCCGGCCCCCACTCCCACGCCCGCGCCGGCGGAAGCCCTCGCCTCCGCCTCCTCCGACGCCGAAAGCGCCGGCGAAGGCGCGGCCGGAGATCCCGTGCATGAATGCTCTGCGGCCCCCGCGCCCCCGGTTTCTCCGCCACCCCCGCCGGTTCCCGGCAACCTGGTCGTCACCGTCATCGACGATGGCGACGGCAGCAAAGTCACCGGTATCACCGTGCAGATCCAGGGGCCGCAGAACAGCAGCGCCCCTACCGATGGCTCCGGCCAGGCCTCCTTCCGCGGCATCCCTACGGGCCCCTACACCATCACTCACAGCGATCCCTGCTTCACCTCCGCCACCACCAACGCCACCGTGCAGCCCGCCCAGACGGCCACCGCTGACCTGCACGTCCGCCAGATCCATGCCGTCCTTCAGATCAAGGAGCTGACCTACTCGGGAAACAACGTGGTCGAAAAGGACACCACCGGCAACTTCTCTTCCCCCGAATGGGTGGACGGCCGCGCGCAGGCCGATCAGGCACCGGTCTCCTACAAGCGCGGCCAGAACGTGGCCTTCACGGCCAAGTTCAAAGTGACCACTGCGCCCTGCCGCGCTGAGGCGGTGGCGGTCAAAGGCTCGGCCACCTTCGGTTCGGCGTCCCTGGAATGGACCGGCACGGTCACCGTGAACCCCGGCGACACCGAAGTGTCCGTCTCCCTGACCAGCAATAACCCGCTGCCCAACGCGGTGGGCATCTTCGAAGCCAGTGACATCTCCTGGCAGATGAATCCCGTGAGCAAAGGATGGGCCGCCGCCGGCGCCACCCGCAACGTCCTCTACGTCACGCTCGACAACCCCTCCGGCACCCCCAACTACTGGACGCTGCTGGATGTCTCCTGCCGCGCCGCCCAGGGCGAAACCACCGTCTCCGGCCTCATCAGCAAAGGTTTCTCCGGCCTCACGGGCCGCGCCATCTCCCGTAAGCGCGACGGCCACGATCTCACCTACTGGAATCCCGCCAATACCTGCACCGCCACCAACACCGCGTTGCTCCTCGCCGCCGCCAACGGCGCCGGGCAGTGCGGCTCCTGGGCCGAATTTCTGATCGACATGTACAAAGCCCACGGCATCACCACGGCGGATAAGATCCTGATCGTCCGCACCCAGGCTGCCTTCGCCGCCAGTTCCGAAGGTTTCCTGGTCAAGCATTGGGTGTTCGATCACCCGCCCGCCTCGGCCGCCAGCGCCTACACCCACTTCGTGCCCCCCCAGTGCCGCACCGGCGTGCCGCTTCCCGGCCAGCACAACGCCTCTCCTCCTCCGGCCTTTTACAATCACTTCATCGTGCGCGCGGATGGCAAGTTCTGGGATCCTTCGTATGGGGCCGGCCCCTTCGCCGATCAGAAAGCGTGGGAAAACGCGGCCATCGACGGTCTGTTTCGCGATCCGCCCGCCGCCGCGCCGCCCGGCACCACCTTGCAAACCGGCTTCGATAAGAGTCTCAATGCGAACACCAATATCCTGGAGTTCTGGAACCTGACCACCAATACGAAAATCTGATGAGCGGCAAACGAGGCAATCGTGAGAGTAGGAACGGGCGGCATTCCACGCGGCATCACGGTTCTCCTGCTCTTCGTGGGAGTGGGCTGTACCATGGCTGAAATGCAAAAAATCCAGTTCACCCGGGTGCCCGGCGAGGCCCCTGCGGCGGACTCTCTGCGCTTGATGCGCGACAAAGGCGGGGTCCTGCTGGTCGTCTCCCGGACCACCCCCACCCCGCCATTGGGTGCGAACACCGTGTTCTCGGCCTTCGCGCCCGCCTCTCCCGGCGCTCCCTGGAGCGTGCTCGCCCAGGTGCATGAGGTGGTGCCGGCACAGCCCGCCTGGGACGTGGCTGCCGGTCCCGATGGCCGCCCCGAAATCGTCTACGAGAAGCCCGGCGGCGCCATCAATGCCCTCATCCTGCGCAACGCGGCGGGCGAGACCCAGCCCGTCTCCGCGGCGTATCCTCTCCAGAGTTTCTCGGCCCCGCGCTTCGCCCGGCCCTCCGGCGTGCCGCCGGCATGGCTCACGGCCATCGCCGACAACCGCACCTGCGTGGCTTTCCCGCCCGCGGGCTCTGCCGCTTACCACAGCCTGGGCGAGTGCGCCGAGGGCCTCCTGGTTAAAACCGGCGTGGGTTTCGTGTATCTCTGCAAGACCCGCGTGCCGGGCCCCGTGCGTGGCAATCTCCTCTCGCCCGGCCGCATTCACATCGCCGCCCTGGACGCCGAACTGCGCCCCGCCGGACCGCCCGTGCAACTCTTCGGCGGCATCGTCTACGAGTTCGATGCGGATATCATCCAGGGCCGCCTGGTCGTCCTCGCCACTACGCCCAAAGGCGTCATGATCGCCGCCGGGCCGGCGCAAGGCCAGGCCACCAGGCTGACCAGCCTCGAGCACGCACTCCCCGTGGCCCTCACGAGTCCCGCCATTGTGGCCGGTCCGCCGGGCAAGGCGTATCTCGCCGCGCTCGACGCGGCGCGCGTGGTGACCGCGGAAATCCCCGTTCCATGATTTCCTTCATCGTCACCGCGCGCAACGAATCGCCGCCCGTCCTCGCCGCCACCATCGACAGCTTGCTGGCCACCAGTGCCGCGCACGCCCGCGAAATCATCCTGGTCGATGACTCGAGCGACCCGCCCGTGGAACTGGACCGGCCGGATTTGCGCATTCTCCGCAACACCTGGCCCACCGGCGTCGCCCAGTCCCGCCGCTGCGGCGCCGCGCTAGCCTCCGGCGACATCCTGGTCTTCACCGACGCGCACATGCGCTTCGCGCCCGATTGGCTTGAGCAGATGCTGGCGCACGTGGATTCCGGCGCCCTGCTGTGCGCCTCCTGGTGGGACTGGGAGATGACCCGCCCCCTCTGCTACGGCGGCGAGTTCCTCTGGTGCGCGGAACGCGACTACCACGCCGGGCGCACCCCCGGTCTGACCTTCCGGCATCTCACCCGCTTTCCGGGCGCTGGCGCCGTGGACGTCCCCATGGTGATCGGCGCCTGCTACATGATCCTCCGCTGCGCCTACGACCGGCTGGGCGGCTTCTCGCCCTTTTTCCGGGTCTGGGGAAAGTCGGAGCAGGATATCTCCGCCCGAGCCTGGATCACCGGCGTGGGAGCCAGATGCGTCACCGGCGCGCGCGTCGCCCACCTCTCGCGCAAGCAGTTCCCCTACCCGGTGCGGTGGGAGGAGATCGAGTTCAACCAGGCCGCCATGGCCCGCACTGTGTTCGCGGAACCGGTGGCCCGCCGAATGGAAGAGATGCTGCGGCCCCTGCCGAACGAGGTCGAAACCTGGCTGGCCGAAGCCGACTTCACCGCCTGGCGCGCGCAGGTGCAGTCGCGCCGCCGCCTCACCGACGCCGAGTTCTTCCGCCGCTTCGTCCCCAACGCCCCGGAGTGCTTCACCCGCGAGGAACCGCCACCTCTCCCGTAGCCAGCGAGATCTTCCTCCGCGCCAGCCTCCCATCCTCCCGCCGGAATTCCCACAGCTCCGCCGGGTCCTCGTCTTCCACGTAGAACGCCTCGATCGGCCCGAATACGGTGCGCAATTCGCTGTCGTTGCAGGTCGGCAGGTACACGCGCCACACGCGCGGGTCGTAGTAGCGGAACAGGAGCTGTTTGCCCCGCGGATCCTGTACCACCAGAAACGTGCGCAGGTGCCGGCGCAGCCTTTCCACGCTGGTATCGCACTTCAGCACGATCCCCCAGCTTTTGCCCCAGCCCCGCTCCAGCAGTTGGCGCGTGTAGCGGTCCTCGTACTCCAGTTGCACCAGGTACGGCGCCGCCGGCTCCAGCGCCACGGGAATCGTCCCGCTGTACAGGCAGGAGTACTCCAGGTAGGAATTCAGCAGCATGCCGAAAATCTGCCGGTCCCGCGCGCCGTCCACGATCATCCACAGGCCGCGCCGCGCGCCCGCCGGCCACAGCAGCTTTTCCAGGTTCGCCAGGTAAGGGTGAGCCATCAGTTCCCGGCGGCGACCGCCGCCCCTTTCTTCGCTCAAGTGTCGCAGAAGGGCACGCCCGCCGCCGCCGCGGCCGTGAGCGTCGCCGCCTGCATAGCCGCGTGCAGGTCCGGACCAAACGTGGGCGCTTCCGGTTCCTCAGTCTTCGTCACGGTCTGTTTGGGAGGCGGCGGCGCCGGCGCGGGCTTCTCTTGGGGGACCGCGGCGCCGCGTTCCTCCTGGCGCACCGGCTCCCGGTCCATCGTCAGCTCACCCGTCCCCAGCATCTCCTCCGCGAGTTCCACCACCTCGTCGTCGGTCAGTTGGGCCAGGTCCGTCTGCACCCAGGCCTCGCGCAGCAGCAGCCGCAGCGAGTTCATCTCCGCGGCATCCGCCTTCAGCCGGGAGAAAAAGACGTCGAGGCCCCCGGGACCGTCAGCCTGTCCCGGCAGGAAAACCGCATACCCCGATCTGGTGCACCGGATGATCACGTCAGCATTCTAGCCGAGCCACTTCCTCACATCCACTTCCATGAATTCCGCCCTCTGGAAGCGCTCCTTCAACCGGTACGGCACTGTGCAATCGAAAATCGTCTTGCAGGAGACCCCCTGCGCCGGAATCGAAGGGCTGAAATCCGGCGACTGCGAGGGGTCCAGCGGATGACACCGCACCCCCGGCAGAAACACCGTGCTTACGTCGCCCTGGTAGCGCGTGGTCATGGCCCACAACACGTCGTTGCTGTCGTACAGGTTCACGTCTTCGTCCACCAGGATCACATGCTTGAGCTCCGCAAACGCCGCGAAGGCCGTGAGCGCCGCCTGCCGCTGCCGCCCCTCGTCCCGCTCCGATTCCTTCCGGAACTGGAGAATCGCGAGATACTTCCCGCCGCCCGCCGAGTGGCAGTAGACATTGCGCAGCCGGCCCGGCATGCTGCTCTCCACCAGCCGCAGGATGCTGGCTTCCGTCGGGATCCCCGCCAGGTTGGTGTGTTCCTCCCCCGGTCCCACGATGGTCTGCAAAATCGGGTCCCGCCGGTGCGTGATCGCCTTCACCTGGATCACCGGCAGCGCCGCCTGCGCGATGCCCAGGTAGCCGGGAAACTCCGGCATGGCGTATCCCGTCCTGGTATGCTCGTCTTCCCGCACCCGCTCGCCCGGCAGAATCTCGCCCTCCAGCACGATCTCTGCCCGCGCCACCGCCTTCGCCGCCACGGAAACGCACTCCGCCAGCTCCACCGGCCGGCGGCGCAGCCCCCCGGCGATGGTCAGTTCGTCGAAGCCCAGCGGCGTGGTGGGCGGCTCGAAGCAGGCCGCGAGATAGATCGCCGGATCCATCCCCATGCTGATCGAGACCGCCAGCGCCCGTCCCATCCGCTCGGCCTTCATCCGGAACTGGTCGATATGCCGCCCCGGAACAAAATACACGCTCAGCCGGTCCGGCCCCTGAATGCACAGCCGGTGGATGGTCACATCGGATTCGCCGGTCTCCGGATCTTCCGCCCGCAGCAGGCCCATGTTGAAGTACGGGCCGGCGTCCAGCAGCGTGTTGGTCGGCGCCGGAATCAGGCGGCGCAGATCGAAGGGCGGACGGATCACCACCTCCTGGCACGGCGCGTCCCCCGCGATCGTCACCGGCGCGCGGGGATGCTCCAGCGCCGCCAGCAGGTCGAACGGCAGGCGGTCCACCCGGCTGTCCAGCAGCAGCGCCGTGCGCTCTCGGCTCGCCAGGATGCCCGTCACCACCGGCATCGAGTAGCCCTTCACGCATTCAAACAGCATGGCCGGACCGGTGCGCGTGGGCGGAGCCACGGGCGTCCCCGCGCCCACCAGTTTGTAGACTCCCGCCAGTTCCGCGAAAGGATCTACCGGCTCCCTGGTCGAAACCAGTTGGCCGGGAATCGATGCCAGGAATTCCAATGCCGAGCGAAGATCCGTGATTTCGGAGGGGGACATACCCCTTTATCATAGTCGTTCACCGCTCGAACAAAACTTTATTCACCCCTTTTTCAATAAGTTCCCGGCGCCCTGAGCCTCCAGCGGGGTCTTGGCGCGGTTACTCTGAAATCGAAAGAGGTGCTCGTCGCCGCGGCACCCGCGATAAAACGCAGTAGTTGGTGGGCCCACCCGAGTTTTCAACGTCACAGGCGTGACTGCGCTCCCCGTCCGCAAAGACGGGGAGCAGGGATCGATCCCGCAAGCAGAAAAGCAGAAAAGACCGCAGGAAAAAGAGAAAAAGCAGCCCGGACAGGCGCCTCCGCCTGTCCCCTACGCTCCTCTCCGGCTTTCCCCCCTCCCTTTCAGCCGACGTGTCTCCAAACGCCTCTGTGGCATCATATGGGCGATGGCGCGTGCCGGCACAAATCGCGAAGTCGAGATCAAACTGTCCGTGACCGGTGCCGCCGTGGGGCGGCGGCTGCTGCGCCAGGCGGGATTTCGCGTCTCGCGGCGGCGGGTGTTCGAAGACAACCTGATCTTCGATACCCCGCGGCTCACCCTGCGCCGCGGCGGGCGGCTGCTGCGGCTGCGGCAAGTGAATGAGGCGGGCACGCTGACCTTCAAGGGGCCGGCGATCCCCGGCAAGCACAAGGACCGTGAAGAACTGGAACTGGACGGCGTCGATCCGCACACCGCGCAGGCCATCCTTTCGCGCCTGGGCTTCCGGCCTGCTTTCCGCTATCAGAAATACCGCACCGAGTTCCGCGCCCCCGGCGGCCCTGGGGTGGCGACCCTGGATGAAACCCCTATCGGAGTGTTCCTGGAGCTGGAAGGCAGCCCGCAATGGATCGACCGCACGGCCCGCAAGCTGGGATTCACCGAGGCGGACTACATCACGGCGAGCTACGGACGGCTCTACTTCGAATGGTGCCGGCGCGAGCATGTCCGGCCGGCGCACATGGTGTTCCCCGGCCGGTAGCTTTACGTAACCTCGATCTCCCAGCCGAACCCGGGACGGTCGTTGGGGCGCGTGTAGATGCCCTCGGGACCGCGCGTGATCTGGTGCTCCTCTTCGAAGCGCTCGTAGACTTCCTTGGGGCCTCCGGGCGGCGGAATAAACAGCTCCGCCCAGGGGCTGTTCGGCGTGGCCATCACGAAATGCACGCAGTCCTGCACGCCGCCGGTGTGCGGGATGACGGGGATATCGTAGGCCGCCGCCAGCGCGGCGATGCGCCGGATTTCGGTGAGTCCGCCGCACCAGTGGATGTCCGGCTGCCAGATGGACGCGGAGTGATGTTCCAGCAACTGGCGGAAGCCGTAGCGCGTGTATTCGTGCTCGCCCGTGGCGATGCGCGTGGACTTGATGGCCGCGTTCAGCCGCCCGAAGCCCTCGTAGTCGTGGGGCTGCAGCACTTCCTCCATCCAGTAGACGCGGTACGGCGCGACCATTTCGGCCATCTCCAGCGTGTAGCGCTCCGTCCAGGACATCCAGCAATCCAGCATGATGTCGCCATCCGGTCCCAGCACCTCGCGGGTGTTCTTGACCAGCTCGGTATTCTTCTTCTGGCCTTCCCGGCCGTCCGCCGGGCCGTAGGGAATGGCCAGTTTCAGGCGCTTGAAACCGAACTTGAGATGCTGCTCGATATCGTTGCCGGTGCAATAGGCCGGAATGCGGCCGAGCGGCTTGGTTTCTCCGCCGAGCAGCTTGTAGACCGGCATGCCCATGGCGTTGCCGATGAGGTCCCAGACGGCCAGGTCCACGCCGCTGATGGCGTTGATCACCACGCCGGCGCGCCCGTAATACATGCTCGAGCGCCACAGAATGTCCCAGATGCGCTCGACGTTGAAGGGATCTTCGCCCAGGAGCAGCTTGGTGAAGTGGCCCATGACGATCTCGCCGCCCGCGGGCCCGCCGCTCCCATAACCCTTAACGCCCTTGTCGGTGGAGATCTCGACGGTGAAGCCGCCGAGCTTGCCGGCGTCCGGCATGAACAGCGACCGCATGGCCTTGTACTTGGGATAGATGGACATGGGGTTGGCCACCTCCACCCCACCGGTGGACCATGACCCGGGAGCGGGTTGATAGGTGGGCAGAGGCCGCTTCGGGCGCGTCTTCACCAACCGGACACCGGTGATCTTGAGCTTGCTTTTCTCTCCCTGGAAGGGAGGGGGCGCCGCCTGGGCGCGCGCCAGGCCCGCGGCTGCGCCGGCCCCGGCGAACTGCAGGAACTGCCTGCGATGCATGATGAACCCTCCGCACAGCGAGTTTACAACAGAACGCGGGCAGGCTACGGATAGCGGATGTCCACCACCTGGCGCGCGTAGAGCGGAGCCACGGAGTGACGGAAGGTGGCGCCCGTGCCGTCGAGCGCCGTGCGTACCAGCGCGGCGAGTTCGCGCGGCGTGTAGGCCCGCCGGATCGAGCGCGCGCCATCGGCGGCGTTGATCGGGCAGACGAACGGCGCCACGAACAGGCGGAACAGGATCAGCGGGAGGCGGTGCCGCACCAGGTCCAGCAGGATGAACCGGCGGCTCGATCGTCCCACGTTGCGGATCAGATCGACCAGTTCGCTTTCGGCCAGGTGGTGCGCCAGGCATACGGCGATGGCCACATCGGCGGCGGGCAGGGGTTCGCGCACGGCGTCGGCCCGCAAGATGGGCACCGGTGTCGCGGAGAGCACACGCAGATCCACTCCCAGAATTTCCGCGCCCAGGCGCCGGCGGATCTCGATCAGCAGGCCGCCCGCGCCGCAGCCGATATCCAGGACCCGGCTGACGGGGGAGGGGTGGCGGTCGAGCGCCGCCAGGATGGCGCCGGTGTTCCCCAGCCAGCGGTGCGCGCGGGTGAGACTGCGATGCGCGCGGGCCAGCTCGCGCTCGGGCAGGGCGGGATCGTCGATGATTTCGGGTTCGCGGCAGCGCAGCATCCGGAGAACTGCTCCCAACGTAGCACCGCCGGCGGCGCGCGGAGCGCCCGTGAAGCAGTTTTTACAGAAGTCACCGCCCCCGGTAGCGCTTCCAGGCGTCCAGGAAATCCTTGCCGTGATAGCGGACGGTGCGGGCATCCACGACTTCGGCGCCTTCGGGGAGATCCGTGCCGAGGGCGTGGCGCGAGGTGTACTCGATTTGCAGAGTGACCGGGCCCGTGACGCGGTAGGGCGGAATGGAGCCGAGCTTTTCCATCGCCGCGCGGGCGTGACTGCGAATCTGCCCGCGCGCCTCTTCGGCCGACAGCGAGATGCAGGCATAGTTGGAGAGCCCCTCTTTCACGGCCACCGTCTCGGCCTGGGGCACGATGGCGTGCAGGTCGGCGGCGGCCATCTGGTCGCCGCTCAGAAAGATCGTGGGCACGTTGTACCAGCCCGCCAGCGCCGCGCGGGTTTCGATCTCGCCCACCGGCTTGCCGTTCATGAGCATGTTCTGGATGCCCAGCGAACTGTAGCTGTGCGCCATCACGCCGCCGCGGGAATTGGCGTGCGCGTGCTGCCCGACGAAGGCCAGGGCGCTGTAGCCGCGCTCCATGAGCATGGTCAGGCCCGCCTCGCCGATGATCAGCTTGGCGCGCGGATGGATGGTCAGGGCCGAGAGCGTTTGGGAGCCGTCATGGCCGTCCCACACGGTCACCTCCGTCGCTCCGCCGTCGAAGAAGCCGTCCACGGCGGCATTGATCTCGCCGGTGAGCAACTGGCGCATCTCGGCGTCCTTGGGGTCGGTCTGGTCCTGGCGGCAAACGCCGGCCACCCCTTCGGCGTCGGTGATCATGAAGACGCTCTTGCGGGCCTGGGCGCACAGGGGCGCCGCCGCCAGCAGCAACAAAGAGAGAGATGCGGGAGCCTTCAGCACGCTATCAGAGTACAATAAAGCCCTGAGGTCCGGATGATGGAAAAAAAGAGAAGAGGCTTTCTGAAATCTGCTTTTGGGATGGGCGCGGGCGCCAGCATGGCGGCCATGGCAGCCATGGCCGCTTCGGGCGAACGGATGAAAGCGCCGGGCGGCATTCGGGTGGGCAACCTGTACTTCAGCTCTGGGCTGACGGGCGTGCGCGACGAAGCCCGCAAGAATCCGCTGGCCTTCGGCGGCGACGTCAAGGAGCAGACCCACAACATTCTCAAAGCCCACAAGGCCAACCTGGAGGCCATGGGATCCTCGCTCGAGAATGTGCTCAAGGTGACCGTGTACATGGCCGACATCAAGACCGAGAAGCCGGCCATGAACGAAGTCTACGGGCAATACTTCTCGAAGAACGCACCCTCCCGCACGGCCGTGGGCGTGGAGTTCCCGGACGTGGCGACGCGCCTGGAGATCGAGATGGTGGCCTGGGTGCCCGAGAAATAAAGCGGCGGCGGAGCGGTTGACTCTCCGTTCCCGGTTGATATGAAATATGGGAACGCATGAAACCGCTCCTCGCTTTGTTGGCGGTCCTGGCTCTGGGCTGGCCCGCGCACGCACAGCTTTTTACCCTTTCCAAAGAACAAGTGCTGCACTACACCGCGCTCAACCCCTTTGGGCGCTTCGATGACGGCCGGCCCATGGTGCCGGATTCGTTGCTGGAGAAGGTCCAGGGCCTGTCCGCCGAAGAGGTGTTTAGTGTGCTCGAGGCGTCCGGATATCACAACCAGTACGAAGGCGGCTGGAAGATCCTTCATCCGGGCAAGAAGCTGGTAGGGCGCGCGGTGACGGCGCAATATATGCCGGGGCGCCCCGACGTCACCGATGTGGTCAACAAAGACGCCCTGGCCAAGGGCATGCCGCCCAGCCTGCCGGAGCGCGTGATCGATCAATTGCGCCCGGGGGACGTGGTCGTGGTGGACCTGTTCGGGAAAGTGGAGAACGGGACCTTCGGCGGCGATAACCTGCACACGGCCATCTGGGCAGCCACCAAGACCGGTTTCGTGATCAACGGCGGCATCCGGGACCTGGAAGGCACCATCGAGGTTCCCTCCGCAGGCTACTACCGCGGGGCCACGCCCACCTCCTTCCGCGAGGTGATGCTCACCGGCATCAATATCCCCATTCGCATCGGCAATGCCACGGTCATGCCCGGCGATGTCGTCTTCGGCGACCGCGAAGGGGTTTATTTCATTCCCCCGCACCTGGTGCAAAAAGTCGTGGACCAGGCCGAGATCACGCACATCCACGACGAGTGGACCAAGGCCAAGCTGATGACGGGCAAGTACAAGTCCAGCGACGTCTACCCCAGCCCGCACGATCCGGCGCTCAAGAAAGAATACGAAGAGTATCTGAAAAAACGGTTGGGGAAATGAAGAGGCGGCTTCTGATCCTCGCAGGCGGCCTGTGCGCCATCCTCGCGGCTCAAGAGGGCCGCTATCCGGCGTCCCGGCACGGCAGCAGCTACATGTGGAACTACTATTTCCCGCCGTCGCCGAGCACGACCCCGTGGGCGCCGGCCTGGTCGCCGGACGGGAAGTGGATCGCCGTGGGCATGTACGGGTCCATCTGGAAGGTGGACCCGAAATCGGGCGATGCCACGGAACTGACCTACAGCCGCAAGTATCATTCCTCCCCCGCCTTCTCGCCCGACGGCAAGTGGCTGGTCTACACGGCGGATGACGACGGCAAGGACATCCAACTGGAGATCCTGAACGTCGCCACTGGCGAGACGCACGCCCTCACCACGGGCCGCGACATCTACACGGATCCCGTGTTTTCGCCGGACGGCACGCGCCTGGCCTACGTCTCCACGCGGCCCCGCGGATATTTCAATATCTACGTGCGCCCGATTCGCGGCGGCCAGTGGAGCGGAGAGGAAGTGGCCCTCACCACGGATCATCGCTATCCCCGCGACCGGCTGTATTTCGGACCGTGGGACATGCACCTGGAGCCGGCCTGGACGCCGGACGGCAAAGAGATTGTATTCCTTTCGAACCAGGGCGTCCCCCTCGGTTCGGGCAACCTCTGGCGCATGCCCGCGGAGGCGGGCGGCGTCGAGCAGGCCAAGCCGATTCTGGTGGAGCAGACGCTGTATCGCACGCGGCCGGATGTCTCCATCGACGGCAAGCGCATCGTGTACTCTTCGAGTGCCGGCGCGGCGGACCAGTTCAATCATCTCTACGTGATTCCCATCGGCGGCGGCGCGCCCTACAAGTTGACCTTCGGCTCTTTCGACGACTTTCACCCGCGCTGGTCTCCCGACGGGGAGTGGATCGCCTACATTTCGAATGAAGGCGGGCTGCCGCAGTTGTGCCTGCTCGAAACCTATGGCGGCGCGCGGCGCCGGATCATGATCCGCGCCAGGCATTGGAAGCGGCCCATGGGCAGGCTGCACGTGCGCGTAGTGGATGCGCAGGGCCGCCTCACCGCGGCGCGCATCCAGTATCTGGCCTCCGACGGAAAGTTTTATCCGCCGGCGGATGCGTACGCGCGCGTCGGCCAGTCCGGGCTGCACGTGTTTCACACCCCGGGGGAGTTCACCGCGGAGATGCCGCCGGGAAAAGTCAACGTGGAGGCCGTCAAGGGCTTCGAATACGAGCCCGTGCAAGCCGAGGCGCAAGTCTCCGCGGACCGCGAGGCACAGCTTACCCTGACCATGCGGCGGGTAATCGACATGCCGGCCAAGGGCTGGTACAGCGGCTCGACTCACGTGCACATGAGCTACGGCGGGAATTTGCATAACTCGCTGGAGAATCTCCAGATGGTCTCGCGGGCGGAAGACCAGCACGTGCTCAACAGCCTGGCGGCGAACAAGGACAACCGCATCTTCGACTGGCAGAACTTCGTGCCGGGAGGCGGGGAGCATCCTATCTCGAAGAACGATCCGAACCTGAAGGTGATCGTGGGCGAAGAGTACCGGCCGCCGTTTTACGGCCACACGTTCCTGCTCGGGCTCAAAGATCACCTGATCTCGCCCTTCACCACGGGCTACGAGGGCACGGGCATCGAGAGCCTCTACCCCAGCAACACGGATATTTTCCGCAAAGCCACGGCCGAGGGCGCGGTGGTGGGGTACGTGCACCCGTGGTCCGGCGATGGCGATCCGCTCGCCGGCAACCTGGGCGTGGGCCGGGGCTTTCCCGTGGATGCCGCCCTCCACACCATCAACGCGCTCGAGTGGTCCCACAACGGACATGCCGAAATGCGCGTATGGCACAAGGCGCTGGACAACGACCTGGACTACGCGCCCACCGGCGGGGAAGACTCCATCACCAACCTGCACATCGGCAAGCTGGTGGGATGTGTGCGGGCCTTCGTCTACACCGGGCCGGTGTTCAACGCGCATACCTGGATGGACGGCATCCGCAAGGGGCACACCTTCGTCAGCAGCGGGCCGCTCCTGGAGTTCCGGATCAACGGGCGGATGCCGGGCGATATCATCAAACTGCCGGCCGGTGGGGGCACGATCACCGTCGAGGCCGCCGTGACTTCCATTGCGCCGCTCGCCCGGGTGGTCATTTACCACAACGACAAGGAACTGAAGGCCCTGCCGCTCCACGGCACGTTCCGCGAGCAGATGCGCGTCACCGAAAGCGGCTGGTACACGCTCTACGCGGAAGGACCGCCGAGCCGCTGGCTGGATGCGACCTACGCGCAGGCGGAAACCAACGCCATCCGCGTCTACGTGGGAGACCAGAAGATCCGCAACCGCGAATCGGCGGAATACTTCATCCGCTGGATCGACAAGCTGCACGCCATGGCGGACGCCTGGCCCTGGTGGCGCTCCGACGCGGAGAAGCGGCACGTCTTCGCCCAATTTGACGAGGCCCGCGCGGTCTATGAGCGGCTCGCCGGCGAAGCTCGTTAGAAACCGGAATGCCCAGATCGGTGCCCGCCTTCAATGGGTCGCCAGCGGCATTCATCAGCTACTCCACCGGTTCCCAGGAATGATCGGGATCGAAGCGGGTTATCGCTACAAGCGGCTTTCCGGTGGCGGGGCCGATGTCTTTCTGATAGACCACGCCTTTCTGGTTCACAATGAACGTGTCAATTCCGGTTACTCCATATTCCACCGGCCAGGCTACCAGGCCGAATCCTCCAATCATCTTGCCTTTGACAACGTAAGTGTGCGCTCCCCCCGCCGCACTGGAGCCTTGCCCGTCGAGTACGCGGAAATAGTAGCCATGATAGGGCTTGGCTTTGTTTTTTTGGACGCCGTCCCATTCGGCACGGGCGAGGCCTTCAGGGATTAGTGGCTCGCTTGCCCCCTCCCAAAAAAGCCCGTCGTGCCGCCCTGGCTCGCTCATCAGGTGGCGGGAATACTCGAGCATTCCGTCTCGATTGCGATCCTCGGAAGCGTACTTCAATTGAGCCGCTACATACCCGTAGCAAATCTCGATGGCGTCAAGCTCGTCAGCCCCAATGTGCCGCGCAGTCATCTCGGCCGGGGTTTCAGAGGCGTCAAAGCTCCATTTGCCGTTGGCGCGGCGAATGGGAACCGGAAATGGCCAGTCTTCATCGCCAATCGTAAGGATCGCTCGATTCGGGTTCATGGGGGAGATTTCGAGCCGATGCCTGGCGCGCGCCAGACGCGCGAATTCGGATTGCTCGGCACGGTCCCGCGCAGGATCTCCAGAAGTAAGAATCTCTTTCGCCTGTTCACCGAGAATCGCTGAGAGCCGCCCGGAGTCGTGACTGTCTGCCGCAGCGATGATCGCCTGCGCTGCGGCTTCCGGAGAAGCGAAGCGCTCCTGGGCGATGGAAGGCGTGGCGAATGCAACTGCCGCCACATAAATGAGACAGAATCTGGCGCTCATGCGCTACCGCCTTCCAGCGCTGCGAGCGCCGCCCCCCATCGCTCCACCGAATCCGCCGAACCGGCGGCCCGCTCCCATGCTTGAGAAGCCGCGGTCGCTTTGGATGCGTGCCATGCCCCCATTGTGGTAACCGCCGAAGACGCTGTGATTGCCCGTCCAGCCGCGTTGTTCAAACCCCGGTCTGCCAAACCGTTCCTCCGGAGGCCATACTCCGCGGCCAAAAGGCTGAGGCGGGTCAGCGAATCGGCTGCCCCTCGCATCGAACACCGTGTTACCCCCAAAACGCCCCGGCATCCCGCGTCCGGCGTAGGGCACACCCAGGCGGTGCTCGGGATTGTGCATCCATTCTGAATTGCCCAACATCCCTCCTTCCCCAAAATCCCGAAAGCCATAACGATGAAAAAAGGAATGATCAGTGAAGATTCTGCCGCCATACCAGTTGGGCGACCATCCCCAGCCACCCCATCCCCAGCCACCCCACCCTCCGAAGTAAAGACCGAGATCTACGCCCGGATACCATCCCAAGCCGATATCGATGCCCGGATATAGCAAAGGCGGATAGGCTCCCCAGGCTGGCGGCCCCCATACGTATGCGGGGTTGTAATTCGGCACGTACCAGACATCCGGATTCGCCGGCTCAATCGTGATCTCCGGCTGCCCATTCTGATTCTGCGTAGCGACAGTCTCCTGAGGGGTAGAATGCAGTATGCCTTTCGACTCGGCGGCGGCCCGCATACGCTGCACAGCCTGCATCACATCCATCTGCTGGCCCAGAAAAGCGTTGCCAAGCTGCGTGGTCCAGCCCATATTTTGGGTCAACAGGCCGAGCACGTCGGGAAACGCGACGAGCCCCTGGACGCTCGGATCCCAATTCTGCTTTTTGACGTTATCCATGAGCTTGGAGGGCTTCCAGTGGGAGTGATCGCGCACCCATTGTTCCTCTTCGGCGATCTCCACGGGATATGTGGAGGCAGCCAGTATCTCGGCCACCAGGGGATCGGGATATAGCGCGATGGGAGCCACCAGGTTATCGAGTTGTCGAGGGGGCAGCGGCCCGCCAGGTTGGCTCGGAGCTGTGGCGCTCTGCGCAGGATAGCCGGATACTCCGGCACACAGGAGGAAAAGTACGGCCAAGCATGCCGCTCCGGCACGACCCTTCCACAGTGAACCTCGCAGGCCTCTCAAAAGACCTGATGTGACCGCCTGAATATTGTCCTTGGAATAGTGATCCCAGATCGGCACTAACCTTTTATTGTGCCTCGTCCGGAGAATTTGTGGGTAACTGGCGGGTCAGCGGGGGGCTTGCGTTAGAAAGCGGTGGAGTTTGCGGCAGGTGGCGTCGAAAGAGCGTTGGGCCTCCTCGGAGCCGTTGTGAACGGTGGG
>Ga0209581_1000226_pt1 | contig 169139 bp, 122 predicted proteins | sample Coa_R2_FD_187160 | JGI IMG/M metagenome (GOLD analysis project Ga0209581, IMG submission 187160) | Surface soil microbial communities from Centralia Pennsylvania, which are recovering from an underground coalmine fire - Coalmine... | ecosystem: Environmental > Terrestrial > Soil > Unclassified...
CAAGATTCGAGTGGTTACCAGACGATCCTACGGCTTTCGCACCTATGAGGCCATGGAAATCGCGCTGTATCACAACTTGGGACGATTGCCGGAGCCAGAATCAACCCACAGATTCTGCTGAGGAGGCCCAATCACTTCGTTCAAGACGGCGTGGATCAAGGTCCGCCAGAAGGCGGGCGTGAAGGGCCGGTGGCACGACGACCGCCACACGCTGGTCACGGAACTCGCCGAGTCTGGCGCCGGCGATGAGGTGATCATGAGCATCGCCAGGCATGTTTCGCGCGCCATGCTGCCCCGCTACTCCCACGTGCGGATGGAGGCGAAGCGGCGCGCCCTTGACGAGATTGCAGCGCGCCAGGGCGCTGCCGACGAGAAGTGGAGCGAGCAGGCAGAGCGGACGAAGACGGGAGTCTCGGAGCCAGCGATGGTTCAATAGCCGACTACGCGAACCCACCCGTGGGCGGCGTCCAATGTCAATATCAGGTGTCTTCCCGTCAACTTGCGCGTGGATCCGACTCCAGTGAGGCCCTGGTGCAACTTCCCTGAACCCCGTATCGGGACAGTGTACGAATCGGCGCTTATCCGCTCGGACTCATCGGTAAACGATGCGGATGGGAGATCGGTCTATCGAGACGTCGCGTGCTTTGGCGCTTTCCAGTCCTTGTCGTTAGCGTGTTTCTGTACTCTCGCCCGGCACTGGTACCCTTGCGGGGGCGCGACTACGCCAAGGTGCACCGAGGCCGCCGCGGGACACCCGCGGTTCACAAGCCTTTCCTCTGGCCAGCGCTTAACGCGCAAGAAACTGGGCCGGAGGGAAGCGTCCCCCGACGCGATTTTCTCCGCTCGCGGCTAATCCTGCCGCAGCGCGATCGAAGGATCCACCCGCGTAGTGCGCCGCGCCGGGATGTAGCATGCCGCCAGTGCAACCAGGGCCAGCAGCAGCGCCACCAATAGGAAGGTGGCCGGATCGGCCGCGCTCACCGAATAGAGCAGCTTCGTCATCAGCCGGGTCAGCAAAAGCGATGCCGCGAGGCCGATGGCGATGCCGATGCCGGAAATCCTGGCGCCCTGACCCAATACCAGTCGCCGCACATCTCTCCTCTGCGCGCCCAACGCCATGCGGATACCTATCTCACGGAAGCGCTGCGCCACCGAGTACGACACCACGCCGTAGATCCCGATGGCCGACAGCACCAGCGCCAGCACGCTGAACAGGCTGAGCAGAATCAGCGTGATCCGGCGCGTCGAGATGGGGTCGTTCATGACCTGCTGCAGGGTCTGAACACCGACGATCGGTTGGTCCTTATCGATGGACGCCACCACGCGATGGATGGCCGACGTCAGCGCGGCCGGATCGCCGGCCGATTTCACCACCAGCGCCATGCCGTTCGACGCATCCTGCCGGTATGGAAGGTAGACTTCCATGCGTGCTGGCTGCGCCAGGCCGTACATTTTGGTGTCGGCCATCACGCCCACGATGGTTCTCCACTTGTGCGGCCTCCCCGGCCTGGGGCGGCCGAGCTGGATTCGCCCGCCCACCGGATCGCGGCCGGGGAAAAGCCGCCGCGCCAACGTTTCGTTGACCAGCACCACCAGCGGGGCGTTCTCGCGGTCCGTCTCCAGGAAGGCGCGGCCGTGCAGCAGCCGGATGCCCATGGTACTGAGGAAGCCCGGACTGACCACGTGCATGTCGGGATGCGGGAAGCTCGCCGCGTCGGGCACCGGTTGGCCTTCCACCCAGATGTCGTCGCGCCAATGATCGTCAGTGAGCGGAAGAGAGGTGCCCACGGCGGCCGACCGCACGCCGGGCAAGGCACGCACTCCGTCCAGCACCTTCTGCCAGAAGTTGAGGACGGCCGGATCCTTGTCGTATTGTTCGGTGCGCAGGCTCATATTCAGCTTTATCACGTGCCCGGCGCGGAAGCCGGAGTCAACCGAGAGCAGCCGGTAGAGGCTGCGGATCATCAGGCCCGCGCCCACCAGCAGGATAAGCGCAAAGGCGATTTCGGCGCTGGCCAGCACAGCGCGCCAGCGGCCGCGCCCGCGGGCGAAAGTGGCCTTGGCGCCTTCCTTCAACTCCGACTGCAGGTTGGCGCTGGTGGAATGTAGCGCCGGAGCCAGCCCGAAAGCGAACATTGAGAGCAGGACGACGGCGGCGGAAAAGAGCAGCACCGGCCCGCTCATCCCGATGGAAGCACCGGCCAGCGAAGCCCGCGGGATCAGGGTCGAGATGCCCCTGATGCCAGCGAGCGCGATACCCGCGGCGCCGCCCAGGACGGCCACCAGGAAGCCCTCGGTGAGCACCTGTCCGGCAATACGGCCGCGGCTGGCGCCGATGGCCATGCGCAGTGCCATCTCGCGCGAGCGCACAGCACCGCGCATCAGAAACAGGTTGGACACGTTGGCGCAGGCAATCAGCAGCACGAACACCACCGCGCCTAGCAGCACCAGGATGGCCGGCCGAACATCGCCCGAGAAGACTTCGCGTAAGGGACGGAGCATCACGCCGCAGCGCGCGTTTTCGAGGGGATAGGCCTGCGCCAGCCGCGCCGCGATACCTTCCATCTCCGACCGCGCCTGCTCCCGGTTGGAGTTCGGGCCCAGGCGCCCCAGCACCATCATGTCGCCGCGGTTGCCGCGCGTTTCGAAACCATCATTCCTGGTGGCGAGGACGCCGACCGGCTCGATGACATCGACCTGCTCCACCCAGCGGAACTCCGGAGGCAGCACGCCGGTCATCGTGTAGGCGCGGCCGTCCAGCGACACGGTGCTGCCAAGCGCTTTGGGGTCGCCGCCGAAGCGCGACTGCCACAGCGGATAGCTCAGCAGTGCCACCGGCGGCGTCCCCGCCTTCTCCTCCGAGGCGGAAAAGCCGCGACCGAGAATGGGATCAATGCCAGACAGGGTCAGGAAGTTGGGCGTTACGGCGATGCCCGAAATGCCCTCTGGCTGCTTCGGGCCGGAGAGGTTGAAGTGGACGCCGTAGACCGAGGCCAATTCGGAGAAGGCGTGGCTCTGGCGCCGCCAATCCTCGAAGTTCATCTGTGACACGCTGACCATGCCGACGCGAGGGTTGGTTTCGTTGAGGATCACTAGGCGGCCCGAATCGCGGTAGGGCAGGGGGCGCAGCAGCACACCGTAGATCACTGAGAAGATGGCGGTGTTAGCGCCGATGCCGAGCGCCAGCGTGAAGAGGGCCACGGCGGTGAAGCCCGGCGACTTGCGCAGCGTGCGCAGACCGTAGCGCAGGTCATGGCACAGGGTTTCGATCAGGGAAATGCCGCGGGCATCGCGGCAGTCTTCTTTCACCTGATCGAGACCGCCGAACTCGAGGCGGACACGGCGTCGGGCCTCCTCGCGCGTAATACCGGATTCGAGGTATTGGCCGAGTTGCCGCTCGGCGTGGAAGCGCAGTTCGTCGTCCAGCTCGGCTTCGACCTGGCGCGGCCGGAAAAGCGAGCGAGCGCGAAACATGAGGTCCTGCCACATGATGAAAACTCCTCAGGCCGGTCCGAGCACCTGAGCGACCGCGGCGGCCAGCTTGTGCCAGCTGTCCTGTTCGGCAGTCAACTGCCGGCGGCCGGCTTTGGTGAGCTCGTAGTACTTCGCGCGCCGGTTGTTCTCCGAGGTCCCCCAGCGGGCCTTGACCCAGCCGCGCCGCTGTAGCCGGTGCAAGGCCGGATAGAGGGAACCCTGCTGGATGCGCAGAACGTCCCTCGACATCTGCTGCACCCGCTCGGAAATGCCCCAGCCGTGCTGCGGCTCCAGAGCCAGCGTGCGCAGGATCAAAAGATCGAGTGTACCTTGCGGCAAACCGATATGTTCGGGCATGTCTCCTTCCCTGTAGCTTCTACAGGGAGCATAGAGGATCTTTTGTCGAAGTGCAAGGGGAGAGGGCGAGAGGGGAAGTCCTAGTTCGAAGATCTCCGCTCTCGCATTGGCGCCCATTCCCATCAACCGGCTTCCGCAATTGCTGCGGCATCACTGGAAACCTGTTAAGGCCTGATGCCAAAAACTCGATTTTGAAGGAGTCGAGCATGCATTACCGACGTGATTCTCGGACCCTCACGATGGGATTTCGGGGAGAACCCACCACTGTTGGATCGAATTCCCGAACGGGGGACGGATTCGGGTTGCGCCCGTAGTCTTGGGCAAACCAGAAGCAATCCACTGGATTGTATAACGCCCGACTCGTACGAAGGTCGGATCGGGCTGACATGGGCCAGAACGTCCCGTTCTGGCAGATCAGGAACGAGAAACGCGGTAGCATCAGGGGATCCACCCGGACGTGTCGTCGCCGACGGTGCCTTGTGCCCGGCCGCCAGAGCCGATTGCGGTCAAATGGTGGGACGCGCGTTTCTCGTCGACTTGATAGACCGTACCCCTGTCGGTTCCGCCATTAATCGAACCCAACCGTTTCGCGCGGAAGATGTATCGGTCTGGCGTCTGGAGATTCTCAGGTGCGGCGGTTGGGCGGTCGATGGCCGGCTCGCTACTATAAGCGCAAGCAACCTCAGTCGCGTTTCGGGCCTTCGAGTTCAATCTTGTCGTTGAGCAGCGGCAGAAGGTAGGGTTTGGCATCCTGTCCAGTGACCCAACCTCCGTCCATGAGCTCCTGATGAACCAGGGCGCAGAGGCTCCGGACAATTTGGACCTGACGCTCGATGTCGCGGATGGAAACGAGTTCCTCCAGCAGATTGATGTAGGCTTGGGCTTCCGCCCGCTTCCGGAACTCGAACGGCAGCCATTTCCAGTAAGGGGCGAAGTCCCGACTCATCAGCAGCACGATTCGCATGATCCCCGTCACGAACTCACCGAGACAGATGGAAATCGCGATCGGGTCGCGGCGGCGCGCCATGCGCTGAACGAAATTGTATTCGCCGTGGTGCCAAACGCGAAAGCATTCTTCGGCCAGACGGGCGCGCAGCCGTTCCTCCGGATACTCGTGCAGCGAGGTCCGCCACATGCTGAACTCTCCGGTCGCATCCACCCAAAGCTCTCCGTGACGAAGAAAGTAGAGCGTTGACTCCAAGTGGAACGGCGGCCAATCCGCGGCGCTTACAGGAAACCGTTCGAGCATGAGGTACTTGCTGAACCACTGCGGGATGCTCTCCACGCGCACGCTCTTGTCACCGGCGCCTGCTAGCCGATAGCCGTTCCATGGATTAGGCGCCGCCGCGTTCATGGCCTGGGAGAGCCGTTCCCCGAGTGCTGCATAGTCGGCGGCGGAGAGAAAGAGGTCGAACTGAGGGCCCCAGTCGTGATCGCACGAGATCTCGTCGTCGCCACCCAGCACATCCGAGCCGAGAAACCTTCCCGCGGCGATTCTGGCCGCCAGGCCGGGAAAGCAGGACTTCAGGAAAGGGTGGCCCCAGGAGGTGAAGAAATCGCGAGCGATGGTAAGGCCCCTCATCAGACTTCATGGTATACGCCACTGCAAGCCCATGTTGACGTGTAGTCGTTTATGGCGAGGTTGGCCGGCGAAGGCGGCGTCGGGAAACATCATCCAGCCACCCCCCCGTCGAATACTACGGGGCTCCCATCGGCCGGTGTGGAAGATCGGCTGGCGCAAGCCGACATGGCAGTGACGCCCGAGACGGGCTCCGGTCCCTGCGTCCCCGCCCGCGCGCAGCCCGGCTGGGTCAAGGAAATACGTGAGCGGACTTTTGAGATTGTGTACTACGGCGGGGCATAGCACGCCGTTCCGTCCTTCAGGCGGCAGGGGGCGTACTGAAATGCGCCCCATGGCGTCCAGTCACTGTAGTTCCCGCGAGTATCTTGCGCGCGCACACGCCACTGCCAGCCCTGGAGGTTCTGATCGATGACAAAGGAGTTGCACGAGACCTGGCTGAACTCCGACTTGGTCACGAAGGTGTCAATTCCCGGTCCCGGCGCGCCCGAGTGGATGACATAGATCTCGTAGCGCTGAATGCCGTTGGAAGAGGTGGAATCCGTCCAGTCGAAAAGAATCCCCCAGCCGTAACCCTTCGCGGGATTGGCGGAACAGCCGGTAGCCGGATCGTTCTGCTGGACCACGGCATTGTTCACCGGCGCGAGCAATGTGGGCACGGAGACGAGCGGCGCAGCGGACGGAGTCACGGTAACGGTTTGGGAGGCCTGGTTATTGCCGAGGTTCGGGTCGCCCGCGACCGAGACGGAAGCGGCATTGGTCACCGTCGTGGAGGCCGCCGCTGCCGGGGCGGCCACCACGAGCAGGATCATGACGTTCGCGCCGGCCGCCAGGCTGCCCAGGCTGTAGGTGAGAGTGTTGCCCGACCGCGTAACGGCCAGCGAAGACGACTTGAACGTCGCGTTGGCGGGGAGTGTGTCGGTCAAGACCGCGTTGGCGGAAGCCGTGGCGCCGACATTCCGCACGTTGATGGTGTAGGTAATGTTGCCGCCCGCCGGCGCCGGGTTGGGGCTGGCCGTCATGGTGACGCTCAGGTCCGAACAAGCCGTGCAGGAGGTTGGGCCTTGAACCGCCACGGTAAGACGCGGGCTGGAAACGCCGCCCACAAAAAGCTGCAAAGGAACGGAACCGCCGCCGGCGATGCCCGCCGGCACGCGCGCGTTCACCTGCATCAGCCCGGCGAATCCCGGCGCAGCGCCCGCATACTGAATGTCCGCGTTCTGCCCGTCGATCTGGAGGGTCACCGGAGCAACCGGGACAGGGTATGGGGCGTCCGCCGGCTTTCCATCGAGTCCCGGCGGGTCGGTCTGTCCTTCCCCGGTGGCGAACAGAGTGATGACCTCGCCCGGAGCCGCGGGCGAAGCCGCCGAGTTGACCGCGCCGCTCTGATTGAGCACCACGGCGCGGCTTGTTTCGGTGGAGGAGGCAAAGATGGCCGGCGCGGCGGGCGCAACCGGCACGGAAGCTTCGCTGGCGGCGCCCTGGTAGAGCACCTGTAAATGTGTGGACGATTTCCCGGCCACGGCGTACGGGATCTGCGCGTTGATCTGATCCGAGCGCACGTAGAACAGCGGCGCGGGAACTCCATCGAACTGCACGGTGACGCCGGCGAGCGAAGTGTCCACCCGTCCGCCGGCATTCAATTTCCCGGACACGCCCTGGGCAGGCCCCATTTGCGCGCCGAAGATCGACACGATCTCGCCGGGCGCGACCGGCCCTTCCACGAAACTGGCGCCATTCACCACCCGAGGCACCGCGGTGGGTCCCGGCCCGGAAGAGTTCCGGGTGAACGTAGCCGTGGAGGTCAAGGTGCAGGAAATGTCCGCGACCAATCCAGCGTCTACGGTCTGCTTGATGTGGGCGGGGCCGGAGCCCGATAGAGTCATGGTATTGCCGGAGACCGACCCGGTCGCCTGAAACGAAGACTCGATGAGTTGAGCGCCGGCAGCCGGAATCAAGGCGCCGCCCGAGGTGGCGACCGAGTTCCCCGTGATCTGTCCGGTGACCTGCGTCCGGGAGTACTGGACGACGGTTCCCGCGCCGATGTTCCCCGGATCATACTGGAACGAACAACTGCCGGAGTCCTGGAGGATATTTACCTGCCTGGAGGCGCTCAACGGGTCTGAAGTCGTTTCCGTCTGACCCGCGACAGTGGCGCTGCACTGGAGCGTCGCGTTCTCATCCATGCTCCAGAGGCCCGCAATGTTGACACAGTTTCCTTGAGCAAGGAGGAGTGCCGGAGCGCAAGCCGCAATGCGCACCAGCGATGCAATCCTGCTCAACGCATGCAACTCCATCCAAAACGCGACGATTGCCGCTCTCACGGTTCGGCGACGCGCGGATACGCTGATTGTACCTCGGCAGCGCTAAAAGTACAGCTTCAGCGCGAACTGGCCGATGCGCGCGGCGGTGGAGGTGCTGAAGATCTTGCCTCCAGAGGCCACGTCCACGGCCGAACTGGGGTTGCTCAGGTTCGTGATGTTGAACGTGTTGAAGTACTCCGCGCGGAACTGGAGATAGATCCGCTCATTGAAATAGAAATTCTTGTGGACCGAGAGGTCCTGGTTGGAGATGCCGGGTCCGCGCAGAATATTGCGTCCGGCATTGCCGATGGTGTAATCGGCGGGGATCGGGAAGTCCTTGGTGTTGAACCACAGGTCGCGCGTGGGATTGGCCAGGGCGCCGGTGCCGGCCACGTTGGGCCGCAAGCCGTAGGAGCGCCCGGTGTGGGTCGGGTCGGCGGAAGCCAGCGTCGGGGTGAAGGGGAATCCGCCCTGGAAGGTCAGGATGCCGGTCAACTGCCAGCCGCCGATGATGCCGTTGGCGAGGCCGTGGGCGCTGCCACCGATAAGCTTGCCTTTGCCGAAGGGCAGATCCAGCACGAAACTGGTAACCATGCGCTGCTTGAAGTCCAGGTCCGAGGGACCCCACATGGTGCGGTAGTTGTACGGGTTGTCGATGCCGCCGCCGCCCTGGTCCTGGGTGCCCATATCCAGCGAGCGGCCATAGGTGTAACCGATCAGGAACTGGTAGCCCCTCGAATAGCGCTTCTCGAATTTCACTTCCATGGCGTTGTAGCGCCCGCTGCCCGAGTTGTCCCAGTAGCTGCCTTGCGAGAACCGCGGATTGGGCCGCCGCTGCTGCACCGGGCGAGTGTCCCCGGGCGAGATGGCCGGATAGTTCTCCGGCAGGTTCTGCATCTCCAGGTGGCGGGACTGATTGCCGACATAAGCCACCTCCAGCGAGAAGTCGCGCCACAGTTCGCGCTGCACCGCGAGGTTGTACTGGTACATGCGCGGCGTGAGCATATCCGGGTTGAAGCCGTACGCCAGCGCGGTGGTGAAGTTGGCGTTGGAGCTGAACGGGGGGAAGAAGTTTTCCACGCGGCGCTGCGGGATACCGCCGACCGTGGGCTGGGTCAGGGATTCATCCACGATGAAGGGCACGTTGATGATGGGCGTGGAGACGGAGTTGTTGCCGCTGGTGAGCATGTAGAAGATGCCCGCCCCGGCGCGGACCACGGTCTTGTTGTCCGCGGTGGGACGCCAGGCCAGGCCGGCGCGCGGCGCCCAGTCGTTCCAGTGCTGCTTCATCAGGGTGTTGGGCAGCCCCACGGACTCCGGACTGACGATCACATCCTGGAACACCGGATAGGCGAAGGAAGCCACCTGCTGGGTGGTGAGGTTGATCTGCCCGTTGGGCATGTGCTGCACTTCCACCTTGTTCCGGTCGAAGTCGAAGCGGGCTCCCTGATACTGCACCCAGAAGGGGATGCGGTTGATCTCGTAGCGCAGCCCCAGGTTCACGGTCAGGTTGCGGGCCACTTTCCAGTCGTCCTGCACATAGAAGTGATACTGCCGCTGATACTGGCCGAACTGGTTGCGCGGGAAGTCGCGCAGGCCGCTGTTGGGATAGCCGGTCATGTAGTCCGCAAAGGCATTGCCGGTCCAGGCGCCGGTGAAGGCGAAGTTGCCTCTCGAGTAGGCCGAGTTGGTGGAAGTGAAGCGGTAGTCGCGCAGGTCCGTGCCGAACTTGACCGTATGCGAGCCCTTGATCCAGGAAAGCCCATCCACGATCTCGTACATATTGGTGGGGTTGATGAGCGGCTGGAAGGCATTGCCGGCGATGCCGGAATACCCGGAGATGGAAAGCTGCGGGAAGCCCGGGAAGTTGAGACTGGTGAGTTCGAAGCCCGTGATGCCGGAGAGCGCCGTGTAGTTCGTGCCCAACCCCTGCGGGATATTGGCGTTGTAGAAGCGCGTGTATCCCAGGCGCAGTTCATTGATCACGTTGGGCGAGAAAATGTGCGTATCCGAGAACGCCACGTTGTGCACGCGGTTGTCCTGCGTGTAGCCGCCGTTCTGCGGGTAGTTGCCGGGGTTGAAGTTTTCGCGGCGGTTGTACGTGTACCGCAGGAAGAAGGAGTTCTTTTCACTGACCTTCTGGTCGAAACGCAGGTTACCCTGGTCCACGTCGCTCGAGAAGGGCGCCGCGTAGGGCGCCGTGCCCTGGGCGGTGTAAGGCAGGGGCATGAACTTCAAAAAGTAGCTGGTGGAAGGATCGATGCGGCTGGGGGGGATGATGTTGCCGGGAAACGGCTGCTGCGTGAGCGGGTCGCGGATGGGCGTGGAGAGCGACGAAAAGTCCCCGCTGCGGAACGCGGCCGAGGGCACCACCGGGTTGAACGCCTGCCCCTGGCGGATGCGGGTACCTTCCCAATCCAGGAAGATGAAGGTCTTGTCCTTGCCGTTGTACAGCTTGGGAATCAGCACCGGACCGCCGCCGGCGATGCCGTACTGGTTCTGGCGGTAGGGGGCTTTGCTGGGGAGGAAGGGGTTGCGGGCGTCCAGCTTGTCGTTGCGCAGGAACTCGAACAGGGTGCCGTGATAGTCGTTGGTGCCGCCCTTCATGGTGATGTTCATGATGGCGTTGCCGCGGCCGTATTCGGCGGAGAACGAGTTAGCTTGCAGCTTGAACTCCTGGATGGCGTCCACCGAGGGGCGGACGGCCACGCCGTCGAAAAGCTGCTCGTTGATGCTGATGCCATCCAGCAGGTATTCCGTCTTGCTCAACCGTCCGCCGCTGACCGCCACCGTATCGGAGCCGGCCACGCTGGCGCTGGCGCTTCCCGAACGGACGATGGCATTGGGCAGCAGCGAGGCGAGCTGGGTGAAGTCGCGGCCGTTGAGCGGCAGGTCCACGATATTCTGGTTGCCGATCACCTGGCCTACGGAGCCGCGCTCCGTGTTGATGATGGGGATTTCGCCCGTCACGCTGACGGTCTCGCTGACGCTGCCAACCTTGAGCACGACGTCGTAGCGGGCGCGCTGGTCCACCTGGAGGACGATGCCCTTGTACTCCTGGCTTTGGAAGCCCTCCTTGGAGACGCTGAGGGAATACGCCCCGGTGATGGGCAGCAGGGGCAGTTCGTAGTCCCCCGTGCCGGAGGTCGTGGTGGTGCGTTCCAGACCCGTGTCGGTGTTGCGAACTACCACCTTCGCACCGGCCACTACCGCGCCGGTGGAATCCTCCACGCGGCCGAGAATCGTTGCGGCCGGCTGAGCAAAACTCACGCCGGCGGCGCAAAAAAGGCACACAACGACAAACCCGTTTCGATACATAACGACCCCTGTCGCGCAATCGCGCGTTGAGTCGATGGTAGTGCGCCCGGCAGCGGGTGTCAAGCAGAATCCCAGGGCACTCTTATTGTCTTGCGTTAAACGTACAACGGTAGTACGATCGGGCCGTGATTCGGTCGTTCCGGGACAGGGAGACCGAAAAGGAATTCCGCCGCACGTTCAGCCGGAAGTTTCAGCGCATTGCTCCGGCCGCGAAACGGAAGCTCGACCATATTCATGCGGCAGCGGCCCTGTCAGGCCTTGGAGTCATTCCTGGCAATCACCTGGAGGCCCTTGCGGGTGATCGCAAAGGGCAGTACAGCATTCGAGTGAACGACCAGCGCGGCGCATCTGTTTCCGGTGGGACGAGACTGACGCGCTTGATGTCGAGATAGTGGACTACCATTAGCGAGTTGGGAATATGGCAAAGAAGACCAGGACCATGCCGCCGACCATCCCGGCGAAACGTTGCGGGAGGACTTTCTGAAGCCGCTGGGCCTGTCAGCCAACCGCCTCGCGATGGAACTACAGGTGCCGGTGACTCGCGTGAATGATATTGCTCGCGGCAAGCGAGCCATCACCGCAGACACCGCTCTCCGTCTGGCGAGGTATTTCGGAACGACGCCTCAATTCTGGATGAACCTCCAGGCAAACTACGAACTGGAGGTGGCCCAGGATGCGCACGGTCCTGAAATCACCGGTCGCATCCGGCCACACCAGCCCGCGTGATGGCTGCCAGGCGCGCCGCTCAAAAGTACAGTTTCAACCCGAGCTGGCCGATGCGGGCGGCCGTGGAGGTGCTGAAGATCTTGCCTCCGACCGCCGGCAGATCCACGGCAGTGTTGGGATTCGAGAGGTTGGTCACGTTGAACGCGTTGAAGTACTCCAGCCGGAACTGGAAGTAGATGCGCTCGTTGACGTGGAAGTCCTTGAGCAGCGAAAGATCCTGGTTGGAAAGGCCGGGGCCGCGGAGAATGTTGCGGCCCGCGTTGCCGATGGTAAAGGCCTGCGGCACCGGAAAGTCGCTGATGTTGAACCAGAGATTCCGGTTCGGACTGGAAACCGCGCCGGTTCCCGCGACGTTCGGGCGCAGGCCGTACGATCGGCCGGAGTTGGTCGGGTCGGCGGCGCCCAGCGACGGAGTGTACGGGAAGCCGCCCTGGAAGGTGACGATGCCGCCGAGTTGCCATCCGCTGATAATGCGGTCGGCCACGCCCTTCACATTGCCGGCCAGGGGCTTGCCGCGGCCGAAAGGCAGCTCCAAGACGAAGCTGGAAACGAAGCGCTGGTTGAAATCGATGTTGGAAGGGCCGCGCATGGTGCGGTAGTTGTACGGATTGTCGGAGCCGCCGCTACCCTGGTCTCCCGTATCCATGTCGATGGTGCGGCTCCAACTGTAGCCGATCAGGAACTGGTAGCCGCGCGAGTATCGCTTCTCCAGCTTCACCTCCAGGCCGTTGTAGTTGGCGTTGCCACTGGTGTCGAAGTAGCTGCCGCCGGAAAAGCGCGGGTTGGGCCGGCGCTGCTGCACCGGCCGCGTGTCGCCGGGAGCGATGGGCGGGAAGTTGGCCGGCTGCACCTCGCGCTCCAGGTGGTGGGACTGGTTGCCCACATAGGCCACTTCGAGTGAGAAATCGCGCGCCAGTTCGCGCTGCACCGCGAGATTGTACTGCGTCATGCGCGGAGTGACCATGTGCGGATCGAAGCCGAAAGCCAGGGGCGGGGTGAAGTTGGCGTTCGAGCTGAACGGGTCGAAGAAGCTCTCGGTGCGGCGCTGCGGCACGCCGCTGACGGCCGTCTGGTTCAGCGATTCGTCCACGATGAACGGCGCGTTGATGACCGGCACGCTGACGGTGTTGTTGCCGCTGGTGAGCATGTAGAACAGGCCGAAGCCGGCGCGCACCACGGTCCGGTTGTCGCTGAACGGCCGCCAGGCCAGGCCCAGGCGCGGCGCGAAATCGCGCTTGTCCATAAAGATCAGGTTGTTGGGCAGGCCGGCCTCCTCCGGCCGCTGGAACACATCCTGGTAGCGCGGATAGGCGAACTGCGCCACCTGCTGCGTGACCAGGTTGATGTTGCCGTTGGGCATGCGCTCGACCTGGATCTTGTTGCTGACGAAATCGAAGCGCGCCGCCTGGTAGTTCACATAGAAAGGCGGCTTATTGTCTTCGTAGCGGAGGCCCAGGTTGAGGGTCAGATGGGAGCTGACCTTCCAGTCGTCCTGCACATAGAAGTGGTAGCGCCGGTCGTATTCGCCGAACTGGTTGCGCGGAAAGCTGCGGTTGCCGGAGAAGGGATAGCCGGCCATGTAATCGGCGAAGGCGTTGCCCGTGTAGGCGCCGGTGAAGTTGAAGGCTCCGCGGGAATTGGCCGAGTTGGTGGAGGTGAAACGGTACTCGCGGAAGTCGATGCCGAACTTGAGCGTATGCGCGCCCTTGATCCAGTTCAGGTTGTCCACCAGCTCATACATGTTCGAAGGATTGATGAGGGGCTGATAGGCGTTGCCGGCGATGCCGGTGTAACCCGAGATGGACATTTGCGGGAAGCCCGGAAAATTCAGCGAAGTGAGCTCGAAGCCTCCGATGCCCGCCAGCGCCGTGTGATTCGTGCCCAGGCCCTGATTGATGTTGGCGTTGTAGAAACGCGTATAGCCCAGGCGTGCTTCGTTGATCAGCGCCGGCGTGAAGATGTGGGTGTCGTTGACGACGGCGTTGTGCGTGCGGTTCTCCTGGGTGTAGCCGCCGTTCAGCGGGTAGCTGCCGGGGTTGAAATCCTCGCGCCGCGTGTAGGTATGGCGCACGAACAGGTTGTTGTTGGCGCTGATGCGCTGGTCGATGCGCGCGTTGGATTGATCCACGTTGCTGCGAAAAGGCGCGGCGTAGGGCGCCGTCAGGCCGGCGGTGGGCAGGGGCATGAATTGGAGGAAGTACTGGGCCGCGGGATCGATGCGGCTGGCCGGCAAGACGTTGCCGGGGAGTGGCGTTTGCGAAAGCGGATCGCGCAGGGGAGTCGAGAGCGCCGAAAAATCGCCGTTGCGGAAAGCCTGCGTGGGCACCACGGGGTTGAAAGCGCGGCCCTGGCGGATGCGGGTGCCTTCGTAGTTCAGAAAGTAGAAGGTCTTGTCTTTGATGATGCGCCCGCCCACCGCAGCGCCGAACTGGTTCTGGCGGTACGCCGCCTTGGAGGGCAGGAAGGTGTTGCGGGCGTCCATCTTGTCGTTACGCAGGAACTCGTACAGGGTGCCATGCAGGTCGTTGGTGCCGCCCTTGATGGTGGCGTTCATGACCGCATTGCCGCGCCCGTATTCCGCCGAAAACGAGTTGGAGACCAGCTTGAATTCCTGGATGGCGTCCACGGAAGGGCGGATGGCCACGCCGTCGAACAGCTGCTCGTTGATGCTGATGCCGTCGAGCAGGAACTCGGTCTTGCCGAGCCGCCCGCCGGACACCGAGACGATGGTGGAGCCGGCAGTGCCCTGCGTCTGCACCACGGCATTCGGCAGCAGGGTCGCGAGCTGCGTGAAATTGCGCCCGTTCAGAGGCAGATCGACGATGTTTTTGTTGCCGACCACCTGGCCGATGGTGCCCGTTTCGGTATTGATAACGGGAGCGACCGCCTCCACGCTGACTTTTTCCGCGATGCTGCCCACCTGCATGACGACATCGAAGCGGGCGTGCTGGTCTACTTGCAGCACGATGCCGCTGAACTGCTGCGTCTGAAAGCCTTCCTTGGAAATACTCAGCGAGTACGCGCCGGTGATGGGCAGCAGCGGCAACTCGTAGTCGCCGGTGTCGGTGGTGGAGGTGGCGCGCTCGAGCCCGGTTGCCGTATTTTGCGCGATCACCCGGGCGCCGGCGACCACCGCGCCGGTAGCGTCGGTGACGCGGCCGACGACGGTGGCGGTTGGCTGGGCCCACAAAGAGATCGCACTGAAGACAAAACACACCCCTAATAGCCTGGACATTGAACTCTCCTTCTTGGCGTGCGGAATCACCCCGCGCAGCTTGATGGCCCCGTTCTCCACAAGCCTCGCCAGCTTTCCATGTGTTATAAACCTCTAATGCAAACCTGTCAAGGTAATTGGGACTAGAACCGGAACGCGCATGCCAGAGCAACCGCGCATCATTGACTGCCACACGCACTTGATGTGGTACCCGGATCATCTGAGCGAGCAATACGCGGAGGAAGCGCTGGCCGCCAAGCTGGTGAAGCTGAAACGAAGCGGGGGGCTGGCCTACTCGGCCAACCTGGACAAGCACGTCTATGATGCAAAACCCGACGATCACTGGCGGGTGTCGCGGGACGTGCACAAGGTGGTGGTTTTCGGCTTGCAAGCGAAGGCTTCGGGCATGTGGGTGCCCAACGAAGTCATCGCGGAGTACGCCGCCGCGCACCCGGAGAAGATCGAAGGCTGGGCCTCGGTGGATCCCACGCAGCCGGATTGCCGGGAGCAACTGGATCACTGCGTGAAGACACTGAAGCTGAAGGGGCTCAAGCTGGGTCCGGTGTACCAGCACTTCGATCCGCAGGACCGCAGCCACTGGCCGCTGTTCCGCAAGTGCCAGCAGTACGGGCTGCCGATCATGTGGCACCAGGGCACCACGTTTCCCACCGCGGCGCGGCTGAAGTGGGGCCTGCCGCTCCAACTCGAGGACGTGGCCATGGACTTCCCGGACTTGAAGATGATCATCGCCCACCTGGGCCATCCGTGGGAGACCGATGTGATGGTGCTGATCCGCAAGTGCCCAAACGTTTACACGGACATCAGCGCCGTGCACTACCGTCCCTGGCGCTACTGGCAGGCTCTGGTCACGGCCATGGAATACGGGGTGGAGCATAAGATTCTGCCTGGTTCCGATTTTCCGTCCGGTACCATGGACAACATTGTGTCGGGGCTGCGAAACGTGAACCGGGTGGTGGAGGGGACGGCCCTGCCGAAGATCCCGGCCGAAGTGCAGGATATGATCCTGTACGAGAACTGGAAGGCGTTTTTCCCGCAGTGGGCCTGAAACGCAGCGGCGGGTTGTGCGCGCTGGCGCTGGCGGCGGCTTTCGGCGCCGCGCCGAAGAAATCCGCCGAACCCCAGCTCAGCTCCATCTATCCGGCGGCCGCGCAGCGCGAGAGCGCCTTCGAGGCGGAAATCCGCGGGGCGGAACTGGACGGCGCGCGGGCGGTGGTATTCCAGGACACGGGTCTGGAGGCACGGGTGCTGAGCGCGGGAGCCGATCTGGCGCATGTGCGGATCGCCGTCGCGCCGGATGCGCGCCAGGGGCGGCATGAATTCCGCGTGGTGACTCCACGCGGCGTCACCAACAAGCTGGCGCTCGACGTGGTCGCCGAACCGGTGGTGGACGAGAAGCAGGCGGGCGAGACGCTGCGGCGCTTCCCGCTGGTGATCAACGGAAGGCTGGCGCAGCCGGGCGAAAGCGATGCCTACTGGATCGAGGTGGCCGCGAACCAGACCCTGACCTTCGAAGCCGGCGCCGCGGAAGCGAAGTTCGACCCCGAGCTGGTTCTGTACGAGCCCTCGGGGAGCTGGTTCGATCCGCACCGCCTGAACCGCATCGGGTTCAACGACGAACCGCTCTATTTTCCGGGCCTCTCCACCGGGGCGCGGCTGGTCCAGCACTTCGCGCGGGGAGGCCGGTATTGCGTGCAGGTGCAGGGATTCTCGGGGCAGGGGGGCCCGGACTTCGCCTACCATCTCCGCATCTCGCCGGGCGTGACGCCGGCGCCGGTGCTGCACCCGCCGCTGAAACCCGCCTGGGAAGAGCGGCAGTTCACGCGGCCGCTCGAGCGGGACCGTTTGGCGGATCTCGCCCGCCGCGGCGGAACCCCGGGAAACGCGGCGCCGCCGGAAGTCTTCCATGCGGCCGCCGAGGATGCGCCCGAGATCCCGTGGATGGCCGCGCCCGGCATGGTCGAGGGACGCATCACGCATCCCGGGGAAGCGCACGCCATCCGGCTGCGGGTCAACCAGGCGGAGGATTTGGCGATCGAAATCGAGACTCCGGGAGCGACTCTGCCGCGATTCAACCCGGTTGTGCGCCTGATGGAGCCGGGGGGGCGCGAGATGGCCACCGACGTGTACACCAAGCTGAACAACAACGGCCTGTACATGATGAAGATGATCGAGGCCAAGACCACCGTGAGCCTGCGCGCGCCGGGCGAGTACCGGATGCAGATTCGCGACATCACCACGGACTGCGCCGGAGATGATTTTTTGTATCGGGTGCTGGTGCGGCCGCAGATTCCGCACGTGGGCAAGGTGGAGGTGGAGGAAGACCACGTGAACCTGGAGGCCGGCGCCAGCCGTCCGGTCAACGTGCGCATCGACCGGGAAGAGGGATTCAGCGACTATGTGGCCATGGCGGTGGAAGGGCTGCCGCCGGGAGTGACGGCCGTGCCGGCGCTCGAGAATCCGCCGGAGAAGCCGCCGCTTCCGAACGGCGGCAAACTGGAGCGCTACGTGGCCAGAGAGCAGAGCCTGGCGGTGATGCTGGTAGCCGCGCCGGATGCGCCGCTGACCACCGTGCCGGCTCGCGCGCGCGTGGTGGTGCGGGTGGTGCACGGTGGGCAGTTGCAGCCGCCCATTGCCGAGGAGGAGATTCCCGTGATGGTGATTGCCCGGAGGCCATCGTGAGCATGCGCGGCGCGGTCCTGCTCGCCGCGGCGATGACGCTCTACGCGGCGGACGCGCGGCTGGTGTCGCTGCGGGTGGCGCCGGAAAAGCGGACGCTCGAAGGCGCGGGGAGCCATCAGCGGCTGATCGCGCTTGGCCGGTTCGACGACGCAAGCGAGCGCGACCTGACGGACCAGGCGCGCTGGACGGTCTCCGACGAACGCGTGGCGCGAGCCGGCGCAGACGGCGTGCTGCGGGCGGCGGGCGACGGGCAGGTGACGGTGACCGCCGCGGTAGAGGGGTTGCGCGCGCAGGCGCACTTCGAGGTCCGGGGCGTGCGTGACGCGCGACCGTTCGAATTCGCGCGCGACATCGGCGGCATCTTCACGCGCAAGGGGTGCAACGGCGCGGCCTGCCACGGCGGGGTGAAGGGCCGCGGCGGATTCAAGCTCTCCGCGGGCGCGTTGTATCCGAAAGACGACTACGAGTGGATCGTCAAGGGCGGCGCCTACCAGGTGCTGACCGCAGAGGTCAAGGGGCCGCGCGTGCCGCGCATCGACCTGGCGCATCCGGAAAAGAGCCTGCTGCTGCTCAAGCCGACTGCCTCGGTGCCGCACGGCGGCGGGCGCCGCTTCCGCGTGGACTCGCCGGAATACCGCGCCATTCTGGCCTGGATCCGCCAGGGCGCGCCGTTCGGCCCGGAACCCACCGCGGACAACCGCGTGCTGCGCCTGGAGGTGTATCCGCCCGTGGTCACGCTGGAGCGCGGCCAGACGCACCGCCTGCTGGTGACCGCGCATTTCGCCGATGGGCGCGCGGAAGATTTCAGCGACCAGGCGCTCTACGCGGCGAACGACAAAGACGTGGCGGCGGTGGGAGAGGACGGCATCGTGCACGCCCAGCGCCTCGGCGAAACGGCCATCCTGGTGCGCGCCGCCGGGCAGGCGGCCGGCGCCACCGTGGGCGTAATCGGCGCGGCCATGGCGCAGTACCCGAACGTCGAGCGCAACAACTTCATCGACGATTTCATCTTCGACAAGCTGCGGCGCTTTCGCATCGCGCCCTCGCCACCCGCGGGCGACGGCGAGTTCCTGCGCCGCGTCTGCCTGGACCTGGCGGGCACTCTGCCGCCGCCGGAACGGGTGCGCGAATTCCTGCAAAGCCGCGACCGGAACAAGCGCGAGAAGCTGATCGATACGCTGATCGGCTCGCCGGAGTTCGTGGACTACTGGACGTACCGCTTCGACGACGTCTTCCGCGTGGCGGTATTTGCGAACGGCATCCAGCCCAAGTGGAGCGAGATGTACGCGGAGTGGGTGCGGCAGAGCATCGCCGGGAACAAGCCCTACGACCGCATGGCCTGGGAGCGGCTGGCGGCGCAAGGCTACGACGGGCCCTCGCGGCACTACCTGCCCTACGACGTGATCGGGCCGCCGGGCGAGACCATGGCCGAAGAAGTGCGCGTCTTCTTCGGGCGGCGCCTGGATTGCGCGCAGTGCCACAACCATCCCTACGAGACGTGGAGCCAGGACCAGTTCTGGGGCATGGCCGCCTTTTTCGGGCGGATGTTCAAGATGGGCGATACGGGCGGCGAGTACGTGATCTTCGACCATCCGCTGGACGAAGACATGGGCAACGGCGACGTGAACGGCAGCCTGAAGATGTACCATCCGCGGACCAAGCAGGAACTGGCGCCCACGCTGCTGGACGGGCGCGTGGTGCGGGCCTCCGCGCGGGAGAATCCGCGCCGCGCGCTGGCGGACTGGATGGTGCGGCATCCGTATTTCGCCGAAGCGGCGGTGAACCGAATGTGGAGCTACTTTTTCGGCCGGGGGCTGGTGGACCCGGTGGACGACTTCCGCTCCACCAATCCGCCCACGCATCCCGAACTGCTGGCGCGGCTGGCGGAAGATTTTCGCACGCACCACCACGACCTGCGGCGGCTGATGCGGCTGATCGTCACCTCGCGAACCTACCAGACGTCCGGACAGCCGGCGCTGAATAACCGCGACGACCGCACCAACTACTCGCACGCCCAGCCGCGGCCCCTGGACGCGGAAGTATTGCTGGACGCCATCTGCGACGTCACCGGCGTGCCGGAGACTTTTAGCACGGCGGTTTCCGACACCGCCAAGCCGGCGGGGCAGGCGCCGCCGGGGACCCGGGCGATCCAGCTTCGCCAGCCGGACCTTTATTATTCGCGCTTCCTGGAACTCTACGGGCGTCCGAACCGGCTGACCGTCCCGGAGCGCAGCGGGAAGGCGAACCTGGGCGAGGCCCTGCACATGGTGGCCGGTCCCACGTACAACCAGAAACTGAGCGCGCCTTCGGGCCGGCTGCAACGCCTGCTGAAAGCGGGCAAAAGCAACGCCGAAATCATCGACGAGTTCTACCTGGCGGCTTACGCCCGGCTGCCCGAACGCGAGGAGCGAGTGGCGCTGGAGGAAGCCATCGCGCGGCAGCCGGACCGCGAGGCGGCGCTGAAAGATTTTGTCTGGGCCTTGCTATCTTCGCGCGAATTCGCGGAGAATCACTGAAGGAGGACGGCGGATGGAGGGGACGGGCTGTCTGCGGCTGACGCGGGAGCAGGCTTCGCGCCGGGACTTCCTGCGGATCGGGTCGCTGGGTTTCCTGGGGATCCACACGGCGCAATACCTGCGCGCGGCGGCAACGCTGGGCGGGCCGGGCAAGGCGCAGGCGTGCATCCTGCTGTGGCTGGAAGGCGGGCCCAGCCACGTGGACACCTGGGACCCCAAGCAGAACTCGGCCTTCAAGGCCATCTCCACCAACGTCGGCGGCATCCAGGTTTCGGAACTGCTGCCGCAGGTGGCCAAGCGCATGGACAAGGTAGCGATTGTGCGCTCCATGCGGACGAAGGGCAACGATCACCCGCAGGGCACGCACTACGCCGTGACGGGCCACGAACCCAACCCGGCCATGCACTTCCCCAGCATCGGGTCGATCATCGCCCGGGAGACCGGCGTGCGCAACGGCATTCCGCCCTACGTCCTGACGCCGCAGTGGGAGCGCAGCCGGCAATACGAGGAGTATTTCCGCGCCGGATTTTTGGGGGCGGACTACGATCCGATGTGCATTCCGGACCCAAGCAAAAAGGACTTCCGCGTGGCCGACCTGAGCCTGCCGAAGTCGGTTTCCGAGCAGGCCGTCAGCAGCCGGCAAAGTTTTCTGCAACTGGTGAACCAGCGCTACGAGCGGCTCTACGCGGGCGCCGAGCACGCCAGCATGGACGCCTTCACGGCGCAGGCGTGGAAGATGCTGCTGAATCCGGCGGTGCGCCAGGCGTTCGACCTGGGCAAGGAGCCGGAGAAGCTGCGCGAGCGCTACGGGCGCGACGCCGTGGGGCAGAGCGCGCTGCTGGCGCGGCGGCTGGTGGAAGCCGGGGCGCGTTTCGTGACAGCAGCGGGCTTTCACGGGAATTCCTGGGACACGCATTCCAAAAACGACGAGGGGCACCGCGACCGGCTGTGCCCGCCGCTGGACCGCACGCTTTCCGCGCTGCTGGATGACCTGGATAGGCGCGGGCTGCTGGCAACCACCATCGTGCTGGCTATGGGCGAGTTCGGGCGCACGCCGTTCGTCAACCCCGACCGCGGGCGGGATCACTGGCCCAACTGCTGGTCGCTGGTGATCGGGGGCGGCGGATTGAAGGGCGGACAGGTGGTGGGGACAAGCGACGAGAACGGCGCCAACGTCACCAGCCGCGAGACCAGCATGGGCGACGTGTTCGCCACCATCTACAAGGCGATGGGCGTGGACTGGACCAAGGAATACGAGACTCCCGTGGGCCGTCCCGTGAAGATCGCCAACTCTCTGGACGACCAAACCGGCCAGCCGATCCGGGAACTGGTGTGAGCGCCCCGGCGGCGGTGGCAGCGAAAGGGCGGCGCGGCCTCGCGCCGGAATGGGTGCTGATCGGCTTCCTGTGGGGCTGCTACGTCCTGAACCACGCCGACCGGCAGGTGGTGTACACCCTGTTCCCCGCCCTGCAAAAGCAACTGGGCTTCAGCGACACAGGACTCGGCATGACGGGCGCGCTGTTTCTGTGGGTGTACGGGCTGTGCTCGCCGTTCTCGGGAGTTTTGGGCGACCGGATTTCGAAGACCAAGCTGGTGGTGGGCAGCCTGGCGGTGTGGAGCACGTTCACGCTGCTTTCGGGCTTTTCGCCGACCGCCGGGGCGCTGCTCACTTGCCGCGGCCTGCTGGGCGTTTCCGAGTCCCTCTTCATGCCGGCGGCCTACGCGCTGATGGCGGCGGCGCATGGCCCGGAGACGCGCTCGCGGGCCATCGCCATCTTCGGCACCAGCCAGCTTGTGGGTGTGGCGCTGGGCGGTTCGCTGAGCGCGCTGGTGGCCGAGCACTTCCTGTGGCGCGTCTCCTTCTGGATGCTGGGCGCGGTGGGTATCTGCTACGCATGGCCGCTCTCGGGCTTTTTCCGCCGCATGCCGGAGGCCTTCCGCCGCGCACCCGAGGCGCGGACGGCGCGCGCCGGGAGCATGGCCGACCTGCTGCACATTCCCACCCTATGGGTGGTCAACTGGTTCGTGGCCGTGGCCACTTACGGGCTGTTTCTGGTCTACGCCTGGCTGCCCACCTTCCTCTACGACAAGTTCCACCTGGGCCTGGCGCGCGCCGGTTTTGAAGCCAGCGTCTACCCACAGGTGGGCACGGCGCTGGGCCTTCTGGTGGGTTCAACCCTGGCGGACCGCTACTACCAGCGGCTGCACTCGGCACGCTACTGGGTGATTCTGGCGGCGCTGTTCGGGGCCGGCCCGTGCGTGTACCTGATCGGCGCGGGGGTCACGCTGCAGGCCACGCGCATCGCCGCCATCGCCTTCGGGTTCTTCACGGGAAGCATCATCTGCAACCAGGTGGCCGCGGCGTACGACGTGGTGCCGGCCTCGCTGCGCGCCTCCACGGTGGGCCTGCTCAACTTGCTGGGCGCGCTGATCTCCGGGTTCGGGCCGTTTCTGGGCGGGCTGGCCAGGCGGACTATCGGCGTGGACCGCCTGCTGGGAATCACCGGCTTGATCTACCTGGCCACGGCGCTCCTGGTGCTCTACAGCAATCTGCGCTTCTTCGCGCGCGATCACGCGCGGGTTCAGGAACGGTAGAACCCGGCAAAAGCGCGCACTAATCCGGCCAGGATGGCCGCGCGAAGGCTGGCGCCGCGTTCGGCCGTGGCGCGGTCCGGGCTGTCGGTGTACCCGTCGATCTCGTGCCAGGAACCGTGACGCTCGATGCGGCAGGGCGGATGGAAGCCGGCGGGGTCGGACTCGAACGCACCCTCGCGATGCGGGCGTTCTGCCGGCACCAAGTCCGGGCGCAGCGACATCATGATGGAGGTCTCGAAGTCGCCCGCATGCCCCGGCAGGCGGCGGCCGCGATGCGCATCGATGGCGATCAGGTCGTTCCACGCCGCGGTCCAGTAGGAAGCCGCGGCCACGTGCACAGGATGGCGCAGGCAGATGTCGCGCGCGGCCAGTTGCGCGAGTTCGTGATTGCCGCCGTGCCCGTTAACCAGAAAGATGCGGCTGAAGCCGTCGGTAACCAGGGATTCCAGCAGCTCGCAGAGCACCTTGAAGTAGGTCTCCGTAGAGAGCGAGAGCGTGGCGCCGAAAATGAAATGGTGGTGCGAGGAGCCGAACGGCAGCGCGGGCGTGACGATCACCGGAATATCGGGCGGCAGTTGGGTAGCCGCCTCGCGGGCCAGAGACTCCACGGTGAAATAATCCGTGCCGGTGGGCAGGTGCGGCCCGTGCTGCTCCGTGGCCCCGATGGGCAGAACCACCAGCGATTCGGGGGCGGCGGCGCGCAATTGCACGCGATTCATTTCTGCGAAGAGCTTCATGCTTTCATCTCCTGAACGGCTTCCTCATCGAGCGTGACGCCGAGACCGGGCCCTTCGGGCGGCTGGAGGAAACCGCCGGCGATAGGCACGGGGCGGGCCACGATGTCGCGGCAGTAGCGCAGCGGCCCGAAGGTTTCACAGGCGTGCGGCAGGCTGGGCACGGCCACGCCCAGGTGCGCACAGGCGGCGGTGCCGACGCCCATTTCCGCCTGGCTGCCCAGGATGCAGGCGATGCCCGCAGCGCGGGCGAAGGCGAAGATCGCAGCGGCGGCTTCCAGCCCACCGGCCTCCACCACGTAGACGTTGAACACGTCCGCGGCCTGGGCGGCGGCGAGATCGATGGCGTCGCGCAACGACTGGCAGCTTTCATCGGCCATCACGGGCACGCCGGTGCGCTGCCGCAGCAAGCGCAAGCCCGCCAGATCGTGGCGCGGCAGCGGCTGCTCGATCCAGGCGATGGGTGCGAGATCCGCGAAGGCCCGGATGGCCGCGGCGGCTTCGGCCACCGAGGGGTAGGCGGCATTGGCATCGAGGCGCAGCGGCACGCCGGGCGCGGCTGCAGCCACGGCGCGGACAGCGGCGCAATCGTCTTCCAGGCGCCGTCCCACCTTGAGCTTGATGGCGTGATAGCCCGACTGGAGGGCGGCGCGGGCGTCGGCGGCCATCTCCTCGGGCGACTTCTGGTAGATGCCCCAGGCCAGCGGCACGCGCTCCCGCATGCGCCCGCCGAGCAACTCGTACACTGGCGCGGAGTAGCGTTTGCCGGCGAGGTCGAGCAGGGCCATTTCGAACGCGGCGCGGAGGTAGGGCGCGCTCAGTTCGCCCCCGAGCAGATAATCGATGCGGGCAAGCAGTTGCGGGCGCGCCAGCGCGTCTTCACCCGCGAGCGCCGGGGCCATCAGGCGCCGGGCCGCGTGGCACAACGTGTGGCCGATACGCGGAAAGGTGATGGAGATCTCGCCCAAACCCTCCAACCCGGAGCGGGTTTGGATGCGCACGACGCCGAACTCCGACGCCGAGACGGGATCGCCCTGGTTCAACCCGGAGCGGACGGCCTCCTTGCGCGGCGCGCGAATGGGAATGACGTCCACCTGGGCGATGCGAAGATCCATGGGATCTTTCAATATACTCTATGCGGGCGGGGCACTCCGGGCTGCGGCGCGGGAGTCAGAATGTAGGCGAGAGCCGCCAGGGACGCCCACGACGCGCGTGCTAAAGGGTGCCGAAGGCTCGCACAGATGCGACCCATTCAATCGTGCCATGGATGTGATGTCGCCGGATAAATGGCGCAAAGACTAGAGCAAACCAAGTCCGTCGCGGCATCGTTCTGGCTCCTGTGTTTTGCGCTGCCTTGGCGCGACTGCGCACCATATGATGTCGATGGGGCCGCCGTCCCAGCGGAAGGTGTGGCGCCGCCGTTTACTCCTGAGCACGTGGGGCTGGAAGTAGATGATTTTGTAGCTGCCCGGTGTTTCCGGGCTCTAAAGCGTTTCACAGGCTTCAACCGCCCGCCCGTATCCGCCTGAAACGTAACGCACTGGAAATAGGGCACTTTCCAGGAAGGCCGAAAAGCCCCTGCAAGCGGGAGGTCGCTGCCTCAAGAATCCCGCTGTAAATGATTCTGCAGTTGTGGCGATCGGTATCCGGCGCCACCCGGCACACCGCGTCGATGCCTGAGCGCGTGGTTCTGAGCTCTCCAGACAGGTCACCTGCACAAAAAGGGCGGGTGCTTGGTCCTCTCGCGGCTATTGCTTTGAATGAACCCAGCAGCCGCACCTCCAGAACGCTTGACCGAACGCATCTCGTTGCGTTCTGATTACGAGAGGGGAGTTCCCCGAATGGCACTAGGTCTTCATGAGCTTGGCTCTCAGAAAAGTCGATAGCACACGGGACGATGGTGAGGCTCTTCTCCCCGCGGTGAACGCGGCAGAGTACGTTCCTAAGGAGATTCTGCCCCTTGCCAATCCGCAAACCGACATCCCGCGGATCGCGAAAGATGAACGGCTTGTCCGCCTGATAGAAGAAGCAGTCCAGCGAATTCCGACGTCTCACCAGCTCTGGCTTGGGGATGCTCGCAGGATGGAGAGCCTGAAGCGTGAGAGCGTACACCTAGTGCTGACCTCCCCACCGTATTGGACCCTGAAACAGTACCGAACCTCTCCAGGCCAAATGGGGCACATCGAGGACTACGAGGGTTTTCTCAGCGAGTTGGATAAGGTCTGGGCGCATTGCTACCGAGCGTTAGTACCAGGAGGAAGGCTCGTCTGTGTAGTCGGGGACGTCTGTCTGTCCCGGCGCAAGAACGCGGGGCGGCACACCGTGGTCCCGCTCCATGCTTCTATCCAAGAACATTGTCGGCGGATCGGCTTTGACAATCTCGCACCCATTATTTGGCACAAGATCTCAAACGCCGTCTATGAAGTTGAGAACGGATCGAGCTTCCTCGGAAAACCATACGAGCCGAATTCCGTCATCAAGAATGACATCGAGTTCATCCTCATGGAGCGGAAGCCCGGCGGCTATCGCAACCCGGACACCATGACGAGGGTGTTGAGCGTGATCGCCGAAGGGGACCACGGGAAGTGGTTCCAGCAGATCTGGACGGGTCTGACAGGCGCTTCGACTCGGCACCACCCCGCACCGTATCCCCTGGAGTTGGCGGAACGCCTGGTTCGAATGTTCAGCTTTGTGGGCGACACCGTCCTTGATCCCTTCCTCGGAACCGGCACCACGACGGTGGCAGCGGCGAAGAGCGCCCGGAACAGTATCGGCATCGAAGTAGATGAGCACTACTTCGATCTTGCGCATAAGAGGATAGCCAACGAAACCTCTTCGCTGTTCAGCCAGACGACGGTTACTGTCCGAAGGGCAGGCTAGCCCTGATGGCCATCAACTCCCGACTGGAAGAGAGATTACGTGCGGCAGTCCGACAATTCTGGACAACGCGAGCGCGGCAGGCACAAAGACAAGGATCTGCCACTGGGGCAAAGGACGCAGGGGCACGGGCCGCAGTGACTGGCGGAGCGCAGATGAACGGGTTTATTACCCTCGTCCGTAATCTACTTTGTGAGGGCGGCCTACCTCAGGCCCAGGTCTTCTGCGAGAAAGCTCTGGAATTGCCTGGTTGGTATCGGCCCGAGAAAAAGTGGGACCTGCTGATCGTTGCGGACGGCCAGTTCATTGCCGGGATAGAGTTCAAGTCTCAAGTTGGGTCCTTTGGCAATAACTACAACAACCGGACGGAGGAGGCCATAGGCAGCGCGACCGATCTTTGGGCTGCATATCGCGAGGGCGCGTTCAAGCCGTCGGCCCGGCCCTGGCTCGGCTACCTGATGCTACTGGAAGAAGCCCCCGGTTCGATGAACCCGGTGACGAATCGCGAGCCGCATTTCGCGGTGTTCCCTGAATTCAAAGATGCTTCGTACGCGCGGCGGTATGAGATCCTTCTCACCAAGCTGGTGAGAGAACGGCTGTACGACGCGGCTTGCTTTCTTCTATCCGACGCCGCTAACGGGCCCAAGGGCAAGTATTGGGAGCCCGCGACTGAGCTGAGCTTCGAGCACTTCTCAACCTCGCTTCTCGGGCACGTGATGGCTGCCGCAAAGGCCAAGCGATGATGCGATGGCCCGTCCGCTACCATTCTTCCGTCCGCTACCATTCTTATTGATAGGATCTCGACAATCCAGCCTTGCAAGCTTGAACTCCAAAGCCCACGAGCCCGGGATCAGTAGGTCCGGTGCTCTCTTCGTTCGTACCGCTTGGCGGTAGGCTGGCAAGGTATTGAAGTGTCGAGCCACCGCGGCAAGTAGCTGTGGTTCGCCGTATGGACCGACGCCAGCTTGGAACTGCTTGAATGGCACGCCGCATCGATCGACCGTTATCAGCGCTTCGCCGAGATCGTTAACAACCTGCTCCAGTTCCATGCTCATCCAGTTTCCTAGGGGTACGGACTCAGCGTAACGCGACACCGCGGGAGTTTTTAGGGCATTCTCCACACCGGCCACGCGAGCGGCGACTAAAGGCTCGAAACGTAATGAGCTGAAAACAAGGCACCTTCAAGAGGAGGCCGGAATCCGCCCCGGGCGCAGGGGGTCGGCAGTTCAAATCTGCCCGCCCCGACCAATCAAATCGCAGGTCGATCGCGCTTGGGCACCTGATTGGCGCGAAAATGGTGCTCGATGCCATCACTGAATCCTCGCATGCAACTCCGACAGGCGCTGGCGCATATGGCACGGGCCTGGCACGCCGGAGCCATTTTGATGACGGCCTGCGGGCTGCTTCTGCCGTGCGCCGCGGCGTTCGGCCAGGTGGGCAGCCTGGCGCATATCACGGACAGCAGTTTCGACAGCCACGTGGAATACCACGGGGTCCGCATCCCCAAAGGCGGCGAAGCGGTGCTTGCGGATCTCGCCGGGCCCGGACAGGTGACCTACTTTTACATCACCGACAACAGCCGCGGGCAGTTCTATCGCGGCCTGGTCCTCAAAATCTTTTGGGACGACGAGGCGGAGCCGAGTGTCAACGTTCCGCTTTCGGATTTTTTCGGGGCGCTCGAAAGCGAGACGATCGATTTTCAGTCGGCGGCGATCCAGATCAACCACTACTGTTACATGTCCTACTTGCCGATGCCGTTTTCGAAACACGCGCGATTCGTTCTGGCAAATGACGGCGCGGAGGACTATGCCCGTTCGGCCGCCTACGGCATCGACTTCGAGAAAGGCAAGGCCTTCGAGAACGAAAAAAGCCGCCTGCACTGCGTCTGGAATCGATCGAACCCCACGCGGGACGGCCTGCACACCATCCTGGATGTACGGGGGCGCGGGCACTACGTGGGCAATTTCCTCCAGGTGTTCACGCGCTACAAGGGTTGGTGGGGAGAAGGCGACACCATTTTCCATGTGGATGGCAAACCGATCACGCACACTCCCGGCACGGAGGACGAGTACGGCTCCTGCTGGGGCTTCGAGCACCTGTATTCGTACACTTACAGCGGGTACATTCAGATGAAGGAAGGCAGGAACCGGATGTACCGCTGGTACATCGCCAACCCCGTCCGGTTCCAGCATTCGCTGAAGGTCGAAATCCAGAATCAGCGCTGGCAGAACGGGCAAACGCCCAGCAAAGACGATTACGCCTCTGTCGCCTTCTGGTATCAGGAGGAGCCGCACCGCCATCTCGCGCTGCAGCCGTACGCGGAACGCACCGCGCCCACCGCTGCCGCCGAATACGGCAGGTGAGCGAATCCGATTTCATCCGGCGCCCGGTTCGCCGGCGACAGTGACCAGGGGGAGGCGCAGCAGTTCAGAGAGCTTGTGGAATTCCGCGAGCCGGTGGCCGACGCCGAGGGCGCAGTGGTGCGTGGGTCCCTGCTCGCACCAGCGGTTGACAAACCGGGCCGGCGGCAGGCGGAAGCGCAGCCGCGAATTCGTGTTGCCGATCTTCAGGATGGGGCCGGGCAGGGATTCCCCTTCGGCGGCGATCATCTGAAGGCGGCCTTCGGCAGTTTGCGTCACCCCGAGGATCGTAATGGGGCCTGCCTTCACGTTGAATTCCACCGAGACGCCGAAGCCGCGCTTGCCGTGATAGAGCCCCAGGCGCCGCAGGGTAGGCTTGCGGTCGCTGATGGCGATATGCCCCGGGCCGTCGTGGCCCATCAGCACGAAGCCCTCCCGAAAGTCCATGGCGTAGAACTCGGTATAGGATCCACCGGCGCCGAAGCGGTCCATCATCAGCATGGCGAGGCAGGTCTTCAGGTCGCCTTCGCCGCTGGCCGGGATGCCCCGCGCGGTGAGCAGGGAGTTACCCAGGATCAGCCCAGCGCCGAGGCGCTCGAACTCGTTGCCATCGAGCCCGCGGTAATAATAGGTGAGGCCGTCGAGATCGAAGTCGGCCGCGAGGCGGTCGAGGCCCACGGCCACGCGCGCGGCCCAGTCGAGATCGTCCGGTGTTACGTTGTCCGCCAGTTGGAACACCTGGCGGGTTTCCTCGAGCTTGGCGGCGATTTCCGCAGCGGTGGCGGCGGCGACGGGCCGGGCCAGGTCGTCCATTTCGAGCACCTCGACGTGCGCGCCAAGCTGCGCGTGCACGGCGGTGAAATCCGAGTACATGTCGAGCATGCCGGGATAGGTGTGGCCGAGAAAACCGATGCGCGCGGCGCGGACGGCGCGCGCCACGCCGGCGGCGCGGCACCACTGCGCGATCTCGCCCCAAGCTTCTTCATCGCCGTGCAGGATGCCGGAGACCACGTGGAACCCGATGCGGGCGCGCGTGAAGGCGTTCGAGATTTCCGGAACGCAGCACGTGGAGCAGTTGGCCAGCCACTCGCCGGTGCCGGTATTCTCGTAGTCCAGCGCCGCGACAGGTTGCAGGTTGAGGACCAGCACGGGCACGCCGGCCTTCTGCACGATGGGAAGCACCTGCGACGAAGTAGCGTAGGTGCCGACGTAGCAGACCAGCAGGTCCGCATCCGCGCGCGCCAGGGATAGGCCGGCCTCGCGGGCCGCCTGCGCGGTGTCTACCAGGCCGACGGAGACCACCTCCGCGCCAAAGCCCGAGATGCGTTCCTCGACGTGCCGCTGGTAGCCTTCCAGCCGTTCTTTCAGGCCGGGGAACTGCGGCCAATAAGCGGCCAGGCCGATGCCGAACACGCCGACGCGCGGTTTAGCGGCTTGCTTCCTGGACACGAGCTTCCTTTCCGATGCTGAGAGTGGGGGCGCTGATGAGCCCATAATCGAGAATGTCGTATGCCGAGCCGGGCGGCTGGTGCTCGGGAAAATCCGCCCAGGCGGCGGGCCAGGCGCGCATGCGCGGGCGGGTGCGGTTGTGGAACGGCCCGAAGGTGTTGCGCGGCGTGGACACCACCCGGATGGCGACTCGATGTTTGCCCGCCTCCACGGGGATGGCGGCATGCCAGGGCGGCCAGGCCATCAGGACGGCCTGCTTACCATCCAGCAGCACTTCGGCGAGGCTTCCCCGCCAGGCGCCAAGTTCCACGCGCAAGGCTCCCTTGGGCGTTTCTACCGCGGATTCATAGAGCACGCTGGAACCGTAGAAGGGGTAGCCCTGCTTGGCCCACGAACCCAACTCGAGCGCGGCCGGCGCGGCGATGCGGAAGCCCTGCTCCGCGGGATTCACCTTGAAGTGGCCGCGCAGGTAAACGTTTTCGAGTTCCATGCGAACGTCAAAGGGGTGGGCCGCGACGGTAATGGTGTTCTCGCCGGTCCGCGCGGCTCCTTCGATCGAGGCCGAGCGGATGTGCGGGTCCAGCCAGCGCTTGCCAGAGGTGAAGGAAACCGGAGCCCCGTTCACCTTGACCTGGTATAGCTCCGGCAACTCGATAGCGAGCTCGAGGCCGGACAACGCCGCCGGATCATCCACCTGGAAGTGGAAGGCGGCTTCGAAGCCGGAAGCCGGAGCGAAGTGGTTTCGGTCGAAAATGCGGGTGCGGTACTGCACCGCATTATCCCAGGCGGGGCGCTCGAAGCCGTGCATCTGCCACAGGGTCCAGTTAGCCTGCCAGGTGTTGACATTGCGCTCTTCGACGCCGGCCGCGGCGAGGTCGCAGTAATCCAGCACCAGAACGTTGGGCTGATCCGGCGTCGCTTTCCACGCCGCCGCGGCAACCGGATCAAAGTGGACCGGCGACGGGGGCTCGGGCTGCGGGTTCAACTCCGCCGAGGTCACGCGGTATGCGGCCGAGCCGGCGGGAGCCAGTTCCAACGGGAAGGCGACACTGCCGTTCTGCCGGGTGAACACGGCGGGGCGCACCGCGCCGGAGACTGCGTCCCACTCTTCGAGGCCGCGGCCTTGCACAGTGGCGCGAGCCTTCACCATTTCCAGACCCGTGTTGGTGAAGAACAGCATCCGGTCGCCGTTCCCGAGGAAGCGTTCTGCGAAACCGACGCCGGAGGGGAGTTCGGCATCGAACCGGACGCGCGGCTGCAAGCGCTCCTGGATGCGGGCCAGAAGCTCCTGGTGCGAGGAGACGGCGTGCCACTGGGAGGCGTAGCGCTCGCGGAGCGCCCGGACGCGGCCGTCCTCGCGGCCGTTCACGTAGGCGGCCGGAGCAGAAAGCGCCAGGATTTCGCCGCCTCCGGCCAGATAACTTTCGAGCAACGGCAGGCTCTCGGTGCGGACGTTGGTCATGTGCTCCGGCCAGATCACCAGATCGTAGGCGGCGTCGCCGATGGCGAGCTTGCGGTTCCCGGCTTTGCCGAACCACTCCAGCATGTATTCATCGGCGAGGTCGAAATCCACCTGGTGGTCGGCGAGGAACTGGTTCAGAGCGGCGTTGGCCTGGCGCATGGTCTCGAACTCCGGGTTCGGGCCCGCGCGGCGCGCCACCAGGAATCCGCTGGTGGTGGGCTCGAGCATGACGACGCGGTTGCGCACCTCACCGCTGGTGAGCAGGACGCTCACGCGGCCGAGGTAATCGCCGTGAATACGGTAGTATGGCCACCACGGGGAGACGTCCGTGAAACTTTGCGGGTGGTCGCGCTTGCGCGCGCCGCGCACGGTGGCGAAGGCCAGGTGCTGGTCCATGAAGTCGATGCCGTGGACCATGAGCCAATCGCCGAAGCGCTTGTAGTGCTCCAGGGTGGAATCCCAGCCCGAGACGCCGTAGGCTTCGCAGAAGGCGCGCCGGCCGAGCTGGTGGGATACGCTGGCCACCTGCTTGATGGTGAAGAGCATGTGCGGGTCCTTGCCCTGCGTGCGGATGTTCGCGCCTTCCAGCATGTCGATGCCCGGGGCGTGTTCGTAGGCGTACAGGGAGGCATCGTCGGGAGAGATCCACGGTTCCGGCCAGGTGTGCTCCATCCAATGCCCGGTGAAGCCAACGCGGTGGCGGTCGCACCACTGGAACAGGGGACGAAAGTAGTTCTCCTTCCACAGGTCGTGAAGCGTCTGCCAGTAATCGAAGCGCACTTTGCGGTAGTCGCCCAGGTCCCAGTAGAGCGAGGGCAGGTGATCGGCCAGGTCGTAGCCGTTGCGCTTGCGGAATTCGGAAAGCGTGTTGTAGCTCAGCGGCAGGGCCAGGGGGGCCGAATCGTAGGCGCCGGCGGTGGCGATGAGGGGTTCGTCATCGAAGCTCCACCGGATAGTCTGGCCGAACTCGGCGCCGACCTCCCGCTGGTAGCGCTCGAAGGTGGTCTCGATGAACTTGACGGCGGTTTGGGGATTGGTGAGATCCACGTAGGGGAACTCGCCGGTCCAGGGATTGCCGCTGGCGCGCTTGAGGCGGAAGACGGCCAGGGTGTGTCCGGCTGCCTCCGAGGGGTCGCGCAGGCGTCGGGCGGAAGTGACGCGCCCGCCGGCATCGCGTTCGACCACGAACGCGGCCACGCTGGCGCCGCGCGTGGAGTAGCCGCGGGGAGCGTCCATGAACTCCGGCGTCACGTATTGCGCGGCGGTGTCCGGGGCCAAGGCCGGAACATGGCCGCCGGCGAACCCCGAGGGGTAGCTGTTTTCGTCGTAGATATTGACTTCGAGGCCCAGGCGCCTGCCCTCCTCCGCGCTGAGCTTCCAGAGGCGGAACCAATCCGCGCCGAGGTATTCGGTCATCAGGCCGGGGCGCGGGTGCACGAAGACGCCTCCCATGCCCTGGGCCTTGAACTGGGCCAGTTGCTCCTGGAGGCGGGGCCACGTCAGTTCGTCGTTCCAGACCCACAGCGGCATGGAGCGATTGGCGGCGGGCGGGTCGGCGAACGCGGCGCGCAACCCGGCGAGAGTCAGAGGAGCGCGCCGGGCGCCAAGCGTCTTAGGATGGTGCAGCAGCTCGCGTTCTGCCGGGCCGGTGACCAGCGCCGGATCGGCGGGCGGAGCAGCCTGCCACACCACGGCGCCGGCGGCCACGACGAAGCCAGTCACGCCGAGGAACCAGGAAGGATGTCGCATGTGAGCCTCCGTTCACGGGGCCACGGCCTGGAGCAGCCACACCGGGCCGAGCAACCCGCTCACCGCGTCGCCATGGGAGAAGGGGTCCTCCCAGCGGGCCTGCGCGGTGTTGGTTACATCGATATCGAGGGTGTTCTCGCCGGCGTGCACGAGGCCGGAGAGATCGAAGGCGTAAGGCGGCGCGATACGCACGCCCGCGGGGCGGCCGTTGACGCGCAACTCGGCAATTTCGGCGACCTCGCCTAAGTCCAGAGAGAGGCTGTGCGGGTCTTCGATCCGGATGGCGCGGGAATAACGCACCGTGCCGGAAAATGCCCCGAGCCTCGGCCAGAGGCGCCAGTCACCGAGCGTCTGGCGCGTGCCGGCGCTGGTTTGCCAGGGGCCGGTGATCTCGCGCAGGCGGCGGTATGTGACGGCCCGTTGCGGCGTGGCGGGCGGCGTGCCGGTCCACAGGACCCACAGGCCGTAGGGCGGCAGCTCGATCCGGGGCGCTTCGAACCACCGGTTGGCGGCGGGATCGAAGCGCGTCACCGGGACGCCGATGCGGCCGCTCCAGGTGTCGCGAAGCGAGCGGTTCTGGAGCAGCAGCCATTCGCCGCCGGCCGCGCGGCGCCGCGAGACGACTACGGATCGTGTGGGAGGATCGAGCCGCAGGGCAGGCTGGATGAGGCCGGCCAGCTCGGGCAAGGTCGTGAGCTTGGCTTTCCGCTTCAGCGCTTCCGGCGCGTCCGCGGGCCACCCTTCCAGGACGAAGACGCGGGATGGCAGGGCGGTCAGGCGCTCCAGCACGACCGCGGGAACGTATTGCGCGTAGGGCAGAACCACCGCGGGGAAGCCCGTGCAATCCGCTTCGTAGGGCAGCACCACCGTGGAGATCTGCGCGGTTTCGAGGGCCCGCACCACGGGCGCGACCGGTTGCGCGCTGCCGGTCCAGGCGGATTCTCCGGTATATAGCACGGCCGCGTTGTAGACGGGCTCGCTTTCGGAGGTAAGCTTCTGGAGCCGCTGGAAGGGCTGCGACCATGCGCTGTAGTAGCGCGCCTGCGGATTGCCGGCCGAGGCGTTGTAGTGGGGCGGGCAATCGGGATCGTGAAACTTCATGCTGACGGCGTGCGGCGAAACCACGTTGATGCCGTTCACGATCAGCCAGTCGCCGATCCACTTCAGCATGCGCAGGCCTTCACTCCAGCCGTAGGCGCCGAACGCTTCCGCGAAGATCTGGGTGGTGTGCTTCATCCAAGCGCTGCCGCGCGCCATGGCAGGCAGGGCGAAGCTGAAGTGCTCCTCGTCCCACTCGGGTCCGTTGGGGAGCGTCCAGCGGTAAGCGCCCGCGTCCAGGCCGGGGGTGACCTGGTAGCCAACGATATCGATGCCCGGCAGATCGAAGTACCGCATGGCCCGGAACCAGTGGCCCGGCCCGTAGCCGAGCTGGTGATCGGCGTGGTTATCTTCCACCAGGTGCCCGACCAGGCGCACGTTGTGGGCGTGACACCACTCCTGCTGCGGCCGGAAGAAGTGCTCGGCGAAGGCCCGCGAATAGACATCCATGAGGTCGTAGCGGACAGCCCGGCCCGGAGCGCCGAGATCGTACCACAGGGCCGCCAGCCTGGGCCGCGGATCGTAGCCTTTCAGCCTCTCGAAATAGGCGGCGTAAGCCGGCGACCAGGGCATGGGCATGCCGGGATGGCCGGGCAGGCCGTCGTATGAGGTAATGTTGCGGAAGCCGGCCTCATCACTGAAGAATCCTTGAATGGTTTTGCCGAACTCGGCGGCGAAGTGCTGGTAGGTGGCTTCGTGAGTCAGGCGGATGAAGGCCGCGACGGCCGCAGGATTCATCACGTCAATCATGTTGTCCATCACCCAGCCTGGTTTGGGTGGGAGGACGCGCTCCACCACCCAGACCACGCGCCATTCCCCGGCGGGGACGCTCCAGGTGAACTCGCGGCCTCGGGCGGTCAAGTCCACGGGGCTGGCGTCTTTGCGTACGGCGCTCACCGAAACGATGCGTCCTGGCTGGCCAGGCATGCGGAAGGCTTTCCCGGCGGCAGGTCCGCGCACGGCAACGGAGCGGTCTTCGATCACGTGTACGGCAAAATCCGGGTTTTCGGCCACCACCTTGCCACCCGCGATGCCGCTCGGGTACATCCACTCGTCGAAAATCCAGACTTCGAGGCCGCGCTTTTTGGCTTCGTCGATGGCGATGCCGAGATCGCTCCACCACCTGGGTCCGAGGTAGTCCGGATGCGGGCGGGATTCCCAGACGAAGCCGGTGTTGCCGCTCTCGGCCACCTCGCCGATGACCTTGCGGATGGTGGCTTCCTCCTCGCCGTGCACGAACACCAGGGGAATCAGGGGCGGCCGCCCCCGGTCCGCCGCCGGCGATAGCAGCGCGGCGAACAATAGCAAGCTTGCGAGACGCATCAATACATCAAGCGTATCCCGAATTGCATGTGGCGGGGCCCGATCAGGGTGCTGCCGATTTTCCCGAAGTTGACGCTCGCCAGGCTTAGCGTCGCCGCGCCGAACTGCGTGTGGTTCCAGGCGTTGAACATTTCCCAGCGAAACTGCGCGTTGAAGCGCTCGCCGACCCTGGTGTTCTTGACGATCCCGAGGTCCCAGTTGTTGATGCCGGGCTGCTCGACGGAGCCGCGGCCGGCATTTCCCTCCACGTGCGTCGCCGGAGTGGCGAAGGCCGCCGGGCTCAGGTAGGCGTCCGGCAGGCTGCGGCCGGCCGAGATGTTTCCGATAATGTTGGGCCGCGACGTGGTGAACGACCCCAGATTCAGCCAGTCCACGCCCAGGCTGGGGGTTTGGTACTGCCCCCTGGCGAAGGTGGTGATGCCGGTCAACTGCCAGCCACCGAGAATCAGGTTGGCGGCCGGGTTCAGGCCGGAACCGAAGCGCTTGCCTCGCCCAAAGGGAAGTTCGTAGACGTAGCTGTAGACGAAGCGGTGCGGCACGTCAAAGCCGCTGAGGCCCTTATCCCACTTCTTGAACTGCACCGATATGGCCGAGAAATCGTCGGTGGCGCCCAGGTCCAGGGCCTTCTCCCAGGTGTACGACGCCAGCATATAGAGCCCGTTGCTGAAGGTCTTCTCCAGGCGGGTGGTCATGGCGTTGTAGCTGGACCAGCCGCCGTTGTATGTCAACAGGATGAACCCGTACTGCGGGTAGGGCACGCGCGCCGCGATAGGCACCTTGCCGGTTGGGTCGATGGAACCGATGTTCAGGTTCCGCCGCTCGGGTAGTTTCTGGCCGGTGCTTCCCACGTACTCCACCTCCAGCAGGTAGTCCCGTTTCAGGCTGCGCTGGATGCCGAAGGACCACTGGCTCAAATACGGCGTGCGGTTGTGGCGGTCGAAGGTGAACGGATTCAGGTTGGGAGACGCGGAGAAGGAGGGCAGCATGTTGTTCATGAACAGGGTGGGCTTGGTGGGATCGCTGTTGAGGGTCTGCGACTGGTAGAACGGCGGCCCGATCACCTTGAATTGCTCCTCGTTGAAGTTGTCGGTGGTGTAATAGATGCCGAAGCCGCCGCGCAGCACGGTGTTCTTGGTGAACGACGGCCGGTAAGCGAAGCCGAAGCGCGGGGCGAAGTTGTTCCAGTCCGGGTCCACGATGGAGGGCCGCACCCCGTGGTTGGCATAGACGACCGTACCCAGGTCCGGCGCAAAGACCAGCGCCTTGCCGCGGGTTTCGGCGGGCGAGGCGGCATACTCGTAGCGCAGCCCGAAGTTCAACGTCAGATCCGGCGTGACGCGCCAGTCGTCCTGGATGTATCCGGCATAGAAGGTGGTGCGCTCGTACTGGCTGGAATCGCCCAGTGCGCCGGAGGCGGAGATGGGCAGTCCCAGCAGCATGTCGCCCAGACCCAGGCCCTGCATCCCCGTAAAGCGCCCGTCAAAGTTGAAGCTGGGATTGCCGGAGAAGTCTGTGATTTCGTCATAGCGCTGGCGGCTGATCTGCAGCCCCAGGCGAATGTTGTGCTTGCGGGTGTTCCAGCTGAAATTGTCGGTGAACTGGATGTTGGTGTCCGTGGCGCCGATGGCCTCCGAGAGTGATCCCACGCCGTTGAAGCCGGTCGGGTTGAAGTCCGGCACGCCGAAATCGAACGGGTTGGGCGAGGTGTTCTTCAGCCCGAACACCTGGGTGGCATAGTCCTTGGTGAGCGAGGTTTCGGCCTGCCGGTAGGTCAGGCTGCGGTTGTAGCCGAAGCGGAATTCGTTGACCTTAGTGGGGCTGATGATGCGGGTGTAGGTCAGGGTGTACAGGCGGTCGGTCTGCGGAAAGACGTCGCCCCCGAGCGGCCGGAGTTGCGGCCGCAGCAGCGTTTCGTTGGAGTCTGTGAAGGTGCCATACAGGATGTCGTTGGAGCTGAAGTGATGGTCGATGCGAACGTTGTACTGGTCCCAGTCGTTGATGGTCTTCGGAAAACCCACGGTGTTGAAGAGCGGAAAATTTGGAGAGTTGGGCGCCACCGCCACGTTGGGCACCGGCTGGTAGGGCAACTGCTTTTGCACGATGGGGTCCAGGCGGTTAGTGGGGATCACGTTGCCCGGGAAAGGCAAGCCGCTAGAGGGGTCGATGACGTTATGGCATTTGCGCGAGGTCGGGTTGGCCTGGCACAAGGGAGAACTGGTGGGCAGGATGCCCGTACCGGCGCTGTCGTCAGCCAGGTTGCCGGCCATTTGGGCCTGGGACGGATAGATGCCCGTGGCGGTATTGGCCTGCCGCTGGCGGAACCCCTCGTAATTGAAGAACCAGAACGTCTTGTTCTTTCCGTTGTAGCCGGGCAGCCGCACGGGCCCGCCCACGGCGGTGCCGTAATTGTTCTGGGTGAAGGCCGGCTTCTTGTTTCCAGAGCGGTTAGCGAAAAAGTCGTTGGCATCCAGATTGCGGTTGCGCAGGAACTCGAATAGCGTCAGGTGCACATCGTTGGTGCCGCCCTTGATGGTGGTGTTGATGATCGCGGAGCTGCGGCCGAACTCGGCCCCGAAAGTGGAGCGCTGTACGCGGAACTCCTCCACCGCGTCCGCCGAGGGCCGCAGCCCGGCACTGCCGAAGCGCGAGTTCCGCGTCTCGATGCCGTTCACCAGGAAGCTGTTGTTGGTTTCGCGGCCGCCCGCGATGGAAAGCGTGGAGTCCGTGCGGCCGGTCCAACTGGTGGCCGGCGAGTTGCCGATGCCGATGGGGGCCGCGCCCGCCGAAATCTGGGCCAGTTGGATGAAGTTGCGGCCGTTCAAGGGCAGTTCCACGATAGACCGGTCGCTGATGACCTGGCCCACCGAGGCGCTTTCGGCATTCAGCACCGCCTCGGCGGCCGCGGAAACGCTGACGGTCTCGGTAATGGCTCCCACCGTAAGCTTGGCGTTCACCAGGGCCCGCTGGCCGAGCGTAATGACAATATCCGTAAGGGTAGCCTTCTGAAAACCAGCGGCCGCCACTTCCAGCCGGTAGGGCCCCGGCTTGAGCTGGCTGAACAGGAAATTGCCGAGGGTATCGGTCTGACCCTCGAATTTCACATTGGTTTCCACTTGGATCAGCTCCAGCTTTGCACCGGAGACAGACGCGCCACTCGGATCGGTCACGTTGACCGCCAGGTCTCCCGTGATGGATTGACCCCACAGGGCAACCCGGAAGCAGAGCGGCAAGGCGAATAACGACAGGGCTACGACGGCGACCTTACGCATTTTGTCCTCCTAAACAGGGGAGACTTTTCGAAAAATGCTATCCGCAACGCCGCCTGGATGCAAGTGAATTTTTTGGAGCCGGAGCGGCGTTTCGCCAGTTGCTGCCGGTGCCCGACACTGCATTTGCCTGAATTGCCATGATTTTCAGGGAATTCGCGCCGGGTTGCGGTTGGCGTCCGCGCGATTTCGGCGCAGGCACCCGACTAAGCCAGAAGCCGGATCTCCTGCCAGCACATGCCGTAGCGGCTGCCCGGGGGATCCGGAGCAGCCTTCAATTGCTGCCAGAAGTTCGCGGCGTAGAGGAGCCACATGGTGCGGCCATCCGCGCTGATGAATTTCGACGGGAGGTTGACGAAGTAAGCCTGCTGGCCGAAATTGTGCATATAGACGGCAAGCCGCCATGGCCCCGCCAGGCTGTCCGCCTCCAGGATGTACGTGTTGAACCGCGACACAGTATCCACGCCATCGGTCACGCAGAGGAAATACTTCCGCAGCGGCGCGTTGTACGTGGCGGTGACACAGCCCATGTTGTTGTTCCACTCCACGAGCGGATGGGCGGAGGCCAGGTTGCGCGTCCACTCCGCGCGACCGCGGCGGTCGCGGCCGGCGAAGAACTCGTACGCGGACCGCTGGTTCATGCGGGCCACCGAAGGCGTGACCCGGGCCATGTAGACCTGGTCTCCGGTGATCCAGCTCAGGTTCGCCGGACGCGGCTGGGGATCCGACGCTTCGGCGCCGTGCCCGAGCAGGTAGGCCTTGCCGTCCGGGGAGTGCCGCATATTTTGGCCGAAATCCACAAAATGCGGCGAGCCCATCTTCACGGGTCCGCCGGGCTTCTCCGGCTCGCCGAACAGCGGCGCCAACGGCGTGTGCGGCGTATCGGTCCAGGTCTTGCCGAAGTCCGTGGACCAGCGGTAGCCCACCAGGGGGCCGAGGATGTCCCAGTTGAGGCCTTTGCCCGGGTCGCCGTCGGAATCCATCAGGCAGTAGGTGCCGTAGTACCACACGCCGTTGTAGACCAGGCTGCCGCACGGATAGCGGCCCCCATAGGGCGAAGGGTCCCCCGGATACGTGCCTACCGCCGTGATGGTCAGGTCCATGGGGTGGTCGCCGGTGATGGTGGCGTAGCCGGTGTAGGCGGTGTGGCCGTCCCGAGCGTAGGAACTGCACGAGACCGTCCCTACCTTGCCGTCGGTCCACGGCGAATACAGCTTGTCATCGGAGGCCCAGGAGGGATACCAGGTGTCGGCGTCGGTGTAGCTGACGGCCCGGCCGGTAAACCGGATACCCTGGAACGACCGTGAGGGCTCAAAAGGGCACCCGGCGGGAGGCTGGGAGGGCCACACCCGGCCCGCCCAGCGCGATTCGGATCGATGGACCTGCGCCGCGAACCCGGCGCCTGCCCCGGCCCCAAACGCGCCCGTGAAGCCGAGGCGGAACAACGACCGTCTGGTCATAACGAAGAGTGCCGGATCAGTACTCGCGGGTCGTCTTGATGCCGGGCTCGGGAACCGGATACTTGCCGTCTGGGCCGGCGCGTAGAGGCGCGGGACCGTCCAGCGTCAGCTTATCCACATCCGGCGCGAACTCGTGATCGTGATTCATCATCTGGTCGAAGGTCACCAGTTGGCCGGTGTGCGCGGCGAAGCGCCCCATGGTGGCGACCAGGCTCGCCTCCGCCCCGCGCTTCACTTCGTTGTACGGTTTGTCGTCGCGGATGGCGGCGATCAGGTCGTCCCACTCCCAGTCGTAGGGCGAACGCTCCGGCTGGGGAAACGCCCACACCAGGTTCTCCGGCGCGGGTTCCTTCTGCCCTGTTTGCCAGCGCGGGATGTCCTGCCCCTTGTAGATGCGCGTGCGTCCCGGCGTGTGCGCGGCGGTCGAGACCACGGCCGATCCCTTGGACCCGTGAATGTAGCTGGCGAACTCGTTGTGCACGCCGGGCATGTTGCGCCCGTCGAAGAACAGCCGCGTACCGTCGGGATAGGTGTATTGCACCGCATACACGTCGAAGTTCTGGTCCACCGAGTCGCCGCGGTAGTGCCGCCCGCCGATCGCCATCGCCTCCACCGGCCAGGCTCCTTTCATCCAGGAGAGCTCGTCGATCTGGTGGATGTAGTAATCGCTGAACACGCCGCCCGAGGCCCACAGGAAGGCGTGGAACAGGCGGATCTGGTGCATCAGCTCGGTAATGCCTTCCGGCTTCACCGGGGCGGTGCCGCCACCCGATCCCATGCGGTAGCCGCGCATGGCGACGATGTCGCCGATCTGCCCGTCGCGGATCCGGTTGAGCAATTCCTGGCGGGCGCGGCAGTGCCGCACCATCAGCCCGACCCCCACTTTCAGATTCTTCTTTTCCGACTCCTCTCCGAGCGCGATCATGCGCCGCGTGGTCGGGCCATCGACGGTGACCGGCTTCTCCATGAAGACGTTCAGCCCCTTGTCGATGGCGTAGCGGAAATGCACCCAGCGGAAGGCGGGCGGGGTGGCCAGGATGGCGACGTCGCCCGGATTGAGGCAGTCCATCGCCTTGCGGAAGGCGTCGAAGCCGATGAACTGCCGGTCCTGGGGCACGTCCATCTGGGAGGCGAAGCGGCCCCGCAGGCGGCCGTGGCTGTCGCTCAGCTTCTGGGGAAACACGTCCGCCATGGCGACCAGCTTGATGGGTCCATTCTTGATGCCGAGCGCATTCTCGGTGGCGCCCGTGCCGCGGCCCCCGCATCCCACCAGGGCGAGCTGAATCGTGTTGTTCTCCGCCGCATGAACATACGGCAGGGTGATCCCGGCCAGGGTGGAGACCCCGGCGATGCGTCCGCTGTCCTTCAAAAACTCGCGGCGCGACGTGGCGTCCTTCGTCTCACTCATCGCAGCAAACACCTCGGAAACACATTACTCCATTTCACACGGCGAGTCTCCGGCCGAACGCCCCTGCGCGGGGTTTATAGTGGGAATGAATGCTCACGCGCCGGGGATTTTCTCGCGGAATGGCGGCGGCAGGCGTAACGGCGTTGCGCCTGGGCGCGGCCGATGACCGGCATCAATTCCGGTTCCGTCTCGCCATGTGCAACGAGACCTATGAGAAGAAGCCGTTCGCGGACACCTGCCGGGCAATCCGGAAGGTCGGCTACACCGGCATCGAAATCGCGCCGTTTACGCTGAGCGACGACCCGAACGCGATCCCGGCCGGCGAGCGGCGGGAATACGCCTCGATCATCCGGTCGGAAGGGCTGACGTTTGCGGGCCTGCACTGGCTGCTGCTGGTTCCCAAGGGGCTGCAGGTCACCACGCACGACGGCGCCGTGCGCGCGCGAAGCTGGGAGCACATGCGCCGGCTGATCGACTTCTGCGCGGACCTCGGGCCCGGCGGCGTGATGACGTTGGGATCGCCCAAACAGCGCGCCGTCGAGCCGGGGATGGACCGGGCCGATGCGGTGAAGCATTTCACGGACGGGTTGGCCGGGATTGCGCCGCACGCGGTTGAGCGCAGCGTCAAAGTGCTGATCGAGACCTTCACGCAATTCCCGGACGACATTGCCAGGTCGATGGCCGAGGCAGTGGCCATGGTGCGGCAGATCGGCAGCCCGGGGATTCAGACGATGTTCGACACGAACAACGCGTCGAACGAAGCAGAGCCGCACGCCACCCTGGTAGACCGCTATTTCAACTACATTCACCACGTGCACCTGACCGAGAAGGGCGGGGCGTATCCGGGCACGGGGACTTACGATTTCAAGCCGGTGCTGCGGGTTTTGCGGCGCCGCGGCTATACCGGCTGGCTATCGCTCGAAGTCTTCGATTTCCGCGCGGGCGCGGACAAAATCGCGCAGGATTCGCTGCGCTACCTGCAAGGCGAGATCGCCAGGCTCGGCTGATCTGTTATACGCGTACCACCGCCCGGCTCCGCGCCGAGCGAAACGCGCCATCGAGCACGCGAACGACACGCTCACCAATGTCCGCGGAGGATCGATTCTCGGAAGGTCCGCCCCGGATCAGGTCCACGAAGGTCCGCAAGGGCGCCACGCACTCATACGCGCCGGGCTGATGATCCATCGGCAGTAACTCGTGGCGGCCGTCATTTCTTCGAATCTCCAAGCGCGGCCGCTCGATGTCCAGTAAGAGCATCCCGTGGCCGCCGAAGATCCGGATATCGACCTGGTAGGGTGAGCCGGGCGGCATGGTCGCGGCGCCTCCCAGCATGCCAGTTGCGCCACTCGAAAACCGGCAGGCGATGGAATTGAACAGATCGGCGCCGGTCGCCGAGTTTCCAATCAGCGCGAACACCTCCTGAGGCTCCAGAGCAGTGATGTAAAACAAGAGGCCCAGGGCGTGCGTCAGTTGGCCGTGGGCGAACCCTCCGCCTGTATCGGGGTTGCTCCACGTGCCCATTTGCGGCTGGAGAAAGGCCTTTTCGGCGAACCAGGCCCCCTCCCCGCTGAACAGGTCACGCAGCGCGCTGGCCATATGGCAATGCACGTGCTCGATGGCGCCGATCTCTCCGCCGTCGATACGGCTCTTGGCGGCGCGGGCGAAGCCCGTATAGCTCCAGCCGTAGGGAATCAGGAAATGCATGCTTCCGGAGTGTGCCAGGGAGGCGATCTGCCTCGCCTCCGCAGCGTGCAGCACCATCGGCTTCTCGCACAACACATGCAACCCGTGTTCCAGCGCCGCGCGCGCGTGCTCGAAATGCAGGTGGTGCGGCGAGCTGATCACTACGCCGTCCAGTCCGTTCACGCGGATGAGGTCCCGGTAATCTTCGGTTCCATACGGGATGTGAAAGCGCTCCTGGACCTTGCGAAGTTCCTGCGCGCCGAGCCGGCAGACCGCGGCTACCTCCACTCCCGGGAAGCTCTGCAGAACTGGAATATGATTCTCCGCCGCCCACCAACCAGCGCCAATTACCCCGATCTTCACGTGTTTCATAGGCCACTCACCCGCTTCTCCAGCAGGGCCGGATTTTCTGAGTCGGCGGCCTGCATTGTACATCATTGCGGCGAAAGGGGGCCGTGTGCCTGGAGAAACCATCACCCGCCGGAGCAAAGTTTTTGTTGTGTTGAGCCTGGCCGCATGCCTGGCATGCCCGGTGATGGCCCGCCCAAAGACCGACGTGCTGGTGATGAAGAATGGCGACCGCATCACCGGCGAAGTGAAGAACCTGGAAGGCGGCGTGCTCAAGGTCGATCTCGACTACGTCGACGGCACGATTTCGATCGATTGGCTCAAAGTGGCCCGTCTGGAAAGCAATTTCCTGTTCCTGGTGCTGCTTCAGGACGGCTCTATCTATTCCGGCAGGGTGATCCATACGGCGGCAATCGAAGGCGCTCCCATCAAGCTCGAGATTCGGTCGGGAGAAGAGTCGGTGGTGGTCGACAAGACCTCCGTCGTCCGCATGACACAGACTTCCGACACTTTTGTGAAGCGCCTGAGCGGCAAAGTCACACTCGGCGCTTCCTATGCCAAAGGCAACAACAGCACTCAATACAACCTTGGTTCCGAGCTCGACTACCGGCAGATCCGGTGGGGCACGAAGATCAGCCTGAATTCCAACCTGTCCTCCAGCACAGGCGCAGCCACCGCCACGCGCAACCAGCTCGATTGGGGCGCTTACCGCGTGCTGTCACGAAAGAACTATTTCCTCACCGGGATTGCCGGGCTGTTGCAAAGTTCTGTGCAGGAAATCGAGCGCCAGACCATTTTCGGTGTTGGCCTGGGGCGCTATCTGAAGAACACGAATCAAGTCCGCCTCACAACTTCTGGCGGTGTGGGGTGGCAGCGCACGAACTATACTCCCACGGCACAGAATCGGCGGACGCAGGACATCGGTGTGGCGGTAGTCTCCTCCAATTTGGAAGTCTTCACCTTCAAGAAGACTCGACTCGATCTCACCGGCAGCCTGTTACCGGCCGTGACAGAAGCGGGACGCCTCTTCGCGAAGATCAATGCATCCTACTACCTGAAGGTGTTTGGCAAAATTGACTGGAACCTGTCGTTCTACGGAAACTGGGATACCCGTCCGCCAGGACAACTCCAGGGCAGCGACTACGGCAGCAGTACCGGGTTGAGCTATACCTTTGGGAACAAGTAAGCACGCCTGTTCGAATTCATCCGGCTTCATCCGGCATTCTCTCCCTGTGAATCGGGGTATATACTAGCCCGGACGAGGGGTGTCACTCATGAAGGCGATGAAGGTCCTGTTCTTCCTGGGTATTGCGGCAACTGCTTCGGCGCAGCCCGCCGTTCGCATCGGCAATACGGATATCGGCGGCGTGGTCACAAGCGCCAAGGGGCCGGAAGCCGGCGTCTGGGTGATTGCGGAGACGCGAGATCTGCCGACGAAGTTCGCCAGGATCGTGGTCACGGAAGGGCGCGGCCGCTACCTGCTCCCGGACCTGCCGAAGGCCAACTATGAGGTGTGGGTGCGCGGCTACGGCCTGGTGGATTCGCCGAAGGTCCAGGCCGTGCCGGGCAAAATCGTGAACCTCACGGCGGTCGTCGCGCCGGATGCGCGCGCCGCGGCGCAATACTATCCGGCCAGCTATTGGTATTCGCTGCTGAAGGTGCCGGACAAGAGCGAATTCCCCGGCACGGGCCCGGACGGCAACGGCATCTCACCAGGCCTGAAGACCCAGGCGCAGTTCGTGGAACTGATCAAAACGGATAGCTGCTGGTCGTGTCACCAACTGGGGAATCAGGCCACCCGGGAGATCCCCAAGGCGCTGGGCAGCTTCGATTCCCCGGCCAAGGCCTGGGAGCGGCGCATCCAGTCGGGGCAGGCCGGCGGGAATATGCTGGGCGGGATCGGCCGCATCGGAAAGGACCGGGCGCTGGCCATGTTCGCCGATTGGACCAGCCGGATCGAGGCGGGCGAGTTGCCGCCGGCGCCCCCGCGGCCGCAGGGAGTGGAACGCAACGTGGTCATCACGGAATGGGATTGGGCCGGGCCGAAGGCGTATCTGCACGACGAAATCGCCACCGATAAGCGCAATCCGCGGGTCAACGCCAACGGCCTGATCTATGGCGCCCCGGAACTGAGCACGGACTCCATTCCGGTGCTGGACCCGGTGCGCCATACGGCGACGCACGTGAAGATGCCGGTACGCGATCCCAAGACTCCCGGTCCGGATAAGCCGCTCAAGTCCTCGCCCTACTGGGGAGACGAAGCCATCTGGGACAGCCAGGCGAATATGCACAACCCGATGTTCGATGAGAGAGGGCGCGTCTGGTTCACCTCGGTGATTCGTCCGCCGGAGAATCCGGATTACTGCAAGGAAGGATCCAGCCATCCTTCCGCGCGGCTGTTCCCGCTCCACCGCAGCAGCCGGCAACTCGCCTTCTTTGATCCCGGCACGCAGCAGTTCACGCTGATTGACACCTGCTTCAGCACGCACCATTTGCAGTTCGCCGAGGACGCCAACCACACCCTGTGGACGAGCAGCGGCGGAGGAGGAGACGTCGTCGGCTGGCTCAATACCAAGATGTTCGAGGAGACCCACGACGAAGCGAAGTCGCAGGGATGGACCGCGCTGATCCTGGACACCAACGGCAACGGCCGGCGCGACGCCTACGTGGAGCCGGACCAGCCGGTGGATCCCACCAAGGACAAGCGGATCTCGGGCGCCTTCTACGGCGTCACGGTCAGTCCGGCCGACGGGACGATTTGGGGATCGATTCTGGGCTTTCCGGGCCGGATCGTGCGGCTGAACCCCGGCGCACATCCTCCGGAGACCACACTGGCGGAGGTCTACGAGCTTCCGTGGAACAATCCGAAAGCTCCGGTGCAGGGTTTCTCCCCGCGCGGGCTGGATATCGACACCAACGGCGTGGTGTGGACGGTGCTGGCAAGCGGCCACTTCGCCAGCTTCGACCGGCGGAAATGCAAGGGGCCTCTGAATGGGCCGACCGCCACCGGACAGCATTGTCCCGAGGGATGGACGCTCTACCCATTTCCGGCGCCGCAACTCAAGGGCGTCACCGATTCGGGCAGCGCCGAAGCCAGCTACTACGATTGGGTGGACCAGCACGACACCTTCGGACTGGGCCGCAACCTGCCGATCGCCACGGGCAACGGCGAGGACGCGCTGATGGCGCTGGTCAACGGCAAGTTCGTGACGCTGCGCGTGCCGTACCCGATCGGATTTTTCGCCAAGGGCATGGACGGACGCATCGACGATGCCAAAGCCGGATGGAAAGGAAAGGGCCTGTGGTCCACCTACGCCACGCGGGCCATGTTCCACGTGGAGGGCGGAAAGGGAACCATGAGCAAAGTGGTGCACTTCCAGCTCCGGCCGGACCCGCTCGCGCGGTAGGCGCAGTCTCCCTGCTCCCGTGATGATATGATCGCCGGGATGCGGGTTTCCCGGCGGTCGCTTCTCGCCGCGGCGGCGGCGTCGCCGCTCTGGGCGGAGCAGAACCTGAAGATCACTTCCGTGCGCGCCTGGCCCGTGGACCTGGCTGTCACCCTCGCGGGCACCTTCCAACACGCGGCTCCCAAGTTCAGTTCTGATTTCGATCCCCGGCGATCGCGCTGGTTCGGCCCATTCTCGCAATTGATCGGGGCTATCATCGTCGAGATCCGGACCGACCGCGGCATCACCGGATATGGCATGGGCGGCGGGGGCGGCGCGGGAAAGTACATCATCGAGCACCACCTGGCCGACCTCCTCGTCAGCAGCAACCCGCTGCGCGTAGAACTGCTGTGGGACCAGATGTACCATTCGATGCTGTTCTACGGCCGCAAAGGCGTGCCGATCATGGCGCTCAGCGGCGTTGACCTGGCGCTCTGGGACATCTGCGGGAAAGCCGCCGGGCGGCCGGTTCATCAACTCCTCGGCGGTCCGACCAAGCCGAAGATCCAGGGCTATTACACAGGTTTCGACATGGCCGGCGCCGTGAAGCTCGGATTTCGCGCCTTTAAGCTGCCCATCCGCAACGGCCTCAACGAAGGCCGCGAGGGGATGAACCGGACTGTTTCGCAGTTGCGCGAGGTGCGCCAGATCATCGGTCCGGATGCCCTGCTGATGATCGATTGCCTGTGCCAGTGGGACGTGCCCTACACGCTGGAGATGGCGGACCGGCTGCGGGAATTCCGGCTGTATTGGATTGAGGAGCCGCTTTCCCCGGATGACCTGGAGGGCTACGCCCGGCTGTGCCGGGAAGTGCACGGACCGCTGATCGCCTCCGGGGAGCACGAATACACGCGCTTCGGTTTCGCCGAATTGCTCCGGCACAAGGCCGTCGGGCTGCTGCAGCCCGATACCACATGGTCGGGCGGGCTGACGGAAGTGCGCCGGATCGCGATGCTGGCCGCGCCGGAATCGCTCCCGGTGGTGCCGCATCGCGGCGCAAGTCCTTACGGGCTGGCGGTCATCTTCTCGACGCCGAATTGCCTGATGGCGGAGAGCTTCGGCACCCTGGAAAGCGCGAACGAGTTGCTGGCGGCGATGACAGCGAAATTCGAAAATGGCTTCTACTATCCGCACGAGAAACCGGGATTCGGCGTGGAGCCGACGGAGGCGCTGATTCAGAAGTTCGCGCGCCAGGACTGAACGAATCGCGGTTGGCGCCTTGGACTACTCTTCCTCATCAAGATCGGAAAGTGCCGTGACATCGGCGCCCGGCGGCGCCGGCGCGGCCGGAAGCGGATGGGCGCGCCAACGTCTCAAGAGCCAGAAACCGAAGACAACGGCGAAAACGAGGGCGAGCCACGGAATCCACGGAGTCCACCAGGCAGGGATGGTCCGCGGATCGACCAAAACTCTGCTGCCATATTTCTGCACATAGGCATCCAGGATTTCCTGGTCGCTCTTGCCGGCCGCAACCCATTTGGCGATCTCGAGGCGCATTTTGACAGCGATCTCGCTTTGGTGCCGGGATACCGGTTCGCTGTAGCAGCATGGCGCCAGGACCGCCTGTTCCAGCCGCTCGATCCTGGCCTTTTGTTCGTCGGGCGTTTCGGCTGCCGCGCAGAGCGGCCACTCTCCAGCCAACGCCATGCACAGAAGCACGGCGCCTCCAGCCGCCCGCCGGCGTGTGTGTGCAAGGATCACAAAAATACTCCCGAGTTGCCTACTTTCCGGCCCGGACCTTTCCGATCAGCTCGAGCGTGTCCTTCACCTTGGCGGTGATGCCGGCGTAGTCCCCCGCTTTGAGCAGCTCCTTGGTAATCAGGTTCGAGCCCATCCCGACGCAGGCGACGCCGGCGTCGAACCAGGCCTTCAGGGAGGCCTCAGTGCTCTCCACGCCGCCCGTCGGCATGATGGAAACCCAGGGACACGGCCCCTTGATCGCCTTGACGAATTTCGGCCCGCCGACCTCGGCGCCCGGGAACACCTTCACAATCTCGCAGCCCAGTTCTTCCGCCTGAGAAATCTCGCTTGCACTGCCGCAGCCGGGCGAGTACGGGATCTTGCGGCGATTGCAGGCGCGCGCCACGTCGGCATTGAGAATCGGACCTACCACGAAGTTGGCGCCGCAGTTGATGTAGAGCGAGGCCGTACCGGGGTCCACCACCGAACCGACGCCCAGAATCATGCCAGGCAATTCCCGGGCACAATGCCGCTCCAATTCCGTGAAGACTTCCCAGGCGTGATCGCCCCGGTTGGTGAACTCCAGAAGCGGAGAGCCACCGGCAAAAACCGCGGCGGCGACCCGCTTGGCCACCTCCACGTCGGCGCTGTAGAAGACAGGCACCATGCCTGTCTAAATCATTTTCTGAAGGACTTCGAGTCGGACGAACCGCGCCATGCTGCTTCTCCTCTCCCTATGGCATGATCTCCGCTGAGCCGTGGAGCGCCTTTCGGAATAACGCTCGCTGCGGATCCACGGCCTTCTCCGGAAAGACCAGCCTATCAATTGTGGTCTCTAGATGCAACTTGCACTCTCTGGCGCCGGATGATACTGTCGCGTCCAGGAGGCAGACGTGGGAACCACGCGGGTCACAGTCCAAAATGTCCCGGAAATTGCAGGGCGTTTCTTACGGCTCTATACCGGAGCGGTCTCCGACATCCTGGACCGGAACGGATACCGGAACCAGGTCCTACCCTACTACATCACGCCATTCACCGCTGCAAACCGGGTGGCCGGCCTGGCATTCACGGGCCAGGGATATCCATGCTCCGACATCTCGCACAATGACACCGAGATGCGCCTGAAGATGCTGGATAGCATTTCTCCGGGGACCGTGTCGGTGTGGGCCACTGCCGGGAGCATGGACTGCGCGCATTGGGGCGAGATTATGTCCACCGCGGTCAAACAGCGCGGTTGTACGGGAGCGGTCGTTGACGGCGGGGTGCGCGACGTGGATTTTGTGAATGCTCTAAATTATCCCGTGTTCGCGAAGTTCAAGTGCTCGGCCAGTTCCGTGGGACGCTGGGATATCGTGGACTGGCGGGTTTCGATCAAAATCGGCCACACCGTGATCCACCCGGATGACTTCGTTTTCGGCGATACGGACGGCGTCGTAATCATCCCCGGCGACTTCACCCTGGACGTCCTGGCAGCCGCGGAAGACATGTTCAACCGCGAGCGCGGAATGCGCGAAGAGTTGCGCCGGGGCGTCTCGGTGGCCGACGCTTACGCCACGTACCGCTCGCTATAGCACACCACCCAGTCACCTCAACGCGAAGCGCAGCGGAGGGTCAATTTCCGTATACCCGTCCGCAGTTGGCGTGTCCCGCCGCCCTCGCTGACAATACGCAGGACGCTCTCCGCGTCCATCACATGAACGCCCGAGAGGAGTGTCACTCCGCGATCCGCAAAGATCCCGGGCAGCAAGGGTGTCGATGGTCCTAAAATCGCGACCTCCCGAGCATTCCGGCAGTGAACCAGGAGGTCATCCAGCGTCCGGTTCAGCAGAGCCGTCGCCGAAAGAATGACAAGATGGCATTCCGGTAGGATTTCGGCCGCGGCTGCCTCCGAGAGCACACCGGGGCCGGCGTCCGGACGGCGCTCGAAAATATGCAGTGCCTTGCTCAACGTGCGAAGCGGTTCGATCAGCGGCCCAAAGTAGCCCACCATTCCGACGGCATCGTTTGAGGTGACCCGCAACTCGGTCAACAAGTCCTCGTCCGCCGCGCCCGGAGGCACGCCGGTCAGCGCGTTGAGCGTCGCCAATCCCACCGCGGCGGCTACCGGATCCGGTGACCTGGCCCACACGGCCAGGTCTGAAGCGCGGCGGCCCGTCAGCGTCCCGGCGGAGTTGATCACACAGCAGCCCGCGGGAATTTCGTCACGGAACGTATAGGCGAGGCCGCAGCGCCCGCCGTCAAGCCGGACCGCCGTATAGCCGAGACCTACCCTGACATCCTCAACCACGGCGGCCGCCGCCGCAGGCAAGAGGAAATCGCAGACTTCATCAATCAGCATAGAGAACGCGGCTTCTTTCTCAGTGTCGAACAAAATCCCCGCGCAGCGCCAGTTTGCTTTGCCTGGCACTGAACCAGACGTGTTGCCGCGGGACCCGCCAAAGTGCTACAAAGCACCTATCGCAAGGGAGACCCCTATGGGAAGCGCAGCAGGTAGGAAGAACGTCATATTCTTTTTGCTGGTGTCGCTGGCGCCGGCGCTCGCAGAGAGCCGTTTTGTCACCGGGAAGGCCGATCCCGAGGCTGCGGCGATGGATCCGGCGCGACTGGCGCGCATACCGGCGCGCATGCAGGAATTTGTCGACGCCGGCAAGACCGCGGGCGTGGTCACGCTGGTCGCCCGGCACGGCCATGTGGCCGCCCTGGATGCGGTCGGGTACCAGGAACTCGAGAGCAAGACCCCAATGCGCACCGACAGCATTTTTCGGATTGCTTCGATGACCAAGCCCGTCACCTGCGCCGGCGTCATGATCCTGGTGGATGAAGGGCGCGTTTCCCTCATCGATCCGGTGGAAAAGTACCTGCCGGAATTCAAAGGGCTGAAGGTCAATCCCTGCGGCGCGCGCTCCGGATACAACTGCGCACCGGTTCCTCCCTCCCGGCCGGTAAATATCCTCGACCTGATGACGCACACCTCCGGGCTGCCTGGCGCGGCTCCGCACGGCAGCGGCCCGCCACCCGGGACCCTCGCGGAGATGGTGACGGACGTTTCCCGGGCGACGTTGCTTTTCGAGCCTGGCACGGCCTGGAACTACAGCAATATCGGGATCGCGGCCCTGGGCCGCATAATCGAAGTCGTGGCGAAGGAGCCGTACGACCGATTCGTTGCCGAACGGATCTTCCAGCCGCTGGGCATGCAGGACACCTCCTTCTTCGTGCCGGCGGAGAAGCAGAGCCGCGTAGCTGCGGTCTACACCTATGAGGAGACTGGCTTGAAGCGCGCCACACTGACACCGGCGAAGTTCGCCCGGCCGGAGGGCGGCCTGTTCAGCACGGCCAGCGACATGGCCCGTTTTCACCAGATGATGCTCAACAAAGGGACCCTAAACGGGACGCGCATTCTCTCGGCCGCCGCCGTGGAAGCCATGACCACCTCGCAGACCCGCGAAATCAAGGCCGGCTTCGCCCCGGGAGTGGGGCACGGCTTTGGCTTCGAGGTGGTGCGCGAGACCCTGGGCACGTACCGGTACAGCTCGATCGGCAGTTTTGTCAAAGGCGGCGCCTACCGAACCTATGGCTGGGTGGATCCGGCCAAGGATCTGGTCGGGATCATCCTCATGCAGCGCACCAACGGCGGCGGGGACGTGGCCGACGAGATCAACGCCTTCATGGCCATGGCGGCCGCGGCAATCGAGCGCTGATTTCGCCCATCCGCGGGCCGGTATTCTCGAAGAGGCTTGTGCCCGCGGCGCGGCGCTGATACGGTGGAATCCAGGAGGCTGATATGCGGGCAGGCCAGGAATCGGGCAGGACGCGGCGGGCCTTTGTTCAGGCGGGTCTGGCGGGATTGGGCGGAACTGCGGCGCGGGCGCAATCCCGCGAGAGCCTGGCGGTGGCCGGCGGCGCGAAAGCGGTGACTTGCCCCGCCGCCAAGACAGCGGCCATCCTGAAGTGGCCCCGCTACGGCCGGGAGGAACAGGCCGCGCTGGCCGCCCTGCTGGAGAACAACAACTGGTACGCCGAGATTCCGGCGTTTGAGAAAGAGCTGAAGCAGCACCTGAACGCGCCGTACATCAAGGCGCACATGAATGGCACCAGCGCCTTGATGTCCATGTTCTTCGCCCTCGATCTGCCGCCCGGCAGCGAAATCCTGGCGCCCTCGTATACGGCCTGGGCCACCACCGCGCTGATGCATCTGTTCGGCTACGTGCCGGTATTCGTGGATATCAACCCGCGCACCATGACCTTCGACCTGGCGTATGCCCGGCGCGCGCTGACCAGCCGTACCAAGGCCGTTCTTCCGATGCATTCGTTCGGCAACCCGTGCGACATGGACGAGATTTGCGACTTCGCCCGGCAGCAGGGCCTGATCGTTCTGGAAGACGCCGCGCAGGCGCAAGGGGCCTCGCTCAAGGGCAAACCGATGGGTACGTGGGGAGCTATCGGCGTCTTCAGCTTTCAGGCGAGTAAGCTCCTGCCTTCGGTGGAAGGCGGCGCGGGCATCTATCAAACTCGGGAGCACTACGAGCGCGCCACCACGTTCGGCGCCTACGAACTTCCGGCCAGTTTCCCGCCGGATAGTCCCTATCGGGTGTATCAGGGAACCGGCATGGGGCCGAAGCTGCGCATCCATCCTTTCGCCGCCGCCATCGCCCGGCACCAGTTGCGCAAGATGGACGAGCATAACGTTCTGGTCGATACGCAGCTCCGGCGGCTGAACGGCCGGCTCGCCGAACTGCCCGGCATCTCTCATCCCTACACGCGTCCGGACGCCAAGCGAGTCTACTGGGCCAGCAACATGATCTTTATCGACGAGAAGAAGGCGGGGGCATCCAAGGACGCGCTCTTAAAGGCCCTGCGGGCCGAAGGCGTACAGGCCTCGCCCGGCCATTACGACGAGCAGCACCGGTATAAACTCTATTCCGAATCCAAGTGGTGGCACCACCCGGTGCGAATCCCGGACGATCTGCATGGCACCACGCAGGTGAACCAGCAAGCGGTCCGCCTGCCGGTGTTCCACGACGAAGCCGCGGAACTGATCGAGCAGTACGCCCGGGCTTTCGAGAAAGTGTGGGCGCACCGCTCGGAACTGGCTCGGGCATAGCGACTCGGTCACCTATCCAACCGGCCAGCCGTTCCCCGTGAGCGTGACAGACCGGAAGTTCGTTCCGCTGTCCGCTACGTGGTCACGAGAATACGATGCACGATCTCGGCGTTTTGCCGCACCTCGTGTTTGAACTCCGGGAACATCCCGACGTACACGCCATCATATGGGCGACAACCTCCGCGATGTGCGTGCCCACGCCGGCCAGCACGCCCAATTGGCGAATCTTCTTGCACCATTCCGTGAGCGTTTCCATCTTGCCGGTCTGCCCGGTGGTGTCCACTACTTCTCCCTGCCGCTGGAGTGCCAGCGGCCGCAAGGCCTTCCCCAACAACGACGGCACCGGATTTCAGGAAGCTACGCCTAGTGTTCGACATGATGTCCTTTCAGCCGGTCCCATTCCGGAGATAGCTGTCTGATAGCCTAGCGCGTTACATTCTTGCACTCGGAAGACACCAGTGCCTGCCGGGCCGCCGCCGCGCATGTCAGCGCGGGCGGCGGCGCGGGTCTACCGTGAATCGCCCGGCTGCATGGGAGACTGGTCCGTCGTTCCCAGGCAACCGGGAGGCGCGAACTGCGCGTTCTCCGTGGAGCCTTCCAGCGCGGTGGTGGCCGCCCGCCCGCTGGCGATGGTCATCTGCACAGCGTCGAAATAGCCGGTTCCCACAAATCTCTGGTGCCGGGTAGCCGCGTACCCGCCGCTTTGGGCGAGGGCGAACTCGCGCTCCTGGAGGCCGGCGTAGGCGCTCATGCCCGAGCGGGAATAATCCCGGGCCAGCTCGAACATGCCGGCGTTCAAGGAATGAAATCCCGCCAGCGTGACGAACTGGTACTTGTACCCCAGTTCTCCCAGGCATTCCTGGAAGGCCGCAATCTGCGCGTCCGTCAGGATCTTCCTCCAGTGGAAGGAGGGCGAACAGTTGTAGGCCAGCAGCTTTCCCGGGTAGTGCGCGTGGATGGCCTGGGCGAACTCGCGGGCCTGCTCCAGGTCCGGTTCGGAGGTCTCGCACCAGATCAGGTCGGCGTAGGGGGCGTAAGCCAGGCCGCGGGAAATGGCCGCCGCAAGGCCGCCGCGGTAGCGGAAAAAGCCCTCATCGGTCTTGCCGCCGGTGAGGAAAGGCTCGTCGCGCGGGTCCACGTCGCTAAGCAGGAGACGGGCGGCATCCGCGTCCGTGCGGGCGATCAGGATGGTCGGGACGCCCATGACGTCGGCCGCCAGGCGCGCGGCAATCAGTTTCTGCACGAACTCGCGGATGGGCACCACCACTTTGCCGCCCAAGTGCCCGCACTTTTTGGCCGAAGAGAGCTGATCCTCGAAGTGCACCGCGGCCGCTCCGGATTCGATCATGGCCTTCATGAGCTCGAAGGCGTTCAATGTGCCGCCGAAGCCCGCCTCCGCGTCCGCCACGATGGGAGCCAGCCAGTAGGGTCCGGGCTTCCCATCGCAACGGCAGATCTGGTCGGCGCGCAACAGGGCGTTGTTGATGGCGCGCACCAGCGCGGGCACGCTGTTGGCCGGATACAGGCTCTGGTCGGGATACATTTGCCCGGCGAGGTTGGCGTCGCCCGCCACCTGCCAGCCGCTGACGTAGATAGCATGCAGCCCGGCCTGCACCTGCTCCACCGCCTGGTTGCCGGTGAGCGCTCCTAGGCTGCGCACGAAAGGTTCGCGATGCAGCAAACTCCACAAGCGCTGCGCCCCCAGCGTGGCCAGCGTGTGCTCGACGCGCACGGAGGGCCGCAGGCGGTCCACTTCCTCCGGGGTATACGGCCGGGCGATGCCATTCCAGCGGGGATCGTGCGTCCAGTTGTTCAAGAATTCAACGTTTCCGGTCATGTCGCGTTGGCGTCTCCTGCCGGTAGTAGACGGCAAAATCCCGCTGCGCCGCAAACGCAGAGGCACGCCGCGAACGAGTAGTCCAAATCGGACCGGCCATGTTCCGGGATTTCGCCGGCCTGGGTTAGGATCGGTCGCAGAGGAAGCCATTGTGATTACCGCCCGACCCGAGCCGACGCCAATTTCGGCGCCGGCGAACTCCTTGCCCGATCGCCTGCTCACGCCGCAGGCGCTGCGGTTTCTCGCCAGGTTGTCCGAAGCGTTTGAGCCGCGCCGCCGCCGGCTGCTGGATGCCCGGCGCGCCCGCCAGCGGGCCCTGGACGCGGGCGAGTTACCCGAGTTTCCCGCCGAAACGGCGGAGATCCGCGAAAGCCCCTGGCAGGTGGCTCCGCCGCCCGCCGACCTGCTGGACCGGCGCGTGGAGATCACCGGACCGGCCGGCCGCAAGATGATCATCAACGCCCTGAACTCCGGGGCCAACGTGTTCATGGCGGACTTCGAAGATTCCAACTCTCCTACCTGGGACAATATCCTGCAGGGGCATCTCAATCTCTGCGATGCCGTCTGCGGAACGATCCGTTACACCGCGCCCGATGGCAAGCGCTACGAAGTGCGCGAGAACCCGGCGGTGCTGATGGTCCGCCCGCGCGGCTGGCACCTGGTGGAAAAGCACGTACTGATCGAGGGAGCGCCCATCTCCGCCTCGCTGTTCGATTTCGGATTATTCTTCTTCCACAACGCCCGCGCGCTGATTCGCAATGGCAGCGGGCCGTACTTCTACCTCCCCAAACTGGAGAGCCAGCACGAAGCGCGCCTGTGGAACGACGTCTTTGTGCTGGCGCAGGACTGCCTGGGCATCTCGCGCGGCACCATCCGGGCCACGGTCTTAATCGAAACCATCCTGGCGGCCTTCGAGATGGAGGAGATCCTCTGGGAGCTGCGGGAGCACTCCGCGGGGCTGAATTGCGGGCGCTGGGATTACATTTTCAGCTACATCAAGAAATTCCGCCTGCGCCCGGAGTGCCTGCTGCCGGACCGCGCGCAGGTCACCATGACCACGCCGTTCCTGGCCGCTTGCGTGGACGGGCTGGTGGACGTCTGCCACCGCCGGGGAGCGCACGCCATGGGAGGCATGGCCGCGCAGATCCCTATCAAGAACGACCCCCCGGCCAATGAGGCTGCCATGGCGCGCGTGCGGGAAGACAAGCTGCGCGAGGTGTGGGCCGGGCACGACGGCACTTGGGTGGCGCACCCCGGGCTGGTTCCGCTAGCCAGGTCCGTGTTCGACACCTATATGCCATTTCCCAACCAGATCGACCGCGGGCACGGCGCGGCAGCCCGGCCCGCCGACCTGCTGCGCGCCCCCGGCGGCACGATCTCCGCAGCCGGCCTGGCGCGCAACCTGGACGTGGGTCTGCAATATCTGGCCGCCTGGCTGGGCGGCAACGGTTGCGTGCCGATCTACCATTTGATGGAGGATGCCGCCACCGCCGAAATCTGCCGCGCGCAGGTCTGGCAGTGGATCCGCCACGACGCGGTGATGCAGGATGGCCGGGCGGTGACGCCGTCCCTGGTCCGCCAGATGATGCAGAGCACCGCGGAAAAACTCAGCATGCACGTCCCCGAGCGCCAGTTAGGCACCGCCGTGCGCCTCTATGAGGAAATGATCTACAGTCCCAGCTTTCCCGAGTTCCTCACACTGCGCGCCTATGACTGCCTGGAGTGACGGCGGGCCGCCACTGTATATTCCGCGCTGGACATGCCAGCGCAACCGCTGCATACTGCGGTCATGAGCGGCGGCAGTGGAACCGCCGGGCTGCTCGCGCAGCTACGGGACGATCTCGGATACCGCCGCATCGGGCAGGGCATCCGCAGACTGGAAAGCGTCCGGCCCGCGCTGGAGGCCCTGGAGCCCGGCGGCAAGGATTCCGGTGTGCTGGTGGGCCTGCTGGCACAATGGGTGGACGCCGGGTTCGACGGGCTAGAGGCGCTTCGCCGCCTGGTGGCCGGATTTCCCGTCTCCGTGCGGACAGACCTCCCGCTGCTCGATTACCTGCACCTGCGGATGGCCGAGGGCATGCTCGCGATGTCGGAGGAGGACCTGGGCCGCGCGGCGGAGCATTTTCGCTTCGTGCAGTCGCTCGAAGGCGAGGTAAGCGACGCCGAACTTCTGGCCATCGCCAATTTCTGGACCGGCCGCTGCCTGCGCAAGACCGGCCGGTATGACGACGCGGAGAACTATATCGTCCGCGGCGAGGAACTGGCGCTCTCCTGCGGCTACCTCCAGATGGCGGCCATCATGCAGACCGCGCGAAGCTGGCTGGCCTTCCAGCGGGGCAAGCTCCACGACGCGCTGGCCATTCTGCGCCGCGCCGAGGAGGCCCTGGGCGGGACGGACGACTTCCTGAGCCGGGGAAACATCCAGTCGGCTTACGGCCGGATCGCCCGCCGGCAGGGCCGCTACCAGGTGGCGCTGGAAGCCTTCGAGCGAGCCATCGGCGAGTACCGCCAGGCGGGCGGAGAGCCGTTGCAGTACGCCCGGGCGCTGATGAACCTGGCCTTCGTCCAGCGCCTGCTGGCCCTCGAGATGCAGAAGGAATGGGACCGCCTGTCTACGTCCCGCCGCTCCGCCAAAGAGGAGGCCGCGCAAACCGGGCGCGAGCGGCGCCTGGCCATCGAGCGCCTGCGCCGCGATGCCGGGGATCACCTGGAGGAAGCCATGGTCCTCTACGCCGGGCACCACAATCACCGCGGCATCGCGGGGGTGCATATCAACCGGGGGTTCCTGCACCTGGATTCCGGCGACCTGGAGTGCGCCGCGGCCGAGAGCGCCGAGGCCTACCGGCACGGCAGCGAAAAGAGCGACTACCTGGTGATGGCGCGGGCGCGCATACTGCAATGCATCGTGGAGAACGCCGCCCTGGAAGAACAGATCGGAGATTCCGCGCGGCACCAGGAGGCGGCCGAGGCCTTCGCCCGTGAGGCGGTCGAGTTCGCCGGACAGACCCAGAACCGGCGCCTGACGGCGCGCGCCTCCGTGTGGCAGGGCCTCACGTATTGCGGCGGCCCTTACCGCGACCTGGAGGCCGCGCGGCGCTGCTGCGACAAGGCCATCGCCCTGTTGCAGCCCGATAGCTCGGAGCGGCAGTACGTGTGGGAGGAACTGGAAACGCTGAAGGCCAGGGTGCTGCACGCCAGCCCGGTGGATCCCCTGCTGCGCGCCTGGAGCGCCGGCATCGTGCAGGAAAAATCCTTCCAGGAGCTGACCGAGGAGTTTGCCCGCATCGTGATCCCCAAGGTCTGGGAGCACGAGGGGCGCAAGGTGTCACGCGTGGCGGAGAAGCTCTCTATTTCGCCGAAGAAGGTGCGACGGATCCTGCAACGCGCAGGGCTGGCCGAGCCGCCCGCCGCGCGGCCCGGCGAATGATGCGGCGGCCTTACTCCTTCTTCGCCGCGGGGGGCGCGTACCGCTCGATGCGCACGCGCGCCGTGATGGCGTGCGCCAGCATGTGTTCCAGCAGGCACTGGCGCTCGGTGACTTCGGCGGTTTCCAGGCTGGCCGCCGGGGTCATGCGCTGGTAGGTACAGGTCTTCAGGAATTTGCCCACCCACACCCCGCCGGTATAGCGAGCCGCCCGGCTGGTGGGCAGGATGTGATTGGTACCGATGGTTTTGTCGCCGTAGGCCACGGTGGTTTCCTCGCCGATGAATAGCGACCCGTAGTTGGTGAGCCGCGCGAAGAAGAAATCCGAGTGGCGCACGTGCAGTTCCAGGTGCTCCGGGGCATAGCGGTCGCTGAGTTGCGCGGCCTCTTCCTCGCTCTCGGCCACGTACACGATGCCGTGATCGCGCCAGGCCAGGGCAGCCACGTCGCGCGTGGGCAGCACGCTCAATTGCTTCTCCAGTTCCGCGGTGGTCCGGCGGGCAAAGTCCTCGCTGAGGCAGATGAGGCACACCCCGCTGTTGGGGTCGTGTTCCGCCTGCCCCAGCAAATCGCAGGCCACCAGGGCGGGATCCGCGTGGTCGTCGGCGATTACCAGGATCTCGGTGGGGCCTGCCAGGAGGTCAATGCCGCAGCGCCCGAACAACTGCCGCTTGGCCTCCGCCACGAACCGGTTGCCGGCGCCGCACAGCACGTCCACCGGCTCCAGCCCATCCAGGCCGAAGGCCATCAGGGCTAGGGCCGGCACTCCGCCCAGCACGTAGATGGCGTCCGCGCCCGCTTTGTGAATCGCGTTGATGGTGGCCGGGTAGCAGCCCTGCCCTCTAGCCGGCGGCGTGCAGGCGGCCACGCGCCGGACCCCCGCCACACGGGCCGGGATGATGCTCATCTGCGCCGAGCCGAACATGGGATAGCGGCCGCCCGGAATATAGCTGCCCACCGCATTCACGGGAATGTGGCGGTGGCCCAGAATGACACCCGGCCGGATCTCCACCTCCAGCGGCAGCAGGGTGCGGAGCTGTTCCTGCGCGAAGCGGCGGACATTCGCCTGACAGTAGCCGGTGTCGCGAATGGCCTGTTCCGGCACCCGCGCGATGGCTTCGCGGATCTGGCTGTTGCTCAGGCGGAAGGCCGGCGGGTCCCAGTCATCGAACTGCCGGCTGTAGCGGCGCACGGCATCCATGCCATCCCGCTCCAACTCCAGGAGCATGCGCGAGACCACCGCCGCGGTCTCCGCATCGGTCTCGAACAGGCGCTGCTGTCCGGCTTTGAAGACTTGCATATCCACCCTCCGCGCGCTCACCGGCGCCGCACGTAAATCGAGCGGCCCACTGTGTTAAAGACCGTATCGTGGGAGCGGCTCGAGTCGATGGTATCGCTGACCGAGTAGACCACGAACAATTCGCCGGGAGCGGCCTCCCGGATCCCTGAGTAGGCCATGGTGACCGAAAAGGAAAGCCGCACCACCTCGGTCCACGAGCGCCCCTGATCCGCCGAAAAAGCCACGAAATTCCCGTGGTCTTCGTAGTCCGGCTTGTGCCCGAAGGACATGGCCAGCGTACCGTCCTGCATTTCGATCACGTCCGGGTCCGTGCCGGCGATCTCCCGGCGCCTGCCGTAGCGGCTGTACTGCCAGGAGAGCGGGTACATGCGCGTCCAGGTGCGGCCTTCGTCGTCGGATTCGCACTGGTAGATGGGATTTTCGCGGCCGCTGCGCATGAGGCACAGCAGGCGCCCCCGGAGCGGACCGCGCGCGAGCCGCACCAGCACCGGTTCGGCCGCGCCCTCCTGCCCCACCGGGTTGGCGGCGATGGTGGAGATGTAGCGCCACGTCGCACCCTGGTCGGAGGAGCGCAGCAGAAACGAACGCATCTTGGCCATGGAGGCCAGGTATTCCACCGGGGATTTGTCGGATTCGAAGCGGCCGTACGCGCAAGCCAGCAGGTCGCCGTTCTCCAGTTCCACCACGGAACGGCGCAGATACATGCGGGAGACTGGTTCGCCGCGGTCGTCCCGGCCCTGTGTCTCAGCCTCGGGGAGCGAAAAGCGATATTGCAAGGGACCCTCCAGCGTGCGGTAGGAGTCCCGGCTGATCCAGTATGGCGCCTGGAACACCTTGTTGCCAACGTGCTCGGCGTGCACGTTGAACACCAGCAGCGGTCCGGAGCGCAGTTCCACGGCGCTGCCCTCGGTGATGGGGCCGGGTCCCTGGTTGGCCGCCGGTTTCCATTCCTGCCAGGTCTTGCGCCCGTCGCGTGACACGCCCGTGTAGTGGATGGGGTAGCGGCCGCCCTTGGGCCAACGCACGTGTCCCAACAGGATGCTGGTTCCGTCCCGGAGCTGCACCAGGTAGGGCCAGGGCACTCCCGGGGCAATCACGCGCTCCGGCCCCAGGCTCACGGCGAACGGCTGCAAAACCAGATCGACGGCGCGCGCGGCGCCGGCCAGCGCGAATCCGAACGTGCGGCGGGAAAGGCAGGTCATCGATGGTCCATCCAACACGGCATCTCAGAGTGTACGCCAGCCGCGCGGCGGCAATCGAATCGAGCTTGCGCTTACCGCGCCGCAGCCGCCTCGCGCAGGGCGGCCAGCGACTCTTCCACCGCAACCGCGCCGGCCTCTCGCGTGAAGGGCAATTGCCGCACCGCCTTGGGCACGTGCAGGGAGGCGTAACTGCCGCGATCCACCTCGTAGGCGTCCGGCAGGTAGCTGGTGGCGCCGTTGGAATATCCCAGGATGAACAGGTCCGGGTAGGACCACCGGCGCCGGATTTCGAGCGCCAGGGAGCTGAAGAATTCCGCCGGGTTGGTCACCACCCAGGCGTCTCCAATCCGCATGGCCTGAAACTCCGCGATACGGGTTTCTGGGAGCATGTCGAGCTTGGGCAGCACATCTTCGCCCCAACGCACCGCGAAGCGCGAAACCGCTTCGACAGCCCGATCCACGCTGCCGCCATAGCGCTCCGGCAGGCGATGCGGCAAGCCCACCACCTTGCTGGCGATCCCCTCGAGCCATCCGGCCGTATCGCCGGTGGACAGGCGATGCCGGCCCTCCTCGTACATGCTCAGGACCTCGTCCCGGGTCCATCTACGGGCCGGGAGCTTTCCCTGGCGCAGGGCGGCGCTTACGCCCGGGACCCGCACTTCGCGCGCACCCGCCAGGGCAGATTGCGCGGCCTCGAACAGCGCCGTGCCGACCTCCCGATAGCGTTCCGGCGTCCAGTACTCCATCAGATAGTTCACATCGCCGCAGGACCCTTGCAGGTACAGCGCCGTGGCGCCCGGCAGCGCCCCTTCCAGGCTGTCTACCATCTGGCCCACGCAGTCTCTGGACACCGAGCGCGGCTCCACATGGCAAAAGACGGTGGGGTGGGAGTGGAAGTTCACCGCCACGGCCAGCGGTCTTCCGTCCAGGGAATCCGCCCGCAGCACACCCAACCGCTCGTCTACGGGCCCACGCTCGCGCGTGCGGTTGAAGGTCAGGCCCCGGAGCGTCGCGGCGCCCACGTGCAACCGGGCCGGTTGGCGGCTGCGCCAGGCGCTCTCGAGGGCTTCCACAGCCCTGCCGACCACCAACGCCACGTAGTCCGTATGCATCTCGCCCGCCCCGTCAAAAAACGCCAGGGTCGGCGCGTTGTGGCTGTGCGACGCGTTGACGCAGATGCATTCGGGCCGCAGTCCCGTCCGGGCCGCAGCCTGGTCGCGAATAGCCCGCACGGCCGCAGCGTCCACGTACAAGATGTCCAGCGCCAGCATGGCGATGCTCTCGCCGTCTGCGCCGGTAATCACCAGGGCCGTGGCGTTCAGATCGTCATGAATGCGATCCCAGGTGCGCTTCAGATAATATCCCAGACCGGCCAACTCGACTCCGGGAAAGGGGGTGATGCATTTCCTGCCTACCCCCACGTGCCAGTTTGCGTTCTGTGGTTCCATCCCTTCCGTCCGCTCGCCCGGGATCTTCACGAGAGCTTCCGGAACGACTCCAGGCTCCAGTCGTCCCGTGCCGCGTTGTGACGCAGGATATACAGGTTCCCGTCGTCCGCACGCACCTTGAAGAAGACGTCATCCGGTCCGTACCATTGGTCCTCGACGGCTTCAATTTCGTACCGGCGCTCGCCAAGCTGAAAACCCACCGGGCGTTCGTCCGCCTTCCGGCCCGCGTAGCACTCCACCTGCACATTCATCGCTTGCACCGCGGCGTCCGATCGGTTGTATTTCGGATACCGGCGACTTATATTTACTACGGATCATCTTATCAGGAGGGAAAGATCCCGCGCCAAAGCGTATCTCGTCCCGGTCCCGCGTGGCAGTGGAGCGCGGATGCGGCGAGCTTCGGGACCTTGATCTGCGACTTTCTGCGGCCCGCGGCAGACTCGGTCCCACCACGAATGCTCCGCCAACTCGGCCGGTGCCGCGTGTGTGTCGTCAAGGATCTCGGCCGCTCCCGGGTTTCTTCCCGTTGGACCGCGACAGACAGCGGATTGGAGATTTCGCTCGCCGCGGCCGGCCGGGAAGACCACGACATCGCGCTCGAACTGCTGCGGTGCCTGGGGCAGGCGCTCTGGGAAAAGCTGCCCGACCGCCGGCGCAAGGCCTACTGGCTGTTACTCGACGAGGAGATCCGTGCGGGAGTGCCCGGGGAGATTGATGAGGATGCGCTCAGACAGAAGAGCCTCCTCTTCTCGAACCGTGACAGCGCGTCCAGCAGGCTGCGGTTGGAACGCTATGGGGCCGCCTCATTTGCCGGGATGGCGGCCGAATACGTCCACAGCCTCTGGCACGATGTGACCGTGCGCACAGGCGCCGCCTTCGTGCCGGCGGAACAGCTCCGGCGCCGGCTGGAACTGTTCGCACGGTGGTACCCGCCCGGCCCGGGGTATCGCCTCTTTCCACCCCGTTCTCCGAGCCGGCAGAATCACCGCGCACCGGCGAGATGATTTACGTCGCGACCTCTTGCAGCGTCGCCTGCCTGCCGGATCCCGGTGGCGCCGCCGAATTCAGTATCCGGGATAGCGACGAAATGACATCGACGGGCAAGGGGAAGACAATGGTCGTGTTTTTCTCCGTTCCGATCTCGACCAGGGTCTGAAGGTATCGCAACTGCACCGCCACGGGCTGGCTTTGGAGCACTGCCGCCGCCATGCTGAGTTTCTCCGCGGCAGAGTACTCTCCGTCCGCATGGATGATCTTCGCACGCCGTTCGCGCTCGGCCTCCGCCTGACGAGCGATCGCGCGGATCATCTGTTCCGCAAGATCCACCTGCTTCACTTCCACCAGGACCACCTTCACACCCCAAGCCGCCGTGTGGCGGTCCAGAATCGTCTGCAACCGGAAATTCAACCGGTCTCGCTGGCTCAGCAGCTCATCGAGATCGGCTTCTCCCAGCACACTGCGGAGCGTGGTTTGGGCCAATTGCGACGTGGCGTACAGGAAATTGGATACCTCCAGCACCGCCAGGCGTGCATCCATCACGCGAAAGAAGATGACGGCGTTTACCTTCACGGTGACGTTGTCATGAGTGACGATGTCCTGGGGCGGCACCTCCAGCGTATCGATCCGCAGCGAAACCCGGACCATGCGATCGATCGGCGCAAACACCAGGATGATGCCGGGGCTCTTTGGCCTCGGGAGCACGCGTCCGAGGCGGAAGATCACACCGCGCTCGTACTCGCGCAGGATCTTGATGGACGAGAGGAAATAGATCACCAAAATGGTGATGGCAATGGTTGCTGCGTTGAGCATGTCAACCTCCGGTTACTCTCGACAACGGCTGCACCATTCGAGGGTACCGATTTCCCTATTTGCAGCTCCGTTTCTATGGTGCTCTGCTTTGACATCCGTGTCCAGCGTGCGAGGAACCTTGCCACAGCGGCGAAGTCGAGGCTTGACAGTGCTAATCTGAGGTTGGCAAGACTTGATCGCAGCGGGCCAACATCTGACGGTTCGAGGGCCGAATGGCAGGCGACATTCCGCGCGGGTTCTCGCGATCTACCAATCGACCGGCGGCATCACCAGCGTATGGATTGACTTGTGCGAGGATTATCGTGCCAATCCAGCCAATTGGGAAACCGGTGAGTGGGTCACGCGAGTGTTGGTGCTCACCGAAAGAGGCGGAAGGTATCTGGATCTCTGGCAGGAGCAGTGGGACCTGGAAGTTGCCGGGGAAGGCTGAGGCAGGATCTGCCCGCGCGCAGTCTTAACGGGTGACAAGACTATGCCGGCGGAAGGGGCCGCCGCATCTCATTTCGCGCCTTTGTACGAAGTCCTTGTGGGCGTGGTCCTGAGTGTGCATCTCGTGTGGATCTTATGGGTGGTGCTGGGCGCCCTCCTGACGCGCCGCCATGCCCTGTTGAGCTGGGTTCACATCGCCTCCCTGATTTACGGGGCGGTGATTGAAATCGGGCCATGGCCTTGTCCGCTGACGCTCCTGGAGCAGGCGCTGGCGGGTAAGGCGGGGAGAACACCATACACCGAAAGCTTCCTGGTGCATTATCTGGGAGCGCTGGTCTACCCGGATGTTTCCCAAGAGTTGCTGGCCTGGTGCGCGGTGGGCGTGATTGCGTTCAACCTGTGCATCTACGCAAGGCGCTTTTGGCGGAGGTCGCGCGCGGCCGCTTGAATGACTTCCTCGTGCTTGTGGCTGAGCTGAACACGCACCAGCGCGGCGGTCAACCGGGAAAATTTAGTCTTCGTTCTCACGAGGGCCGCAAGTGATTGCGGATCCGCCTGTAGACCCAGTTTGGCCGCGCTCTCAGCGGCCTTCGCGTCGATGAAAGGAAACAACTCGGGCCATGCCACCTGAGCTTCCCGGAAGAAAATGTTCACCGCGATATCCCCGATGCCGTTGAACTCCTTCAGCAGGGCGCGCTCGAGATCGGGCAGCGCGGGGGCTCCGCGGGTCCTCAAGTCAATGCCAAGCTCGGCTGCGAAGGTACGGCCGCAATCCCGCAGAAGCACTTTCACGATGCGTTCTTATGTGGGCCTCATCCCGCGACCAAAGAAAGTGGTTCAGCAGGTGACGTGCAATATAGCGCTGGTCCGGTGGACCTCTCCAGGCTCAGTATACCCGGCTGTCTCCAGTCCCGCTACATACCGTTACACTCTTCCGGTGGGAGCCTTTTTTCCGCCGTCCGGGAACTTTTTGCCGGCTTTCTGCAATACCGTATGACGAGCCTGAAACTACGGACGGACGAGGAACTCTATCGGCGGATCAGGAACGGAGACCAGGAGTCGGTGGCCGTGCTGTACGAACGCCACCGCGAACCCTTGTATCGCTACGCCTTACACATGTCCGGCAACCGCTCCACCGCGGAAGAAGTGACGCAGGAGGTGTTTCTGCGCCTGATCGCGCCCGGCGGAGGTTTCGACGACCAGCGCGGATCGCTGGAGGCGTATTTGTTTGGCATCGCGCGCAACCTGCTGCGCCGTATGCGGCCGGCCATGAGTCTGGAACAGGCGCCGGAGCAGATGGCCGAGCCGGACGCGCTCCGCGATCTGCTCCAGGATGAGACTACCGCCGCGTTGTATCGTGCCGTACAGGAACTGCCGGATGCGTACCGGGAGGCGGTCGTGCTTTGCGATCTGGACGAACGAAGTTATGAGGAAGCGGCGCGGTTGATGGATTGCCCGGTGGGAACGGTCCGCTCGCGTTTGTACCGCGCCCGCGCGCTCCTTGGAGCAAAGCTAAGAAAGGCGAGCGGCCGGGAATTAGCGAGGGAGCAGCGTGACCGATTGCCGTAATTGGATGCGCGAACTCGTAGAGCAGGCGCGCATTGGAGCACCGGCGGGAGCCGAACTAGCGGCCCACCTGGCGGCGTGCCCGAATTGCGCCGCGCTCTGGGATACCGAGCGCGAGCTGAGCGCGAGATTCCGGCAGATTCGCCAATCCGTGTCCGCAGGGGACCCCTCGGCCGGGCGTAAGTGCATCCTGGCACAGTTCCAATCGCAACGCCGGCGGACGCTGTGGCAGCGTGGGTTCGCCTGGACGCTGGCGCCGGTGGCCGTGCTGGTGCTGGCGCTGGTCCTGCTGGCCCCCTGGCACCACCCCGCACGCCGCGGATCCGCCGTTCCGGCGAACGATGTGCTGAGTCTTTCCCTGCCGGGATGGAGTGGCGCCGCGGAAGACGCGGATTCCCCGGAGATCGGTCCCGAGGACTCCGCCGGCTTTTTGCCCGTGCCGTTCGTGCCGCCGCTCGCCTCCGGAGAGGCTGTTCGCGTCGAGCGCGTGGAACTGCCGCAGGCCGCACTGGTTTGCATGGGTTTCGCGGTGGAAGGCGTCTCCCAGAATGCAGTGACCGCGGAGGTGGTAGTGGGGGAGGACGGCCTGCCCAGGGCAGTCCGCCTCCCGGACTCGCTGGATATGCAAGATCGAGATTTCTATTTCAACTAAGGGAGATATCGTCAACATGAATTACTGGAAGTCGGGATTGATCAGCCTGTTGGCTGCGGGCGCGCTTCTGGCCCAAGCACCTTCGGGGCCCCCGGGGCCGGGTCGTATGCGGTTCGGGGAGGCCGGCGGGCCATGGTTTGGAATGGGCGCCGGGCAGCAGTGGCGGACTCCGGTAACCGGCCAGCCGTATTCGGCCGTGCAAACCGTGCAGATTCAGCAAACCCTGGCGGGCGGCAATCAAATCCAACGCCAGGAGCAATCTAATGTCTATCGGGATAGCCAGGGCCGCGTGCGGACCGAACACACGTTCACGCCCCCGGGCCAAGCGGCGCGGACGATGATCACCATTTTCGATCCGGTGGCGGGTTACCTCTACCGGCTGGACCCGCAGAGCAAGACAGCGCGGCAAATCCGTATCCCCACCGGCCAAGCCGCGGCGAACGACAATCCGCGCCGCCGCGGCAACGGCGCGAACGCGGCGAACACGCAGACGGAGAATCTGGGTGTCCAGACCATCAACGGTCTTGCCGCCACGGGGACGCGCATCACCCGCACGATCCCGGCGGGGGCCATCGGCAATGTGCAGCCCATCTCGATCGTGCGGGAGACGTGGGTCTCTCAGGAACTCCAGGTTCCAGTGATGATCAAGAGCTCGGATCCGCGCTTCGGCACCAGCGTCATGCAGTTAACCAATATCTCGCGCGCCGAGCCCGATCCGTCCCTGTTCCAGGTGCCATCCGCTTACACGATCAAGAGCGGGCCGGGCGGCCGGGGCATGATGCGGCCGAACGCCAGACAGAATCGCTGAATCGAAGCGGGGCACGCAGATCTAGCAACGCGTCAGTGGCCCGAGGCGGTCATGGCCCCGTCCACCACCAGAGAGGCGCCGGTGACGAAGGAGGCGGCATCGGAGACCAGGAAAAGGCACGCCTGTGCGATATCGCGCGGAGTGCCGATGCGCCCCAGAGGATGAAAGGCCAGCACTTGCCGCATGGCGCTTTCCGGATCCGGCAGTTCGCGCAGCCATTTCTCTAGCAGCGGCGTCTGGATGTAGCCCGGGCAGATGGCATTCACGCGGATGCCGTCTGGCCCATGGTCCAGCGCCATCGTGCGCGTCAGGCCGATGAGGCCGGCTTTCGATGCGTCATACGCCGCGTTCCCGGCGTATGAGACGTAGGCGTGCACCGACGAAATATTCACGATCGCCCCGCCCCGGTCGCGCATGCGAGGAATGGCGGCGCGCGCGCACAAGAACGCGCCCCTCAGGTTGACCGCAAGCTGCCGCTCCCATTGTTCCGGAGCGAGTTCCACCACGGTGCCGGTGATCTCGATGCCGGCGTTATTCACCAGAATGTCCAGCCGGCCCCACTGTCGCAGCACCGCTTCCACCGCCGCGGCACAATCCGCCTCGCTGGCGACATCCCCCACGATCGCCAGCGCGTTGCCACCGAGCGCCGCGGACGCCTCGCGGGCCGCCTGCCCCTGGATATCGAAGATCCCCACGGCCGCACCCTGCTGGACAAACAGCTCGACAATGCCCTTGCCGATGCCCGATGCGCCTCCCGTCACCAGGGCAACCTTTCCGTCCAATCGGAGCAGATCCGGCATGCGGCGATTATAGACTACGGACTGGATGGGCAGGGCGGCCGGGTCACCTGGCCGTCACCATCGCCTCAACCCATTCGCGCAGATCCCATGCTCCGAAGGCGACATCGGCGGTGACGATCTTCAGCCCCGGGGCGCCGGCTGTCACCGGGATGGTGACGGAGCGCTCCTCGCGCGGGCCGATGGACACGCGCAGGGGCTCGCCCACCGTCTTCCAGCCGGCCGGGACGCGTGGAGCCACGCGAAATTCCTGCCGCGATGCCGAGTGGTTGCGTAGGATCACCTTCAGTTCCAGACGGCTCCCCGCCGCCACCTCCGCCGTGTAGGGATAGAAGCGCGCCCACTCCTCGTCCAGGCCGAAGTTCGGATCGTCCCATGGAAACAGGGCCGACATGAGGTCCCGCCGCTTCCGGAAGGTCTCAATCATGTAGTCAAGCTGCGCGGCGGAGTAGCGGAAGGCAGGCGGGACGTGCTGGTTGATCAGCAGGTAGTCGCCGGCCATGCCGCGAATCCGCCGCAGGCATCCCAGAAAGCCTTCTTCGGGCGCCAGGAAATTGCGATTGAGCAGGCAATAGTCGTCCATCCCCGTGGGCGTGAACGAATCTCCAACAAAGAAAATACTCTGGCCGCCATCCTTCGCCACCACGAGCCCGCCGTGGTAGAGGGTCTGGCCCGGGAAGTAGGAATAGGAGAAGGTGAATTCGTTCCAACGCTGGGTGGCGCCATCCTCCCAGGCGCGGATGCTGTGAATCGCGTTGGGCGTCAGGCACGGCATGCGATACGCCTCCGGGTGCTCCAGGATGTCGCGCATCTCGCGGCAGCAGTACACGGGGCAGTGGAACTCATCGGCCAGGGCCTGCGCCATGTCGGTGTGGTCGTCGTGATAGTGCGTGATGTAGATGGCGTCGAGTTGCTTAATCACGCCTGTGCGCTTCAGCCGCCGGATTTCCTCGACCACCTTGCGGTTGCCGCAATCCACCAGGAATGCGGCGCCCGTTCGCGAGACAATCAGGCGGGAGTTGGTGATCGGAATGACCCAGTCCGGGAGCTTCTCCTGCACTTTCTCGGCCATGGGCATCCACTGGACCGGGGTGGCGCCCAGGACGCGAGCGGCCATGATGCGGATCCTGTCGTCGCCGCGGTACCAGCGCAGGGCGTCGATGGCGAAGTGGCTGGCGAAGACCGCCTGCAGGCGGCCGGTCAACGCGCCGATGGCCCGCGCCGGATCGCGGATCACGGGGCCGCGCGCGGGGACCAGCAGGTCCGGCTTCCACTGCTCGGTTTTGCGCAGGCTATCCACGATGTCGCCGGCGCGGGCGGCATAGCCGTGGTAACCATCCTCTTTCGCCTGGGGGATGGCGTCTTGCAGGCTAAAGAGATCCAGCAGCCGGCCGTCGCCGTAGATCAGGTCGCCGACACAGGCGATGCGCTTGCCGTCGATGTCGACCAGGTACGAAACCGCTCCGCGCGTATAGCCGCGCGTGGCCATCACGCGGATAGCGATGTCTTGCCACTCGACCGTATCGCCGTCGCGCACCGTCCTGGCCAGCCTCACCGGTTCGGCGAGGATGCGGCTGGATTGATTGGCATAATCGTGAAAACGCGCGGTGCGGTAATGCGACCAGAACCCCTCCACGTCCGCAAACAGGTCCTTTTCCGCTTCCGGCGCGATGGCTTCGGCGCCGCGCTCCACCAGGAGCCGCCCCGCCCAGACGACATCGCGGCGATGATGCGTAAACAGGACCATCCGCGCAGGCGCGGGGTTCGGGCGCGGATCGCCGTAGATCGCCAGGGTCTCGCCATGGCGCTGAATCAGGACGCCATTTACCGGCCCGCGAACGACCGAAAGGCTGTCCGTGATTTTTTCGATCGGGAATCGCGGGGCGGCGGCCAGAGCCAACGGAAAGGCGGCAAGAAGGGCGAGGGATTTGCGGTGCATCCTCTCCGTTGTATCACCAGCCGGGCGCCGATGGCTCAGGAACCGCGCGGCCTCCCGCGGCGATTTCGGATTCCTCACTCCGGTAAGCTGATATGCTGTGGAGAAATGATAAACCGACGCGCATTCTTCCTGGCCGCGGGCGCTCCGCTGTTCGCCACGCGCGCGGGGGTCTCGCAGACGGCCCCGACCCGGCTCGCTCGGAAGGATTCCTTCCTGGGCATGCATTTCGACCTGCACCCGAATCCGCACGATATGGCTCTCGGCCGGGATGTGACCGACGAAATGGTCGAGCACTTCCTTAACGAAGTAAAGCCCGACTACGTTCAATACGACTGCAAAGGACACGTCGGATACCTCGGCTACCCCTCGCAGGTCGGCACTTCAGCTCCGCACATCGTGAAAGATTCGCTCGAGATCTGGCGCCGGGTCACCGCGCGGCACGGCGTCGCGCTGTACATCCATTTCTCGGGAGTCTGGGATTCGCGCGCTATCGCCGAGCATCCCGAGTGGGCTTCCGTTCACGCCGACGGCGCACGCGATCCGAACGCGACCAGCACGTTCGGCCCTTACGTGGATCGGCTCATGATCCCGGAGCTTGAAGAAGCGGCTCGCAAATATGACCTCGACGGCGTCTGGGTGGACGGCGAATGCTGGGCTGTGAGCCTGGACTACGGCGAGGCGGCGGCGCGCGCGTTTCGCGAAGCCACCGGCGTCCGCGACCTGCCCAAGAGCGAAAAGGACGCCGGATGGCAGGACTTCCTGGAGTTTCAGCGCGCCCGCTTCCGCGGCTACGTGCGCCACTACGTAGAGACGCTACACCGCACCCGGCCCAAGTTTCAGATCGCAAGCAACTGGCTTTACACCACTTTCGTGCCGGAGCGCCCGGACCTGCCCGTGGATTACCTCTCCGGCGACTATCTGGGCAACGCTTCCATTTCCACCGCGCGCCTGGAAGGCCGGTATCTCGCATCCGTGGGAAAACCCTGGGACCTGATGGCGTGGGGCTTTCAAAACGCCACACCGAAAACCGGCCCCAGCCATAAGCCGGCCGTGCAGCTCCAGCAGGAGGCGGCCGTCATTCTGGCGCAGGGCGGCGGCTTCCAGATCTATTACCAGCCCACCCGAAGCGGCAAGCTGGATGAGCGCCACATTCAGGTGATGGCAAAAGTGGCGCGCTTTTGCCGCGATCGCCAGGCGCTCAGCCACCGCACCCGCAGCGTGCCGCAGATCGGCCTGCTGTTCTCCACCACCAGTCTCTACACTACCGTGCCGAAGATGTTTGGCGCCTGGGGCGCAGCCGTCGATCCCGCGCGCGGCTTCCTGGACGTGCTCGTAGACAATCAATACTCCGTCGACGTGATTCCGGAATGGAGGCTCGGCGAGGTGATCGCCAGCTATCCGCTGCTGGTCGTGCCCGATTGGCCGAACATCGGCGCGAACGTCAAACAAGTGGTGGCAGACTACGTGCGAGCGGGCGGCAAGGCGTTGCTCGCCGGCGCCCGCAATGCAGCCCTTTTCGCCAACGAACTGGGCGTGCGCCTCCCGGGATCGCCTGGCGAACAGGACGCCTTTCTCGTAGGCGACGAAACCTTCGGTGAGGCGCGCGGCTTGTGGCAGGCGGTGGAACCTGCAAGCGCGCAGGTGCTCGCGGAGCGATATCCCACCTACGACGCCACGCGCGACGGCGCCTGCGCGGCCACCCTGCACCGCTACGGTTCCGGAGAAATCGCCGCCATCTACGGACCCATGGGGACGATCTTCGCAGCCACACACGCGGCGGCCACCCGCCAGTTTGTGCGCCGCATCGTCGAGCGGCTGTTCGTCCCCGCCGTGCGAGTCGAAGGTCCGCCCACCGTGGAAGTCGCGCTGCGCCGCAAAGACGCGGATTTGCTGGTCCACCTGGTGAATTGCACCGCGATGCAGGTGGCCGCCGACTATATCGCCGGCGACTACATTCCGCCCGTAGGCCCCCTGGCGCTCAGCGTCGCGCTGCCGGGGGCCCCCGCCCGCGTCACCCTGGAACCGGAGCAACTCCCCCTCGCGGGCAGTTACGCCAACGGCCAATGGTCCGGCACCGTGCCGCGCCTGAATATTCACAGCATCGTCCGCATCAGCCCGGCATTTCGCTAAAGAGAGGCCGGGGCCGGAGGATCGCAACACGAGCGTGTTCTAGTTGGCCAGCGGGGGACCGCTCGGAACAAGGATCGAGCCATGCGCGGCCGGATAAGGGTGCCGGTTGGCCGCGAACTTGGCCGTGAGGTATTCTCCCATGTGGATGGGACCGGAGATCGCATCGCCGGAAACCCTTCCCGAGAAAATGAACGTGATCGAGTCGCCGCTGCCGCGTTCGGCAGTCGTGCTGCGCAGCTTGACCTGGTCGCCCTCAATCGTGCCGAAGACATCCCGCATGCCGTAATCTCCCCGATGCGAGCCCTTGATGCGATTGCCGTCCTGTTCCAGATAGAGGGTGTGGCGGCTCTTGCTGCTGAAGAACTCGATGTCGACATCCCAGCGGCCGCTCAGGTTCGCCGCCGGCGGCGCCGGTTCGGCGGAAGGCGCAGGGCGCTTTTCCGAAAGCAACTCGTGCAGCCGGTCCGCCACGATCTTGTCGTCGCCCGGCTGCATCATCCATGCGGTGATGGAGATGGCTGCCGAGCCGACATCGGGTTCCTTCCTGAGGCCGCGGCCGCCGCCGTTGCCGGCGCCGACTGCAATGCGCGGCTTGGTCCTGGCCAGCGTCTCGGCCAGTTCCTCCCCGTCGATGTGCAGCTTCGCCGGATCCCAACTAATGATGAGAGCCGGGCTTCTGTTCGACAGGCCAGTGGGCTCCCGGACGACCGTTTTCACGCTCTCGATGGTGGAGACTCGTTTGGCAATCGTGTCGAGCCAGGAGAGCCAGGTGCGCCATTCCCCTTCATGATCGCGCTTGATCCAGGCTTCCACCGCCGCCAGCATCCCCAAGGTTTCTTCCCGACCGACTTTGTTGTCACGCCCGGGCCCGTGGTGCGGCGAACTGGCCTGCCAGGCCGACATGAGGATATCCTTACGCCCCAGCAACAGCCCGGCGCATTGCGGCCCGCGGATGGCCTTTCCTCCGCTGTAAGCCACCACCGTAGCGCCCCGCTGCAGGTGCACGTTCGGGATGGTCAGGTTCTCGGCCGCGGCGTCCACGAGAATGGGAATGTTTCTCGGCTTTGCCATGGCGGCGACCTTGTCCAAGGCTAGCGGCCCTTCCAGAGACGGGCCGCCCGCGGTGAGGTAAATCATCGCCGTCCGGGGATTCAGCGCATTCTCCAGCTCTTCGGCCGTGTCCACCACGACAATCTTGACCCCGATATTCCGCACGGCGTGGTCGTACACGCTTCGCGAACTGCGAGGAATGACGACTTCGGTCTTATCGAAGCCCGTCAAGTCCGGAATCCGGATGAGCTTTTCGGGATTGCCGCCCGCGACGCAGGCCGCGGTCACGTGTTTCAGCCCGGCGGCACAGCCCGCTGACACCATTCCCCATTCCGCTCCGGTCAGCTCGGCGAGCCGCCGTCCCACGCCTTCCGCCAGTTCGTCCATTTGCACATAGTATCGGCAGGCATACTCCATTGCCTGGCGCACTTCCGGCAGTTCCACCGATGCGCCGATGATGGTAAATGTGCCGCGGCAATTGATGACCGGTTCCACGCCAATGGACTGGTAGATCTGGGGTCCGGGTTTCAGCGGACCGGTCGCCACCACCGCTTCCGAACCGGCCAGGAGCGCGGGCATGGCAAGCAGGCCTCCCATCTGGAACAGCTCCCGCCGCGTTGCACTATGTGATGCTTTGTCAGCCGGGTTTTCACGCAGTTTTTCAGGCATAGGACCTCCTTTTCGCTGGCTACCAGCTTCAGGATGAATCTTGCTGCGACATAGTGTACCACCGGCCACACGGTTCACCGGCAACTCGTGACCGCTCGCCGGGGACCGTACGCGGTTCATTGAGCTTTCGCCGATTCACGCCCTGTGCTATACCACGAGTAATTCTTATGGACGCACTCATCCGATATTTCCCGCTGGCCATGCTGCTGGCCGGCACCGCATATGCCGCATCGATGATCACGACGCGACTGGAGGATCCGCAGGCTGTCTATCTATCCGCCGCCGAGTTCGGCGCCAAGGGCGATGGGCAGGCGGACGATAGCGCCGCCATCCAGGCGGCCATCGACAAGGCGGAGAACCATGTCCGGGAAGGCATCCTGTTCGTGCCTCCCGGACGATACCGCGTGACACGGACGATCTACGTGTGGCCGGGCGTGCGCATCTTCGGGTACGGCGCGTCGCGGCCCGCATTCGTACTCGGGCCGAATTCGCCGGGGTTCCAGAAGGGCGTGGGGGTGATGGTGATGTTCACCGGCATGCGGCCCGGCAGCGGGTTCTTTGCAGGCAGGCGGGGCTTCCGCATTCCGTTTCCACCGGTGGGCAGCGTACCTCCGAATGACGCGATCGCCGACGCGAATCCGGGAACGTTTTACTCGGCGATGAGCAATATCGACTTCGAGATCGGCGACGGCAACCCGGCGGCGATCGGCGTGCGGTTCCATGCGGCGCAGCACGCGTACCTGAGCCACATGGACTTCCATACCGGATCGGGACTGGCCGCGCTCACCGAGATCGGGAATTATGCGCAGGACCTCAGGTTCTACGGCGGGCGCTACGGCATCCTCACGGACAAGCCGTCGCCCGCATGGCAGTTCACCCTAGTCGATTCGGTGTTCGAGGGGCAGCGCGAGGCGGCGATCCGCGAGCACGAGGCGGGCTTGACGCTCATCCGCGACACGGTCCGCAATGTGCCGGTGGGCATCGATATCGACCCCGAATACTACGACCAACTGTGGGCGAAGGACTGCCGGTTTGAGAACGTCTCACGGGCGGCAGTCATCATCGGCAACGAGAAAAGCTACCTGAACGAAATCGGGTTTGAGAACGCGGTCGCGAAGGGAGTGCCTGTGTTTGCGCTCTTCCGGGAGAGCGGAAAAAAGGTGGCAGGCAAGGGTCCGCTCTATCGCGTGCGGCGTTTCAACTTCGGGCTGATCCTGCCCGGCCTGGGGGAGCCCGGCGCCCTCGGACAGCGGTACGACGCGGCTGCCCTGAGCAGTCTTCCCCCGGTCATGGCTCCCGCGATTCCGCCGCTGCCGCCCACGCCGGAGTGGACAAACGTACGGACGCTGGGCGTCGCGGGTGACGGCAAGACAGACGACACGGCCGCGCTTCAGAAGGCAATCGACGGGCATCGGGTCCTGTACTTCCCGAGTGGGAGGTATCTCGTGAAGGACACGATCACGCTCAAACCCGAGACTGTGTTGATCGGATTGCATCCGCTCATGACACAAATCGATCTTCCGGACGGTACGGCCGGCTTCCAGGGCGTCGGCGCGCCTCGCGCGGTGATCCTCGCGCCAGCACGCGGATCGAACCTGATGAGCGGGCTGGGCGTATACACGGGAGGGATCAATCCGCGCGCGGTGGGGGTGCTGTGGTCAGCGGGGGCCGCGTCGCTGATGGATGACGTACGCCTGCTCGGCGGACATGGGAGTGGGCCGGTGAATCCGTACAACGCCAACCACACCGCCGATCCCGATCCGCGGAAGAGGTGGGACGGCCAGTATCCGAGCATTTGGGTCACGAATGGAGGAGGCGGAACATTCGCCAACATCTGGACGCCGAGCACCTTCGCGCAGGCCGGCTTCTATGTCTCGGACACGACTACGCCCGGCCATGTGTACCAGATATCGTCGGAGCATCACGTACGCACCGAGTTCAAGCTCGACCGGGTGGAAAACTGGGACTTCAACGCCCCGCAGACGGAGGAAGAGGCAGGCGAAAGCGCGGAATGCCTGTCATTGGAAATCAGCCGGTCGAAGAACATCACCATCGCGAACAACCACGCGTACCGGGTGACGCGCTCGCACGCGCCGTTTCCGGCGGCGGTGCGGCTGTACCAGTCCGGCGGCATTCATTTTCGGAACGTGCACGTCAATGCGGAGAGCGGATTCGCCACCTGCGATCAGAACGGCTGCGGCACGTTTCTGCGGGCGAGCAAATTCCCGTACGAAAACGCGATCCAGGACGTGACGCATCACCTGGAGGCGCGGGAACGGGAGTTCGCCGTGCTGGACGTTCCGGCGGCGCCGGCTCCGCCGGTTCCGTCCGGCGCTTCCGCAGTGCTGGCTCCCGGAGCACGAGTTCGCAAGCTCGAAGACGGGTTCTTTTCGATCAGCGGCGCCGCCGTGGATGCGGCCGGCAAATTGTATTTCGTCGATCACTGGCAACAGCGCATCTATGGCTGGTCGGATGCGGAAGGGCTGACGATCGAGCGCGATCAGCCGCTGGATCCGGTGAACCTGGCGTTCGACAAGTCGGGCAATCTGCTGGTGTTGTCCTCGGCGGGGGCACAGGGCACGGTATATAGTTTCCGTCCGGGCGCGCCGGGCGGGCAGATCACGGTGATCGCCCCGCGGGAGACGAAGCCACGCCCGGGCGCGCGCGTGATCCTGCCGGTCAATTACTGGAACAACGGGGAATTCGCCAATCAGCTCGACTTCGAAAAGATGGCCTACACGACCTTAGGCGAGATGTTCCGGCGGGACGTGACCGCCCCGAGGGCCCAGCAATACGTGTCGCCGGACGAAACCGTGTTCCTCCCGGCAGCGCGGGTGTTCCAGCAGGGGCCGCCCGATTCCACCGGCTGGAGATTCTCGGACAACCTGGACACGCACGGTTTCCTCACCGCGGCTCCGGGGGAACGTGTGTACGTGAGCAACGAGTCGGAGGATCTCACCTACCGGGCGGCCGCGCGGGCGGACGGCACGTTGAGCGATCTCGAGCCGTTCGCGCCGCGTGGGGGCGAGTGTGTGGCGGTGGACGGGCGCGGCAACGTGTACGTGGCGAACGGACAAGTCTTCGTTTACAACCCGGCGGGCAAGGAAATCGGGCGAATCGACGTGCCGGAACGTCCCATCGACATTGTGTTCGGGGGCGCGGGGAAGCGTACGCTGTTCATCCTCGGGCATCACGCGCTATTCGCGGTGCGAATAGGCGGGGCCTGACGCGCGTCCCCGCCATATGGGCCGCGGCTTCCCACGGGCCGCGACAGCAGGCGCGCTACTGCCTGTAAATCGTTCCGCTTTTCATCACGAACCGGACGCGCCGCAGCGCCGAGATGTCACTGGTGGGATCACCCTCCACCGCGATCAGGTCGGCGAGCATGCCGGTCTTCACCCGCCCAACCTCCAGGTGCAGCACCCGGCCGGCGACCGAGGTCGCCGCCTTCAGCGCTTCCACGGCCGGCATTCCGTACTCCACCATCAACTCGATCTCGCGGGCGTTTTCACCATGCGGGAACACACCAACGTCGCTGCCGCTCAAAATCGTGACTCCGGCGTCCAACGCGGCCCGGAAACTGGCCCGCTTTTGCCGGATCGCGGGCGGCTCCGGCTGCTGCCCTTTTTTCCAGCCGGCGTACTGCGCGGTGGCGTCGCTGGCCGCCAGCGTCGGGCAGAACGCCACCCGGTGCTCGACCATCAACCGGAAGATCTCCGGCGTGCCCCCGTCGCCATGCTCGATGGTCTCCGCTCCGGCGAGGATCGCGCGTCGCATGCCTTCCACGGAACTCGCGTGCACGGCCACTGGCACCCCGGCGCTTCGGGCTGTCTGGACGGCGAGCCTCAACTCCTCCAGCGAAAAGGTGGGGTGCGCACCCGGCAGCGGGCCCCATGCGTAGTCGCCGTACAGCTTGATCCAGTCGGCGCCGCGCCCGATCTGGTCGCGCACTACGCGCGTGAGGCTATCCACGCCATCGGCTTCTTCGGCGCCCTGCGGCACGCGCCACTCCAGCGCGAAGCCTTTGGGAGCATAGCTCCCGGTGGCCACGATGGCGCGCGTCGAAGCCAGGATGCGGGGACCGGGAACGATGCCTTGGTTGACCGCCTGTTTCAACTCCACGTCGGCGTAACCAGCGCCTTCGGTGCCCAGGTCGCGCACAGTGGTGAAGCCGGCCATCAACGTGGAGCGTAAGTGATTGACGGCGCGCGCGGCCCGCAGCGCCAGGCCCTCATGCGCCACCTGGTCGGTCCACGAGGTTTCGTTATAGGGGTGCAGCAGGATGTGCGAGTGCCCTTCCACGAGGCCCGGCATCAGGGTCATGCCCGGCAGGTCGATGATTCTCGCACCGGCCGTGCCGATGCCGGCGGCCGGACCGGCAGCCTCGATGCGTTCGCCCTTCACCCGCACCCACAAGCCCTTGCGCAGAACCTCGCCGTCGAAGACCAGCGCCGGCTTGAGTACGATCGCGCTCGCGGATTCAGGCGCCACGGCCTGCGCCGGCGCGTGCCTCTGGGTCAGCACGAACAGGGAACAGCTCAACCAGAGACACACACGGCGTGCATGGATCCGCCGCGCCCCTGCGGCGGCTGGGCGCAATGTGGTTGCGCGCGTCAAGGCGCGATTTGGGAACCCTGCCCGCTCAACCGGATCGGCCACCGTTCCGCTAACTTCTCTACCACTGCCAGCCGGCGGTGGAGTTCGTCGCGAAAGGCTCGATGATCGGTATGGCGGATCTCAATCAGCAGTTTGGCACGCTCCGATTCCAGCAACTCGGCGAGGATGGCAAGCTCCTCGCTGTTCAAATTCAGGGACTCATGAATGGTTGCGCTCACGAGGACCTCCTTCGCGCACGTTCGATTTGGCGGGAGGCCCTTGGGCTCCCGGCCCGCCGAGCCACAGATGCGACTCACTTGTTCATCGATCTCTTGTAACTCCAGATCAATGAGTTGACCCCAGACGATTCGATCCTCCGTGGTCTTCCCGAAACGCGAGTCGCCCCGGCGTTGCCGCTCGGCATCGAGGTGCTCCAAAGCGGCCTTCTCTTCACTCATCCGCTGCCGGAGGGTGTCCGCGGAGCATGGCTCGGCTTTCAGGTTGGCGCGATCTCCTAAAGTATCCGATGCGGGTGAACTCCGATGCGCCGAGAACACCTTGCTCGGGAAGAGCGCATCAGCGAGGAACGCGATGAAAAGCCCTGCTGCCAGGCCGGCAGTAATCGAGACCACTCCATAAGGCACCCACACCCAACCGAACGCCTGCGCGGCAACAGCGGATAACACCCCCATGCCGGCCGTCACCAAGCTCTTTCGGATCGCGGACCGATTGACTCTTCGCTCCCGGATCGTCATGGCGCGCACCCACGAGGCCGCGCGGTTTCTCCTGCGGCCCGACCTAAATATAGGCCAGTCGCATCCGAAAGGCAATGGTTCGCCGCCTCGTGGTTCTGAGGGGAGCCTCGTTAGGTCTTGAGGGCGTGAAGGTAAGGATAGCTCTCTTTCATCGCTTCCAGATCCAGCTCGACGAAGTAGTTCTTCACTCCACCTTTCTTGGCGGCGGCGAAGAGCTTTTTCCAATCGACCACGCCTTTCCCTACCGCGACTTGCTTCCTTTCCGCGGGTGACCAGTCCTGGAGGTGAAGGGAAACAAAACGGCCGGGATATTTCGTGAAAAACGCCGCCGCCTCGTAGCCAAGGCTGATCACCGAGACCTGAAACTGCATCTTCACCAGTTTCGAATCGAGTTCGCTCATCAGTTTGTCGTAGATGAGGACGCCATCGATTTGCCTGAACTCGCCCGCGTGGTTATGGAAACCAAGTTGCATGCCCGCGTCCCGGACGCGGGCGCCGATCTGGTTCAGCGCGTCGGCGGCCCGCATCCAATCGTCCATGGCGGCAACCTGCCGCAGACCGAAGGTCGAGAGGATCATCTGTTTCAAGCCCAGCTCTTTGGCATAGGCGATCCGGTCATCCAGATTTTCCTTGAGCTCTCGGAACTGGTAGTGGCAGCTTTCGCAGCGCAGGCCGGCGGACTCGATGACCCGCCGGATCTCCAATGCTTTGAACTTCACCAGCGCACCGAAGCCCGACTTCTCGTAGCCGGGGGGCGAACACATCTCGATGGTCCGGTACCCGATGCCGGCAATCTGCCGCAGGGTGCCTTCAAAATCCTTTCCGATCGACTCCCGTACCGGGTAGGTCTGACATCCGATGGGGAGACCCAGCGGATCGGCTTGCAGCAGCACCGCGCCGATGCCCAGGGAACTTCCGGCCAATAATTCTCTTCTGGAAATGGTTCGCATTTCGACCCCTTCAACCCGCCAGTTCCCAGCCCTTCCGATATTCGCGGGACAAGCACCGGTTGGCATCCTGCGGGCTTGTAATTTTCCGGTCTTCGGCGTCGTAGAGCAGCCGTTGGCCCGTGCGCAGGGCGACCGCATAGAGGTTGACGGCTTCGGAAATCGGTCCCGCGTTCAGGAAGCTTCCGGGCGATTGAGCGCCGCCCCGGCAGGCGGCGATCCACTGCCGCATGCCGGGCGATACCCAGCCGGGCTCGCGCTCCGGGCGCCGCGAACGCGCCTGCGGAGCCGGGTACCCGCGCATCCGCCGTTCGGGGATCAAACGGGGGTCCTCGACACGGAAGCCTGCCAGGATCTTGCCCTTGTCCCCGACGAACATCATGCCCTCGGCGGCAAACTGCCTGCCGTCCTCATCGAGCTCCGGCGGCGTGGCCGGCCGCATCCCGCCTTCGTGCCAAATCAGATCCACGGCCTGCCGCTGCCCGCGCGCCGGGTACCGGAAGCGGACCGCACTGGCGGTGGGGAAGGAAAAATCATTCTTCACCGTGGCCGCCACGCTGTCGCGGAGCACACAGTTGTGGCTGAGCATCGGCTCCACGCTGACAGGACCTGCAAGCTGCAGCGCGTTAAACACCGTCCAGAGGCTGTAGTGACCCATGTCAGCCATGGAGCCGCCGCCGAAGTCGTACCACCCGCGAAACACCATATGGGTGTAATTCGGATGATAGGGCCGGTCCGCCTCGGGGCCGAGCCACAAATCCCAATCGAAGCCCGCGGGGATGGGCGGCTGATCGGCCGGAAGCGTGGCGTACTGAGGCCACACGGGGCGGTTGGTCCAGTTGTGGACTTCGCGCAGCGTGCCGATGGAACCGTCCTGAATCCACGCCATCACCTGATCCATCGATCCATTGGAATCCCAGGGGAGGAAATGGGTGGCGACACCCGTCTCGCGAGCGGTGTCGATTACCAGCCTGGCTTCCTCAAGGCGATTCGCGATGGGCTTGTGCATGATCACGTGCTTTCCCTTCTTCATCGCCGCGATGCTGATCACAGCATGAAGATGGTCGGGCGTCATGATCTTGACCGCGTTGAGGTCTTTTTCCTTGTCCAGCAACTCGCGAAAGTCGGCATAGGCCGAACAGCCCCTGAACTTGTCGGAGGACCGTTTATTCGCATAGTAGGTTTCGACGACATCCTTACCAACGTCGCGGCCCCCCGGGATCACACCTTCTCTGCCCCAGCCGGGCTTTTCCAATGTGCGGCGAATGTTTCTGAGGAGGCCATCCCGGGACCAGTCGCGGTACTCGACCGCGTCCTTGCTGGGGTCGCAAACGGAAACAATCTGGATATCGGGAACGGAGAGCAGCGCCAGCATCTCGCGCAGGCCTTGCGTGCCCACGCCGATGTACGCCAACGTGATTTTGTCACTGGGAGCGACAACACCGGGCCCTCCCAGCACGTGTCTTGGAACAATGCTGAACGCCGCTGTGGCGGCTGCCGTTCCCAGAAACCTGCGGCGATCCGGATCGGATGGCATCTTCTTACCTCGGCGAGCATCATAACGGAACACGGCGAGGGCTGCAATGCCGCGGCCTCCGCCGGCCCGTTACCTGGCAGGCTTGGCGAAAACGGCATCTTCGACCGGAACGTTCGTCCGAATCTCCGAGTCGTCCGAATCCCCGAGAAGGTAAAGACTAAGGTGTAATCGGGGGGTTTGCGCTGACATGGCGATGTGGATTCCAGTCGGCGGTGGGCAGGATTTGGTACGCCCGGGCGGATTCGAACCGCCGGCCTTTTGCTCCGGAGGCAAACGCTCTATCCAGCTGAGCTACGGGCGCTTGTGGTTAACGATCGAAGGAACCGGCGGCAAACCGCACATTTGCAGTGTATCACGGAACGGCGGGCGGCCGCCCGGCGTTTGACAGGCGCGAAAGGGAATTGCTACCGTGCCGTCATGGTGGCGCGCGCTCCGGAGGCCGCGCGGCGCACCGCGCTGCTGAAGGCCACGGCCGTCAATTCGATTCTGGCCGAGGTGCGCCAGGCGCGGGCGGCCGGGCGGGAGGTGGTTTCGCTGATGCGCGGCGAGCCCGATTTCCGCACTCCGCCGCACATCGTGGAGGCGTGCGCGCGGGCGCTGCGGGAGGGGCGCACGGCCTATCCGGATAATCGCGGGGAGCCCCGGCTGCGCGCGGCCGCGGCCGCCAAACTGGCGCGGGAAAACGGCCTGCGCTACGATCCGGAAACGGAAATCCTGGCAACTACCGGCGCCACCATGGGCATCGCCACGGCGCTTCAGGCGGCGCTAGACGAGGGCGACGAAGTGTTGCTGCCGGATCCCATCTACGATGCCTATCAATCCCCCATACGGCTGGCCGGAGGCGTGCCGCGCCCGGTGCCGGCGAGGCTCGCCGGAGGGCGCTTCGCCCTCGGCCGGGAGGCTCTGGAAGCCGCCTGGACTCCGCGGGCCCGCGCGCTGCTTCTGAACACGCCCTGGAATCCAACCGGGACGGTCTTCACGGCGGAGGAACTGGCCGGGATCGGGACCTTCGTGGAAGACCGCGGCCTGCTGCTAATCAGCGACGAGATCTACGAAGCCATCACCTACGGAGCGCTCCGGCATGTCTCGCCGGCCTCCCTTTCCGAAGGGCTGCGTGCGCGGACCATTCTGGTGAACAGCCTGTCGAAGACATACGCCATGACCGGCTGGCGGGTGGGATACGCGGCCGCGCCCAAGGCCTGGATCGACGCCATGCTGCTGGTGCTGCAACAATTCAGCCGCGGTCCGGCTACCTTCGTGCAGGACGCCGCGGCGGAGGCGCTCGGCGGTCCGCAGGAGTGCGTGGCGGAGATGCGCGCGGAATATGCCCGCCGGCGGGACGCGGTTCTGGCGGGGCTGCGCGAGATCCCCGGGGTGCGGGCGCTCGCGCCGGAGGGCGGCTTCTTTGCCATGGTGGATGTGCGCGAGCTGGGTCTTGGCTCGGACCAGATCCGGCGCCGGCTGCTGGAGGAGGCGAGCGTGGTGGTGGTTCATGGGGCCGCCTACGGCGCGGCGGGAGAGGGTACGCTGCGGGTCTCCTTCGCCAGTGGAGGGGAAACGCTGGCGCGCGGTCTGGAGCGCCTGCGGCAGGGATTGCTGGCCATCTCCGAAGGGAGCCGGGCCGCGTCGTGACCCCGATCCGGATCAAGCCCCACGCGCCCGTGCCGATAGCCAACCCGGGACAACTGGACGTGCCCACGCTGCGCAGTGAACTGGAAGCGCAGATCGACGGGGAGGTGCGCTTCGACACGGTCTCGCGCGCGCTCTATTCCACCGACGCCAGCGTCTACCAGATCGAGCCGCTGGGGGTAGTCATTCCGAAGACGCGGGAAGACCTGGCGCGGGCAGTGCGTATCTGCAACCAATTCCTGTGTCCCATTACGGTGCGCGGAGGCGGCACCTCGCAAGCCGGACAGGCCATCGGACCGGGACTGGTCCTGGACACTTCGAAGTACCTCAACCGGGTGTTGGAGATCAGCGCCACGGGGCGGTGGGCGCTGCTGGAGCCGGGAGTGGTGCTGGACGAGCTGAACGCGCAACTGCGCCCGCTGGGCCTCCAGTTCGGCCCCGATGTGTCCACCTCGAACCGGGCGACGCTGGGCGGCATGATGGCCAACAATTCCAGCGGCGCGCGCTCGGTGCTTTACGGCAAGACCATCGATCACGTGCTGGAGCAGTGGGTGGTGCTCTCCGATGGCAGCCTGGCGCACTTCCGCGGCCTCTCGCCCGAGGAACTGGAGCAAGTCTCGGCGGGAGACACCCTGGAAGCGGCTGCTTACCGCACGGTGCGGCATCTGGCGGAACTGCGCGCGGAGGAGATCGACCGGCGGTTTCCGAAGATCCTGCGGCGCGTGGGCGGGTACAACCTGGACGAGTTCGTGGACCGGACCAAGCCGTTCAACCTGTGCAAGATGATGGTCGGCTCGGAGGGCACGCTGGGCATCGTAGCGCAGGCCAAGATCCGCATCGTGCCGCTGCCCAAAGCCAAGGCGCTGGCGGCAATCCACTTCCATGAACTGCTGGAGGCGCTGGCGGCTACCCCGGCGATCCTCCGGCATCGTCCCGCGGCGGTGGAGGTCATGGACCGGTTCATCCTGGATGCCACGCGGAGCAATCCCAGCCTGGAGGCGCTGCGCGATTTCGTGCAGGGTGATCCGGGCGGAATGCTGATCGTGGAGCTGTACGGGGACCACCCCGAGGAGCTGACCGCGCGGCTGGATGCGCTGGAGCAGGACCTGGCGGCCAAGGGGATGGGGTATTACTTCCACCGCGCGCTGGAGCCGTCCGCGCAGGCGCGCATCTGGAGCCTGCGCAGGGCGGCGCTGGGACTCTCCATGTCCATGAGGGGCGACGGCAAATCCATCTCCTTCGTGGAAGACACGGCGGTGGCCCCGGAGAAGCTGCGGGACTACATCGAGCGGTTTCTGGGCGTGGTGCACGGGCATGGGACCACGGCGGGCGTCTACGCGCACGCTTCCGTGGGCTGCCTGCACGTGCGGCCGGTGATCAACCTGAAGACCGCCGAGGGAGTGAAGCAGTTCGAAGCCATCGCCAGCGACGTCGCCGACCTGGTGCTGGAGTACGGCGGGGCGCTTTCGGCCGAACACGGCGACGGCCTGGTGCGCGGCCCCTTCACCGAGAAGATGTTCGGGCCGGTGCTCTACGAAACCTTCCGTACCGTCAAACGAACCTTCGATCCGCTGGGAATTCTGAATCCGGGGAAGATCGTGGATTCGCCGCCTCTCACCGCCAACCTGCGCTACGGCGCCGGCTACCACACGCCCGACCCGCCCAGTTTCTTCGATTACACCGAATACGGCGGTTTCGGCCGGGCGGTGGAGATGTGCAGCGGGGTGGGGGCGTGCCGCAAGAAGCTGGAGGGCACCATGTGCCCTTCCTACATGGCCACGCTCGAAGAGACCCACACCACGCGGGGACGGGCCAACGTCCTGCGCCTGGCGATGAACGGCAAATTGGGGAGCGCGGAGTTGGGCGACCAGGCGGTGCGGGACGCGCTGGAGCTGTGCCTGGAGTGCCGCGCCTGCAAAGCCGAATGCCCGGTGGGCGTGGACATGGCGCGGTTCAAGAGCGAGTTCCTGGCTGGTTACCGGGAGCGGCACGGATTGCCGGCGCGGGCGTACCTGCTGGGGAACATCCATCGCCTTTCGGCGTGGGGCAGCCGCCTGGCGCCGCTCTCGAACCTGGTGCTGCGAAGCGCCCCCGCGGGTTGGTTGCAGGAGTGGCTGCTGGGGATCGACCGGCGGCGGCGCCTCCCGGAATGGCGGCATGAGACCTTCGCCAAGTGGTTTGCGCGCCGGGCTGGCAGCCGGGAGCCCGCGGCCGGGGGGGCGGCGCTGTTCACCGATACTTTCACCAACTACTATGAGCCCGAAGTGGGGATCGCGGTCGTGGAGGTGCTGGAGAGAGCCGGCGTGCCCGTCGAACCGGCCAACCACCGCTGCTGCGGCCGGCCTCTGATCTCACAGGGCCTGCTGCGCGAGGCCCGGCAGTTGGCGCAGGCCAACGCGGAGTTGCTCTTTCCGTTGGCCGAGCGCGGCGTGCCGATCGTCTTCTGCGAACCGAGTTGCCTTTCGGCCGTGCGCGAAGACGCTCCCGACCTGCTGCGCGGGGCGGCGCGGGAGAAGGCGCAAGCGGTGGCGCATTCCAGCCTGTTGTTCGAGGAGTACCTGGAGAGCGCCTGCCGCGACGGACGGGCAAAGCTGGAGCTGGCGGCCGGGCCGCCGAAGGTCCTGCTGCACGGACACTGTCACCAGAAGTCCATGGGGCTGCTGGCGCCGGCGCGGGCGCTGCTGGCGCGGATTCCGGGAGCCAAGGTAGTGGACCTGGATGCGGGCTGCTGCGGCATGGCTGGATCTTTCGGCTACGCCCCCGAGCACTACGAGATCTCGCAGCGCATCGCGGAGCGGCGGCTGTTGCCGGCGGCGCGCCGCCTGGAGCCGGGAGAGATGCTGGTGGCCTCGGGAACCTCCTGCCGCCGCCAGGTGCAGGACCTCGCCGGCCACCTGGCGCAGCATCCGGCGGTGCTTCTCCGTGCGTGCCTGAAGTAGCGGCGGCGTATCAATCCGCGATCAACGCCGCCCCCATAGTGGCCAGCTCGATATCCTCCGCCTGTGGGAGGCCGCTCACGGCCACCGCGCCGACCACCTGGCCGTGTTTCCAGATGGGCAGGCCGCCTCCCCAACCCACGAAACGGGGATCGCCGAAATAAGCGATATCGAAGCCTTTCTCCGGGTCGCGGGCGGCTTCGCCGATCTGCTTGGTGGGCTTGCGCTCGCGGGCCGCCGTCCAGGCCTTATTGAGCGAGATCTGGATGGAGGAGAGGGGCGCACCGTCCAGGCGGGCGAAGGCGATCAGCTCGCCGTGGGGATCCGCCACCGTGATCACCGCGGCCTTGCCCCGGCCCAAAACCTCCGCGGCGATGGCATCCACAATCTTTCTGGCTTCGGCATATTCGAGGGTCGGTACTTGGATCACCTTTCCAGCATACAGTGGCGGCCAGAGCCTGTCCGATTCTGAACGAGCCATCCCAAAAGCGAACAGGACCGCTGTGAGATTACGCGCCCTACCAGGGAGTTGCGGTTGGCACCGCGCGTGCACCTCCGCGGCGCTGGGTAGAATGAAGGCATTGGCCCGACCATGATCCGACTGCGCAACCTCGACAAATTTTACGAAGCCGGCTACGGCAAGACGTTCGTGCTGCGGCGTATCGACCTGGACGTTCAGGAAGGCGAGTTCGTGACCGTGATGGGTCCCTCCGGCGCGGGCAAATCCACGCTGCTCAGCATCCTGGGCATGCTGGACGGCGCCTGGACCGGGGAATACTACTTTCTGGATCACCCGGTGCACCGCATGAAGCCGAAAGAGCGCGTGGATCTGAACAAGAAATATATCGGCTTTGTGTTCCAGAGCTACCACCTGATCGACAACCTCACGGTGTACGAGAACCTGGACGTTCCGCTCTCCTACCGGAACATCAAAAGCGCAGAGCGCGCCAGCATCGTCTGCGACACGCTGGACCGGTTCCATATCGTGGGCAAGCGGGATCTGTATCCGAGCCAGCTTTCCGGTGGCCAGCAGCAACTGGTGGCGGTGGCGCGCGCGGTGATCGCCAATCCGAAGCTGATCCTGGCGGACGAGCCCACCGGCAATCTGCACTCCAGCCAGGGCAAGGAAATCATGGAGCTGTTCAAGAAGCTCAACCAGGAAGGCGCCACCATCGTGCAGGTGACCCACTCGGAAGCCAACGCGGCTTACGGCAACCGCATCGTCCACCTGGCGGACGGCTGGGTGGTGGCATAGCGGGAGGGCGGGGCCGCGGGTATATACTCGCGTGCATGAAGAGCTTCGCCTTAATGGTGTGCCTGGCCGCGGCCGCCGCGCAAGTGCCTCCGCAGGACGCGCGCAACGTGAGCCCGCCGGGCACCGACACGCACTTCCGCATGCCGGTCTACCGTACCAAGGCCGCATGGGAGGCGCGCAAGGCGTTTTTGCGGAAGCAGATTCTGTCCGCGGCCGGTCTGCTGCCCATGCCCGAAAAGACGCCGCTCCACCCGCAGATTTTCGGGCGCATCGAGAACCACGACTATTCCATCGAGAAAGTGCTGCTCGAGACCATGCCCGGCTATTACCTGGGCGGCAACCTGTACCGGCCGCTGGGCAAGGCCGGCAAGTTTCCGGGGATCGCCTCGCCGCACGGCCATTGGATCTACGGCCGCCTCGAGAACACGGAACTGGCCTCCATCCCCGGCCGGTGCATCAACCTGGCGCGCCAGGGATACGTGGTGTTCGCTTACGACATGGTAGGCTACACGGACACCATTCAGACGCCGCACGCTTTCGGCGGCCGGCGGGAGCAACTCTGGTCGTTCGGGCCGCTGGGTCTACAGCTATGGAACTCCATCCGGGTGGTGGATTTTCTGCTGTCCCTGCCGGAGGTGGACCCGGCCCGGATCGGCGCCACAGGCGCTTCCGGGGGCGGCACGCAAACCTTTCTGCTGACCGCCGTGGACGACCGCGTGCGCTTCTCCGCGCCGGTGAACATGCTTTCCGCCATCATGCAGGGAGGCTCCCCGTGCGAGAACGCGCCTAACCTGCGGGTGGACACCTTCAACCTGGAGTTCGGCGCCATGATGGCTCCGCGCCCCCTGCTGATGGTTTCGGCCACCGGCGACTGGACGCGCCACACGCCGCAGGAGGAGTTTCCGGCCATTCAGTCGATTTACCGCCTGTACGACCGGCCGGACAACGTGGAGACCATCCAGATCGACGCGCCGCACAACTACAACCAGCGCAGCCGGGAAGCGGTGTACCGCTTTTTCGGGAAGCGCATTCTGGGCGACCCTGACGGCGAGCACTTCCGGGAGCGCAATTTCCACGTGGAGCAGCTCCAGAAGATGTTGGCGCTGCACAATCGCACGCTGCCCGAGGGCGCGCTGAGCTACGAGCAGATCGTGGAGCAGTGGATCGCGGCGGCGCGCCAGCAGAACGAGGCCACCACGGACCCGGCCGTCTTCCGCGAGCGGTTGCGGTATGCGCTGATGGCGGAGTGGCCTTCCGAAGTGATCAGCCAGAAGGACGGAGAAAGGATCCTGCTCAGCCGGCCGGGCAAGGGTGACCGCATCCCGGGCATCTGGATTCCAGGCCGTGGACTGGCGGCGCTGGTGGTGGATCCGCGGGGCTCGGCGGCGGCCCGCCAATCGGCGGAGGTGCAGCGCCTGATGCAAGCCGGCCGGCCGGTGCTGTTGATCGACGCGTTCCAGACCGGGGCCGCGGTCGCGACGCGCGGCAAACCTGGGCCGCACTACCTGACCTTCAACCGCAGCGACGACGCCAACCGCGTGCAGGACATTCTCACGGCCCTGGCCTTTCTGCGCAAGTCCGGAGAGGCCGAACTGGTGGGTCTGGACCAGGCGGCCGTATGGGCGCTGTTCGCCGCCGCGGTGGCGCCGGAGCACGTGAAGCTGCGCGCCGGCCTGGGCGGCTTTCAGGGCAGCGACCAGGACTTCGCGGACCATTTCTTCGTGCCGGGCATCCAGCGGGCAGGCGGCTTGCGCGCGGCCCGGCTGCTCACGCGGTAGCTTCCCGGGCGGCGGATGTTCCTGTTTCACCTGTTCCGTTCGTTCCTGCCGCTGCATAACCCCATCGGGTTCGGCGCCGCGGATTTCGTGGAACTGGCGCTGGCCCTCTTGCTGGCCGGGCTGGCGCTCGCGTGGCGCGCGGGGATCGAGCGGCTGGCCGCGAGGCTGGCCCGCCGGACCGGGTGGTGCCTGCTGCTTCTCGTCGGGCTGCCCGTGGCGCTGCGGCTGCTCCTGCTGCCCGCGGCTCCGGTTCCGGCGCCGGCCGGACCGGACGACTTCAGCCACCTGCTGGTGGCCGACACCCTGCGCCACTTCCGCCTGGCCAATCCGCCGCACCCGCTGCACCAGTTCTTCGAAACCTTTTTCGTGTTGCAGGAGCCTACGTACAGCTCCATCTTTCCGATCGGGCAGGGCCTGGCGCTAGCCATCGGGCGGATGCTCTTCGGGCATCCATGGGCAGGGGTGGCGCTCTCGGTGGCGGCACTGTGCGCCCTGTGCTACTGGATGCTCCTGGGTTGGACCACGCCGGGATGGGCCCTGTGGGGCGGCCTGCTCGCGGTGTTCCAGTTCGGGCCGCTGACGTACTGGATGAACACCTATTGGGGAGGCGCGGTTTCGGCCGCGGCGGGATGCCTGGTCTGCGGCGCGCTGCCCCGGCTACGCACCGGCGGCGGCAGGCGGAACGCCGTCTGGCTGGGCCTGGGTCTGGGACTCCAGTGGCTCACCCGTCCGTACGAGTGCGTGCTCCTGGCGCTATCCGTGGGGCTGTATTTCCTGCCGGTGCTGCGGCACCCATCGGGGGCGCGCCGCCTGGCGAAGCCCTTGCTTGCGGCCGCGCTGGCCGCCATGCCGGCCGCCGGCATCACACTCATCCATAACCGTCAGGTGACCGGAAGCTGGACCACCCTGCCGTACGTGCTGAGCCGCTATCAGTACGGCGTGCCTGCCACGTTCACCGTGCAGCCGAACCCCGTGCCGCACCGCGCGCTGACCCCGCAGCAGCAACTGCACTATGAAGTGCAGGCCGCTGTACACGGCCAGGGTACGGATACGCCGGGGCGCTACCTGCGGCGTCTGGCGGACCGCGTCCGCTTCTACCGGTTTTTCATCCCGGCGCCGATCTACCTGACGCTGCCGGCTTTTCTGCCCGCGCTGGCGGAATTCCGCTTCGTCTGGGTGGTGCTCTCCGTGCTGCTCTTCGCGCTGGGCGCGAACTTCTACCCCTACTTCTACCCGCACTACCTCGCGGCTGCCGGCTGCCTGTTCGTGCTGATCGGCGTAACGGCGCTCGAACGCCTGGGCCGGTGGCGCATCCGCGGACAGCCGGCGGGGCAAGAGGCAGCCCGGCTGCTGGTCATCTTGTGCATCGCCCAGTTCCTGTTCTGGTACGGCCTGCACGCGTCCGGCAACGCCGGTTTCGCCCCCGCCATGCTCCAGCACGAAACCTGGGCCGCCGTCAATCACGGCGACCCCGACGGACGGCTGGCCATTCGCCGGGAACTGGCGCAGGCCCCCGGGCAGCAATTGGTCTTCGTGCGCTATGGGCCGCGGCACACCTTTCAGGAATGGGTGTACAACGAGGCGGATATCGACCACGCGCGAGTGGTGTGGGCGCGGGACCTGGGCGCGGCGGAAAACCAGAAGCTGCTGCGCTACTATCCCGGCCGGAAGGCCTGGCTGCTCGAGCCGGATGCACGGCCGCCTCGCCTCGCACCGTACGCGCCAAGCAGTAATCCGTTCGAGAGTGTGCCATAACAGCCGGGGAAATTCCCCGCCCAGCCTGCGCCAAATCCCCCATCACCTCTCCTTGTCCTGTAAAATATTCCTACAAATTGTTGAAAAGTCACGTTGGAATCCAACGTGCTAATACCGTTGCCACAACCGAGCCCCAGAGAGGTGGTAATATGGCGCAACGTCGCACGATCGTCCGCTGGTTGTTGGGCGGAGGCTTTTCGGCCTCCATCGTTTCCTTCCTCTATCCCGCCATCAAGTTCATGAATCCTCCCGCCATTCCCGAAGCGGCGGTGAACGAAGTCTCGGCGGGTAAAGTCCAGGATCTCAAGGTAAATGCCGGCAAGATCGTCAAGTTCGGCAGCCGGCCGGCCCTACTGATCCGCACGGGGGAATCAGAATTTCGGGCCTTCTCTGCTATCTGCACGCACCTGAACTGCACGGTGCAGTATCAGGATGCGCGCCGCGAGATCTGGTGCGCCTGCCATAACGGTTTGTACGACCTGAACGGAAAGGTGGTTTCCGGGCCGCCGCCGGCCCCCCTGGAGGAGTACGCCGTGCGGGTGCGCGGCGACGAAGTGGTGCTGTCCAAGCGAGCCTGACAAGCAAAGGAGACAACGAGTGGCCGCCATAACCGAATGGCTGGACGAACGGCTGGGCTGGAACGCCATCCGGGAGTTCGCCGCGCATAAGAGCGTCCCGGTGCATTCCGCCACCATGTGGTATTACTTCGGCGGCATCACGCTTTTTTTATTTACGATTCAGGTGCTGACCGGAGTCCTGCTGCTGCTGTATTACCGCCCCAGCCCTACCGAGGCGTACGAGAGTGTGCAGTTCATCGTCACGCGGGTGGAATTCGGCTGGCTGGTACGTTCCATTCATAGCTGGTCGGCCAACCTGATGATTCTTTCGGCCTTCATCCACATGTTCAGCGTCGTGTTTCTGCACAGCTACCGGCGCCCGCGGGAGCTCACCTGGTTGAGCGGCATCGCGCTGCTGGGCCTGGCGCTGGGCTTCGGGTTCAGCGGATATCTGCTGCCGTGGAACAAGCTGTCCTACTTCGCGACGAAGGTGGGCACGGACATGGCGGGCAGCGTGCCCCTGATCGGCCACCAGATCGCGCGTTTCCTGCGAGGCGGCGACGACGTGGGGGGCGGCACGCTGACGCGCTTCTTCGGCTTCCACGTGGCCGTGCTGCCGGGGATCACTACCTTGCTGCTGGTCTTGCACCTGGTGCTGGTGCAGAAGGCGGGCATGAGTTCGCCGCCCTGGATCAAAGGTGAGAACCTGCCACAGATCCGGTTCTTCCCGAACTTTTTTCTGCGTGAGCTGATGGCCTGGTACGCCGCCCTGGGAGTGCTAGGGTCGCTGGCGGCGCTGTTCCCCTGGGAACTCGGCGAGAAGGCGGACCCGTTCGCTCCGGCGCCCGCGGGCATCCGTCCGGAGTGGTATTTCCTGGCGCCCTTTTACACTCTGAAGCTCATCCCCAGCCACGTATGGCGCATCGAGGGGGAACTGCTGGGACTGTTCGGTTTCGGCCTGCTGGCGGTGTGGTGGGTATTGCTACCTTTCTGGTCGGCGGATCGCCGGGGCACGCTGCGCCAGCGCCTGGTGACGGGCGCGGGTGTGGCCCTGCTGGCATATCTGGCCACGTTTTCGGTGTTGGGGTATCTGCGATGAAACCGCTCCGGAGAGGGAACGCCTTCCTTTTGGCAATCGTCTGGCTCCCGTTGCTGTGCGGCGCACCCGCGGAGCACAAGGACTCCTGCGTGGAGTGCCATACGGCGCTGGAAGGCAATCTGGGAAAGCCCGCCGCGGTATTTTCCCAGGATGTGCACGCGCGTGACGGCTTCTCCTGCTCGGACTGCCACGGCGGCGATCGCAACACTGACGACCCGGAAGCCTCCATGAGCCGCGCCCGCGGCTTCATCGGCAAGCCCGCGCGCACCGCCATTCCGAAACTCTGCGCGCGCTGCCACAGTGATGCAACCTTGATTCACCGCTTCAAGCCGCAGCAGCGCGTAGACCAACTGGCGCAGTATCAGACCAGCGTGCACGGCAAACGCCTGGCGGCGGGCGACGGAGCGGTGGCCACCTGCATCGACTGCCACAGCGTGCACGACATTCGCGAGGTGCGCGACGCCCTCTCGCCGGTGCATCCGCTGCGGTTGCCGGAGACCTGCGCGCGGTGCCACGCCGACGCCCGGCATATGGCCCCATACAAGATCGAAACCAACCAGTTCGAGCAGTACCGCACCAGCGTCCACTGGGAGGCGCTGGCCAAGCGCGGAGATCTCTCGGCGCCCAGTTGCGCCTCCTGCCATGGCAATCACGGCGCGGCGCCGCCGCAAGTGGCCTCGGTGGCCAACGTGTGCGGCACCTGCCACGTGCTGTTCGAGGAGCTCTACAACAAGAGCCCGCACCAGCCGGTCTTCTCCGCCATGGGAACCGGGGGGTGCACCGTATGCCACGGCAACCACGGGATCAAGCAGCCTTCGCTGGCCATGCTTTCGGGCTCGGGAGCGGTCTGCGCGCAGTGCCACGACGCTACCTCGAAGGGTGGCGCCACCGCCGCCCAAATGGCCGCCTTGCTGGGCCGCTTGCAGGAGGCTCTGGCGAAGTCCGACGAGGTGCTGAACCGCGCGCACAGCGACGGCATGGAAGTCTCCGAGGCCCAGATGCGGCAGCTTGAAGGGCGCGAGGCCCTGGTCAAGGCGCGCGTGGCGGTGCACGCGTTTCAGACCGCCGCGGTCGAGCAGCCCGCCAACCAGGGGCTGGCCATTGCCGCCGAAACCCTGCGCGCCGGCCAGTCGGCACTCGAAGAGCGCAATCACCGCCGCCGGGGCCTGGCGCTTTCCCTGATTACCATCCTGATCACTATGGGTGGCCTCTGGCTGGCCATCCGCAACCTGGAAGCCAAACCCGAGGCGGCTCCGAAGTCCGCCAGGAGGTGATTATGCTTCTGCCGCTGCTGTTGCTTGCGGTGGCCAGTCACGCCGGCAGCGCGGGTGTTCTGGAAACACCGAGCAGTGCTGAGGTCTGCGGGCGCTGCCACCGTTCCATCCTGGAGGCGTGGAAATCGTCGTCCCACGCTCAGGCTATGGAGAGCCGCTTGTTTCAGGACGTGCTGGACCTGGCCGAAGCCGATTTCGGCGCCGCGGGCCGCAAAGTTTGCCTGGAGTGCCATTCCCCCGTAGGCGCCCGCACGGGCGACTTTTCGCTGGTCCGCAAAGTGAGCTGGGAAGGAGTCACCTGCGACTTCTGCCACTCGATTCAGAGTGTCTCCATGTCGGGCCCGAATCCCAAGGCCACGGTGGCCTTCACGCTGACCAAGACCGGGCCGCTAAAGGATTCCGAATCCACGGGCCACGCCACCGCCTTTTCCAACGTGCACACCACCTCCCTGGTCTGCGCCCCCTGCCACGAGTACCGGAACGCCCTTGGATTTCCCGTCCTGACCACTTACTCGGAATTCAAGAACAGCGTGTACGCCAAAGAGGGAAAGGAGTGCCAGTCCTGTCACATGTCGCGGGTGGCGGGCGACGTGGTGGATCCCAAGATCCGGCGTTCCAGCGTGGCCAAGATCAATCTGCACCAGATGCCCGGCAGTCATTCCCTGGAGCAGCTTAACAGCGCCTTCAAGGCGCAGTGGAACGCGGTGCGCGAAGGAAACCAGTTGAAAGTTACCGTGGAGGTGGCCAATCAGACGGCGGGCCACTACCTGCCCACCGGTTCGCCGCTGCGGCAACTGGTGCTGGAGGTGCGCGCGGATTCCTACGGCGGCCAGCACTTTAGCGAAGAGCGCGTGTATGCACGGAAGGTTGCGGACCAGCATGGGACCGTGCTCATGCGTGAGCACTTCGCCTTCCTGCGCGGAGCGAAGGTGGTCTCGGACACGCGCCTGGCACCGGGAGAGAGGCGCATGGAAACGTTCCACTTCCCCATCCCGGCGGGCAGCCAGACCCAGTTGAAGGCCACCTTCTGGTATTACTACTCCCCGCTGGCCCGCACGGAGTCCCAGAAACGGATTGTATTCTTGACGTTGAACCGGTTGGTGCAATAGTCGAAATTGCGTCAGGGCCGAATGGTGACGACGCCCTCGGCATCCGGGATGGTGGCCTTCTTCAGGTCCGCGGACACCCCGATGGCGTGCGTGATGCGGACGCGGGCGTCGCCGCGCCGGGCGCCGGCGCCGACCTTGAGTTTGAGCGCCGCCACTGGCCCGTTGCGGATGGTCTTCTGGCCGCCGGCCAGCAGACACCGGTAGGCGCGCGTGGTGACCTGCCCGGAAGGCTGTTCGGCGCACTGGATGCCCTTGCCGGCGTCCCGTGCGGCAATCCCCAACCCCGCCCCGGAACCCTCAAGGGCGAGTTCGGCGGCGGGAAAAGAAACCTCCCATTGCAGGGCGGAGGGTTCGTGGCCCGCCGGGGACACCAGCACAATATCCACCTGGACCTCCTCACCCGGCGATCCGGGACCGCCGAAAACGTGCAGGCTCTGAGCCAGTAGCGGCGGCCCGCACAGCAGCAGCCAAATCCCTCTCATGCCGACCAGTGTGCCGCCTGGATTGCCTTTTCGCAACGAGCCAGGGAACTCATGCGGCCGCTTGCCGGGTTCGCCGCCAGGCGCCCTCGTAGCCCCGGATGAGGTGATACACCAGCACGTCGAAGAAGCCGGACAAGCGCAGTTCGAGTTCTTCTTCGGCGTACAACTCCACGGAGGTCTTGGCGGTGCCCTGCTCGTGGATGAAATCGATAATCTTTTCCTTAACAATCTGGAACCCGCGGACGCTTTCGTGCAGCGGGATGCCCTCTTCGAAGCGCGCCCGGCCCAAGGCCTCATAGCGGCGGGCAACTTCGTCCTCGTTGCCGGCGGCCAGCCAGTGGCCCAGGTGCTCCAGGATGTCCTGAGCGCGTTCGCGCAACTCCAGGTCCGGCAGTCTGCCGATGTGCGGGAGCTTGGGATCTTTGCGGATTTCCTCGAGGGCGCGGGGGAAAACCTGGTCCCAATGAGCTTCGATCAGATGAACCAGCTTTCCGGAAAGCATGCTGCACCTCCCAGGTGCAGTTCAATAGTAAACCAAGCGCACGGCGCTGCCAATGGGGTATAAGCTGGGAGGATGCGCGCGTGCCTTCTGCTGGCCCTGGTGCTGAGCCTGCCTCCGGCCCGGGGCGGGGAGACGGTGCACCCTATTACAGGGCGTCACATCGCCCCGGTGATGGGATACGGCGGTGCCCCCTGGCTGGTGCGGCCGGAACGCGAGCAGGAAGAAGCACCGGATGCCGCCCTGGACGCTATCGGGTTCCCGCGGGCGCCACCGTGGGTGACGTGGGCGCCGGAGTAGGCTATTTCACCTGGCGCCTGGCGGAGCGCGTCGGACCCACCGGCAAGGTCTACGCCAACGACCTCCAGCCGCGCATGCTGGAACAGCTCCGCAGGAACCTGGAGCAGCGCGGTCTGCACAATTTCGAGACCGTGCTGGGCGCGGAGGATGACCCCCGCCTGCCGGCGGGAAAGCTGGACCTGGTGCTGCTGGTGGATGTGTACCACGAGTTTTCCGAGCCGGAGAAGATGCTGGACGGCATCCGGCGTTCCCTGAAACCGGACGGCCGCCTGGTGCTGCTGGAGTACCGGCAGGAGGACCCCAAGGTTCCCATCCGCCCGGAGCACAAGATGAGCGTGGCTGGAGTCCAAGCCGAAGTGGAGCCGCAGGGCTACCGGCTGGAACGGGTACAGGAGACGCTGCCACGCCAGCACATCCTGATCTTCCGCAAGAGCGCCATGTGAAACTTAAAGCGGCAGCGAAGCCGCCAGCGTGATCTGCAGTTTGTCCTTGCGGTCCTCGACCACGATCTGGCCATTCTCCAGCCGCACGTCGTCCACCTTGCGAAAGCCCTCCGGGGTGTGCGCGAAAAAGATCAGGAAGCTGGAGCCGATTTTGGATTTCGCCGGCAGCCAGCGATAGGTGGGCGCGCCGAACAGGGAGTTGTCCTGCACAGCCTGGCGCCGCGGCACGTCGTATGGCTGCGTGGAGAACTCCATCCCGCGCGCCCACTTCATGCTGGCCGGATAATTTTCCCAGTTTTGCGTCCAGGGATACTCGTCGCGGTGGAACAGGTAGCCCAGGATGAGCCGCTTTTCCGGGTTCACGGCGGTGACCCACACCAGCTTTCGCGAGGGATCCATGAGGCAGGTGGTATGGTCGCCGGTGCCGCCTTCCCGCGGGGCCGTGCGCAGGTCGATCTTGCCGCCCCGGGCTCCCGGTGCGAACGGCCATGTGAAATCCTTACCGGAGGGCAGGCGGTGTGTGAGGCCCCCGTTGCCGCCTTCGTAAGGACGGGTCTGGGCCCGCCGCGCGGACATGTCCACCGCGGTCACGCCGGGCTGGAGAAACGGCGAGCCGATGGTGGCGTGCTCGGCCCAGCACACCGGCCGGTCGAAGCCCAGCGCGCTCTCCAGTTCGCTCTGCACATAGATCACGTTTTCGCCGTCCACCATGCGCAGAGTCCGGGTGAAGGTCTCCTGCACCACGGGCAACTCGGCCGCGAAGCTCACAGCCGCCACGCGGCCCTCCCGGGCAGAGTGGCGCATCTCCCAGGGCCGTGTGTGCGCTTCGCCGTGGCCGGGCAGGCCCGCGGCTTTCTCCTCCTCCGAAACCGGGCCGAAACCGTCCACACACACGAAGTGCCCCAGGGAGGTGCCGAAGTTATTGGGCTGGCCGAGTTCCCGCGCCATGCGGATGGGATTCCAGAACGGGCTCATCTGCTGCGGGTCGTCCTTCAACACCAGGTTCACCAGAGCGCCGCCATTAGTGAGGATGGTCAGTTCCATCTTGTCGTTCGAGAGCGCGACCGAGGGACGGTCCTCGAAAGTCCCTTTATGCAGGAACTGCGCAGGCGCGGCCAGGGCCGCGCAGAAGAAGGCCAGGGTCAGGGTTGCGGATTGCACCCCAACAGACTATCACGGACCCGCCGGGCTACTCCTGCCACCGCAGGATGACTTTTCCGGCGTTTCCGGAGAGCATCTGCTCGAAGGCGGCCTGCCAGTCAGAGAAGGGGAAGCGGTGTGTGATCACGGGAGAAATGTCCAGGCCCGACTGGAGCATGACGGTCATTTTGTACCAGGTCTCGTACATTTCCCGCCCATAGATCCCCTTGATGGTCAGCATATTGAAGATCACGGTGTTCCAGTCTATGGCCATCTCCCCGCCGGCGGGAATGCCCAGCATGGCGATGCGCCCGCCGTGGCACATGTTGGCCAGCATCTCGCGAAACGCGGCCGCGCTGCCGGACATCTCCAGCCCCACATCAAAGCCCTCGCGCATGCCCAGTTGCTTCTGCGCCCGGGCCAGCGGAGTCTCGCGCGGGTCCAGGGCCAGCGTGACGCCCGCCTTGCTCGCCAGTCCCAGCCGGTAAGGGTTCAGGTCCGTGATCACCACGTAGCGCGCTCCGGCGTGGCGCGCCACCACGGCGGCCATGATGCCTATGGGGCCGGCGCCGGTGACCAGCACATCCTCGCCCAAAACCGGGAAACTGAGCGCCGTGTGCACCGCGTTGCCAAATGGATCGAAGATGCAGGCGATATCCCGGTCGATCGAGTCGTCGTGGTGCCACACGTTGCCCATGGGCAGCGCAATGTATTCGGCGAAGCACCCCGGACGGTTGACGCCCACGCCGCTGGTGTGAGCGCACAGGTGCCGGCGTCCAGCCAGGCAGTTGCGGCACCGCCCGCACACGACATGCCCCTCGCCGCTGACCACCTGCCCGGGAAAGAAGTCCGTCACGTTCGAGCCGGTTTCCACGATCTCTCCTACAAACTCATGCCCGACCACCATCGGCACCGGGATCGTTTTGCGGGCCCATTCGTCCCATTGATAGATGTGCAGGTCGGTGCCGCAGATGGAGGCGCGGTCCACGCGGACCAGCACATCGTTGATGCCGATCTCGGGGATCGGGACCTCGCACAGCCGCAATCCGGCCGCTGCCTCGCTCTTGACCAGTGCCTTCATCATCCGCCGCATGGGATGCGCTCTTTTTTCACTATAGTGGATAAAGGAGGCCCTTCCGCGTAAAAAGGGCCCGGGAGCACGGAGGAGGAGGAAGATGATTCGATTCTGGGGCTGGAGGGGCCCCATCTCGCCGCTGATCTATCTTTCCAGCAATCTGCTGAGCCTGGCCGGGGTGGCGATTGTGACCACGGCCGCGGTCTTCTGGATGTTTCTGTTGCCCACCACGCTCAGCGGCGAGATTACCCACCCGTATATCGGCATCCTGGTGTTCCTGGCGGTGCCGGCGGCGTTCTTCTTCGGACTGGCGCTGATTCCTCTGGGCATCTGGCTGCGCCAGCGGCGGGAGCACCGGAAAGGCCTCTACCCCACCAGTTTCCCTCCCTCGAACTGGCAGAACCGGGAACTGCGCCGGCTGGTTTATTTCGTGGGCGCGACCACGTTTGCCAACCTCGTCATCGCCAGCCAGGTGACCTACGGCGCGGTGAACTACATGGATTCGGTGACCTTCTGCGGCCAGACCTGCCACACCGTGATGCAGCCCGAGTTCACCGCCCACCAGAACTCACCGCACGCGCGGGTGGCTTGCGTGGCTTGCCACATCGGTCCGGGGGCTTCCTGGTTCGTGCGCAGCAAGATCTCCGGTACCGGACAGGTGTTCGCCGTGCTGCTGAATAACTATCCCCGGCCGATTCCCACGCCCGTGAGCAACCTGCGGCCGGCCCGGGAAACCTGCGAGGTGTGCCACTGGCCCGCAAAGTTTGGCTCGGACCGCCTGGAGGTGATCCCGTCGTTTGCCGACGATGAAGCCAACACGCTCACCAAGACCGTGCTGCTGATGAAGATCGGCGGCGGAGCGAGCGGAACTGGGATTCACGGCGTGCACGTGGGCGCGGGAGTCCGTATTCGCTACGCCTATTCCGACCAAGCTCGCCAGACCATTCCGTGGGTGGAATACAGCGGCCGCGACGGGCGCACCACGGTGTACCAGGCGGCGGGTACGAAAGGACCCGGGGCACTGCCAATCCGCGAAATGGATTGCATCGACTGCCACAACCGCCCCACGCACATTTTCCAGTTACCCGAGCGCGCCGTGGATTCCGCCATGGCCGCCGGGGACATCTCGCCCTCGCTCCCGTTCGTCAAGAAGGAAAGCGTGGAGATCCTGCGCGGGAACTATGCCAGCCGCGAGGAGGCCGCGGCGCGGATTCCGGCCGCTCTGGCGGGTTATTATCGCCAGCACTACCCGGCCCTGGAGCAGCAGCGTGGCCCGGAGATCGCGCGGGCCTCCCGCGCGCTGGTGGGCATCTACGACCGCAACGTGTTCCCGGCCATGCGCGTTTCCTGGGGCACGTACCCCAACAACATCGGGCACAATGATTTCCCAGGCTGCTTCCGCTGCCACGATGATGCGCACGCCAGCGCCGACGGCCGGAAGATCACCCAGGATTGCGGCGCCTGCCACAACCTGCTGGCTATGAGCGAGCCATCGCCCAAGATTCTGAGCGACCTGGGACTGGCGGACGCGGCGAAGTAGCGGCGCTAGTGCGTCATGGCGTAGACGATATAGTTGACCGCGATGCGGATGCCCAGGGCGGAGAACTTTTCGGGGTAGCGCGGATCGTCCGCCCATTCCCACGAATCTCCCAGGTCCATGTTGTGGCAGATGGCCACCATGAGACGGCCCTTGTCGTCGTAGATGCCGCGCCAGCGCGGCACCACGCCATCTTTTTCAAATACTCGGCCGGACCACAGGAATTGCGCGCCGGGGACCTGGTAGCGATCATCCAGATCGTAAAGTACGTGAAAAATAGCGTCCGAATTCTCGATCTCCACGATGGGCCGGTCCGGAAAGACGCGTCTCATGCTGGCCGCGAAGACCTCCCACTCACGCGTGCCGTGGAAGTCGTCGCACATGAAGAACCCGCCCCGCAGGAGATATTCGCGCAGTTTGACCGCCTGCGCGTCGGTCAGATCCCAATGGCCCACTTCGACACCGTAGAGCCACGGCCAGTTGAACACATCGTCGCCGTCGTCCAGGTTGACAGGCTGTTCCACCGAACGGGCATGCACGCGAGTGAGCCGCCGCACCGCCGCCGAGAGGTGCCGGTCCGAACGCGGATAGTCGATGGTCCAGTTGGAAGCGCCGTGAGTCCAGTCGCCGAAAAACCGGAAGCCGCCGTAGCGTCCCCCGATGGGCGGATACATCAGCCGCGCGAAAACCCACTCGGTCTTCTCCTGGTAGTCCGGAGGCAGCGGGAATTCTTCGTACTCGACGCCGGGATACTCGCGGAACGGCCGCTGAAACGCGTATACGCCGCCCCACGCCAGCAGGCCTCCGAGCACGGCGACAGCGATCCTGGGGAGGCGCATGGGCTGACCTTGCCCCAGGATAACATTCTGCGGGGCGCGGGGGCCGCGGTTCGGCGACTTCCTGCAAACACGAACAGTTAGCTTACCGAGCCACGGCCGTCGCGGAGCGGTTTCTAGAAGTGAATGCGGCCCGTGTACTGAATTTCCCGGCCGTAGTTGCCACCGGCCACCCAGGTGCTGCGGCCCATGGTGCCGCTACCCACGCCCAGGTTCGGATCGCTGGGCATAAACGCGTTGGGCAGGTTGTAGAACTCCATGCGCAACTCGAACTTCACCCGCTCGGTGATCTTGAAATACTTCACCAGGGTCGAGTCCAGTTGCCAGAAGCCCGGACCGCGCAGACCGTCGTAGTACCACGGATTCGTGCGCGGAGTATAGGCCGGAAGCACGCTGAAGACGGACGGGTTGAAATACAGGCCAGCGGGAACGCTCTGCGTGGGATCGCCGCTCACCTGGGCCGCGCCGAAGTTCAGCAGGTTGCCATTGCGCCACATGAAGATGTGACTGGTAGCCCACCCGCCGAGGACGGCGTCGACCAGCGGGTTCGCGTTGCTCAGGAACCGGCGTCCCCTGCCGAACGGCAATTCCCACGTGCCGGCGATCCGGATATTGTGCCGCGGCTGCATCCGGTCCAGCATGGTCAGCCGGTTGGCGTACAGGTCGATGTCGTTGAAGAACTGCCCGTGGGTTTCGTGGCTGTAGTTATAAGCCACCAGGAATGTCAGGCCATTGGCCATCGGCCGCTGGGCCTGCATTTGCACGGCGTAGTAATGATCGGTGTTGCCCGGCCAGCCGTATTCGGTCAAGGCGCCGTACTGCGGATAGGGCGTCAGCAACTGCCGGACCGAGACTGTCGGCTGAGTCCGCAGAGTGCCTGGCATCTTGTCGGCCGGCAGCAGGTTGTAGAAGGGATTGGGAACCGACTGGTCTACCAAACCCTTGTAGGTGTAAGCCAAGTTCGGGTCCATCTGATTGAGGTTGTATGAGTAGTTGCCGCCCCACATGCTGGGATCCTGCACATTGTGGCCGAACATCATGAAGAAGGTGGCCTCGGCGAAGATCCGCTGCGGTGCCTGCCGCTGAATGGTGAAGTTGATGCGGTCATTCATGGGCGTCTGCAAGTTGTTCCCATCCCAGAAGGCGATCCCATTGCCCAGATCCTGATAGCGGCCCAGGGTGTTGCCCACGGGCAAAAGTACCGGATTGCTGGAGGGGAAGGGGTCGCTCAATAGCGCGCGCGGTACCCCTTGCAGCGGACCCAGTACGTAAGTGTTTTGCGAGAAACCGTTGGTGGGCAGACCACCGGTCTCCGGGTGGATGGTGACCCAGGGCACCGCGTAGCGCGCCCAGCCCGCCCGGAAGGCGGTCCGGTCGTTCAGGCGGATGGCGATGCCGGCGCGCGGCAGGAAGGTGGTCCACGGCGCGTCGTACATGCGTGGTTGCGAGTTGCTGGTGTACACCATGGCGCCGTTGAATTTATACGGAACCTTCGCGACGGAGGTCACCTGCGATGGCATGGTGATCCCCTGAAGTTCCGGAATCGGGTTGGTCAGATCGAGAGTCTGGACCAACATGCGCGTCTCTTCCGCCGGAGCCGTTTCGCGCTCCCAGCGCAACCCCAGGTTCAAGGTGATGTCCCGGGTGAGGCGGATGTCGTCCTGGAAGTAGTAGGCCCACTGCTGCTGGTGCATGTCCAGGTTGGGGGCAATGTGGGCATTGCCCGAGTTCAGCACGCCCAGCAGCGCCGAGGCGTACATATTGCCGCTCAATGCTGGGTTGTAATTGCTGAGGAAGGTGCTGCCCGTATCGATGGCGTTGAAACTCATGCTGCCCGGTCCGGAACTGGCGTTGTCCTGGTCGTAGGAGTAGCGCAACTGCCACCCCGCCTTCAGATGATGCTTGCCGACGTCGTGCGTCACGTCCACGGTCGGGTTGTGGGACCGTCCATGCACCAGCCACCACCCGCCGATGCCCGTGTAAGCGCTGCCGTTCCCGCTGAAATTGAATCTCGGGTAGTAGATGCCCTGGGTGGGTTGCAGCACGTCCTTGTACCAGCCGGTCGGATAGAAGCCGGCCCACACGCTGGTGGGGACCTGCGCCCACTGCGAAGCGTAGTCGTCTTCGTCGTAGGTCGAACCAAAGCGGAAGTCCACCGTGGTGCGCGGTGTCGCCATCCACAGGACGTCGATGGCCGCGTTCATGGCGTCCATGATGCCGCCATTGTCCGAAGGCACAGCGATGGTGCCCCCCCAGTTAGGGTTGTCCAGGCGGGTCTGAAACTTGCTGAACCGGGCGAACATGCGCCACCGGTCGTTGATGTTGTAGTCGACACGGTCGGATAGGTTCCAGTACTTGATCCACCACGCATACGCGGTTTTGAAGTTGTTGATGCCCGAAAGGTCGTCGCCCGGATTGTTGGGCATCCACAGGTCCGCCAGAGCCTTCTTGCCGGAAGGATCCATCCGGTTCGAGGGAATGATATTGCCGGGAAATGGCTGGCGCGTGACCGCCGAAGTCGCCGGGTCAAACTGCGTGGTGAACGGATCGTAGATTGTGCGCAGTCCGCCTTGCGGCGTCAGCGAGTGCGAGAAATCGCCGTTGCGCTCTGCTGCTGTCGGCACGGTGGAGACATTGCTCGAGGGCTGCGTGGTGCGCCACTGCTCGTAGGAGAAGAAGTTGAACAGCTTGTTCTTGATGATGGGATGGCCGATGGTGCCGCCCCAGATGTTCTGGCGGATGATGTTCTCATTGCGCGTGATGCGGTTGGCTAGCGCGTTCAAGGCCGGGTTGCGGCCGAAGTAGTACGCCGTGCCATGGAAGTCGTTGGTGCCGGACTTCATGGACAGGTTGAGCGTGCCGCCCGCGCTGAAACCGTATTCGGCGTCCATGGCGTTCTGCTGAATGGCGACCTCCTGCACCGCGTCCATGGGCGCGTTGTAGGAACCGCGCGCCGAGATGTTCAGCGTGGTGCCGTCCAGCAACTGCTCGTTCTTGCCGCCCGTGGGCCCGCCGATATCCATACCGCCGTTCGACCACATGTAAAACGGGTTGCGATGGGCCACGTCCCAATACTTGTTGACCACCGCCGGGTTCAGCAGCGCCAGAGTAAAGGGATTGCGCGCCAGCACCGGGAGATCCTTCAGCATGGAGCCCTGCACGGTGGTAGTCATGGTCGAGGTGTTGAACTGCACCTGCCCGACCTCCTCGGTGACATTGACCGTCTCCGCGACAGCGCCGACAGTGAGCGCGGCGTCCACCGTGACGTCGCCGCGCGTCAGGACGGTCACTCCCTCCTGTACGAAATGCTGAAATCCGGCAGCCTCCACCGAAAGGCTGTAGGTGCCGGGCTGAACAAAATTGAAGAGGTAATGGCCAGTGGTGTCCGTCACGCGGACGGTATCCAGGCCGGTATTGGGGTTCTTCAAACTGACTTTAGCACCCGCAATAGCCGCGTGGCTGGGGTCGGTCACGACACCCTGGACCGTGCCCCGATAATCCTGCGCCAGCGCCGGCCCGGCCAACACCAGGACCATGGCCAATGGCGCAAAACTGCTGAAACACACGATTCTCTTTGCTTTAGGCATATCCTCACCCCGGGGCTGCCGTATCCGGCAACCAACAAGAATTCCCAAAAATTTTATCGGCTACAGCGGCAGGCCTGGCTCCGCCAAAGAAGCCCAATGCAGAATTACGCCGATTCTACGCTTTCTTGGTTAGAAGTGTCAAGACTCTTAAACGCTGAATTGACCGAAGTTAGGGAGGGCTGCGGGAAAGACACCCCGGCGGGGAAGAAGACAGCGGGTCCGCCCCGGCAGGGACGGCGGACCCGCGGAAGGGAAGCAGGTCAGAAGTGGATGCGGCCGGTGTACTGAATCTCCCGGCCGTAGTTGCCGCCGGCCACCCAGGTGCTGCGCCCCATCGTGCCGCTGCCCACCCCGAGGTCCGGATCGCTGGGCATGAACGCGTTGGGCAGGTTGTAGAACTCCATGCGCAGTTCGAACTTCACCCGCTCGGTGATCTTGAAGTATTTCACGATCGTCGAGTCCAGTTGCCAGAAGCCCGGGCCGCGCAGCCCGTCGTAATACCAGGGATTGGTGCGCGGTGTATAGGCCGGCAGGACCTGAAACACCGCCGGGTTGAAGAACAGGCCGGAGGGAACGCTTTGCGTGGGATCGCCGCTCACCTGGGCGGCGCCGAAGTTCAGCAGGTCGCCGTTGCGCCACATGAGAATGTGGCTGGTGGCCCACCCCCCAAGAATCGCATCCACGATCGGGTTGGCGTTGTTCAAGAACCTCCGCCCTTTGCCGAACGGCAGTTCCCAGGTGCCCGCGATGCGCAGGTTATGCCGCGGCAACCCGCGGTCCATCATGGTGAGCTGGTTGTTGTAAGTAGCAGGGTCGTTGAAAAACTGGGAGTGGTATTCCCGGTTGTAGTTGTATGCCACCAGGAAGGTCAAACCGTTGGCCATGGGACGCTCGGCTTTCATCTGCAGCGCATAGTAATGGTCGCTGTAGCCTGGCCATCCCATTTGAGTCAGCGTCCCGTATTGCGGATAAGGCCGCAACAACTGGCTGACCGAAACCGTCGGCTGCGTGCGCAGCACGCCCGGCATGATGTTGGCAGGCAGGTTGTAAAAGGGATTCGCCACGGTCTGGTCCACCAGGCCCTTGTACTGGTAGGCCAGGTTCGGGTCCATCTGGTTCACGTTGTAGTTATAGCTGCCCCCCCACATGCTGGCGTCCTGAACGTTGTGCCCGAACATCATGAAGAAGGTCGCTTCGGTGAAAATGCGCTGCGGCGCCTGCCGCTGGATGGTGAAGTTGAAGCGGTCATTGATCGGCGTCTTGAGCTGGTTGCCGTCCCAGAAGCTGATGTTGTTGCCCAGATCCTGGTAGCGCCCCAGGCTGTTGCCCGCCGGCAGCACGACCGGGTTGGTGGACGGGAACGGGTCGCTCAGCATGGCCCGCGGCATGCCTTGTAACGGGCCCAGAACCGGCGTGGATTGGGAGTAGCCGTTGGTGGGCAGGCCTCCGGTCTCCGGGTGGATGGTGACCCACGGCACCGCGTAGCGCGCCCAACCCGCCCGGAACGCCGTCTGGTCGTTGATCCGGACGGCAATGCCGGCGCGCGGCAGGAAAGTGTTCCACGGCGCGTCGTACATGCGCGGATTGCTGTTGCTGGTGTAGATCATCGCGCCGTTGAACTTATACGGCACTTGGGCGATAGAAGTGACCTCCGACGGCATATGGATGCCCTGGAGTTCCGGAATCGGATTGGTCAAGTCCAGGGATTGCACCAACTGGCGGGTCTCCTCCGCTGGAGCGGTCTCGCGCTCCCACCGCAAACCCAGGTTCAGCGTGATATCCCGCGTCAGCTTGATGTCGTCCTGGAAATAATAGGCCCACTGCTGCTGGTGCATGTCCAGGTTGGGTGCGATCGTGGCTGTTCCCCCGTTCAGGACGCCCAGCAGCGCCGAAGCGTACATATTGCCGCTCTGCGTCGGGTTGTAGTTGCTGAGGAACGTGTTGCCGGTGTCGATGGAGTTGAAATTCAGGTTGCCCGGTCCGGAACCGGCGTTGTCCTGGTCGTAGGAGTAGCGCAACTGCCAGCCGACCTTGAGGTGATGCCTGCCCATGTCGTGGGTAACGTTCACGGTCGGGTTGTGAGACCGCCCATGCACCAGCCACCAGTTGCCGAACCCGGTATAGGAACTGCCGTTGCCATTGAAATTGAAGTTCGGGAAATAGATGCCCTGCGAAGGCTGCAGCACCTTCTGGTACCAGTTGCTCGACGGCCAGAGGCCTGCCCACACGCTTTGCGGCACCTGGGCCCAGCCCGAGGCGTAGTCGTCTTCCACGTAGCTCGAGCCGAAGCGGAAATCCACCGTGGTCGTCGGGCTGGCCGTCCAGAGCACGTCCATCGAGGCGTTCAGCGCATCCATGATGCCGCCGTTATCCGATGGCACGGCGATCGTGCCGCCCCAGTTCACGTTGTCCAGGCGGGTCTGGAACTTGCTGAAGCGCGCAAACATGCGCCACTTGTCGTTGATGTTGTAGTCTACCCGGTCGGAGATGTTCCAGTAGTGCGTCCACCACGGGTAAACCTTCTTGAAGTTGTTCAGGCCGGAGGGGTCGTCGCCAGGATTGTTGGGCGCCCACAGGTAGGGCATCAGCTTGGAGGCGGTAGGGTCGATGCGGTTCTGCGGAATGATGTTCCCGGCGAAGGGCTGCCGGGTCACGGTCGAGGTAGCCGCGTCAAACTTGGTGGTAAGCGGGTCGTAGATGGTTTGCAGGGCTCCCTGCGGCGTCAGGGTGTGAGAAAAGTCGCCGTTCTTCTGGGCGTCGGTCGGCATGGTCTCTTCTTTGCTCGACGGCTGCGTGGAGATCCACTGCTCATACGCGAAAAAATTGAACAGCTTGTTCTTGATGATCGGGTGGCCGATGGTGCCGCCCCAGATGTTCTGGCGGATGATGTTTTCGTCGCGCGTGATGCGGTTGGCCAGCGCGTTCAGGGCAGGATTGCGGCCGAAATAATAGGCCGTGCCATGGAAATCGTTGGTGCCCGACTTCATGGACAGGTTGAGTGTCCCGCCGGCGCTGAAGCCGAACTCCGAGTCCATGGCATTCTGCTGGATGGCCACTTCTTGCACCGCGTCCATGGGCGCGTTGTACGAGCCGCGCGCGGAGATGTTCAGCGTGGTGCCGTCCAGCAACTGCTCGTTCTTGCCGCCGGTGGGCCCGCCGATATCCAGCCCGCCGTTCGACCACATGTAGAACGGCAGCCGGTGCGCCACATCCCAGTACTGGTTCACCACCGCCGGATTCAGCAGCGCCAGCGTGAAAGGATTGCGCGCCAGCACAGGGAGGTCCTTCAACATCGAACCTTCCACGGTGGTAGTCATGGTCGAGGTATTGAACTGGACCTGCGCCACCTCTTCCGTCACATTCACGGTCTGCGTGACGGCGCCCACCGCCAGCACCGCGTTCACGGTGACGTCCCCGCCCGTCAGGACGGTCACGTTCTCCTGCACGAACTTCTGAAACCCGGAGGCCTCGACCGCGACGCTATACGTTCCGGGCTGAACGAAGTCGAACAGGTAGTGGCCGGTCGCGTCCGCCGTCCTGACAGTCTCGATGCCGGTATTGACGTTTCGCAGGGTGACCTTGGCGCTGGCCACCGCCGCGTGGCTGGGATCCGAGACCGTCCCCTGCACCCGACCGCGATATTCCTGCGCCGGCGCGAGACTTACCCCCAGCAGGGCGGCAGCGACGCCTGCCAAGGCGCACCACGAGACACGATTTGCGCACATAATTCCCTCCCCAGGCTGCCAGGCCGGCAGCCCGCAAAGCGTTTCCATGCACTCGGTGTCGCAGTCCCCTGAGACGTCACCCAGCGGCCCGGGAGCTACCGCACCCGAACGAAATTACCAGGATTTTACGCTCCTTGAGTGGCAGTGTCAATTGGAATTATTCGTTTTTAAACACCGATTGCCTGAATCCGGGAGACAAAAGGAAAAAGGCCCGCCCCGGGATGGGGTGGGCCTTGAGGAGCTTCGCAGGGTTAAGAGGTTAGAAGTGGATGCGGCCGGTCAATTGAATTTCGCGGCCGTAGTTGCCGCCCGCCACCCAGGTGCTCATGCCCATGGTGCCGCTGCCCACGCCCATGTCCGGATCGCTCGGCATGAACGCGTTCAGCAAGTTGTAGAATTCACCGCGCAGCTCGAACTTGATCTTCTCGGTGATCTTGAAATATTTCACCAGAGTCGAGTCGAGCTGCCAGAAGCCCGGGCCTCGCAGGTTGCTGTAGTGCCACGGGTTCGTTCGCGACGTATATGCCGGCAAAGCGCTGAATACAGCGGGGTTAAAGTAATCGCCGGCCGGAATGTTCTGACTGGGATCGCCGTTGACCTGCGCCGTGTTGAAGGTTAACAGGTTGCCGTTGCGCCACATGTAGATCGAGCTCGTGGCCCACCCGCCCAGGATGGCATCCACGACTGGGTTCGCGTGGCTCAGATACTTGCGTCCGTTGCCGATCGGAAGTTCCCAGGTGCCCGCCAGCCGGAAATTATGCCGCGGGTAGCCGCGGTCCATCATGGTCAGTTTGTTATTGTAGGTGTCGAGATCGTTGAAGTACTGGGTGTGATATTCCCGGTTGTAGTTGTAAGCCACCAGGAAAGTCAGGCCGTTAGACATGGGGCGCTCAGCCTTCATTTGCAGCGCATAGTAGTGGTCGGCGGCGCCCGGCCACCCGTATTCGTTCAGGTTCAGGTACTGCGGATAGGGCCTTAGCAACTGGCTGACCGCGACAGTAGGCTGGGTGCGCAGGCTGCCCGGCATGATATTGGCCGGCAGGTTGTAGAAGGGATTCGCAACCGTCTGATCGACCAGACCCTTGTTGGTGTATGACAGGTTCGGATCCATCTGGTTGAGGTTGTAATCGTAGTGGCCGCCCCACATGCTGGGATCCTGGGCGTTATGCTCGAACATCATGAAAAACGTCGCTTCAGTGAAGATCCGCTGCGGCGCCTGCCGCTGGATGGTGAAGTTGATGCGGTCGTTCATGGGCGTCTTCATCTGATTGCCGTTCCAGAAACTGATGCTGTTGCCCAGATCCTGATAACGGCCCAGGCTGTTGCCTACCGGCAGAAGCACGGGATTGGAGGACGGGAACGGATCACTCACCAGGGCCCGGGGCATGCCTTGCAGCGGGCCAAGAACCGGCGTGGACTGCGAGTAGCCGTTGGTGGGTAGGCCGCCCGTCTCCGGATGGATGGTGACCCACGGCACCGCATACCGCGCGTAGCCCGCACGGAATGCGGTCTTGTCGTTGATGCGCACGGCGATGCCGGCGCGCGGCAGGAAGGTGGTCCACGGCGCGTCGTACATGCGCGGGTTGCTGTTGCTGGTGTAGATCATCGCGCCGTTGAATTTATACGGAATTTGGGCGATGGAGGTGACCTCAGACGGCATCTTGATGCCCTGGAGTTCCGGAATCGGATTGGTCAAGTCCAGAGTCTGCACCAACTGCCGGGTCTCCTCCAGCGGCGCGGTCTCGCGTTCCCACCGCAGGCCGAGGTTCAAGGTGATGTCCTTAGTCAACTTGAGATCGTCCTGGAAGTAGTAGGCCCACTGCTGCTGGTGCATGTCCAGGTTCGGCGCGATGTTGGCGTTCCCGGTGTTCAGCACGCCCAGCAGCGCCGAAGCGTACATGTTGCCGCTCTGCGAAGCCACGTAGTTGCTCAGGAAGGTGCTGCCGGTATCGATCGAGTTGAAGGAGAGGCTGCCAGGACCGGAGGCCGCGTTGTCCTGGTCATAGGAGTAACGCAACTGCCAGCCGACCTTCAGGTGATGCCGGCCGACATCGTGCGTCACGTCCACCGTGGGGTTGTGGGACCGTCCGTGCACCAGCCACCAGCCGCCAAAGCCCGTGTAGGAACTCCCGTTGCCGTTGAAATTGAAGTTCGGGAAGTAAATGCCCTGGGAGGGTTGCACCACCTTCGAGTACCAGTTGCTGTTCGGCCACAGCCCCTGCCACACGCTGACCGGCACCTGGGCCCAGCCCGAGGCATAGTCGTCTTCGTCGTAAGTGGAGCCGAATCGGAAGTCGACGGTAGTCCGCGGACTGGTCATCCAGAGCACGTCGATGGAGGCGTTCAGCGCATCCATGATGCCGCCGTTATCCGACGGCACGGCAATGGTGCCGCCCCAGTTGACGTTATCCAGGCGGGTCTCGAACTTACTGAAGCGCGCGAACATGCGCCACTTGTCGTTGATGTTGTAGTCCACCCGATCGGAGATGTTCCAGTAGTGCGTCCACCAGGGGTAGGTGATCTCGAAGTTATTGAGGCCGGAGGCATCGTCACCGGCGCGGTTCGGCGCCCACAGGTAGCTCATGAGTTTCGCCGAAGTGGGATCGATCCGGCTGGCCGGAATGATGTTACCCGCAAACGGTTGACGGGTCACCGTGGAGGTGGCCGGGTCAAACTTCGTGGTGAACGGGTCGTAAATCGTTTGCAGGTTGCCCTGCGGCGTCAGCGAGTGCGAAAAGTCGCCGTTCTTCTCCGCCGCGGTGGGCATGGTCTGCTGTTTGTACGAGGGCTGCGTGGCCCGCCATTGCTCGTACGAAAAGAAGTTGAACAGCTTGTTCTTAATGATCGGGTGGCCAATGGTGCCGCCCCAGATGTTTTGGCGGATGATGTTCTCGTCGCGCGTGATGCGGTTGGCCAGCGCGTTCATCGACGGGTTGCGGATGAAGTAGTACGCCGAGCCATGAAAGTCGTTGGTGCCGGACTTCATGGACAGGTTGAGCGTGCCGCCTGCGCTGAAGCCATACTCAGCGTCCATGGCGTTCTGCTGGATGGCCACTTCCTGCACGGCGTCCATCGGCGCGTTGTAGGAACCGCGCGCCGAGATGTTCAGCGTCGTGCCATCCAACAACTGCTCGTTCTTACCACCCGTCGGGCCGCCGATATCCAGACCGCCGTTGGACCACATATAGAACGGGAGGCGATGGGCCACGTCCCAATACTGGTTCACCACGGCCGGATTGAGCAGGGCCAGCGTAAAGGGGTTGCGTGCTAAAACCGGAAGGTCTTTAAGCATCGAGCCCTGCACGGTGGTGGTCATCGTCGAGGTGTTGAACTGCACCTGCGCGACTTCTTCGGTGACATTCACCGTCTCCGCTACGGCGCCCACCGTGAGCATGGCGTTCACCGTGACGTCACCGCGCGTCAGCACGGTGAGATTTTCTTGCAAAAACCTCTGGAATCCCGCGTGCTCAACGGCCACAGTGTAGGTTCCAGGCTGCACGAAGTCAAACAGGTAGCGCCCGACGGTGTCCGTATCCCGGACGGCCTCTATGCCGGTCGCGATATTTCTCAGCGTTACTTTGGCGCCTACCACGGCCGCCTGGCTGGGATCCGTCACAATGCCCTGTACCCTGCCACGATATTCCTGTGCGAGGCTAATCCCAGCCGGCAGGCACAGCAGCGCCAGCCAGACAAATCTCCGCTTCATGTTCTACCCTTCTGGCTGCCCCTGAAAAGCAACCAGCTAAAGACCCACTGAACTTTTGCGACTTGCCCGGTGCCGGGCACACCGCACGGCGGCCGGCAGAGCGGACAGATGTTCACGCAGATTGTATGCCGCAGCACACATCAGTGTCAAGAATCTTGAGATCTGCAACTCTTGATAATGTCGGCGTGTCAAGATCTAACTCGCCTGAAATGAGACAGATTCCCGGTTTGGATAAATATGGTTCGACGACGCCGATTATCTGAATCGGTCGATATAAAAAAGGCCCGCCCCGGGATGGGGCGGGCCTTGAGGGCTTTGCAAAGTAAGAGAGGGTTAGAAGTGGATGCGGCCGGTGTACTGAATTTCCCGGCCGTAATTGCCGCCCGCTACCCAGGTGCTGCGTCCCATGGTGCCGCTGCCGACGCCCATATCCGGATCGCTGGGCATGAACGCGTTGGGCATGTTATAGAACTCCATGCGCAGTTCGAACTTCACCCGCTCGGTGATCTTGAAGTACTTCACGATCGTCGAGTCAAGCTGCCAGAAACCCGGACCGCGGGTTCCATCGTAGTACCACGGGTTGGTGCGTGGCGTGTAAGCCGGAAGCGTGGAGAACACCGCCGGGTTGAAGTACAGCCCGGACGGAACGTTCTTGGTCGGATCGCCGCTCACCTGCGCGGCGCCGAAGTTCAGCAGGTTGCCATTGCGCCACATCAAGATGTGGCTGGTGGCCCACCCACCGATGACGGCATCCACGATCGGATGCGCATTAGTCAGGTACTTCCGCCCTTTGCCGAACGGCAGTTCCCAGGTACCCGCGAGACGTAGATTGTGCCGCGGCCGCATGCGGTCCAGCATGGTCAGTCGGTTGGCGTAGTAATCCGGGTCATTGAACCACTCGCCATGGGTCTCCCGGCTGTAGTTGTACGCCGTCAGGAAGGTGAGGCCGTTGCTCATGGGGCGCTCCGCTTTCATCTGGAGCGCGTAGTAGTGATCGCTCTTGCCGGGCCAGCCGAGTATGGTCAAGTTCCCATACTGCGGATAAGGCTTCAGCAACTGGCTCACTGAGACGGTCTCCTGTCTCCCCAGGACGCCGGGCATCTTGTTGGCCGGCAGTAGGTTATAGAAGGGGTTCGGTACCGATTGGTCCACCAACCCTTTATTGGTGTAAGCGAGATTGGGGTCCATCTGGTTGAGGTTGTAAGAGTTGGAGCCGCCCCACATGCTCGGGTCCTGTACGTTGTGCCCGAACATCATGAAGAAGGTGGCTTCCGTGAAGATGCGCTGCGGCGCCTGCCGCTGTACGGTGAAGTTGATGCGGTCATTCAGCGGCGTCTTCATCTGGTTGCCGTCCCAGAAAGTGATGCTGTTGCCCAAGTCCGTATACCTCCCCAGGGTGTTTCCCGTTGGCAGTTGCAGTGGATTGGTGGAGGGGAACGGGTCGCTGAGCAGCGTGCGGGGCGTGCCCTGCAATGGTCCCAGCATATCCGTGGTCTGCGAGAAACCGTTCTTGGGAAGATCCCAGGTCTCCGGGTGCACGGTGACCCACTGGACGGCATAGCGCGCGTAGCCCGCCCGGAACGCGGTTTTGTCGTTGATGCGGATGGCGATGCCGGCGCGCGGCAGAAAGTTCGTCCACGGGGCATCGTACATGCGCGGATTCGAGTTGTCGGTGTAAATCAAGGCGCCGTTGTACTTGTACGGAACCTTGGCGATGGAAGTCACCTGCGCAGGCATGGTGACGTTCTGCAATTCTGGAATCGGGTTGGTCAGGTCCAGCGTGCGAACCAACTGGCGAGTCTCCGAAAGCGGCGCAGTTTCCCGTTCCCAACGCAACCCCAGGTTCAAAGTGATGTTGCGGGTCAGCCGGATATCATCCTGGAAATAGTACGCCCACTGCTGCTGGTGCATATCCACCATGGGATAGATGCGGGCCGTGCCGCTGTTCAGCACGCCCAGCAGCGCCGAGGCGTACATATCGCCGCTCTGCGCCGCGTTGTAGCCCAGGAACGTGCTGCCGGTGTCCACAGAGTTCATGTAGAAGTATCCGGGACCAGGCTGCCCGTTCTGGTCGTACGAATAGCGCAATTGCCAGCCGGCCTTCATGTGGTGGATGCCGCGATCGTGCGTGACGTTGACGGTGGGATTGTACGACCGTCCGCGCACCAGCCACCAACTTCCGAACCCGGTGTACGCGCTGCCATTCCCGCTGAAGTTGAAGTTCGGGTAATAGATCCCCGGCAATGCGGCTAGCGCGGGCTTGTACCAACCGCTGGGGAAAAACCCCGCCCACACGCTCTCCGGCACCTTAGCCCAGCCGGAATCGTAATCGTCTTCGTCGTAGGTCACCCCCAGGCGTAAGTTGACGGTGGTGGTGGGATTGGGCATGTAAAGCACGTCCGCGGCCGCGTTCAGCGCGTCCATCAGGCCCCCGTTATCCGAGGGCACCGCGATCGTGTTACCCCAGTTGGGGTTGTCCAGGCGCGTCTCGAACTTGCTGAAGCGGAAGAACATCCTCCACTTGTCGCTGACGTTGTAGTCCACCCGGTCGGAGATGTTCCAATAATGCAGCCACCAGGCGTACGCTTTCTTGAAATTGTTGATGCCCGAGAGGTCGTCGCCCGCCCGGTTGGGCATCCACAAGTCAGCCAGCGCCTTCTTTCCCGCGGCGTCCATCCGGTTTTGCGGGATGATGTTGCCGGGGAAAGGAGTGCGCGTCACCGTGGAGGTCGCGGCGTCGAACTTCGTGCTGAACGGATCGTAGATCGGGCGCAGCGCTCCGGAAGGTGTCAGGGTCTGAGAGAAGTCGCCGTTGCGCTGCGCCGCCGTCGGCACCGTCGAGACATTGCTCGAGGGCTGCGTGGACCGCCACTGTTCGTACGCAAAGAAGTTAAACAGCTTGTTCTTCCGAATCGGGTTCCCGAAGGTGCCGCCCCAGATGTTCTGCTTGATAATGTTCTCGTCCCGGGTGATGCGATTGGCCAGCGCGTTCATGGCCGGGTTGCGCCCGAAATAGTACGCCGTGCCGTGGAAGTCGTTGGTGCCCGACTTCATCGACAGGTTGAGCGTGCCGCCCGCGCTGAAGCCGAACTCCGCGTCCATGGCGTTTTGCTGCACGGCCACTTCCTGCACCGCATCCATGGGGGCATTGTAGGAACCCCGCGCCGAGATGTTCAGCGTGGTGCCGTCCAGCTCCTGGTCGTTCTTGCCGCCCGTCGGGCCGCCGATGTCCATGCCGCCGTTGGACCACATGTAGAACGGGTTGCGATGCGCCACGTCCCAATACTGGTTCACCACTGCGGGATTGAGCATCGCCAGCGTGAAGGGATTCCGTGCCAGCACCGGCAGGTCCTTGAGCATCGAACCCTGCACGGTGGTGGTCATCGTCGAGGTGTTGAACTGCACCTGGGCGACTTCTTCGGTGACATTCACCGTCTCCGCCACGGCGCCCACCGTAAGCATGGCGTTCACCGTGACGTCACCGCGCGTCAGCACGGTGATATTCTCCTGCAAAAACCTCTGGAACCCGGAGTGCTCGACCGCCACGCTGTAGGTTCCAGGCTGCACGAAATCAAACAGGTAATGGCCGGTGGAATCGGTTTCCCTGGTGTTCTCCACACCGGTCTCCATGTTTCTCAGCGCTACTTTGGCGCCTACTACGGCCGCCTGACTGGGATCCGTCACAATCCCTTGTACCCTGCCGCGATACTCCTGTGCCGCAGCACTCCCCGCCATCAGGCCGAGCAGCGCCAGCCAGATAAATCTCCGTTTCATGTTTCACCCTTCTGGTTGGGCCTGGTGCCAACCAGCTAAAGACCCACTGAAATCCTCGTTACGTGTCCGGCGCCGGACACACCCCGCGATGGCCGGCATACCGGACGGATGTTCAGGCAAATTGTATGCCGGGGCAGATATCAGTGTCAAGACTATTGAGATCTGTAACTCTGAAAAAGATTCGCGTGGTAAGATGTAACTCGCCTGAAATGAGACAGATTCCTGGCTGGGATGAGTACTACCTCAACGTCTGCAAAGTGGTCGCTTCGCGCAGCAAGGACCCCAACACGCAGGTGGGCTGTGTGATTGTGGGGCCTTCGCACGAGATCCGCTCCACGGGCTACAACTCGTTTCCACGGGGCATCCGCGACCAGGTACCGGAACGCCTGGAGCGCCCCACCAAGTACCTCTGGATCGAGCACGCCGAGCGCAACGCCATCTGCAATGCGGCGCGCGCCGGCACGGCCACCGAGGGCTGCACCATCTACGTCGAGATCATGCCCTGCATGGATTGCGCCCGCGCCATCGTGCAGGCCGGCATCAACGCCGTGGTGATTTCCGCCGAGCGCATGCAGGCCTATTCCAGCGATTACTACAATCAGCACTTCGGCATGGTCGAGGTGCTGTTTAGCGAGGCCGGCGTGACGGTGCGACGCGTGTGAGGAGTTCCTAACTCCACAGGCGGTCCTGCGAGCGTTCTTTGTCCCACTCGGGCGTGGGCTCGAAATACCCGGGCTCGGCCAGGTGCTGTTTCACCGCCTCTTCATTGAGAGTGATGCCCAGGCCGGGTTTTTCGGGCACCGGAATGAAGCCTCGCTGGATAATCGGCTTCTCCACTCCTTCCACCAAGTCGCTCCACCAGGGCACGTCCACCGAGTGGTTCTCCAGGATGAGGAAGTTCTCGGTCGCGGCGGCGCAATGCACGTTGGCCATGCAGGAGACCGGCGTGCCGGCGAAATGCATGGCCATGGGCACCCCGAATTCCTGCGCGGCATCGCCGATTTTCTTGGTTTCCAGAATCCCGCCCGCGGTGGCCAGATCCGGCTGGATGATGTCCACGGCATGGTTCCGGCACAGTTCCACAAAAGGCTCCTTCAGGTAGATGTCTTCCCCGGTTGCCGTGGGGATGTCGATCTCGTCGGTGATCTTTTTCAACAATTCCGTGCGCTGCCAGGGGATCATGTCCTCCAGCCAGGCCATATTGTATTTGGTCAGGCCCTTCCCCAAGCGGATGCAGGAGTTCACTCCGATGTGACCGAAGTGGTCCGCCGCCAGCGGGATGTCCATGCCCACGATCTCCCGGATCTGGGCCACGTAGTCGCACATGAGGGCGATTCCCTTGTCGGTCAGTTCCATCCCGGTGAACATGTGCTCCACCGTCCAGACCTCGCGCGGGGAGAGGCCCAGCGGACGGGAGACGGTCCCGGGGAGGCCCGCCACCAGGTCCATGCCCAGGTCCATCTTCAGAAAGGTGAAGCCCTGCTCCACCCGCTTCTTCATGCGCTCGCCGTAGACCTTGGGGTCGTGGGATTCGGCCGTGTCGGCGTAAATGCGGATCTTGTCGCGGAACCGGCCGCCCAGCATCTGATAGACCGGCACCTGGTAGGCCTGGCCGGCCAGGTCCCAGAGCGCCATTTCCACCCCGGAGACTCCCCCGCCTTGCCGTCCGTGAAAGCCGAATTGTTTGATTTTCCGGAAAATCCGGTCGATGTTGCAGGGATTTTCCCCCAGCAGGCGGCTCTTAAGCAAAAGGGCGTAGGTCTTGCTGGCTCCGTCGCGTACCTCACCTAATCCGGAGATCCCCTGGTTGGTGTCGATGCGCAGGATGGGGCAGGCCATGGGCGAGCGCCCCACCAGGGCAATCCGCAGGTCGGTGATCTTCAGGTCGGAGGGACGGGAGTCCGTGCGGACGTAAGCCAGCCCCCGCTCCAGCGTGGCGTCCGCCCAAAATGCGGCCGCTGCCGCACCGCCAGCCGCGCCCAGAAACGAGCGCCGGCTGGAAAGGAAAGTCGGTGAAGATTTCATGTATGAGATCCGGATGGCCTTCATTATGTGGAAAAGCGCAGCGGCGTGTCAAATATTCAGACCTTAATATCTCTCGTTTACGGGCCCGGCGGCAGGCGACCCCGCGAACGGGACGGCCCAAGAAGACGCCATAGTGTGGTAAAAATGTGATGGCAGGCACCTGATCGCGGGGGTCCTGCCGGCCGTTGGCTACGAAACAGCTCAAATCGCCAGTGAGATTCCTTTGAGTCACCAACTGTGTAATGCTCGACAGCCCGATGACGAGGCCCGCCGCTGCATCCGCTATCTGAACCACGAAGGCCCTCATCAAAGCTTCGTGGCCGAGTGGAACGACGGAGACCGGGAGGCGCGCAGGAGGCGCCCGCAACCTCTGGAAACCACCACCCGGCAGGAACCCGCGCGCCGGGGCAAGAAGCGTTCCAAGCAGCGCCGCCAGTTCCGCTAGGTTTTCAGCCCGGATCTTCTTCCAGGCGGCGCGCGTCCCAGGGCAAATCGGGGCGCGCGAACCGGCGCTTGGGAGCGGCCCGTAGGGAGAGGTCTGCCAGTTCGGTTAGCAACTGGTCGTAGATCTCGATCAGCCGCGGGGAACCTGTGCCGCCCTCCAGCAGGTACTCCCGCGCCACCCGCATCTTCTCCCGAATATACGGGCGTGCAACGCGGAAGAAGCGGTGGAACCAGTCGTCCGGAGCGGCATCGTCGTACTTCCACTGCCCGTATTGCCGCAAGACTAGCCAGTGCACGGTGGCCAGGGTGAAGGACTCCCGCAGCCAGGGCTCCATGCCTTCCTGGTAGCCTTTGAGCAGCGACCGGCGCTCCGTCTCGTCCGCCTCCAGCAGAACTTCCAGGTGTAAGCCCAGGGTGGCCGCTTCGAGAATCGCCTGTCGCAACGCGATCCGGGGATGTTCGGCGCTCGCACAACGGCACCCGGTCTCCACCAGCCCGGCCAGGGCCCGCGGCCCCAGAGGCTCCGCGAGGTCATCGGTCCCCGGTGGAGCCAGCACCAGATCAGGAGTTTCCCGGATGCCGGCGAGCCAGTTTTCCCAGACCTGCGCCACTTCGATGTCGGGATACGCTGGCCGCACCAGAGTGCGTCTGCGCCGCCGCTCCCGCCACACGTAGGCAGCCGTGGCCACCGCCAAGACCGCCGCCAGCGGCGCCAGGTCGCCCGGCGTGAGATGCATCAGTGGGCTTTCACCCATACTCCTCCGCTATTTCACCCAATCCCCCACTGGTGTAGAATTTCCCTACATGACTGATGAATTTCTCAGCATATTGATAACAAAGGCGTTGACAAAGCTCGAAATCCGACGCTGATTTTGGGCCAATGAATGCTACTAGCCTTGGCTCGGATAGTGGCAGGACACTCGGACGGGCGAGGAGGTTCTCGCTGGCGCCTGGGTGGGGATGACTGGCAACATTGGAGAAGAAAAGGTTATGCGGATGCCATCTTCGGTTTTCGCAGTTGCTCGGTGGGCATTGGCGGTGACGGTGCTGGTCGGATCCGTCGCGCTGGTCAGTGCTCCCAAGCCTGCTTTCACGGTTCACGACAAGGCGTACTACGCCGATCCCAACACGGTCAACTTCGTGCGGCCGGGCCTGATGATTAAGTTGCAATCCGCCGCCATCGCGGCGGACGGCACCATCACCGCCTCGGTGAAGTTGACGGATCCCAAAGGGTTGCCTTTGGACAAGGATGGAATCACCACACCCGGCGCGGTGTCGGTGAGTTTCATCGCCGCCACGATTCCTAAAGGGCAGACGCAGTACACGGCCTACACCACGCGCACGCAGACCAGCCCCATCACGAATGTCACGGCCGTGCAGGCGGGCGCCGACTCCGGCGGCAGCTTCACCAAAACGGCCGACGGCGTTTACACCTACACCTTCAAGACCAAGGCGCCCAGTGGCTTCGACGCCAGCGCCACCCATAGCATCGGGGTGTATGGATCGCGCGACCTCAGCGAATTCGATATGGGCATCCAGTATGACGATGACGTGCTGACCTTCGTGCCCAACGGCGCGGCGGTCACTCAGGTGCGCGACGTGGTCCGGACTCCGGCCTGCAACGCCTGCCACGATCAACTGGCTTTCCATGGCGGCTCGCGGCGCAGCGTGGAACTCTGCATCCTGTGCCATACCCCGCAGACCACCGACCCGGATACCGGCAACACGGTGAATTTTCCCGTCATGATCCACAAGATCCACGCCGGCTCCTCTCTACCCAGCGTACAGGCCGGCGGCAAGTACCAGATTATCGGGTTCCAGCAATCGGTCAGCGACTGGTCCACGGTAGTCTTTCCGGCCGATGTGCGGCGCTGCGAAGTCTGCCACGTGCAGGGAGCCAGCACGCAGGCGGCGAACTATCTCAACAAGCCCAGCCGGGCGGCCTGCGGCGCCTGTCACGACAACGTGAACTTCGCCACTGGCGAGAACCACGTGAACCTGCCGCAAATCAGCGACGACCAGTGCGCCAATTGCCACATCCCGCAGGGCGAGTTGGAGTTTGACGCCTCCATCAAGGGCGCGCACACCATTCCGGAGCAGTCCGCCACCCGTCCGGGCGTGAATGTCGATATCGTCAAAGTGGATAACGGCACCGCCGGCAACAAGCCGACCGTCACCTTCACCCTGCGCGACAACAGCGGCGCGGGCATCCCGCTGGGCAGCATGACCACCACGCCCAACCGGGTGGCGCTGGTGCTGGCCGGCCCGACCAAGGATTACGGCTACACCAACTTCGGCAGCGACGTAACCACCGGCGGCTATGTCTCCGAAGATCCCACCAAGACCGGGCAGTGCAGTTCGGACGGGACCTGCACCTACACCTTCCAGCACGCCATCCCGGCCGATGCCAAAGGCACCTTCGCCATCGGCATTGAAGCCCGGCGCGGCCTGACGCTGCTGCCTGGTACCACCAAACAGATGAGCACCGAGTACGGGGCCATCAACAAGGTTTCCTACTTCTCGGTGGACGGCACTCCCGTAACGCCGCGGCGCAAGGTAGTAGACGTCAACAACTGCAACAAGTGCCACGCGTTCCTGTCGCTGCACGGCGAGAATCGTAACCAGATCGAGATGTGCGTGCTTTGCCACAACGCCAGCGAAACGGACAAAGCCCGGCGCCCGACCGCCACGGATCCCGCGCAGAGGGCCATGCCCCCGCAATCCGTGGATTTCGCGTATATGATTCACCGCATCCACACCGGAGAGCAAATGCTGGAGGATGGCGGCTCCTTCACGGTGATCGGCTTCGGCGGCAGCGTGAACGACTTCACCGAAGTCCGCTACCCCGCCTTCAGCCCCACCGGCCAGCCCGGCGACCGGCGCAATTGCAGCATGTGCCACGTGAACGGCTCCGAGCAGTTGCCGCTGCAGCCCGGACTGAACCAGGTGACCAGCCCGCAGGGGTTGTTGAACCCGGTAGGCCCGACCACCAACGCTTGCATCGGCTGCCATGTCAGTACCGCTGCCGCTTCCCATGCCCTGGCCCAGACCACGCAACAGTTGGGCGAGAGCTGCGAAGTATGCCACGGATCGGATGCGCAGTTCTCCGTAAATCAAGTGCACGCGAGGTAGTTCCGGATCATTCGGTTGCTAGACTACTGGTTTACGGAGACGCACTTTATGCTATGGCCGCTACCGGCGACCAAGCCGGTTCCCGCCGCTCTTCGGAAGCGCCGCCGCAGCGCGGTGGCGCTTCTCCCGGCTGTCGTCCTGGTGGCGGCTCTCTTTTCCAGCGCTGCCCTGTACGGCGCCCAAGCCCAGGCTAGCAAGCCGGCGGAGGCCAAGCCGGCCGAGGCGCCTCCGGCGGAAAACAAGCCGGCTACTTACGTCGGCTCGGAAACCTGTCAGGCGTGCCACGAAGACATCTTCAAAGCCTTTCAGAAAAACCCCCACTGGGTAGTGCAGACCGATAAGAGGCGCGGGTTTGAGAACAATGCCTGCGAGTCCTGCCACGGTCCGGGCAGCAAGCACGCCGAGTCCGCGTCGGCTGCGGATATCCGGAATCCCGAAAAGCTGCCCCCGGCGCAAACCGACCGCACCTGCCTGAAGTGCCACCTGAACCAGCCTACACACGTTGGACGGCTCCAGAGCAGCCATGCCAAGAACCAGGTGAGCTGCACCGCCTGCCACGCCATTCATCGCAACGGTCCGAACGGCCTGGTGGCGCGCAAGGCGCCAGCCATCAACGAACTGTGCGCCTCCTGCCACACCAGCCAGTGGGTCCGCTTCCAGTTGCCGTACAAGCACCGCCTGCCGGAAGGCGCCATGTCGTGCGTGGACTGCCACAATCCGCACGGCGGCTTCCGCCCCGGACAGATGCAATATTTCGCGGGCAACGAACCGGGCTGCTTCAAATGCCACGGAGATAAGCGCGGTCCCTTCACGTACGAGCACGCGCCGGTGCGGTTCGAAGGATGCATGACCTGCCATGAACCGCACGGGTCGGCCAATCCGCGGATGCTTGCACGCCAGGAAGTCCGCTACGTCTGCCTGGAATGCCACGCCAACCTGCCGCTATCGACGGCGGGGGCGGGCACGGTTCTCGGGGTGGTGCCGCCCGCCTTCCACGACCTGCGGTCTCCCCGGTTCCGCAACTGCACCATCTGCCACCAGAAAGTCCACGGATCATACGTGGATCGGATGTTCCTGAAATGAGAGCCCTACTGGTCCTCTTCCTTTCTCTGCCGCTCGTGGGGCAGCAGGCCGCTCCCAAGCCGGAGGCGCAGCCCGCTCCGGCGGCGCAGCCGAAGCCGGAGGAGAAGGCGGCGCCCGCCGAGGCGAAGCCGGCCGCCCCGTCCGAGCAGCAGGCCGCTTCTCCAGTACCCGCCGGCGAGCCGGTGATCTCCGGCAGTGTGGATTTCGGATACCGCTGGGTGAGCAACGTGGGCGGCAGCCTGGATGCGTATCGCAGCATCGTGAATTTGGGCGAAGGCCCCAAGCTCACGGGCCTGGATTTCACGGTGCAGGATCCTAAACACCGCCTGTTCGACCGCCTGGACGTGCGCGGCTACAACTGGGGCGACGATCCCTACACCACGGCGCACATCTCCGCCCGCAAGCGCAGCCTGTACGACTTCAACTTCGATTACCGCAACCTGGCTTACTTCAACTACCTGCCATCCTTCGCCGATCCCCTGCTGGACACCAGCAAGGGCATCTTTCTCAACGAGCGCTCCTACGATTTGCGCCGGAAGATGAGCGATTTCGAACTGGACCTGCTTCCGGGCAACTGGATCACCCCGTACCTGGCGTATAGCCGTGACGCCGGATCTGGCCACGGGGTCACCACCTTCGTGCTCGACGCCACCAACGAGTACCCGGTGCCGGACCTCCTGCGCGATGAGACCAACACCTATCGGGGCGGCGTACGGGTGGAACTGCGGCGCTTCCATGCCACCCTGGAAGAGGGCGGCACGACCTTTAAGGACGATCAGCAGGTCTACAACAACCTCACGCAGAACTACGGCAACCGAACCACGCCCTACGCCGGCCAGCAGTTGTACCTGGGCAGCCTGTTGCAGGCCTACGGGATTCGCGGAGACGGGACTTACAGCAAGGTGCTGGTGACGGCCAACCCCTTCGCCTGGATGGATGTCTATGGCCAGTTCCTGTACAGCCAGCCCAACAACGATGTTCATTACAATCAGTACAACACCGGGAATTTTGCGCTGCTGAGCAGCCTGCTGCTCTATAACGGGCAGCAGGATCTGGCTACCGCGACGGCCAAGATGCCGCACACCGCCGGCAGCCTGGGCTTCGAGGTGCGTCCCTTGCGCCGTGTGCGGGTCATCGAATCCTGGTCCACTGACCGGCTGCACAGCGCCGGCATCGGCCAGTTGGCGGAACAGTTCCTGCTGCCCAATTCAGCCAGCTTGTCGCAAGTCGCGCCGCTCTCAAGCCGCCTGGTGATGAATTACAACCAGCAGCAGGTGGATGTGCTGGTGGATGTGACCTCCCGGCTGACACTGCGCGGCGGGCACCGCTATGTCTGGGGTGACGGGCAGGACCTGGCGCCCGTGCTGAGCCCGAATGCCGGAGGCCTGGAATCCGGCGAACTGCGCCGCCAGGTAGGTCTGGCGGGAGCTTCCTTCCACAGCGGCCAGAAATTCTCCTTCAACGTGGACTTCGAGGGCGCCTCGAGCGATCGGGACTACTTCCGCACCAGCCTGTACGATTACCAGCGCGCGCGCGCCCGGGCGCGCTACCAGGCTTTCGGCACGCTGGCTCTTTCGGCGGACTTCTCCATCCTGAACAACCAGAACCCGTCCCAGGGGATCCACTACGACTTCCTGAGCCGGCAGAACTCGGTTTCCGCCCTGTGGACGCCGGCGGGCGGCAAGCGCGTCACGGTGCTCGCCGAGTACAGCCGTTCCACCCTGCGTTCCGATATCAACTACCTGGCGGGTCCGTATTTCGCCACCGAGAGCTCGTTCTACCGCGACAACTCGCACGCCGGCACGGTGCTGGCGGACTTCGCGCTGCCGGCATATGCCGGCATGATCCCCAAAATCTCGCTGGGGGGCAGCTACATGGTTTCCTCGGGGAGCCGGCCCACGAGCTATTATCAGCCGTTGGCCAAACTGGCTCTCCCGCTGTGCAAGAACCTTTTCTGGACCGCCGAGTGGCGCTATTACGGGTTTGGCGAAGCATACTATCTGTATGAGGGCTTTCGCGCCCACATCTTCATGACCGGCCTGAGGCTGACCAAATAGGAGACCCCCATGCGCACGATTCGACTCGCGATGCTCGGTAGTCTGCTGATCCTGGGTGCCCATGCCGCCGAGGAAGTGGCCGGAGACTCGCAGCGCGGCCGGGAACTGTTCCGCAGCGAATCCTGCGTCCAGTGCCACAGCATCAATGGGCAGGGCGGCAAAGTGGCCCCGGATCTCGGCCGGCGGGTGGACCGGGACTTCACCCCGGCGGTGCTGGCCAGCACGATGTGGAACCACGCGCCCACCATGTGGTCGGCCATGCGCAGCCAGGGAGTGGAAAAGAGGCAGTTGAGCGAGCAGGCCGCGGCGGACCTGTTTGCCTATTTCTATTCCACGCGCTTTTTCGACAAGCCGGGGGATGCCGGGCGCGGCAAGCAACTGTTCTCCGCGCATCACTGCGCGGAATGCCACGGCATCGCCACGCCCAAGGAATCCGGCGCCAAGCCCGTGGCCCAGTGGACGGCGTTGGGGCACCCCATCATCCTGGTCCAGGCCATGTGGAACCACGCCGCCAACATGCGCGCGGCCTTTGCCCAGAAAAAGATTCCCTGGCAGCAGCTTACCAGCCAGGAACTGACGGACATCCTGGTCTATCTCCGGAACCTGCCGGAGACACGCAACCTGCCGGCCGGCTTCGAGTACCCTCCAGCCCAGGGAGGCGACGCCTTGTTTCAATCCAAGGGCTGCATCAAGTGCCACGTGGGAAGACTGGCTCTGGAAAATCGCCTGCGCGACCTCACCCTGACGGACATTGCCGTCGATATGTGGAACCACGCGCCCAGAATGAAGCCGGCGCCCCCCGCGCTCGAGCAGGACGAAATGCGCAAGATCGTCAGCTACCTTTGGGTGCGGCAGTTCTTCCGCGGAGGGGGCAGCGCAACGCGCGGCAAGCGGGTCTTCACGGAGAAGAATTGCGCCACCTGCCACAACAATCCCTCCAGCGGGGCTCCAAACCTGGCGGCGAAGAAGGGTTCCTTCTCCACCATCTCCATGGTGGCGGCCCTGTGGGACCACGGCCCCGGCATGCTGGCGCAAATGCAGGCCAAGAACCTGCCCTGGCCGCAGTTCGACGCGCGGCAAATGTCCGACCTGATTGCCTATCTGAACGCATTGCAGTAAGATCGGGATTCCGGCGGCAGAGTTGCCCAACAAGACCGAAGTCCTGACGCAAATCCCCCTGTTTTCCGGTCTCGGCGAGGCCGAGGTGCAGGCACTGGCACAGCGCGCCATCGAGAAGCGCTACACCGCCGAGGAGATTCTGTTCTGGGAGGGCGAGCCGTGCGCGGGGATTTTCCTGATCGCCGAAGGCACCGTCAAGATCTTTAAGACCTCCGCCTCCGGGCGGGAGATGATGCTGGCGCTCGAGACAGCGCCCTCCACGGTAGCCGAGCTCCCGCTGTTCGACGGCGGACCCTATCCGGCCTCGGTGCGCGCCATCGATCCCGTGCTCGCCTACTTCATCCATAAGGCCGACTTTTACCAGGTCTGCCGACAATATCCGGACCTGGCGCTGAAGGTTCTGGCCGTGGTCGGGCGGCGCTTGCGGCACCTGGTGTCGGTAGTCGAGAGCATGACCTTCGGCAGCGTCACCCAAAGACTGGCGCGCCTGCTGGTAGACGCAGGGCGCCAGGCCCACGGCAACCAGTTCGAACTGCCCCTCACCCACCAGGAACTGGCCTCGCGTCTGGGAACCGTGCGGGAAGTGGTGTCGCGCAACCTCGCCCGCTTCCGCGCCGAGGGCCTTATCAAGATCGAGGACCGCAAGGTCACGATCCTCGACCGGGCCAGCCTGGAACGCGAAGCCGAAGCGCAATTATAGATTTCTTGCTCGTGTGAATTCGGAGCGAGCGCTTCGTGTCCTCGGGCGCCGGCATGTCCGGCGCCCGATCTATGCTCTGATGGAAGGGTGAAGCCGAAGCACGAGAGCACTGGGCGTCACGCCTTCCTGGTGGCCGCGGGGATTCTGCTCAGCCGCCTCATGGGGCTGGTGCGCCTGCGGGTCTTCTCGCATTACTTCGGGCTGTTGCCGCAGGCGGACGCCTTCAACGCCGCCTTCCGGATTCCCAATTTTCTCCAGAACCTGTTCGGCGAAGGGGTGCTCTCGGCTTCGTTCATCCCGGTCTACGCCGCGCTGCTGGCGCAAAAGGACGAGGAAGAAGCCGGCCGGGTGGCTGGAGCGGTCGCCGCCATCCTGGCGCTGGTCACTTCGGGGCTCGTCCTGCTGGGTGTCCTGGCCACCCCCTACCTGATCGACGTCATCGCCCCGGGCTTCGCCGGAGACCAGCGCGCGCTGACCATCCGGCTGGTCAGGATTCTGTTCCCGGGCGCGGGCTGCCTGGTGCTTTCCGCCTGGTGCCTGGGCATTCTGAACAGCCACCGCAAGTTCTTTCTCTCCTACACCGCGCCGGTGATCTGGAACCTGGTGATGATCGCCACGCTGCTGCTGTATGGCGGGCGGAGGGACCTGGAGCGGCTGGCGGTGCTGCTGGCCTGGGGTTCGGTAGCCGGCAGCGCGCTGCAATTCGGAGTGCAGCTTCCCCCGGTCCTGCGCATGGCGCGCCGCCTGCGCCTCTCGCTGGACGCGCACCTGCAAAACGTCCGCACCGTGATCGGCAATTTCGTTCCGGTGTTTATCAGCCGCGGCGTGGTGCAGATCAGCGCCTACGTGGACACGCTGCTGGCGAGCTATCTGCCGGCCGGCGCGCTGGCCGGCCTTTCCAACGCACAGCTTTTGTACACGCTGCCGGTCAGCCTGTTCGGGATGTCGGTCTCGGCGGCCGAATTGCCCGCGATGTCCAGCGCGCTGGGGGATGCGCCGCAGGTGGCCGACTATCTGCGGCGCCGCCTGGACGCCGGGCTGCGGCAGATCGCGTTCTTCATCGTGCCCTCCGCCGTAGCGTTTCTGGCTCTGGGCGACCTGGTGGCCGGGGCCGTGCTCCAGACCGGGCGCTTCACCCGCGCCGATTCGGTCTACGTCTGGGGCATTCTGGCGGGATCGACCGTGGGACTGCTGGCCACCACGCTGGGGCGGCTCTATTCTTCCACTTATTATGCCCTGCGGGACACCCGCACGCCGCTGCGCTACGCCATCGTACGCGTTTCGCTCACCACCGCGCTGGGCTACCTGGCGGCCCTGCGCCTGCCTGGCTGGATCGGCATCGATGCGTCGTGGGGGGCCGCCGGCCTGACCGCCTCCGCGGGGGTGGCCGGATGGGTGGAATTCACGCTGCTGCGCCGCGGCCTAAACCGTCGCATCGGCCGCACCGGGCTGTCCCCCGCCTATCTCGCCAGGCTCTGGCTGGCGGCCCTGCTGGCCGCCGCAGCCGCCTGGGGCGCAAAGCTGGTGCTCGGGACGCACCGCCCCATCCTGGCGGGACTGCTGACCCTGGGGCCCTACGGCCTGCTCTACTTTGCGCTGACTTTCGTGTGGGGAGTTGAGGAATCTCGCGCCATGCTGGGGCGGGTGGCCCGCCTCCCCTCGCGGCAAGCTGCGTGATTTCACCCACTCCCCGGGTTGAGTACTGAAAAGAAACGCGGGTGACCTTGGTCACCGAATTGCTAAGCCTTCATTTATAGACTGGAGACACGATGAACTTCGATCAGGCCCCGCTGCTGGTGATCTGGGAAGTGACTCAAGCGTGCGATCTGGCATGCGTGCATTGCCGCGCTTCGGCCCAGCCCGACCGGCACCCGAATGAACTGACCACGGAAGAGGGGTACCGGCTGCTGGACCAGATCCGCACGTTCGGCGATCCGCTGATGGTTTTCACTGGGGGGGACCCCCTTAAGCGTCCGGACATTTACTCCCTGATCCGCTACAGCGCCGGGATCGGCCTGCGCACCAACGTGACGCCCAGCGCCACGCCGCTGCTCACCGCCGAGGCCATCGAACGGTTTAAGGAGAACGGCGTCAACCGCATGGCTATCAGCCTGGACGGTCCGGACGCGGCCACGCACGACGATTTCCGCGGCATTCCCGGGACCTTCGACCGCGCCATGTTCGCCCTGCGGCACGCGCAGAAGATCGGCCTGGACACCCAGTTGCAAACCACCGTCACGCGCCGCAACATGGCCAAGCTGCCGCAGGTCGCGGAGATCGCGCGCGAGGTTGGCACGAAGATGTGGAGCCTGTTCTTCCTGATCGTCACCGGGCGCGCCGCGGAGGCAGACGACCTCCAGGCTGAAGAGTACGAGCAGGTCTTCGAGTTCATGTACAACCTCTCGAAGACTGCCCCCTTCGGGATCAAGACCACCGAAGCCATGCACTATCGCCGCTACGTGGCCCAGCGCATGAAGGACGAGCACACCACGCGGCCGGAAAGCGAGAATGCCCGCAGCGTGGCCTGGCGGACCGCGGGAGTGAGCGACGGCAAGGGATTTGTCTTCGTCTCCCACACTGGCGAGATCTTCCCCAGCGGCTTCCTCCCCATCACCGCCGGCAATGTGCTGCACGATTCGCTGACCGACGTGTACCGGAACTCGGAACTGTTCCGCAGCCTGCGCGACACCGACCTGCGCGAAGGTAAGTGCGGCATCTGCGAATACAAAAAGATCTGTGGTGGGTCGCGCTCGCGGGCCTATGCGCTGACCGGGGACTACCTGGCAGCCGACCCGCGCTGTGTCTATCAGCCTCACCTGGTGGATGCGATGGTGGGCTGAAACGGGGCAGTCTGTCTGCTGGCTTCCGCTAACACGGCCCCGGGCCGGATCCTCCGCCGGCCCGGGCTTTTTTTGAGCCAGGCTGCCGGCCTGCCTGGCGCCCTAACAATTTCAAATACAGCCCCAAAAAAACTTTTGGGGTGGGCGCCGCGCGGCCGTTGTTATACTACCGTCTGTTGTCACCACAGACCGAGGAGTCGAGGGGCAGGCTGTTCCGCGGTTACGATCCAGGCCCGTTCTACGATGAGATGTTCCTGCCGGACGGGCAAGCGCGGCCGCATTACGCGCGCATGTTCCGGGAGCTAGACTCCATGGCTCCCGAGCAATTCGAGGAACGCCGCCAACTGGCGGATCTCTCCTTTCTGCTGCAAGGCATCACCTTCACGGTCTACAGCGATGGCCGGGGCACCGAGCGCCTCTTTCCTTTCGACCTGATCCCGCGCATCCTGCCGGCCTCCGATTGGGACCGCATCGAACGGGGCCTGTCGCAGCGCGTGATCGCGCTGAATCTCTTCCTGCAGGATATCTACGGCGCGCAGCGCATCCTCAAGGACCGCCGCCTGCCGCGCTCGCTGATCTATTCCTGCGGCCACTTCCGGCGGGAAATGATCGGCGTGCAGGTTCCGGGCGGCATCTACACACACGTCGCCGGGATCGACCTGGTGCGCGATTCCCGCACAGGCGAGTTCCTGGTGCTGGAAGACAACGTGCGCACGCCCAGCGGCATCTCCTACGTGCTGGAGAACCGGCTCGTGATGACGCGCACCTTCCCCTACGCATTCCACGAGCACCCGGTCCGCCCGGTGGACCACTATCCCACGGAACTGTGCCAGATCCTGCGCTCTCTTTCTCCGCGCGGCGGGGATGCGCCGGCGATTGTGCTGCTGACCCCTGGAATCTACAACAGCGCCTATTTCGAGCACAGCTTCCTGGCGCAGCAGATGGGCATCGAGCTGGTGGAAGGCCGGGACCTGATCGTGGATGGCGAGGTGGTCTACATGAAGACCATCCACGGCCTCATGCGCGTGGACGTGGTGTACCGCCGCATCGACGACGACTACCTGGACCCCCTGGCCTTCCGCCCGGATTCCCTGCTGGGCGTGCCCGGCCTGATGGGCGCTTACCGCGCCGGCAACGTGGCGCTGGCCAACGCGCTCGGCAATGGAGTGGCGGACGACAAGGCTATCTATGCGTACGTGCCGGAGTTCATCCGCTACTACCTGGGCGAAGAACCGGTCCTGCGCAACGTGGAGACCTACTTGTGCTCCAGGCCCAAGGACCTCGCGCACGTGCTGGATCATCTTCCGGAACTGGTGGTCAAAGCCGTGGGCGAGTCCGGAGGATACGGTATGCTGATGGGGCCTACCGCAGATCGCGCCACCATCGCGGAATTTCGCGACCGGTTGCAGGACAATCCGCGGAATTACATCGCCCAGCCCGTAGTGCCGCTCTCGCGGGTCCCTTCCTACGATCCGCGGAACGCCGCTATCGCCGGCCGGCACGTGGACCTGCGGCCCTACTGCCTGTTCAACGGCGAAAAAGTCGTCATCGTGCCGGGCGGGCTGACCCGGGTCGCCTTGCAGCCGGGCTCGCTGGTGGTGAACTCCTCGCAGGGAGGCGGCAGCAAAGATACCTGGGTGCTGGGAGGCGACCTGTGATGCTCTCACGGATCGCCGATTCCCTGTTCTGGATCGCCCGCTACATGGAGCGCGCCGAAGACACGGCCCGAATCCTGGACGTCAACTATCACATGCTGTTGGAGCAACCCGTCACCTCTTACCGCCTGCGCTGGGATCAACTCGTGACCATCACCGGCGAGCAGGAACGCTTCTTCCAGTGCTACCAGGAAGCCGACGCCCGCAATGTGTTCGAGTTTCTGGCATTTCGCCGGGACAACCCCAACTCCATCGTGGAGTGCGTCTCCAACGTGCGCGAGAATGCCCGCACCATCCGGGACCGCATCTCCCGGGAGATGTGGGAAGAAGTCAACGGCCTGTATCACACGGTGAGCCGGTTTCTGCCGGAAGAGGAGATGAACGTGGGGCCGCACCGCTTCTGCAACCTGATCAAGTTCGGCAGCCACCGCCTTCACGGCGTCAGCGACGACACGCTGCCCCACGACGAAGGCTGGCAGTTCCTGCAAGCGGGCCGCGCCCTGGAGCGCGCCGAGATGACGGCCCGCATCGTGGACCTGGAATACCAGAAGCTCGTGGAAGGCCCGGAAACGGCCGGCGCGCCGGATAACCATCAATGGATGGCGGTGCTGCTCTCCGTGGCCGCCTACGAAAGCTACCGCCGCCAGTACCACTCGCGCATCGAGCCGCAGAGAGTGGCGGAACTTCTGATCCTGCACCCCCTGCATCCGCGTTCGATCCGCTTCAACGTGGGCGTGGTCCAGCAGTCCCTGCGCGCTATCAGCGCGGGAGGCTCCTCGGCCGGGCCCGAAGCCTATGCCAACGAGGCCGAACGCCTCACCGGGAAGCTGCACGAAAGCCTCATGTACGACCGCATTGAAGACATCTTCTCCCGGGGCCTCCACCGGTTCCTGGTGGATTTGCAGAAGACCTGCCGGGCCATCGGCGAGCAGATCGCCCGCACGTATTTCTACTATGGGGTGGTCGCGTGAACCGGTATCGCCTGCAGCACGTCACCCTGTTCGAATACGACGGTCCGGTTTCGGAAAGCTACAACGAGGTGCGGCTGCGCCCGCGGCAGGACGAAACGCAAAGCTGCTTGTCGTTTCGACTTTCCACAGATCCGTCCTCACGTCCATCGGCCCATGTGGACCCGTTCGGCAACTGGGTGCACCGTTTCAACGTGCTGGCCGAACATCGCCGGCTGCGCGTCGCGGCAGACTCCGTGGTTCTCGTGCAGACGCCGCCGGCCATCCCTGCCGGGACGCGGCGCCTGGCGGACCTCGACCTTCTGGATGAGGAGATCGACCAATATTACGACCTGCTCGCGCCCACCGCTTACGCGCCGCATCTGGCGGAACTGGCGGGGCTGATGCAAGAGGCCGGAGAGCGCAGCGACGGCTCCGCCGGCAGCTATGCTCTGGCGGCCGCCACCCTCATCTACGAGCGTTTCCGCTACGAAAAAGGAGCCACGCACGTCCAGTCTTCCATCCGCGACGCCCTTTCCACGGGGGCCGGCGTTTGCCAGGATTTCGCGCATCTGCTGCTGGCCGTGCTGCGCATGCGCCATCTGCCCGCCCGCTATGTCTCCGGATACCTGGTACCTCGACGCACGGCCGAACCGGGAGCCAGTGTGGAGGAGGTCATCGGCGGGCAGGCCTCCCATGCCTGGGCGGAAGTCTACCTGCCCGGCGCGGGCTGGTTCGGCCTCGACCCGACGCTCGGACGCCCCGTATGCCTGCAGCACGTGCGGGTGGCCTACGGCCGCGACTACGGCGACGTGGCTCCGGTACGCGGAGTGTACAAGGGGCACGCGGGGCAACGGCTTTCCGTAGACGTGCAGGTTCGGCCGGCCCTGGATCACGAGGGCTGCGAACACCTGGCGCAAACCAACGCCGGCCCTCCGCGCGGCCCCTTGCCCGAGGAACCGCCCCAGCAGCAACAGCAGCAGCAATAACCAATACCCTGCGGGCTACGGGACAAGGCCCCCTTCCGCAGAAAGCCTTCCCCAGCTTCGAGCCGGCGCATCCAGTGGCAACCCCGGCCTTTGACCGCCTTACGGGTGTGTGAACTCGTTGGCCCGGGGAATCAGCTCAAAATAGACCCGGCCGGGGAGGTCCGTGTGCCAGTAGCCCGCCCAGCGCGCGTAGCCGCAGATGCCCAGGAAGAGCACGCCGGCAGCCGCCGCGATCGCCCAACCCGGCACCGCCCGCTTGCGTCCCACCGCCATTCGCAGGGCTCCTTCGGCCGGGCATACCGCCACGCATTCCAGGCACCCGGTGCACTCCGCCGAGTGCACCGCGATCAGCCGGTCCACCGGCAGGAGGGAGGGGCAGGCCTTGGCGCATTTGGCGCAGTCAATGCACCGCTCCGGTTCCCGCCGGATACGCAGCGGGCTGGCCAGCGCCGCCAGGCCCATTAAGGCGCCGTAAGGGCAGAGGTACCGGCACCAGAAGTTCTGGAGGAGCACCGACGCGAGCACCAGCAGACCCAGCACGACCGCACCGCCTACGCTCAGGAAGCGGAAGAAGTTGAGCATCTTGACATCGTCGATGACGCCGTACGGACCTTCCAGAAACGCACGGATCGCAGGCACGGACATAGAGGCAACCGCGTACAGGAACAGCCCCAGCAGGAGGTATTTCAGACCGCGCAGTGGAATGTCCAACCACTTGGGCAGCCGGAAGTTCCGGCCGAAGGTCTGCCGCCCCACGCGCCAGAGGAACTCGGAAAACGTGCCCACAGGGCAGAGCCAGCTGCAAAAGCTCTTGCGCAGCAGCCAGGAAATCGCGAGGAAGGCCGCCAGGAGGAACATGCCCGCCGGATGCAAGGTTGGCATCCGGCCGGTGAGCAGAAAAACCTTCAGATTCATCAGGGAGGCGATGGGAAGCCATCCCTCCACGCCGGGCGGCCGGGATGCCCAGGCGGAATGCCCCCCGGTCTCATAGAAACGGACGAACAGGTAAAACTGCACGCCGACCCAGAGATTCAGCGCGAAGAACGCCGCCTGCACCACGCGCCGCAGGAGCGGCGAACGGTCCGAGCCAACCCGGCGCACGAGCTTTTTCCGGACGGGAGGAGGAGCGGCGGCGGCAGGTGACATCGAAGTTCTCCCTAGCCTTTCTAGTTCCAAAGCTAAGGGATTGGGAGGAAAGGCGCAGTGACCTCGGTCACTAGAGCCGGGTGGGGTAAATCACCCTATTTTCTGCGGGCAGCCAGCATCCGCTGGTAGGCGCTGCGCAGGTTTTCGCGGGCTTCGGCGCTGATGGGCTCGGGCACCGCATCCGGCCGGAATTCCCGGCACAACTCCACCGTCTTGCGCAGGCTCTCCGCAAATTCGATGCACGGCGGGCAGCCCGCCATGTGCTGCTCGATTTCCCGGCAGGCGTCGGGGGGCAGTTCCAGATCCAGATACGCGGAGAGCAGTCCGAAGATTTCCCGGCACTCCTCGTTGTGCTTGTGCGGTTCGGTTGGCATGACCTCAACCCCTGGCCGCCACAGCGTGGCGCAAATAGTCATCCAGTTTCTGGCGGATGGCCAGGCGCGCCCGGTGCAGGCGGGTCTTGACGGCGTCCTCCCTGATTTCCAACACTTGGGCGGTCTCCTCGGTGGAAAGACCCTCCATATCCCGCAGCAGAATCACCGCCCGGTAAATCTCGGGCAGGCCGGCGATGGCCTCCCGCACGACTTCCTGCAATTCCCGGCGCAGCAAGTGGTCCACCGGCAGGTTCGACCAATCGGCGATTTGCAGCTTGACCTGTTCGCCGTCGCCTTCCATGGTTGGGAGAAATTCGTCCAGAGAGAGTTCCTGCGCCGGGGCGAAAATGCTGCGGCGGCGTTTCATCAGGCAGGCATTCTTGGCGATACGGAAGACCCAAGCCCGCACGCGCTCCGGCTCGCGCAACTGATCGAAGTTTTCGAACACCTTGAGGAGCGTGTCCTGGGCCACCTCTTCGGCGTCGTCCCGGTGCCCGCACATCATCCAACTGTATTGAAAGATTTTGGAGCGGAAGTGTTCCACGAAGCGGTCGAACGCTTCCGGCCGGCCCGCCAGCAACTCGCGGGCAAGAGTGGTCTCGTGATCCTGGTTCAAGGCCCGATCCTGGTCTCATTGTACCGGACCTCCCGAGCGCGACGGGGTTCAGGCCGCCGTCTCGACCGCCGTAAGCACCGCGGTCTCGATAGCCGGCTGGTGGAGCAGGGTGTTGTGCACCAGGCAGGCCTTGACAGCCCGCAGGAGACCCGTTTCATGACGCTCCTCCAGGCCGGGCGCCAGCACTTCGATGCGGAAAGAAGCCAGGCGGGCGGGCTGGAGTGCCTTTTCGGCCGTCACCCGCACCTCGAGTCCCTCGGCGGGCAGTCCGCGCGTCCGAAGATATTGGGCGGCATAGTAGCCCGCGCACGTGCCGAGCGAGGCCAGCAGGAACTCCGGGGGTGACATACCCGCGTCCGCCCCGGCGTTTTCTGTAGGTTGGTCGCACACCACGCGGTGCCCCCGCGCGGCCACCTCGAATTTCACCTCGTTAAGATGCCGAACCGTGACTGTCATTCTTCGTTTCCCACTCCGGGAGATGCGGGTACGGCACAAAGGTGACAGAGGCGCCGGTTGTCACTCGTCCACGGGACGTTGCATCCTAGGGGTGGAAAGACACTTCGAGGTCCGATGGGAAGAAAATCCTTTTTTTTGATTCTTCTGGCCGCGCAGGTCCGAGCGCAGGACGCGCTGTCGGTGCGGGACGCGGTGCGCCTGGCAGTGGAGCAGAACAAGTCCATCCAGGCCACCGTGGCGGGATCCAAAGCCGCCGAGGCGCAGATCGCCGCGGCGCGCGGTGGCTACCTCCCCAAGCTCAATTACACGGAGTCGTTCACGCGCAGCAATAACCCGGTGTTTGTGTTCAGTTCCCTGCTGACCCAGCACCTGTTCACCGAGCAGAACTTTCAGGTGGGCCCGCTGAACCGGCCGGACTTTCTGAATAACTTTCAGTCTCAGGTCACCGTGGACCAGGTGCTCTATGACGCCGGCCAAACCAAGCATGCGGTGCGCGCGGCGGAGTTGCGGCACGATCTGAGCGGGGAAGAGGACCGCCGCACGCGCATGGAGGTGATCGCCGGGGTGGTGCGGGCCTATTACGGCGCGGTTCTCAGCGCGGAGAGCCTCCAGACGGCGCGGGAAGCGGTGCGCTCGGCCGAGGCGGATCTCCAGCGCGCCAGCACCGTGCGCAGCGCCGGCATGTCCACGGACGTGGACGTGCTTTCCATCCGCGTTCATCTGGCCGGAGTGAAAGAACAGGAGATCCGCCGCGCCGCCGACCTGGATGTGGCCCGGGCCGCGTTGAACGAGGTCCTCGGCCTGCCGCTGGACGCGCCGCACAAGCTGTCCACCCCGCTCCAGCCGGCGCGCATGCCGGACACGGCGCTGGCGGACCTGGAACGGCAGGCGGCCGAGAACCGGCCCGAGGCGCGCGCCGTCGAACTGGCCGCCCGCCTGGCGCGCACCGAGCAGCAGGCCGCCCGCGGCTCCCTGCTGCCGGAAGTGGGCTTCCACGGCGCGTTTGAGGCGGACCGCCAGCGATTCGTAGACCGCGGCGGAGCCAACTGGCTGGCTTCCTTCAGCCTGCGCTGGAACCTGTTCAACGGGCAGAGCGACAAGGCGCGCATCCAAGCCGCGGGTTTTTCCGTGCGGCGCGCCGAGGCCGAGCAGGAGCGGGCCGGGTCCGGCATTCGCCTGGAGGTGCGGCGGGCCTGGGCCGACCTGCGGGCCGCCCAGGAGCGCATCGAAGTGGCGCGTGCCTCGGTCGCGGAAGCCCAGGAAAGCCTGCGCATCACGCAAAACCGCTACGCGGCCGGCCTGAGCACCGTGACAGACCTGCTGCGCACCGAAACCGCGCTGCTCGAGAGCAAGACCCGGTATCTGGCTGCCGTCCACGATCAGCGCATCGCCGCCACCATGCTGGAACTGGCGGCGGGAACTCTCTCCCCCGATTCGGAGGTCATTGACCGATAATGCTGCGTATCTTGATCCTGTCTTCTCTGGTCCTGCTGCTTTCCTGCGGCGAGAGCCCCCGCAAGGCGGAACGGGCTCCCGCGGGCGCTCCCATCGCGGTGCGGACCGTGGCCGTCTCCGCCGCCGATTGGCCGGACACCTACGAGGCCACCGGCACGGTGCGCGCGCGCGTGACCGCCGTGATAGCCGGCAAAGTGATGGGCTATGTGCGCGACGTGCGCGTGCAGGCCGGCGACCGCGTGCAGGCCGGCCAGTTGCTGGTCACGCTGGACTCCCGCGACCTGGAAGCCAACTTGCGGCGCGCCCAGGCGGGCTACGACGAGGCGCGCAGCGCACAGCCGGAAGTCGAGAGTGCCGTGGCCGCGGCGCAAGCCAACCTGGAACTCGCGCAGGTGACCTTCCGCCGCATGCAGGACCTGTATTCCAAGAAATCCATCTCCAACCAGGAGTTCGATGAAAGCGCCGCCCGCCTGAAGTCCGCGCGGGCCGCGCACGAGATGGCGCTGGCCAAGCGGGCGCAGCTCACCGCCCGCATCGCGCAGGCCGAGGAAGAGCGCCGCGCCGCCGAGGTGGCGCACAGCTATGCGCGCCTCGAGGCGCCCTTCGCTGGAGTGGTGACCGTCCGCTCGGTGGATCCGGGCAGCCTGGCCACGCCGGGGGCGCCGCTCCTCACCATCGAGCGCGACGGCGCCTACCGGCTGGAAGCCTCCGTCGAGGAGTCCCGCCTGGCATCCATCCATACCGGCCAGCCAGTCACGGTGTCGCTGGATGCGCTGGGCAGCCCCTTCCAGGCTCGCGTATCGGAAGTCCTGCCCGCCGTGGATGCCGCCTCCCGCGCCGGCACCGTCAAAATCGACCTGCCGGCTTCGCCGCGGGTACGCTCCGGGCTGTTCGGCCGCGCCCTCTTCGCGCTCGGCACGCGCCGGGTGCTGGCGGTGCCCTCCGCCGCCGTGGCCGAGCGCGGGCAGTTGCAATCCGTGATGGTGGCCGAAGGCGGCACGGCCCAGGCGCGCCTCGTCACTCTGGGCCGGCGCAGCGGGGACCAGGTGGAAGTGCTCTCCGGGCTCAGTGCAGGCGAAGCCGTGATCGCGCCGCTGCCCCCCGGCCTGACCGATGGCGCAAAGGTGGAGGTCCGGCCGTGAACGCCCCCCGCGCCCTCGGACCCGCCGGGCGCTTCGCCCATAACTGGATCGCTTCCAAACTCACACCGCTGCTGATCGTGGCCTCCTTGTTGATCGGCGCCTTCGCGGTCTGGAAACTGCCGCGCGAGGAGGAGCCGCAGATCATCGTGCCCATGATCGACGTCTTCGTGCAGATGCCCGGCGCCTCGGCGAAAGAGGTCGAAGAGCGCATCACCAAACCCATGGAGAAGCTCCTGTGGGAAATCCCGGGGGTAGAATACATCTACTCGACGTCCAGCCCCGGCATGTCCCTGGCCATCGTCCGCTTCTATGTCGGCCAGGATGAGGAGAAGAGCATCGTCCGGCTGAACCAGAAGCTGTTCGCGAATTTCGATCTCATCCCGCCCGGCGCCTCGCAGCCGCTGGTGAAGCCCCGCTCCATCGACGACGTACCCATCCTGGCTCTGACGCTGTGGAGCAAGCGCTACGGCGATTTCGAGTTGCGCCGCGTGGCCGCCCAGATGCACGACGCCATCAAGCAGGTGCCGGACGTTTCGGCCGTGACGCTGATTGGCGGCCAGCGCCGTGAAATTCGCGTGGTGCTGGACCAGGCGCGTCTGGCTTCCTACGCGCTGTCTCCTCTGCAGGTCGTCGGCGCGCTGGGACTCTCCAACCGGCGCCTCGACTCCGGGCAGTTCGCCACCGGCAACCGCGAGTTCTTGCTCCAGACTGGCGAGTTCCTGCGCACCGCCGATGACGTGCGCTCCGTGGTCGTGGGGGTGGCCAACGAAAGGCCGATTTTCGTGCGGGACGTCGCCCAAGTCGCCGACGGCGGCGAGGAGCCTACCCAGTACGTGCGCTATGCGGACGGGCCGTCCTTTTATCCCGCCGTGACCCTGGCGGTCGCCAAGCGCAAAGGGACCAACGCGGTGGTGGTTGCCGAGAACGTGCTCCGGCGCCTCGAACCCCTGCGCGGCAGCGTGATCCCGGCGGACGTGCAAATGACCATCACCCGGCACTACGGGGAAACTGCCGCGGAGAAGTCCAATGAACTGCTCTTCCACATGCTGATCGCGGTGGTCTCGGTGAGCCTGCTGATCGCCGTCACGCTGGGCCTGCGCGAATCTCTGATCGTGTTCATCGCCATCCCCGTGACGCTGGCGCTCACCCTGGCAGTCTTCTATCTCTACGGCTACACGCTCAACCGCATCACCCTGTTCGCCCTGATCTTTTCTATCGGCATCCTGGTGGACGACGCCATCGTGGTGGTCGAAAATATCGTGCGCCACTGGCGCATGCCGGCCAACCAGGGCCGTCCGCCGTTCGACGTGGCCGTGGAAGCCGTGGATGAAGTGGGCAATCCCACCATCCTGGCCACTCTCACGGTGGTGGCCGCCATTCTGCCCATGGCTTTTGTGGGCGGTCTGATGGGCCCTTACATGCGTCCCATCCCGATCGGCGCGAGCGCCGCCATGCTGTTCTCGCTGCTCGTGGCGTTCGTGGTGACGCCCTGGGCCGCCGTCCGCATCCTCAAGACCGGCAACGGGCATGCCCACGGGGAGGGAGAGGACCGCCTGACCCGCTTGTACCGGACAGTCATGGGCAACCTGCTGCACCGGCCGGTGCTCCGCTGGGGCTTTCTGCTGGGCGTCACGGTGCTGCTGCTCGGCTCGGTCTCTCTGATTTACGTGCAGTTCGTCAAGGTCAAGATGCTGCCCTTCGACAACAAGAGCGAGTTCCAGGTGATCGTGGACATGCCCAACGGCACGACCCTGGAAGAAACCGCTCGCGTGACGGAAATGCTGGCCCGCGAGACTCTCCGGCAGCCGGAGGTTATCAATCTGCAAACCTACGCGGGAACGGCCTCGCCGTACAACTTCAACGGCCTGGTGCGGCACTATTATCTGCGGCGGGGTTCCAACGTGGCCGACATTCAGGTCAACCTGCTGCCGAAAGGCGAGCGCTCCCTGCAAAGCCACGATATCGCCAAGCAGGTGCGCCTGCGCCTCCAGCCCATCGCGGCGCGTTACGGGGCGCGCATCAAAGTGGCGGAGGTGCCGCCCGGCCCGCCGGTGCTCGAGACCCTGGTCGCCGAGATCTACGGTCCCACTCAGGCCGGGCAGATCGCTCTCGCGCGCCAGGTGCGCGAACTGTTCCGGGAAACCGATGGCGTGGTGGACGTGGACTGGTACGTGGAAGACGACCAGACCAGGTACCGACTGCTGGTGGAAAAGGAGAAGGCCGCGTTAAACGGGATCTCCGAAGACGATATCGCCCGGGCCTTGCAGGTGGCTTCGGCGGGTTACCAGGCCGGCCTGCTGCATGTCGATTCCGAAAAGGAGGATGTGCCCCTCACGGTGCGCCTGGACCGCGCCACCCGATCGGACCTGGAGCGCATCCAGGACCTGAAGGTGCAGGGCCGCGGCGGCCGCTTGGTGGCCCTGCGCGAACTGGTGCGCCCGGAAAAGGAGATTGCCGACAAAAGCATCTACCACAAGAACCTGATGCCCGTGACCTACGTCGTGGCGGACGTGGCCGGCGCCGTGGAAAGCCCGGTGTATGCCATTCTCAAGATCGGCCCGCGCATCGATCGCATTCACATCCCGGAAGGCTACGCCATCGAACAGCACACCGCGGCGCAGCCCTCCGACCCGGATCGCTACGCCATGAAGTGGGATGGTGAGATGCACATTACTTATGAGGTCTTCCGCGACCTGGGCCTGGCCTTCGGGGCGGTACTGATCCTGATTTACGCGCTGGTGGTGGGCTGGTTCCAGTCCTTCGTGACCCCACTCGTGATCATGGCCGCCATCCCCTTCTCGCTGGTCGGCATCCTGCCCGCCCACGGCCTGCTGCATGCCTTTTTCACCGCCACTTCCATGATCGGCTTCATCGCCGGGGCCGGCATCGTGGTCCGGAACTCCATCATTCTGGTGGACTTCGTGGAACTGCGCCTGAAGGAGGGCATGCCCCTGGACGAGGCCGTGATCGATGCCGGCGCGGTGCGCTTCCGGCCCATGTTGCTCACTGCCGCGGCCGTGGTCGTGGGATCGGCCGTGATTCTTTTCGACCCGATTTTTCAGGGGCTCGCCATCGCGCTGATGGCTGGTGAGATTGCCTCGCTGGCGCTCTCGCGGATGACGGTCCCGATCGTGTACTTTCTCGTAAACCATAGGAGGCAAAGGAGAAATGTCGCTTGAACGTTGGCTCCGGCTGATCGCCGGTGCATTCGTCCTGATCAGTCTGGCCCTGGGCCACTGGGTCCACCCCGGCTGGTATTGGTTCACGGCCTTCGTAGGACTCAACCTGTTCCAGTCGGCCTTCACCAACTGGTGCCCCATGATGGCGTTTCTGCGCAAACTGGGCGTCGGCTAACCGAACGTACTGGGAAAGGGAGAACCTTGCCTTTCAAATCGATTTTGACGAAACCGCTCGCGTCTGATAGAAATCAAGTTAGAATAGAAACGAGGTACGAATGATTCGGAGATTCCTGCTTGCGGCCCTCTTTGTGATTACGTTCGCCGGTTTCGGCGTAGTGGTAGCGGATGATCCGGTGCCGGAGTGCAATCCGTGCCCTTGGATCCCCCCGATTGTGCGGCCGCACCCCGGCCCCTGGGGACGGTAAGGCATCCACAGCCTGATGGTTTCCGGCCGCAGGTTCGCCCAGACCTCAGGGTGCATTTAGCACGAGACAAGCGCTTGGCTCAGGCGTCAATTACTTAGTGTATTTGTTCGCCGATCTACTCCCAGCGGAGTGCGATCATGGGGTCTACCTTCGTGGCGCGCCGGGCGGGGATATAGCTGGCGAGCATCGAGACCACGGCCAGGAAAAGTGTCGCCATGGCGAGAGTTGCCGGGTCGTCGGCGCTCAGGCGAACGAGCATGCTGGCGACCAGGCGCGCGACCGTGAGCGCCGCGGCGCTGCCGACCACAAGGCCGATTCCGGTTAGCGCAGCCCCGCGGCAAAGGACATCTCGCAGCACATCCCCCGGCTGCGCGCCCAAAGCCATTCGAACGCCAATCTCCTGGGTGCGTTGGGTGACGGCGTAAGCCATCACGCTATACAAGCCGACCGAGGCCAGCAGCAACGCGACCAGCCCCAGAACCGTCAGCAAACTGGCTGCGACTCTTTGGGGCAGCAGCGTGACGTCGGTCCAATCCTCCAACATCATCGGAGTAAAGGCCCCGGCATTCGGATCGACAGCCGCCACCTCGCGGCGCAGCGCCGCCATCGCCGCAGCCGGGGCGCCCCTCACTTTGAGAAAGAAATAGAGCTGCGCATCCCACCCCGCCCGCTGCTGGAACGGGGCGAAAAAATGAGGTCTGGGTGACTCAGCGATATCGAAATACTTGCTGTCCTGGACCAGCCCAACCACGGTATGCCATTTCCCCCAGCACCGTACTTTGCGGCCCAGCACACTTCCTGCGGGAAAGAATCGGCGGGCGAAGCTCTGATTCACGATCAGTACCGGCGGCGTATTCCAGTCGTCGCTCTCCCGGAATTCCCGGCCTTCGAGAAGCGGAATCTTCAGCAGGTGGAAGTAACCGGGCGATACCAGGTACCGGTTGATCTGCATGGCGTCGCCTTCGGGTGGCACATAGCCTTCCACCTGAACACCGGAGTACGGCCCCGCGCTGGAGCCGAGCGGCGCGCTGTCCGCGTAGGCGGCATCCAGAATCCCGGGAGCCGGCCGCAGCCGGTCCGTCAGCCGGAGACAGAACTGGTGCGCTTCGAGGGTAGAGAAGCGGGCGCCGGACAGGTAAAACCGTGCCAGCACCACGTTGCCCCGGTCGAAGCCGGGGTAGATGCTCCTGGCGTTATGGAAGCTGCGCACAAACAGGCCCGCGCCGACCAGGGCCACTGTTGCCAGGGCGACTTCGGCGATCACCAGCAACGCCCGCGCGCGGTGCGAGTGCACTCCCGGGCCGCCCCCCCGGCCGCCTTCCTTGAGCGCTTCGGCGACATCCGAGCGCCGCCAGAACAGCACGGGCGCCGCTCCGGCCGCCAACGCAGCCGCCACGCAGGCTAGGGCGGTGAACCCCAGCACCCGGCCGTTCAGTTCGAATCCGGCAGCTACCGATACGCCGATCCGGGGGACCAGCGCCGGCAGCAAGTCCCCCATCCAGAAAGCCAGTGGCAGACCGGCGAGGGCTCCCACACCCGCCAGCAGCAGCGTCTCGGTGAACAATTGGCGGCTCAGGCGCCCCGGACCGGCACCCAGGGCCAGCCGGATGCTGAGTTCCTTCCGCCGCGCCACCGAGCGGGCCAGCAACAGGTTAGCGACATTGGCGCAAGCGATCAGCAGCACCAGAAGCGAGACCGCCATCAGGATCTGCAGTGGTTTGAGCAGCAGATCCGGGGCGCCGCTGTGAAATCTCCAGACCGGCAGGATGGTGGCCGTAACGCGGCGATTGCTGTCCGGAGCGAGCGCAGCCAGGCTGCGCGAGAAGGTGGCCGCCTCCGCCCGCGCCTGCTCGATCGAGATGCCTGGTTTCAGGCGTGCCACCGCGTATAAACACCGGTTCCCTCGCCGGCGGAAGTCCGGAAGATCCAGCATCCGCAGATCCACCCCCATGGTGACCGGGACCCAGATATCGAAGGCCAGACCCGGCATGGTGCCGCGGAATTCCGGCGGCGCCACCCCGACCAGGGTCAACTCGCGCTGGTTGACGCGAAAGGTCTTGCCCACCGCCCGCGGATCCGCCTGAAAGCGGTCGCGCCACAGGCGGTAGCTGATCACCGCCACGGGGTAGGCGCCCAGCGCGTCGCCGTCTTCATCCGAAGTGAACATGCGGCCCAGCGCCGGCCGTACATCCAGCACCGCGAAGTAGTTGCCGGAGACCAGTTCGCCCCATACCGGCTGCGCGTCGGCCGCCTGCCCGAGGCTGAAAACGTCCTCGCGGTGCACCGCCAGGCCGGAGAGGGACTTCAGGTTGGCGCGATAATCGCGATAGTCCAGGTACGAGGTCTGGTTGGCTCCGTTCGGCGCGCCCGTGGTCTGCATTTCGAGCACCGCCAGTTGCTGGCTGTTGCGGGCGCCCGGAAACGGGCGCAGCAGCAGGGTGTCCACCCAACTGAAGACCGTGGTGTTGACGGCGACGCCCAGAGCCAGCGTCAGCACGGCGACCGCCGTGAACCCTGGGCTGCCCATGAGAACACGGACGCCGTAGCGCAGATCCTGCCAGAAAGTCCGCATGTAAGTTCCGGCTCTTCTGCTCTGCAACTCTGCTTCCAACGCGAACCAGCCATTCTGACTCCGGCCTTCTGACTGCTTCTCCTGGTGTTGCCGCGCAGAAGGCGGAAACCGCCTGTCCGGTCTTGGGATTTATGCGCCCGAAAGCAAACAGAAGTTGGGAGAGAGCAGCACGGCGCCGGTGGGGTTGTTGTTGATACGATGGAAACAATTCATGGACTGCGGACAAGTGGTCTTCTCCGGCCACGCGGTCCAGCGCATGTTCGAGCGCGGGATCGGTCGGGGCGCGGTTTTGACCGTGATCGCTCAGGGTGAGACCATCGCCGACTATCCGGAGGACAGCCCGTACCCGAGCCGCCTGCTCCTCGGATTTGTTGAGGCCAAGGCGCTGCATGTCGTTCTCGCGTTTGACAAGGCCGCGAATGTCTGCATCGTCATCACCGCATATGCGCCCGCAGTCGAACAGTGGAACGCGGATTTTCGAACGAGGAAGGTGAAATGAGCTGCGTGATTTGCAGGAACGGAACAACCTCTAGCGGATGCGTGACGGTGACGCTCCAACGCGGCGAAACAACCGTGATTTTGAAACGGGTGCCAGCCGATGTGTGTGACAACTGCGGGCAGTACTATCTTTCCAGCGAGGTGACGGCGCAGGTGTTGGAAAGGGCCGAATTGGCAGTCAAGAGCGGGGCCGAGGTCGAAATCCTGAAATTCGCGGCGTAGGGATTTGGCTGGGAGGCAGGGACTCGAACCCCGATACGCAGATCCAGAGTCTGCAGTCTTACCGTTAGACGACCTCCCAACGGCCGTTCGATTCTAGCATGATTGTAGCATCGCCCCCGGCGTCCGTGCCAGTCTTGTGCGCCGGCGCGGAGGGGGCGCTGGAACCTCTCGGGAGGGCGGTGCGTAGTGCGGAACATGCGTCTGCTGGTGGCTCTGGCCGTGCTCGCGGCGAGTGTGGCGCAGGCGGCCGGGAGCCCCGCGATAGAAGGCGCCTGGCTGGGGACGCTGGAGGCCGGCGCCGTCAAACTGCACCTGACTCTGCATGTCAACCGGGCGCGGGACGGTAAGCTGACAGCCAGCCTCGACAGCGTCGATCAGGGCGCCATGGGCATCCCGGCGACCAGGGTGACGCTCAACGGTGGCGCGGTGGTCCTCGAATGGGAGAGCATCCGCGCCTCGTTCGCGGGCGCCCTGAGCCCGGACGGTTCCGCGCTGACCGGACAGTTCCGCCAGGCGGGCATGACCCTGCCGCTGACCTTTCATCACGCGGAGAAAGCGCCGGAACTGATCCGCCCGCAGAATCCAAAGCGTCCCTACCCCTACCGCGAAGAGGAGGTGGCTTACGAGAACCGGGCCGCGGGAGTGCGCCTGGCGGGCACATTGACGCTGCCGAACTCTTCCGGGCCGCACCCAGCCGCCCTGCTGATCACGGGCTCCGGCCCGCAGGACCGCAACGAAACCATCTCCGGCCACCAGCCGTTTCTAGTGCTGGCGGACTTCCTGACCCGCCGCGGGCTGGCGGTGCTCCGCGCCGACGACCGCGGCGTGGGCAATTCCACGGGGAAGTTCAATACGGCCACCACCGCGGACTTCGCGGCCGACGCCCGCGCCGGAGTGGACTTTTTGAAAGGCCGCCTGGATATCGATGTGCGGCGCATCGGGCTGATCGGCCACAGCGAAGGCGCCGAGGTGGCGGCCATGGTGGCGGCCCGCGGAGAGGACATTGCCTTCCTCGTCCTGCTGGCCGCCCCCGGCGTCACCGGCGAACGGATCCTGTACTCGCAGAACTACCTGATCAACCGGGCGGCGGGAATGCCGGACGATCTGGCGCAGAAACTGCGCAGCGTAGACCAGGCTGTCTGCAGCGTCTTGAAGCAGGAAAAAGACAACGCTGCCGCGCGCCGCAAGATTCTGGCCATCGTCGAAAACCTGCGCTCGTCCTTTCCCAAGCAGCAGGAGCAGGCATTCGACAGGATTCTCGACCAGACCGAACGCAAGCTGGCGTTTGCCACTTCACCCTGGTTCCGCTTCTTCCTGACTTACGACCCGGCCGCCGCCCTGCGCCAGGTGCGCGCGCCGGTGCTGGCCGTGAGCAGCGAGCGGGACCTCCAGGTGCCGCCCGCCGAGAACCTGCCGGCCATCGCGGCGGCGCTTGAGGCCGGCGGCAACCCGCACTACACCATCGTCAAGCTGCCCGGGCTGAACCACCTGTTGCAGACCTGCCGCACCGGCTCGCCCCAGGAATACGCGCAGATCGAAGAAACCATCGCGCCGGCGGCCCTGGACGTCATCGGAAACTGGATCGCGCGGCACACAGGCCGATGAGCCCGGCTACTCCTTACCCGCGTACAGTTCGGCGATGTCCTCTTTGAAATTTTCCAGCACCTGCGCCCGGCGTACCTTCATGGTGGCCGTGAGCTCGCCTTGCTCCAGGGCAAAATCGCGGCCCAATACGCGATACCTGCGAATCTGCTCGAACGGGGCCAGTTGCTTATTGATGCGCCCCACCAGGCGGCGCACCTCCTCCAGCACGGGCGGCGCCGAGGCAATCTCCACCCCCGGTTTCCCCTTCCAGGGCTCCATGCCCTTCAGCGTCTCTGCCGCGGCCACGTTGATGGTGAGCAGGGCCGTGAGGTAGGGCAGGCGGTCGCCCACCAGCAACACCTGGCTGATCAGCGATTCCATTTTGAACAGGTTCTCCACGCGCGAAGGGTAGATCTTTTTCCCGGTCGAGGAAACGATCAGCTCTTTCTTTCGCCCGGTGATGAACAGGAACCCGCCGCTGTCCTGGTAGGCGACGTCGCCCGTGTGCAGCCAGCCGTCGCGCATCACCTCGGCGGTGGTCTCCGGATCGTTGTAATAGCGGGAAAAGACGCAGGGCGCCCGGAACAGCAGTTCTCCGTCCTCGGCGATACGCACCTCCACGCCGGGCAGCGCTTTGCCGATGCTGCCGGGCCTGGGAGCATCCAGCGGATTGAGTGCCAGAATCCCGCCTTCGGTCAGCCCGTAGCCTTCCACCAGCGGCATGCCGATCGCCTCGTAGAACTCCGCCAGTTGCTTGCTCAGCGGCGCGGCGCCGGATGCCGCCACGCGCAGCCGTCCACCGAAACGGCCCCGCAGTTGACGGAACAGCAGCCGGTCGAAGACCTTGAGGGGCCCGGCGATCCGCCCCGGAACCGGCTTCCCCTGGCGGCGATACTCGCCGGCTTTCAGCCCCAGGCCCAGCGCGCCGTAAAACAGCTTGCGCACCACTGCGGGACGCTTGCGCAGTTCCGTGCAAATCGTGGAATAGATCCGCTCCCACAGGCGCGGCGGCGCGAGCAGGATGGTGGGCCGCACGGCCTTGATCTCCTGCGGCAGCTTGATCAGACTTTCCGCGAACGTCACCGGCGTGCCCGCGCTCATGGTCAGTAATTCCATCACCACGCGCTGCGCGATGTGGGCGGAAGGCAGAAACGCCACCGTGGCGTCTTCCGGCCCCATGGGCAGGGCCGCCGGTCCCATGTCCAGGTTGGCCACAATGGCCTGATGCGTGACCAGCGCCATTTTGGGCTCGCCCGTGGCGCCGGAGGTGAGGTACAGGATGGCGTGGTCGGCGGGTCTGACGGCAGCCTTCAGCAAGGCCGTCAGTCCGGGATCGGCGGCCATCGCCTGCCGGCCCCGCTCCCGCAACTCGTCCAGGCTGAGGGCGTCTTCGGCCCGCCCGGTTAGCAGGACCCACAAATCCACCGGCGCGCCTTTCAGCAGACCCAAAGTCTTGGCATCTTCCGCGAAGACCGCCCGCGCCCCGCAGTTGCGGAGGGTGCGCACCAGGTCCTGCGGCGGAGAACTGGGATACAGCGCCGCGGCCACCGAGCCGTTTGCCATGATCCCCAGGTCCGCCAGGTAGAACTCCAGGCGGGTCTCGCTGCCCAGCGCTACCACGTCGCCGTTGCCCAAGCCCAGGCTGCGTAGGCCGGCGGCGATCTCGTCCACGGCGCGTTTGTACTCGTTCCAGGTATACGTCAGGTATCCCCGCCCTTCGTTCCCTGACAGCGGCTGGCGCAGTGCCGGCAGGTCGCCGTACCGCCGCGCGGTCTCTTCCAGTACCTCGTAGATGGTGCGCGCGCTCATCGTTGACGATGCTACCATGCTTGCCCCGCCGCACAGGCCGTGCGGATTAGTGTTGGTGGCCGTCGTGCTCGCCGGCGCTGTCCGCCGGAATCACGCAGCCGTTTTCGGAAAGCGCACACCCCACGTGCTCGAACTGCACGGTGGTGTGGTTGATGTGGAAGCTTCGGGACAGCATATCGTTCAGCCGCCGCAGGATGCAGTTGCTCGCCGAGGGCGGTACATCGTCGATGAGCACATGGCAGCTCAAGGCCCGCGTATTGGACCCCAGGCTCCAGATGTGCAGGTCGTGCACGTCCAGCACGCCGTCGGTCTCCCGCATGGAGGAAATTACCGAGCTCAATTCCAGGCCGCGCGGCAGCCCTTCCAGCAGAATGTTCAGGGACTCGGTGACGATGTCCCAGGCGGTCCACACGATCAGGATCCCGATCAGCAGGGAGAGAACAGGATCGATGCGCTGCCAGCCGGTATAGCGGATACCCACCCCGCCCGCCACGATGGCCAGGGAGCCCAGCGCGTCGCCCAGCATGTGCACAAACGCGCTCCGCACGTTGATATCGGTGCGCCGCGCCGCTCGCAGGCCCCACATGATGCCCGCGTTCAACACCAGGCCCAGGGCGGCCACCGCCATCATGATGCTCTCGTTCACCGGTTCCGGATGGCGCAGGTGCAGATAACTCTCGTAAAAGATCCATGCGGAAAGCGCCAGCAGCGTCAGCGCGTTGACGAAAGCCGCCAGCACGCCGGCGCGGTGGTATCCGTAGGTCTTGACTTCGTCGGCCGGCTTGTTCTGGAGATACAGCCCGAACCAGGCCAGCAGCAGCGCCAGGGCGTCGGTGAAGTTGTGTCCCGCATCCGAGAGCAGCGCCAGGCTGCCGGACGTCAACCCGGCGGCCACTTCTACGCCCACGAAGGCGATCGTGGCCGCGAGCGACCACCTCAGAATCTTTCCCGTGCCCTCGTGCGCGTGAGCGTGCGAATGCAAAGGACGAACCTCCGCTTCTAGTGTACTGCTTATCAGAAACGGGTCACCGCGGCGAAGGGAAACGCGGACACCTTCATGGCCGGCGCCACCATGTCAAACGCCTCCTCGCCCGAGGAGCGCACCGCGGGAGAGAGCGCCTCGACGCTGGAAAGCATCTCGAGCAGGCTCACGTTGAACCGGAAGTTGCGTACGCCGCGCGCGATGCGGCCGTCTTCGATCAGGAAGGTGCCGTCGCGGGTCATCCCCGTGAGGATCTTCTCGGAAGGGTCTACTTCGCGCACGTACCAGACGCGCGTCACCAGGATGCCCCGGGCCGTCGAGCGGATCATTTCCTCCAGGGAGGTGGAGCCGCCCTCGATCACCGGATTCATGGGCGCTTCGCCGTACTCGTTGGGAACCGGAAAGCCGTGCCCGGTCGGAGAGACGCCGGCCAGCCGGGCCGCCTGGCGGCTGTACGCCACCTCGCGCACCACCCCGTTTTCGACCAGCGAGAGCTTGCGCCGCGGAACGCCTTCGCTGTCGAAGGGAGCGCCGGCTTGCAGCGCATGGTAGACATCGTCCAGAATACGGATGTTTTCGCCAAATACCTTGCGGCCGATGCGTTCGGCCAGGAAACTGCGGCCGTCGCGAATGGCGGTGGCGCTGAAATCGCCGAACATCTGTCCCGCCAGGTCGAGCACCGCGGCAGGTTCGAGGATCGCGGTGTAGCGCCCGGGCGGCAGTTCCAGCGGCGCGGCTGAGGCCGCGGCCTTCCCGGCGGCGGTGCGCGCCAGCGCCACGGGATCCAGGCCGCGGTGATGGCAGGCGGTAGCCTTGGCCCAGCCCGAACTGTCCCGCGCCATGGCCGTCACGGAGAACTGCGCCATGGTCTCCGCGTGCCGGGCATCGACGCCGCGGGAGTTCAGCACCGCCGTCAGGGAGTCCGAAGTGGAATAGATGCCCGCCGCGGTCTGCCCCGCAGCACGCACCTCCGCGATGGCGTCCGCCACAGCTCGCGCGCGCTCCTGCGGCGTCACTGCGGCCGTATCCGCGAAGTGGCGCTCCACCGGGGTCAACGCGGCGGGCTCGGCCAGGGGCGGCAGGTCCGCATCCGGTTCCTGCACGCGGGCCAGCGCGATGGCTTCCTCGACCGCCCGCCGGATGGATTCGCCGTCCAGCCGGTTGGTGCCGGCCCGCGCCGTGCGCCCTTCCCACAGCACGCGCAGCGAAAGCCAGCCGGTCCGCTCGGCCACGTTCTGGTGGATGGCGTTGTTGGCGAAGCGGGTCAGGGCGCTCGTGTGCCAGCCGATCAGCGCCTCCACGTCCGGTACTCCCTGCGCTCGCGCATGCCGCGCCGCCAGTTCGAAGATTTCCTCGCAGTGATTCGTATCCATCGGCATTCCTGGCGTCGCCCTCTAGCCGCCGTAGGCGCTCCCCACGCGGATCCGTCGGAAGCGCGCCGGGCTGGCCCCGTGCCCCGTGCCCATCACCTGTTCCGGCTGCCCTTTGCCGCAGTTGGGCGTGCCCCACAGAGTCCAGTGTTCCGGCCCTGCAATGGCCGCGCAGGCATTCCAGAATTCCGTGCTGATGCCGCTGTAGCTGGGGTTTTTCAACATGCGGGTGCGCCGCCCGTTACGGATTTCCCAACCGATCTCGCAGCCGAACTGGAACTGGTAGCGCTTGTCGTCGATCGACCAGCTCCGGTTGGTCTCCATGTAGATGGCATGATCCGTTCCGCCGAACACTTCCTCCAGGCTCTGCTCTCCGGGGAGCAGGCTGACGTTGGTCATGCGGATGAGCGGCGCGCGCGCCCAGCCGTCCGCGCGCATGGTGCCGTTCGAGCGCGTCTGCCCGATGAGCGGCGCGGTCTCGCGCGAGGTCATGTAGCCGGTGAACCGCCCGCCGCGAATGATGTCGGTGCGCTGCGCGGGCACTCCCTCGTCGTCGAAAGCGAACGTGCCCAGCCCCGGGCCGTGCTCCAAACGGGCATCGCACACTACGTTCACGATCTCCGCGCCGTATTGCAGCCGGTAGAGCTGATCCAGCGTCAGAAAACTCATGCCCGCGTAATTCGCCTCGCTGCCCAGCACGCGGTCCAACTCGATGGGATGGCCGATCGACTCGTGGATCTGCAGTCCAAGCTGGGAACTGTCCAGGATCAGGTCGAATTCGCCTTCCGGGCATTGGTCGGCGGAATGCAGCGCCACGGCCTCCTCCGCGATCCGCGGGGCGTGCTCGAGCATCCGCAGCTCCTCCACCAGTTCGTAGCCCTTCAACTGATACTGTCCGCCGAAGGAGTTGGGATAGGAGCGTTTCTGAATCTCGCCGTCCCGGTAGCTCAATGCCGAGAATCCCGCCCCGGTGACCGTGCGGGTCTGGTCGATCAGGCTGCCCAGCGTGGAAGCGAAGACCTGCCGCCTCCGCTCGAAGGTCAGCGAAGCCTCGGCCAGGCTGACGCCCTGGTTCCGCCGCAGCTCACGGTCCACCGCCAGCAGCAGGTCCAGGTTCTGGTCCACCGAGGTGGCAAACGGATCCGCGGCGCAGGGGGAAACCCACACCGCTTCGTATTTCTCCTCCGGCGCCAGCACCACGTCGCGCTCGTGCGCCAGGGTTCCGGCGCGCGCGATCTCCAGGGCCTGCGCGGCGGCCCGGGCCAGGCCCTCGCGGCTCAGGTCGTCGGTGGCGGCAAAGCCCCAGCATCCGTGCGCCAGCACCCGGATGCCGATCCCCAGCGAGACGGAGCTCGAGACGTGCCCCACTTTTCCGTTCTTAGTGGCGACGCTGCGCTCCCGGAGTTCCTGCACGCGGACATCTGCGTAGCTGACCCCGGGGGCGGTGGCGGCGCCCAGCGCTTCGAGAGCAAGGTCTTTCATCGGGAATCACCGCGGCGTGATCAGCCCGCCCAGCTTATCCTGTTCGCCGGCCCCCGCCCGCGGAAAGCGCGTGGAATAGGCCTCCAGGTACTTGAGCCCGGAACCGGTATTGTAGATGACGATTTTCTCGTCGCGCCGGAGGAAGCCGGAGGCCCGCAGCTTGTGCAGCGCGGCCACGCAGGCGGCGCCTTCCGGGGCCACGAACATGCCCTCGCCGGTAGCGAGATCGATGCCGGCGTCCAGCAGTTCTTCGTCGCTCACCGCGATGGCGGTGCCGCCGCTCGCCCGCACGGCCTCCAGAATCAGAAAATCCCCCAGCGGCTTGGGCACGCGCAGGCCGCTCGCCACGGTGTGGGCATTCTCCCAGAACTGGCTGCGTTCCTCGCCGCGCTCGTAGGCGCGCACCACCGGCTGGCAACCCTCCACCTGCACCGCGATCATCTTCGGCCGCCGGCTGCCGATCCACCCCAACGCCTCCATCTCGTGGAACGCTTTCCACATGCCGATGATGCCCACGCCCCCTCCGGTGGGATAGAAGATCACGTCCGGCAGCTCCCAGCCCATCTGCTCGGCCAGCTCGTAGCCCATGGTCTTCTTGCCCTCGATGCGGTACGGTTCTTTGAGCGTGGTCACGTCGAACCACCCCTCGGTCTTTGCGCCCGCGTTCACGATCTTGGCGCAGTCGCTGATCAGCCCGTCCACCAGCGTCACGCGCGCGCCGAAGGCCTTGCACTCGATAAAGTTGGCTTGCGGGACGTCGCGCGGCATGAAGATGTGCGCCTCCAGGCCGGCCGCCGCGGCATACGCCGCCATGGCGCTGGCCGCGTTCCCCGCCGAAGGGATGGCCACTTTGCGGATGCCCAGCTCGACACACATGGAGATGGCGCAGGAAAGACCGCGCGCCTTGAACGAGCCGGTGGGATTCAGCCCTTCGTCCTTGATCCAGAGATGGTCCGCCTCAAGGCGCTGCCCCAACCGGGCGGCGCGCACCAGGGGAGTCATGCCCTCGCCCAGCGAGACCACCGAACTCTCCCGCTCGGGCGGCAGCACCGGCGCGTAGCGCCACATCGTGTGCGGGCCCTGGGGAACCTGCTCCCGGCTCCAGCCCTGGCCGACTTGTTCCAGGTCGTAGCGGACCAGCAGCGGCCCGCCGCAATCGCAGAGGTTGTGCACCTGCCCGGCCGCATGCCGTTTCCGGCACAGACTGCACTCCAGGTGCGTGACGCGCGTTGTTTGCCCCATTCGCTTTACGAGTCTATAACACCGCGCGGCCCGGCATGCACGCGAGCGGCTTCCCGGGCGTCATATAATTGGGTTTTGTGCGTATTGCGGAGCTGAAGCGCTGGGCAATCCTGCTGGCTCTGGCGGGCCCCGCGCTCGCCGGGGAGTATGTTGTCTTTTCGAGCGGCGCGCGCATGCGCGTCGAGCGGCACTCCACCGAGGGCGGCAAGGTGGTGCTGTATTCCACCACCGGAACCAGCGAAATCGATAGCCGCATGATCCGCGGCTTCGAACCCGAGGACTACGTCCCGCCCGCGCAGCCGGTGGCGCCCTCCGCCGCCCCGGCGCCGGCCCCGCCTCCCCGCGACCTGGCGGACGCGGCCGCCGGCAAATACGGCCTGCCCAAGTCTCTGGTGCGCGGCGTGATGGCCGCCGAATCCGGCTTCCGGCCGGACGCCGTGTCTCCCAAGGGTGCCCGCGGGTTGATGCAGTTGATGCCGGGCACCGCCGCCGCGCTGGGCGCCGACGCGGCGGACCCGCGTCAGAACGTGGATGCCGGTGCGCGCTACCTGCGGGACCTGCTCCAGAAATACCACTACGGCCTCTACCACGCATTGGCGGCGTACAACGCCGGGCCCGGCGCCGTGGACAAGTACCGCGGCGTGCCGCCCTACGCGGAGACGCTCACCTACATCCAGCGCGTGCTGCGCAACTACAAGCCGTAGCCGCCGCCTTCAGGATGGCTGGTACTGCCGCCCGATCTTGGCCGCCAGAATGAAATCGCTCTCCGTCAACCCGTTGATCTTGTGGGTGTAGATTTTGACTTCCACCTTGCCCCAGCTCAGGTACAAGTCCGGATGATGCCCTTCGGCCTCGGCCACCTCCCCGGCGCGATTGACGAAATCCAGCGCGGTCCGGAAATCCGGAAAGGTGAACGCCCGGGCCAGATGGTGTTCGGCTACCACGTGCCAGCCGGGAACCTGCGCGCGGAGCGCCGCCAGTTCCTCCCCCCGTAAAGCCGGCACGTCCCCCCGGCACGGTTTGCACTGCTTGGTCAACAGGATCTGTTCGGGTTCGTCCATGTCCCTTTTGCTCCTCTATCTTTACAGCATAGGCCGCGGCCGCCCCTCAAGTCAGTTTTTCGTCCCGGATATGAGTTTAGAAATGGTCTAAATCCGGCATGGTGTCAAGCGCGACTGCCTGAAAATTCAACATCATGTAACACTCGCGTACTACAACCTGCGTCCTGTCCTGTTTTGTAACGTTCGGCCTATTGTCCGCAGAATCTATTCTGCCTCATGATTAAAGAGTGAACAGTATGACTGCTGCCAACGAATGCCGGTATACGCCAGGAACGGAGCGCCGGACCTCTCCGCGCTTTCCGATCGAGCAGCCGGTGAGCTATCGCATCCTGGATGCCCAGCCGGGCCAGAGCACCTATAAAGGTGTCACGTTAGATATGAGCAGCGCGGGGGTGCTGTTTACGACCGATCAGCAACTGGAACGCGGGAAACGCCTGGAGCTATGCGTATACTGGCCGGTTGCGTTGGATAGCGGCTGCCCGTTGAAACTGGTGGCTGTGGGTCGGGTCGTACGCGCGGAGGACGGCCGCGCGGCCATGCGCATCGAAAAGTACGAGTTCCGCACGCGCGGTTCCAGCCGGCTGCCGGAAGAGGTTGCCGCCGCCATTGGTCAGGGGGCGCGCAGCGCCGGTACGGAGATCCGCCGCTGAATTTGCGCCGCCGCCGGGCGCGCCTGCCCGCGACAGCATTTGGGCGCCTGCCAAAAGCCCGGCGCCGGATAATTGGCACTGGCCCGCAATTCGTTGATTCCTAAGCTAGTTACTTTGGAGCATGGCGTGCCCTGAACCTTGGCATGCTGCGGATCAGGCTTCACGAACACTGCGGGAGCAAGCGGACCAGGGCAGGGCGCATCGCGGTGGGTCTCGTGCTGCTGGCCGGGTTCGTCTCCAGACTGCCTGGCCAGGACCAGACCCCGGTGCGGCTGACGCTGCGCGATGCCGTCCAACTGGCCCTGAAGCAGAACCCACAGGTCCAGATTGCCAATCTGACCCTGGCCCAGAGCCAGGAACAGGTGATCATCGATCGCTCCGGCCTACTCCCGCAGGCCAGCTTCCAGACCTCCGAGCACATTCAGCGGCTGAACCTGGAGGCTTTCATCGGACAGAGGTTCCCGGGTGTACCCCAGCACGCGGGCCCGTTCGAGACGTTCCAAACGGGTCCGGCGTTCGGGATGAACGTCTTTGACCTCACGCTCTGGCATCGTTGGAAGGCCGCCAAACTCGAGGTGGGCGCCGCCACTCAGCAGGAGCACACGGTGCGCGAGCAGACCGCGGCTCTGGTGGTTTCGCAGTACCTGGCCAGCCTGCGGGCTGCGGCGAATGTGCAGGCCGCGCAATCGCGGGTGGAACTGGCCCAGGCGCTCTACGATCAGGCCCACGATTTGCAGCAGCACGGGGTGGGCACCGGCATCGATACGCTGCGCGCCAACGTGCAGTTGCAGAACGAGAAGCAGCGCCTGATCAGCGCCGAGACGCAGCAGAAAACCACGCTGTTCGGGCTTTCCCGGCTGCTCAATCTGGATCCGCACCGGCCCATCGAACTGGCGGACAAGGTGAGCTTCTTCGCCACCCCCACGATTCAGGTGGACCAGAGCCTGGAAAACGCCTATACCAGCCGCCCCGAGTTGAAAGCCCTGGCTTATCAGGAGCAGGCGGTGGAGGCGCGGAAGAAGGCCGCCTCCGCCGCGCGCCTGCCCAGCGTCCGCGTGGACGGCTTTTGGGCCTACCTGGGTCTGTCTCCCCAATCGGTCATCCCCTCCTACCAGTACGGCGTCAGCCTCAACCTGCCTCTGATCACCAGCGGGCGCATCGCCGCCGAAGTGGCCCGCGCCGACCTGGAGCTCCGCAAACTCGAACAACAGCGCCAGGAGACCCGCAACCTGGTAGCGCTGGAAGTGAAGACCGCGGTAGCCCAACTGGAGGCCGCGCGGAACGAGGTGGATGTCGCCAATCTCGGCGTCAGCCTGGCCCGCGAAGAGGTGAACCAGGCGCGCGACCGCTTTCAGGCGGGCGTGGCCAACAACATCGAGGTGATTTCCGCGCAGGACGCTCTGGCCCGCGCCAACGACAACCAGATCGTGGCGCTCTACCGCTACAACCAGGCGCGCGCGGACCTGGCCCGCGCGACCGGTCAGACGGAGAACCTGTATGCCAGGTAAGCTGGAAGAGAGCCGTATGGCAACCTACACATCCCCATCCGATACGGACGCCAATAAGAGCCCGGAACCGGAGGCGCTGCCACCCCGGCCCAGAAGCAGAGTGCTGCGGGTGGTTCTCCCGCTGGCGGTCGTGCTGGTGGCCCTGGCCGCCGGCCTCTGGTGGTATTTTCGGGGCCAGGTTTCGACCGACGACGCGCAGGTGGACGGGCATATCGCGCCTATTGCCTCCAAAATCTACGGCAACGTGGTGGATGTGCTCGTGGATAACAACTGGTCCGTGAAACAGGGCCAGGTGCTGGTGCGCATCGACCCGCGCGACTACCAGGTGAAAGTGGACCAGGCCAAAGCCGCGCTGGCGGTGTCCGAAAGCCAGGCCCGCGGCGCCCGCGTGGGCGTGCCGTTGACCCGCGAAACCACCACCAGCGGCACCAGCGGAGCGGAAGCGCAGTTGGCAGCCATGGAAGCAGATTATCAGCGCGCCCGCCTGGCGGCCGAGCAGGCGGCCACCTCGGATCTTTCCTTCGCGCGCGCCAACCTGGCCGCTGCCGAGGCCAACAACGCGCGCGCGCAGGCCGACCTGGAGCGCATGCGGCCCCTGGCCGCCAAGGCGGAAATCTCCCAGCAGCAACTGGATTCCTACCTGGCTGCCGCCCGGGTTGCCGAAGCCCAGTTAAAAGCCGCCCACGACAAAGTCTCCGGCGCCGAACAGGACGCTTCCAACAAGCACGCCGCCGAACTGGCCGCCCGCGCGCGCGTGGAGCAGGCTCGCGCCGCCCTGGCGCAGTCCCGCGCCAGCCAGAGACAAGTGACCGTCAGCGCGGCGCAAGCCGCCTCCGCCGATGCGGCCATCCAGCAGGCCCGCGCGAACCTGGAAGCCGCGGAACTGCAGCTCAGCTACACCACTATCACCGCCCCCATCGACGGCCAGGTCACCCGCAAGACCGTGGAGGTCGGCCAGATCGTGCAGCCCGGCCAGGGGTTGATGACCATCATCCCCCTGCACGACGTGTGGGTCACCGCCAATTTCAAGGAAACCCAACTGGCGGACGTGCGGCCGGGCCAGAAGGCCGAAGTGAAAGTGGACATGTACGGCCGCAAGGTGGTCGGGCGCGTGGACTCCATCGCCGGCGCCACGGGCGCCCGCCTCAGCCTGCTGCCGCCGGAAAACGCCACCGGCAATTTCGTGAAGGTGGTGCAGCGCATCCCGGTGAAGATTGTGTTTGACGCGCTGCCCTCCGGAGTGGTTCTAAGACCTGGAATGAATGTAGAGGCAACGATCTTTACGCAATGAGGCGCGGGCGGGCGCCGCTCGCCCCGCACAGTCCCATGGAGCGCAATCAGGCCGAGGCCATCAGCCCATGGGTGATTGCTTTCACCGTAATGTTGGCGACGTTCATGGAGGTGCTAGACACCAGCGTCGCCAACGTGGCGCTGCCGCACATCGCCGGAAATCTCTCCGCCACCATCGACGAGAGCACCTGGGTGCTCACGTCCTACCTGGTATCCAACGCCATTGTCCTGCCGCTAGCCGGCTGGTTCTCTTCCCTGTTCGGGCGCAAGCGCTTCTACATGATCTGCGTGGCGCTGTTCACGGTCAGTTCCTGCCTTTGCGGCTTCGCCCCCAGCCTGACGGCCCTCATCCTCTTCCGCATCCTGCAAGGCGTGGGCGGCGGTGCGATGCAGCCCATCTCCCAGGCCATCCTGGTGGAGAGCTTCCCCAAGCACAAACAGGGCATGGCCATGGCCATGTACGGCATCGGCGTGGTATTCGCCCCCATCATCGGACCGACGCTGGGCGGCTGGATCACCGACAACTATAGCTGGCGCTGGATCTTCCTCATCAACATTCCGGTGGGCGCTTTTTCCCTGCTGCTGACTTCCGTGCTCATCTTCGACCCGCCCTACCTGGTCCGTAAGAGTCTGGGCAGAGGCCTGCGCATCGACTATCTGGGACTGGGGCTCATCACCATCGGCCTGGGCTTCCTGGAGGTGTTTCTCGACGAGGGCCAGCGCAAGGACTGGTTCGGCTCGCAGTTGATCATCGTGTCCGGCCTGGTGGCGCTGCTGGCGCTCGCGGCGGCGCTCGTTTGGGAGTGGTATTGTCCTGACCCGGTGGTGAATCTTCACCTGCTCCGGAACCGGAACTTCTTTCTCTCCACCTGCACCATGTTCCTGCTGGGCTTCGTGCTATACGGCAGCACCGTGCTGCTGCCCATCCTGCTGCAAACGCTGATGGGCTACACCGCCATGCTCAGCGGCCTGGTGATGTCGCCCGGCGGCTTCGCCGTGGTCGTGCTGATGCCCCTGGTCGGCTGGCTGCTCTCCAAGGTGGAGGCCCGCTGGCTGGTGGTGTTCGGGCTTTCCATCTGCGCCCTGGGCCTGTTCCAGATGGCCCGCTTTAACCTGATGATCGACTACCGCACCGCCATGCTGGCGCGCGCGGTGCAGAGCGCCGGAATGGCGTTCCTGTTCGTGCCCATCAACACCATGGCCTTTGCCTTCCTGCGCAAGGAGCAGGCCAACAGCGCCACCGGGCTCATCAACCTGGCGCGCAACATCGGCGGCAGTTCCGGCATCGCCATGGTTACCACCATGCTCGCCCGCCGGGCGCAGTTCCACCAGCAGGCCCTGGTCAGCCACCTGACGCCGCTCGACCAGACCTATCGCGACATGCTGAACGGCGCCACCCAGATGCTGGTAGCTAAAGGAGCCAGTGCGGCCGACGCCCTGCACCAGGCCGAGGGCCTGGTCTACGCCATGCTCCTGCGCGAATCCAACATGAAGGCCTTCATCGATAACTTCTGGCTGCTGGGTGTGACCTTCCTGGCCATGATCCCGATTATGTTCCTGATGAAGAGCACCCCGCCCCACAAACCCGTGTAGCCGGCTTCAGGCGCGTTTCGAGTGAACCCGCCGGATCATCTCCTCCAGCCGCTCCATGGACCCCTCCAGCTTCTGCGGCGCGTGGAGTACCGGCGCGAACAGGTCTCCCACCGCGGCAAAGCGATCCAAGGCGTTGCGCAGGTGGAACTGCGCGGGCAGCAGCCCGCGGCGCACCTCCCGCCAGTCCAGCGGCGTGGCCACCGGCGCGCCGGGATACGCCCGCAGCACGTAGGGCGCCGCGATAGTCTTGCCCATCCCGTTCTGCAAATAGTCGAAATACACTTTGCCTTTTTCCCGCTTGGCCAGCGAGCGCGGCAGCGTGAACAGGTCCGGCCGCTCCTGGCTGACGATGCGCGCCAGGATCTCCGCAAACGTGCGCGTCTGGTCGTAGCTGTAGTCTGGCCCGACGGGCACATAAATGTGCATCCCGTCTCCGCCGGTGGTCTTCGGGTATCCCCGCAAGCCGAGCTGTTCCAGCTTTTCGCGGATCAGCAGCGCCGCCTCCACGATGCGCTCGAACGGGCACTCCTGCGGGTCCAGATCGATCAGCACGAAATCGGGATGCTCCAGGCGGCCCGCGCGGCTCATCCACGGATTCTGGTCGATACACCCCAGGTTCGCCAGGTACAGCAGGCTGGCGCGGTCCTCCGCCAGCACGAAGTGGGTCGCCTTGTGGTTCTCCTCCACCACGATCTTTTCCCGGCGCAGCCAGGAGGCGAAAGTGGCCGGCGCGTCCTTCTGGAAGAAGTACTCGCCCGCAATCCCGTCGGGGTAGCGCTTGAGAGACAGCGGCCGGTCCTGGAGGTGCGGCAGAATCAGGCCCGCGACGGCATCGTAGTAGTCGAGCACGTCCCGCTTGGTGTAGCCCTCGGCCGGGTAAAAGACCTTGTTCAGGTTGGTGAACTTCAGCCGCCGCTCGCCCACCTTCACGAAGGCCTCCGCGGCGCTGCCTGCCACCAGCGGCGGCCGCTCAGCCTGCACGGCCGGCTGTTCGCGCACCACCGCCGCGGGCGAAACATCCTCCCGCAGCCCCACAAAGACCGGCGCCCGCAGCCTGCGGTCCTGGGTCCAGTTCGCGAACTTGACCGTGCAGGCGGTCTCCGGCCGCACCCACACGGCGTTGGGCACTTCCGGCGGCTGCTCGAACGGGCTCGTGGGAGAAACCAGCGGCTGGAGTTTCTGGAAGATCTTCTCCAGCATCTTCCCGTCGAAGCCCGTGCCCACGTTTCCCGCCCAGCGCAGCCGCCCTCCCTCGTAGAATCCCAGCACCAGCGCGCTGAAATAATCCCGCTGGCCGGTGGTGTAGCCGCAAATCAGAAACTCCTGCTGCTCGGCCACCTTGACTTTCTTCCATTCCCGGCTGCGCCCGGCTTCGTAGAAGCTGCCCGCCCGCTTGGCCATGATCCCTTCCAGGCCCAACTCTCGCGCCGAGGCGAGCATCTGCTCACCTACGCCGGCGAAGTGCCCGGAATAGCGCAGGACGTCGGTGGGGGTCAGAATCTGCTCCAGGGCCCGCTTGCGTTCCTCGAGCGGCGTCTTCCGGAGATCGTAGCCGTCCAGGTAGAGCAGGTCGAAGACGAAATATGTCACCTGCCGGGAGCGCGCCAGGTGCGCAATGGTGTTCGGGTCGCTGTTCATAATCCGCGGCTGGATCAGTTCAAAGCGCGCCACACCGCGTTCGTCCAGCATGGCAATCTCGCCGTCCAGGATGGCCTGCTTGGCCGCCAGGTAGTGCGGCGCCACGCTCAGTTCGGGGTACTGCTTCTCGCAAGGATGGCCCGTGCGGGAGACCAGGCGGATCTTCTCGTCCGCCACAAACCCCAGGGCCCGCACGCCGTCCCACTTCACTTCGAAGAGCCACTCGTCGCCCCGGGGCGGCTCGTTCACCAGCGTGGCCAGCATGGGGCTGACCTGCTCCGGCATCGCGGCCCTCACGGCTCCCGGCAGGTCCGCGGCGCGGACCGCGCGCCCGGGCGGCGCGGCGGGCGCCGGAGCCGCGGCCACCGTGCGTCGCGTGCGCGCCGGGCGGCTCGATTCCCACACCCGGTCCGGCGCCCCGGCCGAGCCGCGCCGGTCCTCGTGCGCCGCCAGGCCGCGCGCGATCTCTTCTTGCGTGCGCCCCGAAAGCACGCTCCAGGCAAAGTCCTCCACGTTCCATCCGGCGGCGGCGCAGGCATCCCGCTTCTTGAGCAGCAGCCATTCGTTCCCCTTGCCGCGGCCTTTCATGAGCACGATGGCGAACTCGCCCCGGAGCTTTTCCCCGTGCAGGCGAAATTTGAAATCGCCGCGCGCCAGTTGCTCCGCCGCGCTCTTCTCCCCCAGCACCTCGTAATCGCCGCGGTCCCACAGCATGACGCTCCCGGCGCCGTAGTTTCCCGCGGGAATGTTGCCTTCGAAATCGCCGTATTCGAGCGGATGGTCCTCCACGTGGGCGGCCAGGCGCTTTTCCGCCGGATCCAGGGTCGGGCCTTTGGGCACCGCCCAGGATTTCAGAACGCCATCCACCTCCAGCCGGAAATCGTAATGCAGCCGCGTGGCATCGTGCCGCTGCACGCAAAAATAGGGGAACGCGCCGGCCCCCGCGCCGCGCGCCGCCCCCGGGGCGGGCTCGGGAGTGCGGTCGAAACGGCGTTTTCGTGCGTATTCGTCCAACGGCATAGGCGAGTGCTGGCCGATCCCCCTGTTTACAGGGTATCCGGATAAGCTGTATCTTAGGAGACCAGCATATGGCAACCACAGTGTGGAGAGGGCATCTTACGTTTGGCCTCGTTTCTTTGCCGGTCAAACTGTTCACAGCGGCTCGCGGGGAAACCATCAGCTTCAATCAACTGCATGCCGCGGACCACTCCCGCATCAAACAGGTCACCTACTGCCAGGCGGAGGACAAGCCGGTCCCGCGCAGCGAACTCGTCAAAGGCTATGAGTACGAGAAGGACCGCTACGTGGTCATCGACGAAGAGGACATCAAGAAGGTCGCCCCCAAGACCGCCAAGGTCATGGAGATCCAGGAATTCGTGAAAGCCGGCGAAGTGGACCCGGTCTACCTGGAAAGCTCCTATTACATGGCCCCCGATGAAGGCGGCGAGAAGCCGTACACGCTGCTGTTCTCCGCCCTGCGCGAGACCGGCTACTACGCCGTTGCCAAGGTGGCCATGCACAACCGCGAGCACGTGGTGGTGATTCGTCCCGGCAAGAAGGGCATGGTGCTGCACACCATGTATTTCGCGGACGAAGTCCGGCACATGGAGGAGTTCCGCACCGACACCAGCCTCGTCAAGGACAAGGAGCTGGACTTGGCCAGGATGCTGATCGAGACGCTGGCCGCGGATTTCCAGCCGGAAAAATACCACGACGCTTACCGCGACAATCTGAAGCAGATGATCGAGGCCAAGGTGGCCGGGCACAAGGTGGTGGAGACCCCCGCGCCCGCCATGGCGCCGGTCATCGACATCATGGAAGCCCTCAAAAAGAGTCTGGCGGAGAAAAAGCCGGTCAAAGTGGCGACCGCCGCCGCGGGCGGCGAGGCGGAGCAGGAACTTCCCGCCGAGCCGGAAGTCAAAAAGCGCCGCCGCACCATGAAAGCGGTCTGAGCCCCCGGGCCGGATCTCGCCGCGCGCGATCCACTAGAGCCAACGATCTGCGTCGATCCCGCTGCCTTCGATGATGGCCCGCATCGTGCCAAGGGGGAGAATGCGGCCTCGATGGTACGGGACAATCACTTGCTTGCCCGTAACGGCATTGCGCCACTTTTGATGGCTTCCGGAGCTGCCAACCATTTTGAATCCTCCACGGCGCAGGATGGCAACAACTTGCTCCGGCGTGAGGCGCGGCGTCCCGCGTTCACCCAACCATCACCTCAACGAGTTTGGCGTCTTGCGGTAGTTCGATTTCCGACGGTGCGAGATAGAGTCGGATGGCGTCCTCAATGTTGCGGCGTGCTTCGGCTTCCGTTTCCCCGGCGGAAGCGCATCCTGGTAGTTCCGGGCACACGGCCGACCAGCTCTCGGCAACGGGATCGTATGCAAGAACCACGCGAAACTTCACAAACTCAGTATACGCCGGCTCACGGTCAGCGCTTAGCCTTACCGTGATTTCCCGATTTGTTTTGGTATATGATTCACCCTATCGGGGATCCGGAAATCGGGATGCTGACTCAGACCGCTATCAAAATTGCACATCCTTGCGCAACCATGCCCTGGATTGCCGGCGTGCTCATGGTTGCCGGCGCATTCACGGCGCCTCTCCGCGCCGCGCAGGAAACCGAGCTCAAGGACAGCGCCGGAAACACCATCATCCGCTATGTAGTCGAAGCACCCGAGAGGATCGCACCCGCCGGCGCCACGGATCCCGCCAAACAGGTGGGCTTAATTCTGTGCTTTCCGGAACACGACAGGCCGACGGGCGACGAAATCCTGCCCGTACGCGAGGCCCTCTTACGGCAGGGAATCAGGGATCAGTACGTTCTCCTCGCCGGGCACCCGCAGGCACGCAAGTTCGGGCCCGCGGATGATGAGCCCATCGCGCAGCTCATCGCCTGGGCCAAAAAGACGTATCCCATTAATCCGCGCCGCGTCTACATGTATGGCAAGGGCGAAGGCGGGAAGATTTCCGGCGAGACGGCCATGCTGCATCCCGATGTCGTCGCCGCCGCCATCACGTACAGTTGGGGCTGGTGGCGCATGCCTTCGGAGCTGGACGAGCCCATCGATTTCGCCAATCACGCGCCGGAATTCTATATGGTTCTGGGACTCCGGGACCTCTCGTACCACCTCACGACCGTGCGCGATAACTACGATCGCGTGAACGCCAAGGGCTACCACGTGATCTATCGCGAGTTCGAGGAGCTCGGCGCCAGGACGTATCACCCGCCCAGCAATGACGACGCCATCGCCTGGGTCACCCGGCTGCGCAACAAAAACATTCCCTTATCGTCAGGGGAGAGAAAACTGCTCAACGCCTTCCACAAGCGCACTCTGCCGGCTCCCGGTCCGGACGGTTACTACCAGGCGCTCGCGCTCGTGGGCGGCGCTCCCGCGGGCGAGGTTGCGCGAAAACTACTCGATTCCAGTGACGCGAACGTGCGTGCCGCGGCTGCGGAAACCTTCGCGCAGGCGATCTTCGATGAGCCGGCGGTGGCGGCGCTCGCCCAAAAGGTGACCGATCCGTCGCCGAAGGTGCGCCGGGCCGCCATCCGCGCTCTCGCGCTCCACGCCAACTGGCGCTCCCGGACCGCGCAGGAGGCGCTCATCGAACTCGCCACCAACCCCGGGAAAGCCGTGGCCCCGGTCGATCGTGTCGGCGCCGTCGATGGACTGGTGCGCGCGGTGAAGTACCAGATCCACGGAGTCCGCCAGGACCCAGGCATGTTCCAGGCCCTCGTCGCGCTGCTGGACGACCAGAACGACGAATTGCGCACCATGGCCGTCAACACCCTGGCGCCCATTCGGGATCGCGACTACAGAGGCGATTCCGGCCGCACCGAACGCAAGGCGCCCGAGGGAGGTTGGCAGCATTGGCTCGACGAGGTCAGCGCCAAAGCCGCCGGGTATCGGAAGGACTACGAAGCCTGTGCCTCCGGCACGGCAAAGTCCGCGCGAGGCCTCGATCTGTATTGCCAAGGGGGCGCGTACCTTCTTGGCCGTAATCTGGCTACCGGCCAGCAGACGGCCAGAAAGCCCGCGCTCGCCTTCAAGTACACCCTGGAAGCGGCGGAGCAGGGCTACGTCCCGGCGGAAGCCGCCGTAGCCATGATGTACGCCGACGGCCAGGGCGTCCAGCAGAATTACACGGAGGCGGGCCGCTGGTGGCTAAAGGCCGCCCAGGCCGGCCACGCCCTGGCGGCCTTCAACGGAGCCCAACTCCTGCGCAGCGGCCAGGGCATCCGGCGCGATCCCGAACTGTTCGCCGAGTGGACCAAGTTCGTCGCAGCGCATTCGCCCGGCGGCGCCCATTAAGGGTGCCGCACGCATGGGCCAACCCACTTCAGGCGAGCTGGGGCCCGAGCCGCGCCGGGCAAAGCACAACCAGCGCGTCTGTGACTCTTCATGATTCGGATGCTTTCATTCGGACGGTTCACGCCGCTCACGTTGCCCTACTGAAAGCCGTAATACTTGGCGATGAGTTTCGGAAGGATCTGGCCAGCGGCAGTAATGCCGATTGTCCAGGTGCCGTCGGATGCTTTCTTAAACATTTTTGCAATCCAAGAGGATACTTTTGGCCCGTACGATTCGGGCCTTGCGGGCGTTTTTTCCGATTCCACCGCATCCTGCAACTCCGCGATATCATCTTCTGAGACATGGTTCTCGCGGAGCGCGCGACGCAAGGAAGAGAAATCGCTAGCACCAACGGTAAAAGCCATGTGGGATGCGGTAGCTGTTCCCACAACGTTTGTGGAACCGCCGTAAACAGTCGTGTGAAAAATCTGAGTTACCCTGGAAGGTTCCATTTTCGGCACCTGATTACCCGCTTCTCCGGCTTGTGGCTGCGCCTTCCAGACGGCCAGGGCGAAATCCAATATTCGATTGCGGACGCTATTAAGGAGTTCCGCTAAGTTCCCGACCCCGAATTCACCCCATGCCTGTATGCAATTTTGGCGTTGATAGACTCCAGTTCCAAGCAATAGCGCGAGATCACCGGTGGGTACCTGAAGAGTGCCTCTCTTGGATCTCTTCAATGTTGCTTCAACGTTTGCGACGCTCTCCCTGCATCGATACTCTTCAAAGGTTGTGCGTGCTTCCTCGGGAATGGTAGCCAGTGGAATCGGCATGTTGCGCAGACCCGAGCCGAATGGACCTGCGAAGTCTCCTTTCAGATCCATCGGCCAGACGCGGTACGACGGGAGGGGAACCTCATCCGGATAGCCGTTCGATTCCCATAGTAGCCACTCCTCCAACGGCTGGCTGTCCAACCGAGCGGCCAACAGTTTGCACTTCCGCAGTAAGGTCCCTAGATCGCTGCCAGCGTCAATAGCAGCGTTTTGAATTTCCTCAAGTAGCGTCATCCGTCACTCCGGATACTCGGACGGATAGCTGGCAAGAATTTCCGGCCGGGGTAGGCCCGCGGCAACGTTGTCGAGAATCACCGAGACAGGACTCGGGCGCCTCGAATGCTTGCCTTCCCATGGCAGGCGGCAGGATTAACGCTGATGTGATCTTTCCAGTTTTCCATCGATTCGATTCTACCTCGTCCCTAACCGAGCTTCGGACCGCTGATCCGACGTGTCAGTGAGCTGGCAAATCTGAGAGAATTGGCCATGATGAGGGACGCACAGTGAATCCGGCAGGCCCATCGATTTTTGACCTCAGCCCCTCCGAGAAGCTTCAACTCGTGGAAGACCTCTGGGACGACCTCGCGGCCACGCCAGAGGCGGTGCCGGTCCATGACTGGCAGAAGCACGAATTGGAGCGCAGAAGGAGTGATTTTTTCAAGAACCCCGCTTCGGGCCTGACGTGGGAGGAGGTGAAGCGCAGAGTCTGCAAGCGCTATGGCCGCTGACTTGGTTGTTGCGCCGGAAGCGGAACCACCGGGCAGGCTGGTCTACCCGGTATGCCGGGCAGGGCGAGTCACCACCCATTCACAAAAATATCTCCCCCATTTTCAATCCCCCGCGGCCCCAACCGCCCCGCGCCCTCTTCCCCTATGCCCTACGCTGAAATCAGGAAAGGCTGGTTCGTTCACCCGGGCCGGCCCGATGAGTTCCATGCTGCGCAGCATGTCATCGTCAGTGGGGCGGCCTTGCGCCGCTCCCACCGGTGATCCTGGCGCCCGGCGCCCCTAGAAAGGCTTGCCGCGGGACTGGCCCTGTGTGCCAGATGCCGCGGACGGGACCAACAGAAACCGGTTTTCGGCCAGAGTTTCGGGAATTGGTTCGGGTAA